>ENA-ORBV01008915-ORBV01008915.1-microbial-mat-metagenome-genome-assembly--contig:-NODE-8915-length-16693-cov-4.282920_pt1 | contig 16693 bp, 15 predicted proteins | sample MGYA00237777_ERZ505514 | MGnify/ENA primary metagenome ERZ505514 (study PRJEB26160, sample SAMN06269048) | microbial mat metagenome | isolation source: Oligotrophic lake microbial mat | place... | reverse complement strand
ATTGGATGGAATTGTTCGCCGTCGCCTTCAGCAGTCCGCTGCCGAGGTTGATCACCGACGCGTCGTTTTTCACATGCACAGAACCGCCGGCGCTCAATTCCACGCTCGTTCCGCCGCGGACGGAGGCGTTGGCCCCTTCACCGATCAGGATGTTATTGCCCGCCGTCAGGGTGAGCTTGGAATCCGAGATGATGCCCACGCCAAAGAACCCGCTGCCCACCGAGATGTCGGACGATGCGCCATTCGCGATTACGGTCACTTCGCCGAGCGGATTGTTTGGGTTCACGGCCCCGATCCAGTCCGTTCCCACCGCAGGATCGAGAATCACGGAGCCATTGTTCACGAGATAGATCGAGACGCCGCCACTGGTCCGACCATCACCCGTGACCCCCCGAGGCTGGCGCTCACGCCGCCGATGGCCAGCGTTCCAGGCGCCGCTTCGTTGTTCGTCACGAAGGCAAAGCCACCGAATCCGCCGGACGCTGTCGCCTTGGCTTCCAGGCGGCTGACCTGCGTATTGAGCGGATTCGTCGTCCCGCCGCCGATGGCGCGTCCGACGATGCCGAGGCTGCCGCCGATAAACGAAGGCGTGGTCCCGTCCAGAATCTGTCCGGTGGACTCAAAGTCGATCACGCCTCCCGGCAGGACCTCGATGCGGCAATTTGCCGACGTCAAAAACTGCACCGTTCCGCCGCCCGTGGCCTTGATGGTGATGATGCCGTTGACAGCCGTGCTCTTCGTCAGCCCGGTGATCAGCAGGCCCAGCGACAAATCATTGATCGCGATGTTTCCCCCGCTCGAAATCGCGCCCAGCGTGCCGATGTCATTGAAGAACGTGCCATCCACAGCCACATCGCCTGCGGCCGTGGCGCTCAAGAGGTTCACATTCACGATGCCGTTGAGATCGATCCTGCCGGCCGTCGCCGTCATTTGCAGATTACGGGCGGAGATGGTGCTCGCGGCGCTGCCGAGGATGTCATTGCCCGCAGTCAGCGTCACGATCCCGTGCGGATTCGCGTCCTGCGCGACGATCCCGTATTTCCCGACGACCAGCGGCATATTCAGCAGGATGTTGTTCGTCGCCTGAATCGTCAGGTTGCGCGCGCCGATCTCCGCAGCCTTGAGTTCCACATCGGTTCCGCCCTTGTAAGTCACATCGACGCCGACCTGCGTGAGCAGCTTGTCCACCCCGGCATTGACCAGCAGCTTGCCTGCGGCTTCGAGGGAAAAAATGCCCGTCGGCGTGTTGTTTGTCGTGAGCTGGAACGCGGGCGCATTCACCGTCAGGTTCCCGGTGGTTGTTTTGATTTTCACGTCGCCATTGCCGGTCTGCAGGCTGCCCGTGTAGCTGAAATTTCCGCCGCCGAGATTGGTGGACTTGCCCACAATCAAATCGTCCGCATCGACGAATTCGACCTGTCCGCCATTGGTGATGAAGAGGGTGTTGACGTTGTTCGTCGGGTTGAAAAAGAAGATGTGGCCCTGCGCTTCGATCGTCAGCTCGTCGGCGATCACGTTGCCCGCGATGAAGCCGAGCACGCCGCCCGCGGTCCCGCCATTGCCCGGGCCCTTGTTCAGCAACTTCACATCGCCGGCACCGGCGTTGATCGTCGAGAACGTGAAGGAGATGTCCTGGCTCGAGCTGTCGGTCAGTCCCGCGCCGGTGTCGATCGTCAGGTTCACGTCGCCGTTGTTCGTCGTCAGGCTGCCGCCGGCTTGGAAAATGATCGACGCCGTGCCCGCGTCGCGATGCATCGCATCCACACCCGCGGTGGTGGTCGCGTTGGCCGTCATGTTCACCGCGCCGCCCGCGGTCGTCAGCGCCGCTTCGATCTGGATCGTCCGGCCCGCCTGCACCGTGAAGCTCTTGTTCGGCGTCAGCGTGCCGCCGGTCGTCGAAGTCAGATCGAGGGCGTCTTGCAGCGTGAAGTCGTTGTTCGTCTGGATGAGAATATTGGCCAGCAAATCGCGCAACGTGCCCGGAGCGATCACCGCGTCGGTGCCCGGAGCGGTGCCGAAGCTGCCAACGTCGCCGGGCGTCGCCGTGCCTCCATTGGCCACGCGGGTATTTTTCGGATCGAGCAGCAGCGTCCCGAAATTCCCGTCCACTGCGGAAAGATCGACCATGCCGGTGAAGCTCAGCGCTTCCTTGCCGGAAACCTCGGCAAACCCGCCATGACCACCGCCAGCGCCGCCGCGCGCGGTGATGGTGCCGGCAAATTCCGTCGAGTCATCCGCCCAGACAATCGCCGTCCCACCGTCGCCACTGCTGATCGCGTCCGCATTGATGACCGCACCCTTGGCCACTTTGGTCGTCTTCGCGTTTTGGATCGCGGGATTTTTCCCCTGCTTGTCGCCGCCAATTAGCGCCACGCCACCCCCGGCATCGCCGGAAACATCTACCAGCGAACCCGCGGCCAGTTCGACATGATCACCGAGCACTTCCACACGTCCACCCTTGGCGCCTTTGGCCTTGCCCGAGGCGTCGATCGTCCCCGCGTTCACCGTCTTTCCGCCGCGGCCCGAATCCATCTTCACATAACCGCCCCCGCCATTCGCATTCCGTGCGGAGATCGTGCCCGAGTTGCGCACTTCGCCACCATTGGCGCTGAGGATCACGCGCCCGTTGCGGTTCACCATGCCGGTCGCGCGGATCGTGCCGGTGTTATTGATCGCTAGCGCGTAAAGATTACCGCTCGCTTTCAGCTCCGCCGTCGCGCCGGTGATCGTGCCCGAATTGTGCACGCTGCTCGATTTGGAAGTCGGCGCCACCAGGATCCGTTCGTCGCCCGCGCTTTTCAGCAGCACTTCCTGCCCGGCCGCCAGCCCGACGGTGCCATTCGGCGCCTCGAGCGTGCCGACGTTCTCGACCGTGTTGGCGATGAGGAAAATGTCACCGCCGCGCGCCGTGATCCTGCCGAGGTTGGTCACCGACGCCGTGGACTCGCCCATGAACTTCAAGTCACCGCCGGCCATGAATTGCTCGTCGTTCACATCGAGCGTCGAGGCGATGAAGCTGTTCGTATCGATAACTGCGCCCGCGCCGATGAGGATGCCACTCGGGTTGATGAGATAAACGTTGCCGTTCGCCTGGAGGGTGCCGAGCAAGTCGGAGCGCTTGCCACCAGTGACCCGATTGAGAATCGCCGAATTCGCGCCGGGCTGGAGGAACTTCACGCTTTCGCCACGAGCGATCGAGAAATCCTGCCAGTGGATGATGCCCCGATCGCTCGACTGCCGGATGGTCAGCGCGCTGGTTCCCTCTTCAAAACTGGCCGAACCCGCTTTCACTTGTCCACCGTTGGGATTGGCGCACACCAGCGGTGGCAAAATCATTGTCGCGAGGATCGAGAACGTGGTCAGGAAATGGGTGGTTTTCATGCGTGAAACGGAGTCGGAGGAAGACGCTTGCCCCCGCGACGGGAGCGTTCTAGGCGGGGTTGGATCGTGAGTAAAAGCCAATTTGAAGTATTTTACGTGCTTTTCCCCAGAACCGACGATTCAGGCCGCCCCGTCTCTCGCTTCCAGAGCCGGGCTTAGACCTCCGCAATCTCCCGCACCGCCGCCCTGGTGTCCGCCGTCTTGGTTCGAAAGAGGATATCCACGACGTTGCGCACGTATTGCTCGTCGGGCATGGCTTCGACGATCTCCGGCGGGAAGGTGACGACGGCTTTGAAATGCTCGGCGAGGTCGGCGAAGAGGGTGACGCGCGCGGCGGGATCGAGGTCGTCGCGCCGCACGAGCGCTTGCAGGGCGAGTCGGGCTTCGGCGGCGGAAACGCGTTGCCGGAGGCGCGCTTCGAGGTGCGGGTGCTGGCGGAGTGAGTTGAATTTTCCCGCGAGAAGCTGGTCGAGGTCGGGCTCGGTCGGCTTGGTGTTGTGGACGACGATGGTATTCGCCGCGAGGTCGCCGAGACGCTGCGAGCGGCGGCTGAAATAGCAGGCGAGGCCACCCACGAGATAGAACGCCGGCAGCATATCGACGAAGCGGAGCAGATTGCGCAGGAGCACCTGATGAAACTGCAGCCGCAACCCCTGGGCATCCATCACGCGCAGCCGCAGCAGGCGTTTACCGATGGTCTGCCCGCGCCACGACCATTCCGCAATCACGCCATAACCGATCGACACCACGAAGTAACCCAGCGTGGCCACGGCCGCGGCGAAGTCTTCGCTGATGATCCCGGCAAGCTGGCCGAGAAAACCCACGCCTTGCGAGATGACCATGATGACGAAGAAATCGACGATCCACGCGAGGCAGCGCACGACCGGGCCGGCGAGTTGGAAGGAAAAGGTGATGCCTTCCGGAGTCTGGATTTTCAGCGCCGCGCTCATGACCGCTCCTCCTCCGACCGATCGGCGACGCGCTTGAACCACAGGAACCAAACCAGCGCGACGCCTTCAAAAACGCCGAACGCGATCTTCTGCCAGTAACGAATCGCGGGCTCGTGATACTGCGACAGGAACGCCTCGACGATGCCGGCCCAGACGAGCATCACCGCGAAACCGTAGATGAGCATCATCAGGTCGGGGCCGATGGAGCGCAACCGGGCTTCGAGTGGCGCGCGATCACCGCGACCGATCAGCGCCCGGCCCAGCACCAATCCGCCTTGCCCGGCGATGAGAATGGCCGGGATTTCAATGATCCCATGGGGCAGCAGCCAGCCGAGGAGAAAGACAGTCTGGCCGGCGAGCACGTAATCCACAGCGACCATGCCGAGCAGCGCCATGTTGTAGAAAAGATTGATGATCGTCCCGAGGCCAAAGGTGATGCCGAGGCCTAGCGTGAAGATGGAGACGCGGATGTTGTTCGCCATGAGCGCGCTGGCGAACTGCGACTTCGCCCCGTCGAGCCGGTCGTGTTTCGCGCTTTCCTCCTCGGCCACGCGCTTCGCCGGATCGTCGAGCAAGTGGGCGAACTGCGCCGGCAGGATCGCCTCCTTCGCTTCCTCATCGAACGCCGTGGCGAGGGCGCCGAAAAGCACCGCGACGATGGTGATGACCATGACCAGCGCGAAGGCGCCGGACTGCCGCCGGAAAGCGCGCGGGAAGTCGTTCACGAACCAATGCACGGGACGGAATTTCGTGCTGCGGTCGCGGGTTTCGTGAATCTCGCCGTAGGCCCGCGCGGTCAGCGATTCGAGGTAACGCTTCAGCTCCGGCTCCGAGGCGAAGGTGGCGACGCGACCGAGATCGGCAGACACCTTTTGATAGAGCAGGTGAAACCGCTGCACTTCCTCGAGCGACATCTGCCGATAGGGATCGGCCTCGAGACGATCGAGAATTTGCTCCAACTCATTCCAAGTCGGGCGCTCAGCGGCGATGAAGCGGGGCAGATCGATGATCATGGCTCAGAGCAGTTGACGCCGCTTCACGTCGGCGTGTTGCGCGACGACCTGCGCTGCGAGTTTCTCCGCATCGAGGAGCGAAAAGCGCACGCCGCGCCGCTTTAGCACCTTCTCGAGTTCGCGCAGGCTGTTCCACTGGAGGTGCCCGCCGAGGCGGCGATAGAGATCGTCGATGCTGCCCACGTTTTCGTCCGAGAAGAGCGGTGCGGCGCCGGGCGGCTGGAGCATGTTCACGATGAGCAGGTGCTGCCGCGAGATGAGTTGGGTGGCCTTGGCGAAGCTCTCGGCGAGGAGCGGGTCGTCGAGCGCGGTCAGGAAGATGAGCAGCGCGCGTTTGCGCAGGCGCAGGCGGATGAAGGAGCACAGCTCCTCGAAATCGGGCGTCACCTGCTGCGGGTGCAGCGTGTAGAGCCGATCGCGGCAGGCGTCGTAGTGCGCCTGGCCGTTTTTCGCTCGGACAAAGCTGAGCACTCGGTCGCTGAACGTGATGAGGCCGAACTGATCGCCCTGCTGCTCCGCGGCGAGCCCGAGGATGAGCGCCGCGGTGACGAAACGCTCCAGCGTCGTGGTGGTCGCGTCGTTCACCGTCAGCTCACGCGCGGTGAGTCGCGAGGCGTCCACGATCACATAGACCTCCTGCGTGCGTTCGACTTGGAAGACCTTGGTCACCGGATGTCCGCGTTTCGCCGAGGCTTTCCAGTGGATCTCGTCGTAGCTGTCGCCGGGCACATACATGCGCAGCTTCTCGAAGTCGCGCCCCTGCCCCGCCTGGCGATGCGCGTGCGCGCCGAGTTCGCCGCGCCGCAGGAAGAGCGCCGCGACATTTTTCCGCTCGTCGAAAAGGTTCGGATAGACCCGTAGCTCACACTTCGCGGACTGGCTCGCGCGCACCGCCCAGAAACCCATCGGCGATGCCGCCTCGAGATACACACGCTCGAAAACGTATTGGCCGCGGCGGTTGGGCGTCACTTCCCAATCGACCCGCGACACCGCCGCGTTCGCGGGCAGCAGCGTTGTGCGATCATCGCGCTCCGTGGCGATCTCGCGCGGGAACGCGAATCCGAGGCGCAGACCGCGCGGCTGCAGCGTCTCATTCTGCACGCGCACCTCGATCACGCCCGGGCGATCCTTCTGCAGCCGCACCACCTCGGGCATCTGCACGCGAATCCCGACCAGTTGCCCGCGCGCCAGAAACGCATCGATCACCACCGCTGCGAGGAGTCCTCCGATCAGCACCGCAGAAATCACGAGCGCACCCGGGACCGTCGCTCCGACCGCCGCGAACGGCAGGACGATGAGCGAGATCCAAAGCAGCAGGCGCGTTTGTGGGACGATCATGCGAAAAGCCTCAGCGCGGGACGGCGACTTGCTCCAGGATCTTGCCGATCACTTCGGCGATGGTGACGCCTTCGATTTCGTATTCCGGCCGCAGCACGATGCGGTGGCCGAGCACGGCTTCGGTGAGCGACTTCACATCATCGGGCGTCACGAAATCGCGACCGGCGAGCGCGGCATTCGCGCGGCTGGCGAGGAGGAGCGATTGCGTCGCGCGCGGGCCAGAACCGACGAGCACGCTGTCATTCGTGCGCGTTGCGCGGACGACATCGACGACATACGCGACCAACTCCTCGCGCACGGTGACGCTCTCGAGCGAGCGCCGCAACGCGGCGAGATCCTCCGCCGTCACGACCGCCTCGACCGCACCGGCGGCGAGCGCTTCCTCGGGCGAGTTCGAGCCGAGCATGCGCTGGGCGAGGAGGAGTTCGCTGTCGCGGTCCGGCGTGTGCATCGAGACCTTGAGCATGAAGCGGTCTTTCTGCGCCTCGGGCAGCGGATACGTGCCTTCGTATTCCACCGGGTTCTGCGTGGCGAAGACGGTGAAGTTTGGCGAGAGCGTGTGCGTGTCCCGATCGATCGTCACCTTGCGCTCCTGCATCGCCTGGAGCAGCGCGGACTGCGTTTTCGCGGGCGCGCGGTTGATTTCATCGGCGAGGAGGAAGGTCGTGAACACCGGGCCTTTGATGAGCGTGAACTCGTTGGCCTGCATGTTGAAGACGTTCGTGCCGGTGATGTCCGCGGGCATGAGGTCGGGCGTGAATTGGATGCGGTTGAAGTCGGTCCCGAGCACGCGGGCAAGGGTGCGGACGAGGAGCGTTTTTGCCACGCCGGGCACGCCCTCGATGAGCGCGTGGTGGCCGGTGAAGATGGCGATGAGCGCTTTGTCGATCACGTCTTGCTGGCCGATGATGACTTTGGCCACCTCGGCGCGCGCGCGGGTGAGAACTTCCTGGATGGGTGCGGTGTCAATGGGCATGGCGGGTGGGTTTGGGTGATTAGGAAAGTGGCGGGTCAGACTTTACGGGAAAGCGCGCGGCTGATCGCGCGGTAGGTGGTGAGCGGGTCGCGTTGACGGGCGGGTCGCACTTGCTCCTGCGCCCAGACTTCCTCGACCTTGGCGAGCTCCCGCGGCCGACCGGCAAAGGCTTTGCGATACTCGGCGACGCAGGTCTCGAAGATCGCCGCGGGCCGGATCGAGCGACGCAGCAGGTTGATGAAACCTTCGCCCGCATCCTTGCCCGCCACGGTGTCGTTCTCCGCGAATTGCGGGTCGTAGGCCGGGATAAAACGAACGGCGTTCTTCCAGACAAAAAACACGCCGAGCAGCAGCAGGCCGGCGACGACTCCGTGCAGGCGATATTTCCGGGCGAGCATGGCGATGCCGGGGTCTTCGCGCAGGCCGTGGCTCTCCTCGTCGAAGATCACGAGCAGCGGACCGGAAAAGAGCCGCGCGAGCAGCCGCGGGTGCCGCTCCATGCGCAGCGCTTCGTTGCTGATGAGATAGGAATCCGCGACGAGCACGATGCTGCCGTCGCCGTATTTGCGCTCGATGACGACCGGCTTCGTCCCGCTCATGTAGAGCACTTTCCAGTGCGGCTTGAGGTCGCGAAAGTAGAGCGCGCTGTGCCAGCGCAGGTCCGACTCAAGGTGCCCGCCCGGTTCGATGAGCGCGGCGCGACGATCGTGGGCTTTCGCTTCCTCCGGCAGATAGCCGAAGTCGAATCCCCAGCGCTTCGCGACCGTGCCGAAATCGACGAATCCTTTGCCCATCTCGTCGTCCTCTTCTTGGTCTTTCTTGTCCTTGGGCTCCGTCTTTTCCGACTCTTTTTTCTCGTCCTTACCGTCCTTCTTTTTGGTGTTCGCCTTTTTCTTCGCCGACTGCTCTTTCTTGGTCTGCTCCTGCTTCTTTTTGCGCTCCTCGTCGGCCTTGCTTTTCTCTTCTTTCTCGGAGAGCGACTGGTCGATCGGGAAGAAGGTGAACACCGCCCGCGAGCCGCGTACGATCAGCGTGTCGAAAGCGGCGAGTTCCTGCTCGGTCCAGTAGGCTTTGTGCGGGACACCGGTGTAAACCAGCGTCACCGGGCGATCGGCGCGCAGCCGTTGCAGCGGCTTGAAATTGCGCCGCACCTCGACGTTGGGAATCTCCGCGAGCGCGGCGGCGAGCGCCTTGGTGCCGACAGGATCGGCGCGCAGCGAGGAATACGGCGGATACACGTCGCCCGACTCGTAGCGGAGCAGGAAAAGCTTGGTGACGCCGTAGATGAAACCGCCGGCGAGCAGCAGCGCGAGCACGAGCGAGAGCAGCGGTTTCCTCAGCATGCGCGGATCCTTTCGAGGTTCTGCGAGAAGCCATCGAGCGTGCCCGGTGTGACGTCGTGCTCGCCGTACCACGCGGCTTCGAAGGTGAGCAGGTTCGCGTCGAAGGCGGTGAGTAGGTCGGCGTTGCCGCGGGCGCGGCGGCGCAATTCGCGGTCGTAGTCGCGGTTCGATTTGTAGCGCGCGATATTGATGAGTTGGCGGTGGCCGAGGTGCGCGAGGCCGGCGAGATAAAAGGCGCGCAGGGCGAGACGCGATTCGCCCCGATCCATGAGGTCGCGCGCCAGGCGCAGCCAGCCATCCTCGGGCAGTTGATCGGCGGTCACACCTTCTTCATTCAAGTCCGGCACGGCCACGGCCGCTTCGGCGACGGCGACTTCGACCGGCCGGCCTTTGCGCCAGCGCCAGAGCAGGAAGCCGAGGATGAGCGCGAGCGCGGCGACGAGCGCGAGGAGCGTCCAGCGGGCGGTGGAGGACCAGTTGATATTGCCGCGGGCGCTGTCGGCATCAGGCTTCGGCTCGCGCTTGAAGACTTCACGCAGCCACTCGATTCCCTTCATGATCCAGCGGAGCACCTGCTTCACGCGGAGAACAAGGTGCTTCCACAATGACTCGAAGAAGGTCGTGAACCAACCCTTGTGCGCGTCGTCCGCCGCGGCAGCTCCGCGCGGCAGACGCCACGCGTATTCGCGCCGCTGGAGCACACGGTCGAGCGATTCGTTGAGTTGGGCGGATTCGACTTTGGGCGGCGGAGGGGGCGCGTCCTGCGCGCGCAGCGGAGCGACGGGAGAAAGCAGCGCGGCCACGACGAGCAGCGTGGCGAGGGCGGCGCGCGCTGGTGGGCGCAGCGACTTCAATTCCACGCGCAGGTCTTCGCCCGACTGCATCGACGAACCGTGGAAGCAACGCAGCACGCAGATCGCTTTGCGGATCGGGTCCATGCAGAGATACGCGGCGGCAACCGTGGCGGCGAAGGACGTGGTATTGAGCATCGCCCAGAGATCGCGGGTGAAGGCCGTCTCGATGCCGAAGAACGTTTTGAGCAAAATCGGCGCGAAGCCGAAGCCGACGCACACATCCAGCCAGACGAAAAAGCCGAAGCCGAAGAGTGCGCTCAGGACTGCGTGGGCCTGACGCGGCCAGAGCCCGGCCTGCCGCGAGGCTTCGCGGAGGACGTCGCCGAATCCCGCGCGCGTGCCGTCACCGAGCACGCCGACGTTTTGAAAAAAGCAGTAGGTCCAGACGTAGGGGATGAGGATCTGGGCAGCGATCGGGCGCACGAAAAGGCCGACCGGCTGGACGGCGGTTTGCACGAGCACGAGCCGGGAGATACGCGCGATGGTCCACGGCGCTTCGGGTTGGAGCGTGAGGTGCGCGCGCAGTTTGGCCGCGAAGACCGCGTGCCAGCTTTTCATCCAGAGGTAGAGCAGCCCGACGGTGAACGACGCCTCGATGAGATGCTGACGGGCAAAGGCACCGCCGCTCATATCGGCCCAGAAATAGAGCAGCCCGAGCGCGAACGGCACGCTGCCGAGGTAGTAGGAAAGCAGCACGCCGGCGGAAGCCGTGCGCAGCAGATGCACGGCGGATTCGATGAGTTCGAGCGCGGGACGGCCCGCTCGGCGTTTGGCTTCGCGGGTCATTCTTCCTCCGGCGCGAGCCAGTCGCGCTGCCAGACCGTGCCTTCGTGAAATTTCGACGGGATATTCAGCAGCAGGCGCCCGACGACGAAAAAGAACATCCACGCCACGATGAGGCCCGCGACCGCGGCGCCAACGCGGAAGACGGGCGCGAAGCTGCGGCGCGGCGCCTCGGTTTGGGTCGTGAGTTTCCGGAGACACGACGAGCAGATGACGCGGTCATCGTGCTCGGTGATGCATTCGCGGCAGAAATACTGGTGGCACTCCGGGCAGCGCGCCACGGCTTCGCGCACCGGATGATGATGACAGCGCTGGGCGACGAGGACGGCCATGGCGCGAATTACGCCGCCGGGGCAGCGGGCGGACGGCGGAGGTGGCCGAGCACAGTGATCAGACCGAGCAGGCCGATGATCGCGCCGAGCGCGGCGGTGATCGCGGCAGTTTCCGTGAAGCCGGGTTCACCGATCATTTCGAGACCGGTGAGCATCGGGGTGCCGGGGTGGCGAATGGCGAAGACCATCATGTAAACGAAGCCGATCAGGCACTTCAGGACATAATAGATGAGCGCCACAACGGCCATCTTGCGCACCGCGCCGGGCAGGTCGCTGTCGCCCTGGCGCATCACCGCGACGACGCTGAGGATCGCTCCCGTGAGCATCGCGAGCATGCTGAAGACGGTCATCGGCGTGTCGAAAAAGAGGAAGGCCACGCCGACGAGGATGGCTTCGAGGATGAGAATGCCGAAGAGCCCGCCGTGGATTTTGCCGCGATCGGCGCGAATGGGTTTCGGCCCGCCCGCGCGATACGGAGTCGGCGCCGTCGTCGCGGCGGCGCTCGCGGTCATCCACGGGGCGCCCGCGAGTTCTTCGGGAGTGGCCGCGCCTTGCGCGGCGACGATGAGCGGCTGGATGCGGGCGAGGACGGTGCGCGCGACGGGCAGGCGGCCGAGGCTGGGCAATTGCTCGAGCTGCACGGCGGTGCGGATGTGTGTCTGGCAGGTCGCACCGCGGAGCGAATTGACGAGGATGAACAATCCCCAAAACGCGGCGAACGCGATGGCGGCGATCATGAAGCCGCCTTCGCCCTGCGAACGCCACACGGCGAAGAACGGTCCCGCGGTGAGTGCGAGCAGCACGCCGAAGATCCAGTTCCACATCTGCCGCGTGCCGGTGCGGCGGATGACGAAGGCTTCGATGTCGTGGAAGTAGAAGCGTTTGTATTCTTCGGAAGCGACGGTGAAATCGACGTTGAGCAGGTGGTCTTCGCCGAGCCAGAGACGACTGCGGGCATAGCTGAAGACCGCCGTGCCGCGACGACCGCGCCCGGGGAGCTTCACGTATTTGGCGGTGAGTTCGGCCATGGTCAGCTTCGGGAAATGGCGACGAACATGGCGGTCCAGCCGCCGATTTGCAGCACGGCGATGACGATGGCGAGCCACGCGCGCCACTTCCCGCGCGGCACGACGCTCGACGGCGCGTTCCAATACCGGATGGCGATGTAGAGCGCGATCGGCGCGCCGATGATCGAGGTCCAGACGAGGATCATCGGATAAACGGCGACGGCCAGCGCGAGGCTGTCGTAAAGCGTGCGGCGGTTTTCGATCTGCTTGAGTTTGCCCTTTTGTTTGCCGGCCTTGAGGCAGACTGGGCAGATGTGCGCCCCGTTCAGCTCGAGATCGCAGAGCGCGCAGAGAAAGCGCCCGCAGCTTTCGCAGGGCACCACGGCTTTCTTTTCCGCGTGGTAAAAGCAGCTCGCTTCACCCTCGACGAGGATGGTCTCGGCCGCGGCACCCGGTCCCGGCGGACGCAGCGCCGCGGGAAAGACCTCGGTCTGCGCAAACGCTCCACAAGCCGGGCACGCCCGGAGTTCAGGCGTGTTGTAAAGCGCGGGCGGCAGAGGGGCGCGGCACTTCGTGCAAGCGACGAGCCGGGGCGTCATGCGTTATTGCTTCCGCACCACCCGCGTGTCGCAGATGCGATCGTGCAGCGCGCGCTTCTCTTCGTCGAAGGCGGCCATGATGTAGCCGATGAAGAGAGTGAGCGTGCTGAGGATTTCGGCAAAATAACGGCCTGTGGCGCGGCCATACGTCATGGGCGAGCCATCGACGCGAATGACCTCGATTTTGCAGGCCATCTTGCCAGGTGTGGCGCCGTATTTTCCGGTAAAGTAGATCGCGTAACCGGCGTTGATACCGAGGGCGACGACACCACCGATGATCGCCGCGACGTCCGGGCTACCCTTCATCGCGAGGCCGATGACGAGCTGGATGATCTGGCCGGCGACATTGAGGATGATCCCATCCACGAACTTCGCGCCGAAGCGAATCCAAAACCCGGCGTATTCGCGCTGCCCGGAGCCGCTCACGCCTTCGCGCAGGCGCTGGAGGGCGACGTGTTTGTATTCGGCGCTGACCAACCGGCCCTCGATCTCGATGAGTTCGCTGCGCGGATAGACCTTGCCGGATTCGCTGCACACGCCCATCTCCGTGCCGGGCGCGACGGCGGATGAATCCACGGCGGCAACTGGAGCGCCCGCGACCACCGACGCCGAACTAACCGCCTGGCTGTAGGGAATCCACTCGCTCAAGCCTTCGCGCCAGACGAGCGTGTCGGGTTTGATGATGCCGGAGGCGATCAGGGACTGGAAACCGGCGTCCTCAATGGGACCGCGGCGTTCATTGTTATCGGCGTAATACCAACTCATTTTTTAGGGTGCTCCTTGGATGCGGAAATTGGGCGGGAGCGTGGCAAACCGCCGGGAAATGGAAAGGCTTTTCCCGCCGGAAACTTATCGTTCCTGCAAAAGCTGCCGGGCTTGACCTGCGGCGCGTTCAAGCGCACTCAGCGAACGCAGCCGCCCGCGGGAATCGAGCAGCCACACGGTGGGCAGCGCGTTGATTCCGAAATCGCGGACGAGCGGGCTTTCCCAGCTCCTGCCGTCGAAGGCCACCGGCCAGGTGAGTCCGCGCGCCTTGAGCAGGGCGACCAGCGGTTCGCGCTTTTCGTCGAGCGAGACGCCGACGACTGCGACGCTGCCTTTGGGCAGGCTGGCGATCTCCTGCTGGAGCTGCCCGAGCGCCGCGACCGCGGGTGGCGAGACGGTGGCGAAAAAGATCACGAAGACCGGGCGCCCGCGCAGCGCCTCGACCTGAAATTCCTCCCCCTGCAGCGTGGTGAAGCGCAGCGACACTTCCGTGCCGAGCAGGCGCACCCGCTTCAGGTCGTCGTTGATCCGCGCCTTCAGCTCGTCGTCGGGATTGGCGGAGCGAGCATCTTCGAGCAGCGCTTCCTTGGTCGTCGGCTGCTGATCGAAAAGCGTGGCGACTTCGGCAAGCAACGCCGCCACCCGGGAGTCGGTGGGATGCGCCGCCTGAAACTGCCGCGCCGCCTTCAAGACCGCCTCGCGCTGGCTGGGATCGGACGGGCGCAGGCCGCGCATAAGGCGGGCGACCTTGGCGAAGTCGAGTTGCGGGCGTTGCACAGGCGTGGCCGTTTTTTCGAGGGTCTCGAGCAGGCGCCTGGATTCGGCGAGGGCCTTGCTGGAATTTTCAAAACTAGCGCGGATCTCCAGCAGCCGGGCGAGCCGCAGCTTCCCCTCGAAAATTCGCTCATCGGCCGAGTGCGCGGCGAGGAACCCGCGCAGCACTTTCTCCTGCCGCGCGAGATGCGTGGCGACCATCTGCGCCGCCGCTTCACGCGTCTTCGGCTGCTCCTGCGGGCCGGCATCGAGGGCGACGATGGCCTGCCAGTCCTCGTCAGCGCTTGCCGCCCACGCCGGCAGCGCGGTGACGACGAGCGTCGCGAGCGCGAGGATTGTCGGCAGCCACCGCGCGCTCATTTCCTGTTCTCGGCGGTGATCGTCGTGAAGACCGGGCGGTGGTCGCTCGCGTCGTTCCAGTACTCCGAGCGATAGACGCGCGACTTCTCCAGCACGACTTCGCGGAAGAGCGCCGGACTCACGAAGAGGTAATCCAGCCGCGAATATTCATCCGCGGTTCTCCAGTAATGCGTCCACTTGTCGCCGTACTGATCGCGCGCCCAGAGGTCGGCCATGTGCCCGGGCGATTTCTTCGGCCCGGCGATTTCCTGGATCGGCGGCTCGTTCTTCGAGTCGTTGAAATCGCCGAAGCAGACGAGGTTCGTCTCTGGCGCGGCGGTCAGGATGCCGTCGAGATGCTTGCGGAGCTGCTGCGCTTCCATGCGGCGGATCAGCGCCTCGCCCTCGGGTGCCGGCAGCTTCGATTTCAAATGCACGCCCACGAGCCGGAGCTGATAACCGGGATTCACCTGTACGGTCACGTCGAGGATGCCACGCTTCACCTTCTCCGGCTTGCCGTTGAGATCGTACGGCACGTCGCCGCGGGAGTTGCGCGCCACGATGGGAAAGCGGCTGACGAGCGCAAGGTGCCGGTCTTCATCCGCGGCCTGGAGATACTCCGAATCGACGTAACCGAGCCCGGCGGCGTTGAGGCGCTTCTTGAAATCCTCAAATCGCTCGGGCGAACCCATCTCGCAGACACCGAGCACGTCGGGATTGATCTCTTTGATGATCTGGATCAGCACCTCGATCTCCTTCTCCGGCTTGGCGCGGGTCGCGTATTTGTCGCCCGGCCCCTTCGGAGACGCGCTCACGTAGTTTTGCACGTTATAGGTCGCGACGACGATTTCCTGCGCGGCCAAAAGTGGGGCCAGCAGGCCCAGCCACGCGAGCAGAACGAAGGAGAGGAAAGGCTTCATGGGGGGAATAGAAAAGGGCTCGCCAGCAGAGGCGAGCCCTTTTCGAGAATCGGGATGCGGAACTTAGGAGACGCGCGTCTGCGGGGCAGCCTGCGTCTGGTCGCCGTGCGGGTCCTGATGCGCGTCGGGCGAATCGTGGTGGGTCTCGTGAGCGACTTCGGCTTTCGGGTCCTCGAGCTTCGGCGACGGAGCGGTTTCCACGGGGCGGCTGACTTCGCGCTCGAAATCATCCTTGGCCTTGGTGAACTCCCGCATCGCTTGGCCGAGGCCCTTGGCGAGTTCGGGGAGCTTCTTGGCACCGAAAAGGAGGAGGACGATGACCAGAATGATGATGAGGTCGGGCCCGGCGAGGTTGAAAAGGCTGGCAATGTTCATAAGTGAATGGGGTTTAGGAGGAGTTACACCCTGCATGGGGAATTGCAACGGTCATTGAGGAATCCACCGGCAGGGTCGTTTGTTAGCAGGCCATTTCAGACACTTCGCGGCGAGAATGTTCAATTTTCGGCGGGCTCTTTTCCGCGGTAGCTCAGGGCGAACCACGCAAAAACCAGCGCGGCCACGGCGCTCATGCCCCACCAGAAGCGCGGCCAGTCCGTCGCGCCATCGGCCATACACGCCGCCCGCCACCAACCCGTGCCGAGGTATCCCGCGAGATTGCCGAAGCCGCCAATCATCACCTGGAGGAGCGCCTGCGCGCGGGTGCGCATCCGCGGATCGACCCGCTGCTCGAGGTAAATCTGCGCGGTGATGAAATAGAGCGTGAAAGCGAAGCCGTGGAGCGTGACCCCGGTGAGCAGCCACGCCTTCGTATCCAGCGCGCAGAGCCCGTAGCGCACCACGGAGAAGCCGATCCCGGTGAGGAAGACCCACTTCAACCGCCAGCGCGCGATCAGCCCCGCGAGGGCGAACATGCTGATCAACTCCGTGATTTGCCCAAGCGCCATCGCCGCGGTCGCGTGGTCCACGCCGCGCTCCGTGAGGTGGATCGGCGTGAAGGGATAGAAGGCCGCGAGCGCCGCATTGTAGAGCGCCGCCGTGATGAAAACCACGCGATGATCCCGATGCCGGAGCAGCGAAAGCGCGGCGAGACCGAAGATGTCGCGCGGCTCCTTCGTCTCCAGCGGCGGTGTTTCCGGCAGCGCAAAAGTGAACCCCGCCGTGACCACCCACATGGCCGCCGAAGCCCAACCGGCCAGCGTCGAGGTATCCGCCCGGAGCACATAGCTGACCAGCACACAAGCCAGCATCCCTGTCTCTTATACACATCTGACGCTGCCGACGAATAGAGAGGTGTAGATCTCGGTGGTCGCCGTATCATT
>ENA-ORBV01008914-ORBV01008914.1-microbial-mat-metagenome-genome-assembly--contig:-NODE-8914-length-16693-cov-5.709136_pt1 | contig 16693 bp, 8 predicted proteins | sample MGYA00237777_ERZ505514 | MGnify/ENA primary metagenome ERZ505514 (study PRJEB26160, sample SAMN06269048) | microbial mat metagenome | isolation source: Oligotrophic lake microbial mat | place... | reverse complement strand
ATACTGCAGGAAATCCACCCGACCTCGTCACGGACGTGCCGCGTTATTCGATCAGCTACAAACCCGCGGACTGGATCACGGCGTACTATGTGCATAGCGAACAGGCCGACCCCCGCCGCACCACCAGCGTTTACGGCAATGTCCTTCCCAGCGCGGGCGCGGCCGGCTGGCTGCCGACGGACCCCAGGTTCGATGAACAAATCACGTCCCAAGTCACTGCTGAACTCGACGAGATCGGAATCAAGGCAAGCTTGCTCGACAACCGGATCACCGCGTCGTTTGCGATGTTCAAGATCGTCAGAAACGGTTTCATTCTAAATGACTTTAGATCCGAGCCAGGCGCCAATGGAATCGGCTCGGTGTCATTCAATCAAAACTACATAGTCGACGGCGAAGGCGCGCGCGGCTTCGAAGTTGAAATCAATGGCCGTCCCACCAACCGCCTGACGCTTGTCGCCGGGTTTGCGGCGATCGACGGCGACAAGCCAGCTTCAGACGGCCGGATTGTGCCAATCGAGGCCATGATCGACTCGGCCATGCTCAATGCAAAATACGACTTCCGTGACAGCAGCCGCAATGGCTTTGAAATCACGGCGGGGGGCAAGCTGATGTTCAAAGGCTGGGTGATGGCGCCCGGCACCTACGAGTCATTTCGGGGCGACCAATACCTAATCGACGCCGGCGCCAGCTACTACTGGAACAATGGGCGCTATGGCGTTCGCCTTCGTGGCAACAACCTTACGAACAACCTCGTTTTCATCTCGGGCAATTCCCAATGGGGATTGCGCCGTGTCTTCCTGTCGTTTACTGGCCGGTTCTAAGCACGGTGTCGAACTCCAACGGAGGACTCCCATGGCGCGACGGCAATTCCCGGCCCTGCTGGTTGCGCCCGGTTTGATCGGCGCCTCGCTAACCGCGGTTGCCGGAGAACGCTCCATTCAGGCACCGGACCGCCCTTGGAAATCGGCCGTGTTCAGCCAGTACCCGCGGCAAGAAGGCAAGGTCATGGGGCGCGCCGTGCGCACCCAACACCATCGCTATGTCGAGTGGACCATGAGCGCGAACCGACTCCCTCCATGCCGAGGAACTTTATGATCATCGGGTTGATCCCGGTGAAACCCAAAGCGTGCAGGCATCGCCAGATCAGACGGCCCAGCTCCAACAAATGCGCTCCATCCTGCACGCCGGATGAGAACGCGCGGTTCCGGTCGAGCGAAATTTAAGCATGTCCTCCAGCTGAAATTGATCAGACGCTCACGCAGTCACGCCACCGACGGCAGATGCCCTGCCGATCAGTTCGAAGATTGATTCACGCTTCCCTCCTCCTGTTGATGACGATTCGAATACTTAGCATATGTTTGCTGGCCTTGTGCACCGGCGGCCGGGCAGCAGATCGAACACCCATCGACACCCAGCCTGAGGGCGCGCCCTTGCTTCCGCATGAGGCGACCGCGCGGTTCCGCGTGCCAGACGGGTTCAAGGTTACCCTCGCCGCCGCCGAACCCGCGGTGCGGCAACCCATCGCTCTGGCCTACGACGACCGGGGGCGCCTCTGGGTCGCGGAAAGCTACTCCTACGCCGGCTCGCATTTCACCGACGACGCCCATGACCGGATCCTGATTTTCGAAGACGCCGACGGCGACGGGGTCTTCGAGTCACGCCGCGTATTTCATGACGGACTTAGCCGGCTCACCGGTCTCACGCTCGGTTTCGGCGGGGTCTGGATCACGGCGCCCCCCCTGCTCGCTTTCATTCCGGATCGTGACGGAGACGACCAACCCGACGGCCCACCCGTGGTGCACCTCGATGGCTGGACGCCCGACGCGGAACACAACAATGTCAACGGTCTCACTTGGGGACCGGATGGCTGGCTCTACGGGCGCCACGGCATCAAGAAAGGATCTCTTGTCGGCGCTCCCGGCACTCCAGCGTCCGCGCGAACCGAGTTGAGCTGCTCGATTTGGCGGTACCACCCCACCCGGCACCTTTTCGAAGTGGTCGCCGACGGTGCCATCAATCCGTGGGGCCTCGACTTCGATGCGCATGGCCAGGCGTTCATGAGCACCAGCGTCGTCGATCACCTCTGGCATGTGGTTCCCGGCGCTCGATTCGAGCGTTGGAAAGATCGGGGCGGACATCCGGATCCATACGTTTACGAATTGATGACGCCGACAAGCGATCACCTGCACTGGGGGAGCGGCACGTGGGACCGCGGCGGTCGTCTGGCGCCCAGCAACGACGAACTTGGGGGCGGTCACTCCCATTCTGACGCAATGATCTATCAGGGTGACCGCTGGCCGGCGGAATACCACGGGACGGTCTTGATGAGCAACATCCATGGGCGACGCATCAATCGCGACGCCCTCGTGCGCCACCCTGCCACCGGCCGCTACACCGCGACCCACTTGCCGGATTTTATCACCGTGGACGATCCTTGGTTTCGCGCGATCTCCCTTGTCTATGGTCCGGACGGCGACGTCGTGCTGAGCGACTGGTCCGATCACGGCGAATGCCACGATCGCGATGGGGTGCATCGCTCAAGCGGACGCCTTTATAAAATATCATGGGGAGAGCCACGGCGCATGCCGGTCAATCTCGGTACGGCCTCACCCCGCGAACTGGCTGCCCTGCAAACCCACCGCAACGAATGGTTCGTGCGTCATGCCCGACGCCGCCTCCAGGAACTCGCCAACGACGGTACCGATCTCACCGAAGCGCATACGGCGTTGCGCGAGCAGTTTCGCTCCGCTTCGGAATCAAGCGCCCGCCTTCGTGCACTGTGGGCTCTTCACGCCGCTGGTGCCGCCACTCCTGACTGGTTGCTCAGTCTAATCACTCACTCCGACGAGCACCTCCGCCATTGGTCCGTCCGGCTCGCGGCCGATCTGTTGCCCGCAGACCGCCTCGTCCTGCCACTCACGGAGCTCGCCCGGACCGAAGACTCATGGCTTGTACACGTGGCCCTGGCGTCAGCCCTCCCTCGATTCGACCTTCAGGCCCGACTCGCGCTCGTCGAAGTTCTCGGGGCTCGCCTCACTCCTAGCGCAGACCCGAACCTGGTGAGGCTCCTTTGGTATTCGCTCCAACCTAGCATTCCGGCCGATCCAAAGACGGCAGGTCGGCTTGCGCTGGATCTTCGCGTTTCACGATTGCGCGGATTCATCGCTCGTCGGCTCGCCGAAGATATTTCCACCAACCCCGGCGCCCGCACCGCGCTTTTTGCCGCGCTCGCGAAAGCCGGGGACAAGGGCGTCGTGCTGGATTTGCTCAACGGTGCTAACCGGGGACTCCAAGGTCAGGTAAGCACCAATCCACCCTTCGGTGCCCTCATCCGATTGGCTGAATTGATGCGATCACCTGATCCGCAAACCCGACGCGCCGCCGCACTCCTCGCAGCAACTTTCGGAGACTCCAGCGCGATCAACGCGCTCCGAACCGACCTAAACGACCCCGCCGCGCCACTCGGCGCGCGCACCGCTGCGCTCGACAAATTGGCGGTATTGCATCCCCCATGGTTGCTCGACGACCTCCTGACTCTGCTCCGCGACGGTCCACTCATCGACGCCTTGCTCCGCACGCTTCCGGCGTTCGCCGACGCGCGCGTAACCGATGCCGTGGTCGCCATATTCCCCTCGCTTCCACCCGGCGAGCGAGGGGCCGCAATCGACGCCCTTGTTGCCCGCCCATCCTCCGCCCGCGCTCTCCTCGACGCCGTTGCCGCCGGACAATTCGACCGCAAGTTCGTCACCTTGAACCACGCCCGACAGATCGCGCGACTTGGTGATTCCGCGCTCGCTACCCATCTCGACCGGGTATGGGGAGCCGTGACCCGTCCCAGCGGCGAAACCAATGCGACCCTCATCCGGCTACGGACGACCCTCTCGCCGGCCGTACTCGCGGAGGCAAACATTGACCAGGGTGCCGCGATCTTTGAACTCCGGTGTGCCGCATGCCATAAACTCTTCGGCCGCGGCCAAAACCTCGGCCCGGACCTCACCGGCTCCGGACGCAAGGATCTCGAATATCTCCTGCTCAGTATTATCGATCCCAGTGCCTCGATTTCCGCCGACTGGCGCCTGACAATCGTCACCTTGGATGACGGTCGCGTGCTCTCCGGCGGAATCGTTGCAGAGACGCCACGTACCATGACGATCCGTTCAACTGCCGGCGAAACCACGATTGACCCCAGTACTGTCCGCTCCATCGAGCGCCTGCCAATCTCGATTATGCCGGCGGGCCTGCTCGATTCCTTGTCACATCGCGAAGTGCGGGATCTGTTTGGCTATCTCATGTCGGACGGCCCGGGTGCGCGGTAACCCGCAATCACGACGAACCACGTTGTGACGATGCCACCATCGAATCAAACTCACGCGGCTGACCATTCCGGAAATTCTTCGCACTTGCCGTCACGGCAGCCGCCCGCTGGTTTGCCGAGGATGATACCAAACGACACGTTTCAGACCAAGGCCACGCGGGTCTATCTTGGAATCAAGCGAGACATTACGGAAGGTCATTACAAGCCGGGCATACACTTGGTGCGGCGGGACTTGGTCAAACGTTTCGGCGTCAGCCTTTCGATCGTGAACGAAGCGCTCGGCCGGCTCGCCAGCGACGGCATTGTGGAAACGAAGGAAATGTTTGGCACGCGAGTCATCGCCCTGAGCGACGCAACGTTGCGGGACGAGTTCGTGTTACGCGAAGCGATCGAGCGCCATGTGGTCCGCCTGCTCGCTGAGTTCGGCAGTGACGAAACGCTGTCCGGCTTGCTCGAAGAGGCAGGAATCATCGACCGCTGGATGAATGATCCCGCGCATGATGAAACGCAGGGCACCCTGCTCCACCTTGAATTCCATCTCAAACTGGCGCGCGCCACGGGTTACGGTTCGTTAGAAGACACGCTGCAGCGCACGAGCATGAGGGCGCTCCTCACCACGCGATGGATTCAGAACCAGAGACTACCGCACCCCGCGGATTTTCATGAGCAGCTGATTCGGGCCATAATCAAACGTGACCCGATGCTGGCTGATCGCACGATGCGTGAGCACCTACACTTCGCGACTCGCAGTCGAAGCGAATAAACGCGTCGTTCCCGCTGGTGCGAAAAGAATCCGGCACTCCGGATCCGACAAAAACGACGCTCGGAACAGCCCCCACCGGAGTGCACCGAATCCCTGACCGACAAGCGAGAGCCGGCGAAGGGCTGATCGTCCCTGGCTACAAAATGCGAGGTGAATTGTATTTTGTTTCATGTTGACAATATTCAGGGACCGGGCGCCCCATAACCCTGCGCCCTCGTTAGAGCGCCGTTTCGTGAGAGCATCACCACTTCGGCTTTCCCGTTTTTGTCATGGTCGCATCCCGATTCCTCCCCTTCCTCCTTATCGGCCCGTCGATTTTGCTCGGCGCCAGCACCGCAGATGCGCTTCGGATGGAGTATAATCGCGACGTTCGACCGATTCTTTCGAATGCCTGTTTCAAGTGCCACGGACCGGACGCCGCCGGTAACCCCTCGGGACTGAGACTGGACGTTCCAGAATTCGCACGAGCTCCGCATCGCAGCAAAACCGGACGGATCACGACCGCGTTGGTGCCGGGAAAACCAGATGCATCCGAGGTCTGGCGTCGGCTCATCGCCAAAGACGAAACGACGGTAATGCCACCGCCAAACGCCCTGCATCAGTTGAGCGATCGTGACCGTACTGTTATCCGACGCTGGATCGAGCAGGGCGCCCACTACCAACCGCATTGGGCCTACGCGGCACCGATCAAGCAAGCCATCCCGGACTCCCGCGGTGGGAGTTCGCCATCCCACCCGATTGATTTTTTTATCCGAGCCGAATTGAAAGCCAAAGATATCGAGGCCGCCCCACCCGCCGACCGGCGGTCGTTGATTCGCCGCCTGAGCCTGGATCTGACTGGCCTTCCGCCCACCCCGGTGGAAACCGCCACGTTTTTGGCCGATCAACGTCCGGCCGCCTACCCGGATCTGGTCGACCGTTACTTGGCCTCGCCGCACTATGGTGAGCGCATGGCGGTGCCGTGGCTGGATCTCGTGCGTTTCGCTGACTCGACCGGTTTGCACGGCGACCAGCTCTACAATAATTTTCCCTATAGAGACTATGTCATCGCCGCATTCAACCGGAACAAGCCGTTCGATCAGTTCACGATTGAGCAAATCGCGGGGGATCTCGTGCCCAACGCCAGCACCGATCAGCACGTCGCGAGCGGTTTCAATCGCCTGAACATGGTGACGCGGGAAGGTGGCGCCCAGGTGGGCGAATATCTCGCCAAGTACGCTTCCGACCGCGTGCGGACCGTCTCGACGGTCTGGCTGGGTTCCACGCTGGCCTGTGCGGAATGCCACGACCACAAATACGACCCGTTCACGATTCGGGACTTTTATGCGTTCGCCGCCTATTTCGCGGACGTCAAGCAGTGGGGTGTTTACCGCCATTTTGTCTATACGCCCGAGCCGGAGCTCACGGTCCACACCGATGATTATCCATTCCCGCCCGAAATCGAAATCTCGAGTGACTTCCTCAAGAACCGCGATGCACGCTTGCGCGCGACCTTCGCCCGATCGCTCGCGACGGGCGGACGCGCCTTGCTCGCCGACCCGGATGGCGCTGCCGCCGTACAAACGTGGGCGAGACTGGTCGCACCCTGGATTCACACCCCGAGCTCCGACCCTTGGATTCCCATCCCGGTCGATCAGGCAACAAGCACCAACGGCGTGATCACTATCCCGCGTCCAGACGGGAGCGTACTCTTCGAGAACCCGCCGTCGTATTTGGACGACAAATACAAGAAGCCGCCCACCCGCCATCAGCTTTCCTTTGCAACTCCAGAAATCCCCCTGGCCACCGTGCGGATTGAATTCCTTCCCGACATCGCGCATGGCGGATTTGTCACGCGGGATCGTCGAGACCTGTTCGATATCGACATCGCTCTCGCGGTCCAGCGAGCCGGCGAAGCCAAACCGCAGGCGCTGGCCCTTGCCGAAGCCTTGGCCGAGTGCGAGACGGAGAACTACTTCAATGGCCGTCGCGTCATGTCCCTGCGGGATGGCTGGCGCTCCAGCGTGCGGCTGGCGCGCGAACCACAGGCGGCCGTTTTTCAGCTGCCCATCCCGGTCACGCTCGCACCCGGTGATCGACTGGTTGCAACGATCACCAGCAAACCCGTCAACTTTCACCAGCGCGCCGCCCTCGGAGAAATCGGTCGGATCCGGGTATCCGTCTCGCCCCTCAGCGGCAGCTTGCCAGGCGAACCCGCGGACTCGGTCCGTTTCCCCGCGGGGGCATTGACGCCGGCCGACGCTGGCTTCGAGCAAACCGCCGTGGCGTATTTTCGCGCGAACGCGGCGTTCTCTGATTCGGAACGGGTGCAGGTCTTCCGGGACATCCTCGACTGCCGCGAAGGACGGACCTCCACGATGGTCACCGTGGCGCAGGAGCCACGGGTCACCCGCGTCCTTCCGCGTGGAAACTGGCAGAACGAGAGCGGAGACGTGGTGGATCCGTCCCCTCCAAAATTTTTGGGCGGGATTCCGACTGCGGAGAGCCAGGGGCGAGGCACCCGCTTGGACTTGGCGCGCTGGATCGTTTCTCCCACCAACCCGCTTACCGCCAGGACCTTTGTCAATCGCCTGTGGAAGCAGTTTTTCGGCACCGGGCTGTCGAGTGCGGTGGAAGACTTGGGGCTGCAGGGAGAGTATCCGAGCCATCCGGAATTACTCGACTGGCTGGCCGTCGAATTCATGGAAAGCGGCTGGAATGTGAAATCCCTGGTCCGACTGATTGTCACCTCGCAAACCTATCAGCAGTCAGCCCGGGAACGCCCCGAGTTGCGCCCACTCGATCCGCAGAACCGGCTGCTGGCGCGGCAAAACGCCCGCCGGCTCGACGCCGAGTTCATTCGCGACCACGCGCTGTTCACCAGTGGACTGCTCCGGCCGGAGCTCGGAGGCCCAAGCGCTTTCCCGTATCAGCCGGAAGGATACTACGCCCAGCTCAACTTCCCCATTCGCGAGTACGTGGCCGACCACGATGACCGCCAGTATCGGCGAGGCTTATACACTCACCGACAGCGCACCTTCCTCCATCCCATGCTGGCCAATTTCGACGCCCCCTCCCGGGAGGAATGCACTCCGGCGCGAAACGTTTCCAACACACCGCAACAGGCGCTGACACTGCTCAACGACCCGAGCTTCGTGGAAGCCGCACGCGCGCTGGCGGAGCAACTGCAGGCGTATCCGCAAACGGAGAGGCTGAACCAGGCCTTCGAACGAGTCCTGACGCGACCGCCTTCCGACGCGGAACGTGCGTCACTCGAAAAATTCCACGCAGCGCAACTCGCCGCGTTTCGCGAGCGCCCCGACGATGCCCGAAAGTTCACCGCCATCGGCCTGCTTCCGGTCAAGGCGGAACACGATGCGGTCGAGCTGGCGGCATGGACGGCCGTGACCCGCGCTCTCTTCAATCTCAACGAGACGATCACGCGATACTGATCCCGCCATCATGATCGATCCACTTCATCACGTGCGTCAGCGACAGGTCGCCTGGTCCCGGCGAACCTTCCTTGGACAATCGGCGCAGGCCATCGGGGCTCTGGCTCTGGGTTCACTCCTTAACCCGCGGCTCCTTGCGAGTGCGGGACCATCCACTGACGGCAAATGGCGGGGCGTACTCCGGTCTCCACACTTTCTGCCCCGCGCGAAACGCATCATCCAGTTATCGATGGCGGGCGGGCCGTCACATCTCGAGACCTTCGACCCCAAGCCGCGCCTCAACGCGCTGCACGGCCAACCCTTCCCGGAATCTTTCACGAAGGGCCAGCAACTCGCCCAGCTGCAGCATGAGCGCGATGGACTGCGGGCGCGCGGCTCCCCGTTCGCCTTCACCCGCTGCGGACTTTCCGGACAGATGATCTGCGACCTGCTCCCTCACACGCAGACCATTGCCGACGATATTTGCATCGTTCGCTCCATGCACACGGAGCAGATCAATCATGATCCGGCTCATGCGTTCATGAATGCCGGATCGATCACCAAGGGACGTCCGAGTTTCGGCTCGTGGACGCTATATGGACTCGGCGCGGAAGCGGATAATCTTCCCGGCTATATTGTCCTCATGTCGAACGGCCCGGGCAACGATCAGCCGATCTCGGCCCGCCAATGGTCGGCGGGTTTTCTGCCCAGTCAGTTTCAAGGGGTGCAGTTCCAAAGCAAGGGAACGCCCGTCCATTACCTCGGCAACCCTGACGGCATCTGCCAGAGCATGCAACGCCAGCTGATCGACGAGCTGGCCGTGCTGAATGGATTGTCCGCTGAGAAAACCCTCGACTCCGAAGTTCAAACCCGGATTGCCCAGTACGAACTCGCGTTTAAAATGCAGAGCAGCGTTCCGGAACTCGCCGATCTCAGCAAGGAGCCCCAGTCCACGCTCGATCTTTATGGGATCAAAAATCCCGGCGACGGATCGTTTGCGTCCAACTGCCTGCTCGCACGCCGGTTGGTCGAACGCGGCGTACGCTTTGTTCAGCTGTATCATCGTGGCTGGGACCACCACTCCAATATCGACGCCAATCTGCCCGCCGCCTGCAAACTGGTCGACCAGGCCTCGGCCGCACTGGTCAAGGATCTCAAGCGGCGCGGACTACTGGACGACACTCTCGTGATCTGGGGCGGTGAATTCGGCCGCACTCCCATGGGCCAGGGGAGCGGACGCGATCATCATATTAACGCGTTTTCCATCTGGATGGCGGGCGGTGGTATCCGGCCGGGCATTACTTGGGGTTCGACCGATGAACTCGGCTACCGCTACCTCGACGATGGCCAGCAGATGCATGTCCACGATCTACATGCGACCTTGCTCGCGGCCTTCGGGATTGATCATGAGCGGCTGACTTATCGTTATCAGGGAAGGGATTTTCGGCTGACTGACGTTCACGGCAAAATCGCCCGCGGCATCCTCCGCTAGCAATCATCGCGAGCGCGCTGCCTCATGGGAACGGTCTGGAATCTCGTCGGTCGCCTTCACCCGGTTCTCGTTCACTTGCCCATCGGCACCCTGGTGCTCCTCGGCGCCCTCGAAGTCGCGGGACTGCTGTCGCCGAAATTAAAACTAAACCGGCCCATCCGCGGGGTGATTGTGATCAGCGCAGCGGCTTGTGCCCTGGCCACAACGTTGTGCGGATGGGTGCTTGCCCGCCAGGGCGACTACGACCCGACCCTCGTTTCGCGTCATCAGAACCTCGGACTCATTACTGCGGCCCTCTCGGTCGCGCTGGTCCTGCTCCATCGGCTGGCGTGGCGACGCACCTACGGAACAACGCTCGTCCTTGCCCTGATCGCACTCGGCGCCACTGGTCATATCGGCGGTTCGCTGACCCACGGGGAAAACTATCTCACCCTCGCCCGACCTGCGCCGGCGATGACACTTCCGACGGACCCGCAGGCGCTGGTCGTATACTCCCACCTGATCCACCCCATCATCGAGCAACGGTGTGTTTCCTGTCACGGCCCAGCGAAAAGTAATGGCGAGCTCCAATTGCACAGCTGGGAAGCATTCCAAAAAGGCGGCGAGCATGGCGCCGCCGTCGTCGCCGGTGACGCTTCAAGGAGCCTGATGATGGAGCGTATCTTTCTCCCGATCGAGGCGAAGCTGCACATGCCACCCAAGGGCAAACCCCAGCTCACCGACGAAGAGATCACGCTCCTCACCTGGTGGATCGACGCCGGCGCTCTCCCTGAAGCGAAAGTGAGCGAGCTCGCCCCGTCGGCCGCCGTCGACAATTGGCTCGCGATCCGTTTTCCCGATTCACGCGAACCGGCGATGGATTGGAACAGCGTTCTCAAAATCGCTGCCACTCTCGAAGCCAAGGTGGGGGTGATTATACGCCAATCGGCCGCTGACCGCCAAAGTCTGCAGATAAATGCGCGCCTCGCCAGTCCCGTTATCGGCGATACGCAACTGGCCGAACTCAGCGAAATCGCCTTCGCCATCGAATCCCTCGACCTCGGCGAAACCAACGTCACCGACACGGGGTTGACGCACCTAAAGACGATGCGGAACCTACGTCGGCTGCATCTCGACCGCACCCAGATTACGGATACGGGGCTTCAGCACTTGAGTGCATTATCCCGGCTGGAAGTGCTCAACCTGCATACAACCGCCGTGTCCGATGCGGGCCTCGCGCATCTCGCCGGACTGCGGCGCCTGAAAGCACTGCACGTATGGCAAACCAACGTAACCCGGGAAGCCTCGAATCGGTTGGCTGAAAAACTGAATGATCATCGCCGCCTTCGCCGGTGGCGCGACCAAGCTTTCGAACTGAATAACAAGATTATGGACCATACCTTCTTCGCTGACCACGGCGAATCCATCGCCCCTTCGAACCTCGAGGCGCGGGTCCCTCCGGCCCCACCCGTCAAATAACGTAAGCTGGGCAAGTGGTCCGCGCGGGGCCTTTGGGCATGGCAGGTCATAGACAGGATCGGTCACGGCAGCAGTCTCCTCTCCCAAAAACCCGCAGCCTATGCGGGGCGCCTTCGCGTTGTTAACAATAACAAATTTTACATCGAAAAGCACTGGATATCATCAATTGTCGACAAAATGCAATTGACCTAAGTGCAGAGCCCGGCACGATCAGCCACGCCCCTCAGTTCCAACCCCGATTCCGGTCAATCCCGGGTCACAACGCTCCCCACAGCGTGGTATAACCTATGAAAACCATTAGTACCCGTTTCGTCCGGCGTCTCCTGGCGCCTGCCTGTCTGGCTTTCACGCCTTTTCTACCCGCCCAAACCACTCCCGCAAGGTCCACCGCTCCAGCAGGTGAAACCGTCGCTCTAGATCCTTTCACCGTGAGTGAAAACCAGAGCCGGGCGTACGGTTCTTCCAACCTCGCTTCTGCCACGCGCTTGAATACGCCGGCGGAAAACATTCCGCAGTCGATTAGCGTCATCAATGAAGCTCTCCTTCTCGACATTGGCGCTTTTTCCTACGAACAGGCCGTTCGCTATACACCGGGCGTGACCCAGCGTCAAAATGTACAGAACGGCAGCGTCATCCGCGGCTTCATTGTCAGCAATCGCTATCGTAACGGTTTTCTCGTGCCCGGTTTTGAAACGGATTTGGTAAATCTAGACCGAATTGAAATTATAAAGGGTCCGTCAGCCTCGATCGCCGGCAGCTCTGAATCCGGCGGCTATGTTAATTTCATCACCAAGAAACCGCACTTCAAGGAATCGCATACTGCGTCCGTGACGGTGGGCTCCCGCTCTTTTTTGCGCGGCACCTTTGATGCGACGGGACCCATCGATGGAACTTCGATGGCATACCGCTTGAATGCCGTGCATCTCACGGGGGACACGTGGCGCGACAATGAGAAGATACGCAAAACCGCCCTCTATCCGTCGTTCCTCTGGAGAATTTCCAAAAAAACCCAGCTTTCGGTCGAGCTGGAGTACTTCGACGGCTTGTCCCCCAGCGGTTTCAGTACGCCGTATATTGCTCCGGTGAATACCGTGAATCAAACCGGCACGACCAGCACCTCCCAGGCCGTGGTGATTCCACCGGGCGTGACTCCGAAGTTTCAACTCGGTCGATGGGCTCCCATGTCGCTCAACAGCAGCGGTGATCCCGGGATGGGCCTTAAAGCCGAGAACTATTCCGCATTCGTCACGATCAGCCATCAATTCAATGATATCTTCGCCGTGCGTCAGGCGGTCTCCTACTTCGAAAGCAAAAGTGTGCTGCACCGCGGCGTCGTTGCCAACTTCTTTTCCTATACGCCCAATGGTGAAATCGAATACGCGCGCAACTCCACCCGCGCTCGCGGCGCATCGGAAACCATCCGAGCCCAGGGTGACGTCGTCGGCACGAAGAAGTGGATGGATGGCAATTTAGGCGGCACCCTTCTCGTTGGCTATGAAATCGCTAATAACGATGGCCAGAATGACACGTCGACCGGCCAGATGGAACCGATCAATATCACCAGTCCAGTGTATGGCGCTCCACTCCGTTCTCCGATGGTGCAGACGGTAAACAATTCCTCGAATGGCGGCAGCCGGGGAATTTTTGCCAACGCTCAGATATCCGCTTTCCAGGAACGGTTGATCGTCACGGGCGGATTGCGCCGAGACTATGGCAAGGCGTCCTGGACTCGTAACAACTTTTCCGGCGCCTTCACGAACCGGGTGCAGACTCCGACGGTCGAGAGCCCGCTCATCGGAGTTACGGTCAAGCCGTTCAAGTGGCTCGCCGCCTACGCGGTTTCAACCGAGGCCGGCGCCGCCAGCCGTCAGGTCGCGATCTTCCCCAACATTCCGCTAACCGACCCGCGGCAGATCCTGCGCACCGCCGTCCCACTCACGACCAACGACGAGTTCGGGCTTAAACTCAGCCTGCTCGAGGGCGCGTTTGCGATCAGCGTGGCCCGCTATAAAATCGTCCAGGTCGACAATGTCCGAAACAACACCAGCAACGATATCATCAACGTTCCGGGTGGATCCCAGAATATTATCGAGAGCGGCAACACCGCCAAAGGCTGGGAACTCGAGTTCAGCGGCAGTGTCACGCGAACCTTTTCCCTCGTCGGCGGCTACGCTTACACCGAAACTCAGGCTCCCGGCTTCAAGGAAGACGGCCGCTCGCCCCGTGAAATCCGCGGAATGCCAAAACATAAATTCCAAGCGTTCGCCCGCTATGACATCACCGGAAATCGGGTCGCCGGCTTCTCCGTTCGTGCCGGCGTGGTTTACCAAACATCGGTCTGGGGCATCGCCGAAAACACCTATCGAGTCGCTGGTGCCACCCGCTGGGACGTTGGACTGAACTATCGTCGTAATGATTGGACCTACGCGCTCACCGTGGAAAACCTCTCGGACGTGATTTTCCCCCAGTCGACCATTGCACCCGGGAGCAATACAGTAGATGCACCTCGCAGTGTTTACCTGACGTCGAAGTATAAGTTCTGATTCAATTTTCCCCCAAGGAAGACAAAGGTACCGCCAGGAGCCTGGCCTCCGCTCGCCGGAGGCTAGTGATTGGAGTTAAAGAGTCGGTTAACCAAAGATGAATCAATCTGAAGTGTCCCGAGCAGAGTCGATCGACCCGGAGGCGTTCCCGTTATACGTAATCCGATTCAGCCCACGTGGAGTCCAACATCTGACCCACGTGGGTTGCCTTCGCTCAAAATAACACCCTCCAGGTTCATCTTTTTCCGTGGATAGCAGACAACCAATTTTCGTTCATGAGTAACAACAAGGTCCTCGTGGTTATCGGTGATGCAGCGGAAACGCTCGATACCCTTTATCCTTATTATCGTTTGATTGAAGGCGGCTTCACCCCAGTGGTGGTTGCCCCCGAAAAACGGAAATATCAAATGGTCATGCATGAGGTAAAACCCGGCTGGACCATCACCAAGGAATGGGAGGGCTACACCCTTAATGCCGACCTGCCGTTCTCCGCCGTCAACCCGGATGACCATCTTGGAATCTTCTTCAGTGGCGGCCGCGCTCCGGAATACATTCGGGAAGACGAGCATCTCCTGAGGATCACCCGCCATTTTTTTGAGCACAACAAACCCATTGCCAGCGTTTGCCACGGGGTGGAGATTCCGGCTCGGGCGGGCTGCGTGAAGGGCCGGCGAATGGCCACGGTCGCCAAGTGCAAATTCGATCTCGAAGTCTGCGGCGGGATCTATGTCAATGAACCCTGTGTGATCGACGGCAATCTCATCAGCGGGCGCACGTACCACGATAACGGACACTTTGTCGGCCCGTGGATTCGTCTGCTCGAAGCCGCCCGCCAGGCCCAGGCAGCCCACGTTCCCGCATGAGCCCTCTCCGGAACCACCGCGGTGTGCTCCTCGCCCTCGCCGGATGGCTGGGCGTGACCCTGCCCGCCCTGGCGCACCCCTTGGATGCGGCGGCGCCACCGCACCCGGTCGTGCCGACATTCGAGCGCTTCCACGTCTCCTCCAACCAAGAGGCCGATCTCCTCGAAGGTGGCCTGCTCCTGCTGACGGAACTCAACTGCATCAGCTGTCACCAACCGCCGGGCGCCTGGTCGGATCGGCTCGCCCGAGCGCCCGCCATCTCCCTCGTCGATGTGGGATCCCGCCTTTCAACGGCAGAACTCGCTCGCTTTATTCGGGACCCGCAAACGCATAAACCCGGCACCCTCATGCCCCGGCTCTTCGCGGAGGGCGGCGCCGCGGACGAGTCCGTCACGGCCATCGCCCATTATCTCGCATCTCTCCGAGCGGCCCCGTCCGCCGCACCCTTCCCAGCCGGTCGATTCGATGCCGGTCGCACCCTTTACCACGAAGTTGGCTGTATTGCCTGTCATGCCCCCGCTGCAGACTTCACCGTGACATCGGCCCGCGGGGCCGCGTTCGCGTCGCCCAAAATTCCCTCCGTGCCGATCGCCCTCGCCTCAAGTTATAACACTGAAGCGCTTGCGCACTTCCTGCAAAACCCGATGGCAGTCCGACCATCGGGGCGCATGCCAGCGAGCGAACTTACCGACCAGGAGGCGGCGGACCTTGCCGCTTATTTGAAAAAAGAGCGACCGCAGTCGCCCCGTTCCACCGCGGTGGCCGAGCAGAATGATATAGGACCACGCTCCCCCTTGATCGAAACCGGACGTCGCCACTTTGTGGCGCAAAGCTGCCACGCGTGTCATGAAACCGGCGACTCGCGCCGGGTGCCGCCTTCAGTCAAACCGCTGACTGCTTTACAGGCCGACGTTCCAGCCGGATGTCTGTCCGCCACCCCCCGCGCAGGTGTCCCCGACTTTCGATTGAGCGAGTTGCATCGCCGCGCGTTACGCCTCGCCCTCGCCACCCTTCGGTCAAATCCCGAACCCGTCGCGATTACTCCCGCCCTGGCTGTGGACCACTATATGACGCGCATGAACTGCTATGCCTGCCACGCGCGGGACGGCAAAGGCGGAGTCGAACCGGCGCGAGCTGATTACTTCGGATCAAAAGATGAAGGCTCACAGTCCCTCGGTGAAATGGGATATCTTCCCCCCGTGCTGGATCATACCGGCCGAAAGCTAACCAAAGAATGGTGGGGCAAGCTTCTTTGGGGTGAAGGCGGCGCGGTTCGTCCCTACCTCAAGACACGCATGCCGACGTTTGGCCGGGAGAACAGCGAGGTCATCTTTCCGATGTGGATCGAAGCGGACCAACACACGCCTCCTGTTACCATGGACATCAGCGGACAACGCCTGCATCAACGTGCCCACTTCGGGCGTATTTTGATGGGGACTAACGATGGCGGGCTGGGATGTATAACCTGCCACGGGCTCAAAGGCCTTAAGCCACCGGGGATCGCCGCGATCGATCTTACGGCCACAACCCAACGTCTCCACCCGACGTACTTCAAAGAACTCTTGCTGAATCCCCAGGCCCTACAGCCCGGCACTCGCATGCCGCCGATGTTTGCCGACCGCAGCAAAGCCGACCAGGAAATCGAGCAGCTCTGGACCTATCTTAAGGAAATCGACCAGCAACGCCTCCCGGATGGCCTGCTCCCGCTCGGCCTATATGAATTGAAACCGCAAGCCGCGGGACATCCCCTGATCTTGCGGACCTTCCTCGAAGGCGCCGGCCTTCAGGCGGTGGCCGTGGGCTTCCCAACCCAACAGCACCTCGCCTTTGACCTGTCTCTTATACACAT
>ENA-ORBV01008913-ORBV01008913.1-microbial-mat-metagenome-genome-assembly--contig:-NODE-8913-length-16694-cov-4.056328_pt1 | contig 16694 bp, 14 predicted proteins | sample MGYA00237777_ERZ505514 | MGnify/ENA primary metagenome ERZ505514 (study PRJEB26160, sample SAMN06269048) | microbial mat metagenome | isolation source: Oligotrophic lake microbial mat | place... | reverse complement strand
CCCTGGTTCAACGTAGAATTTGAAACCGGCTATCGCTCCTTCCTCCGCCACTACGACCTTCCAAACATCCAGGAATGGGCAAGAGAAGTCTTCCTCGGCGGCCCCCGCCTCAGCGGCACGCTCGGCCCCATCGGCCTCCTCTTCCCGCTAGCCCTGATCGGCTTCCGTAAACAAAAAAGCCTGATCATCGCCGCCGCGATCACGCTCGCTATCTACCCTCTAAACATAGGCACCAGATTCCTCATCCCAGCCCTCCCCTTTCTATCGCTAGCCCTCTTCCAGACCTTCCCCAAACAATCTATTACGGTCCCCATCCTGGCAGCAATCCTAGCCTGGCCCAGCGTCTTCGCACTGTACTCTTCACCCTACGCCTGGTTCCTCGAAAAAGCCCCCTGGAAAGCGGCCCTGCGAATCGAAACCGAAGACGGCTTCCTCGTCCGCAAGAGCGGCGGCTACGTGACAGCGCGAACGATTGAGAGCTTCGTCCCGCAAGGAGAAACCGTCTTCGCCCTCTCTCCAATTCCAGAAAGCTACACCAGTCGCAACATCGTCATTGCCTACCAATCCACCATTGGCCTCAAGCTCCAGCGAGCCCTCACCGCCCCCACCTACGCCGACTACCAGGCCAAATTCATCTACACCTGCAAAGGCCCCAACCCTACTATTGCCAAGTCCACCAAACACACCTGGAGTATCTCGGAAATCGAACCCCGCCCCCAATCGATCACCTGCAACAGAAACCCCTGGGACGCTCATCTAGCCAGCGACGGCAATCTGACAACAAGCTGGCGCACCTGGGCCCCAGCCAGGCAAGGCGACTCGTGCCTTCTCACCCCGTCCCAACCCTACAAGCTCTACGGCACCGGCGACCAATGGGAGGTAGAACTCAAAGACTGCACCAGAGAAGTCCAACCAAGTCAGGCCGACTACCGCACAGAAGCAAGAAAACTCTTCTTGAGCCAGAACATCAAGTACCTGGCGATAGACGCCCCCGACTACAACTCCAAAGACATGATCGACCACCCAGACCTCTGGGGCATTGACCTAGTAGCCCAGCGCGGCACCATGCGAATCTATCGCTGGCGCTAATCAGAATCGCAACAGAAGTGTTGTATCATCGGGTTGTGAAGGCGAGCGAACTAAAAAGATGGCTCACCGGCCAAGGCTGCACTTTCGAGCCCGGCAAAGGGGGGCATTTGAAAGTGAAACTAAACGGACGGCGCTCCGTGCTTCCGATGCACGGAGCTTCCAAGGATCTCCACCCCGGTCTGGTCATTGCAATCAAGAAGCAACTTGGTCTCAAGTGAGGCAAAAGGAACAAGAATGATCTATAACGCCAAATTCGAAACTGCAAGCGATGGTTCCATTCAGGTCCGCTTCCCGGACATCCCCGAAGCGCTCACCTTCGGGCGAAATGAACAGGAAGCCAAGCTTCATGCCCGCGATGCTCTAACTACTGCTCTCGAGATGTACGCCGAAGACAGCCAACCCTACCCGAAGCCTCGCTACAGATCGGGTTATCCGATTCAGGTTAGGGGCCTCCACGCCGCTAAGCTCGCCCTCCACTCGGCTATGCGAGAGCAGGGCCTTTCCAAAGCGGACCTCTGTCGCCTTCTCTCGATTCACCCTCCTCAAGTAGACCGCCTGCTTGATTTCCAGCACGCATCACGTCTGAACGCTCTGGAAGACGCACTCGCCGCTCTCGGCAAGAAACTTGTCATCGACATCCAAGCCGCATAACGAAATGACCCAATACTTCCTCGGCGTCGACGGAGGCCAATCCTCCACCACCGCCATCATCGGCGACGAACAAGGCCGCGTCCTCGGCATCGGTCGCGGCGGCCCCTGCAACCACATCAAAACCGGCGACGGTCGCGCCAAATTCGAAAACGCCATCCTCGGCGCGCTCCCCATCTCAGGCCTCCAATTCCGCGCCGCCTGCCTCGGCTTCAGTGGCGGCCCCAAAGACAAAGCCGACCTTGTCCGCGAGATGATCCGCGCCGACGACTACAACATCACCAACGACGGCCTCATCGCCCTCACCGGAGCCACCGGCGGAGCCCCCGGCATCATCGTAGTAGCCGGCACCGGCTCCATCGCCTACGGTCGCAACGCAACTGGCCAAACCGGTCGCGCCGGGGGCTGGGGTTATATCTACGGCGACGAAGGCGGCGGCTTCGATCTCACCAGAGAAGCCGTCCGGGCCGCCCTCCGTATGGAAGAACGCTGGGGTCCCTCCACCACCCTCAGAGACAAACTCCTAAACGCGGTCGGCACCGACAACGCCAACGACCTGATGCATCGTTTCTACACCACAGATTTCCCCAGACCCCAAATCGCCAGCTACTCCAAGCTCGTAGACGAAGCCGCCCGCGAAGGTGACCGTGTAGCAATCGAAATCCTCAATCGCGCCGCCCAGCAACTAGCCGGCTTTGCCGCCAGCGTCCGACAGGCCCTCTTCGCCAAAAGCGAACCAGCCACTGTTTGCCCAGTAGGAAACGTCTACAAAAGCGAAATCCTGAGAACCCGTTTCGAGATGCTCATCGGCCTCGAAGAATCCAACACCGTCGCCGAACCCTTGTACGGCCCAGCCTCCGGCGCATTGATCGAAGCATGGCAAATGGCAGGCGTCACTCCCGACACCCGCTTCCTTCCCAAAGAAGAGAAGACGCAGTCAAGTTAAACTAGAGCTTCACCCATGGCAAAACTTTCGATCCGTGACCTCCAGCTCCAAGGCAAGACTGTCTTCATCCGCGTAGATTTCAACGTACCTCTGGCCGCAGGCGGTAAAGAAATTACGAGCGACAAGCGCATCCGCGCCAGCCTCCCCACAATCCAATACGCTTTGGCTCAAGGTGCAGGAGTCATCCTCGCCAGCCACCTTGGCCGTCCCAAAGGCAAGCGCAATGAAGAGATGAGCCTAGCCCCGATAGCCACCAAACTAAGCGAACTCCTCAAGCTCCCCGTAGCCTTCGCCCCAGACTGCATCGGCGCAGAAGTCGAAGCCATGAAGCCCGCCCCAGGCAGCGTCCTCCTCCTCGAAAACCTACGCTTCCACGCCGCTGAAGAAGCCAACGACCCTCAATTCTCAAAGCAGCTAGCCGCCCTCGCCGACGTCTACGTCAACGACGCCTTCGGCACCGCCCACCGCGCTCATGCATCCACCGTCGGTATCATCCAGTTCGTCAGCCAGGCCGCCGCCGGCCTCCTGATGGACAAAGAACTCGAGTATCTAACCAAGGTCACAGCCAACCCGGAGAAGCCCTCGATTTCGATCATCGGTGGCGCCAAGGTCAGCGACAAAATCGAAGTTATCCAAAACCTTCTCAAGATCTCAGACAAGCTCCTCATCGGGGGAGCCATGGCCTACACCTTCCTCAAGAGCCAAGGCCTGCCCATCGGCAAAAGTCTTGTAGAAGACGACAAGCTAGACTTGGCCAAAGAACTCCTCGCCACCTCAGGCGGCAAGCTCCTCCTACCAATCGACCACGCCGTAAGCCCCGAATTCAAAGCCGACGCCGGCAGCTCCATCGTCGATCGGATCCCCGAAGGCCAGATGGCCCTCGACATCGGCCCCAGGACGATCGAGATTTACGTAGCGGAAATCCTCAAGTCGAAAACCATAATCTGGAACGGCCCCATGGGAGTCTTCGAGATGCCCCCCTTCGACAAGGGAACAATGGCAGTAGCCAGCGCCGTAGCAACGGCAACCGACGGCGGTGCAATCAGCGTAGTAGGCGGCGGAGACAGCGAGAAAGCAGTCAAAACTGCCGGCATCAGCGACCGCGTCAGCCACGTCTCGACAGGCGGCGGCGCAAGCCTCGAATTCCTCAGCGGCGTCACCCTCCCTGGCGTAGCCGCCCTCACCGACAAATAAGTAAAGACGGGGGCAACCCCGTTTTTCTCTGAACTAAATGCTTCCAAAACCCAATCCTGGTGACAATGTTTCGCTGTTCTTCACTCCAGAAGAATGGGAAGCTTCGAAGACCGATACCATCTCCCTCGAAGAGGTGCGCGACGCCCTCGCATCGATAAACGGTTCTCTAGCAAATGCCGTGATTGAGGAGCGAGAGGAAGCAAGCGCGGCGCGGGAAACGATTAAGCTATCTGTCGTCACCTTTTCTGGTAGATCATTCCCTTGATTGAATTTCCATTGCCAGATTGAGTCGACTTGATATCTTTTTAAGTTCAGCCACATCAGTCGGACAATCCAGTAAGGCTGCGGCTTCTGGCAAGCTGCTGAAACGTTTTCCACTTCTAATGTGAAATCTAATCATGTTTCGAGCAAACCAATCCAATTGGCTCAGATATGTATTGATTGAACTTCTTCGCACGTCCTTGTGAGTTAGCTGGTTTCTCACGTCCCTCAGGTGCTGAAAAATGTGTTTCTGAATTTCGTATTCCTTGCGAGCGGCGAAGAAACACAATCTTTTGGCCAATTGATCGTATTGACCCTCGCTATTGGATAAGAATTCAACTAGTCCCCAAAGCCCCTGAAAAGCAAGATTAGGATCCACATTGTCGAGTGCTCTAGCGTATCTCGACAATGCCATTTCTATATCTGATCTGTACTTGATATGCGTCAGTCTACTTCTGATTGCTCTCTCGTTTCTTAATGCCTTGCCCCAACTTTTCCCAATTCGGTAGAACCACTCGGGTTTCATGAAGTTTGTCTCATACCATATTTCCTTCGCAGCCAATTCTCCGTTAACGAAATGAACGCTCCCAAATGGGCCTGGAAGGATCTTGCTGACTGGCCGAAAAATTGGGCCCTGTGAGAAGTTTAGACTGAACTGGTTCAAAGAGATATTCCAAACACCTCTCAGAAAATCAACTGCCTGCCTTCCTTCATCAAATGCTTCTGTTGTATTTCTCGCACTCAATGAAATCAATACGGTTGCAAGCCCTTCGGTTGAATACCGCATGTTTTCGACTATGAGATCTTCGATTTCACCTCTGTTGAATTTTGGGGATGGCCTTGAAGTCACGGTAACCCTAGTCGACGCAAGGTTTCTGACCAATGAATCAAGTCTCCCAATAATGCCCAAATTAGTTGCCAGCACAAAGCGAATCGGAGGAGTCTTCAGGTAGTTTGCTTGTGCAGTATTGAAAGCAAGAATAAAGAAATCCTCCTTGAACGAACCAATCTTGGCCGCTTCGAAGGCGCAACTGCTTAAAAGCCCTCTTCTTTCTGCTTCCGGGATTGATGGATTGAACGGAACGGCAGATTCAAGTAGTGAAATTGCCAACTCGAACTCCGTGAACCTAAACCGTGGTGATTCACCGGCAGAAGAAATCGTTGCAGAGCTCAGCAGCCGAAGGATGGTTGCAAATTCAAATCCTTTTTTCAGCTTCATAATGTTAATGTTGCTATGGTACTAGACACAGACATTGTTCAACCCAAGTTCCTGATTGATCAATTGGGCTCCAGATTCACTCCACATCAAATGCTTTTCGCTTGCCGCGCTGCGACTAGTTCTGACCTTGACCCAAGAGTTTGCAAGGTGTAAACTTTCAAAGTGAGAGTGATCAGCAAACCCGCACTGCTCAAGTTTGCAAATCAGCATCCAAAATCGTTAGTACCTCTCATGAACTGGTATCGAATTACCAAAGCCGCAAGCTGGGCTTCTCTCGTGGATCTGAGGCGCGACTTCTCACATGCAGACCTTGTCGGTCGAAGAACTGTTTTCAACGTCCACGGCAACAACTATCGGCTGATCGCCAGAGTGAACTACCTAACGCAGCGGGTATTCATCCTCGATATCCTCACCCACAGTGAATACAGCAAAGGGAACTGGAAAACATGAGCACTCTAACCGAAATCACAGATTCCAAATACGCGAAGCTACTCGCGAATTCACTGCCTCGCCCTATCCATTCAGAGACCGAACATACTCGTCTGGTCCAAATTCTTCTAGCCTTGGACGAAAGTGAAAACTTATCCCCAGAAGAAGAAGCTTTGGCCGAAGTCCTCACCCTCCTGATCGAAGACTACGAAGAAAAAGTTCATCCTCTCCCCAAAGTCTCCCCAGTCGCCTCCCTCAACGCACTCATGGAAGATCGTGGCCTCAAGCACAAAGACATCTGGCCAATCCTCGGCAACAAAGGTTCAGCAACAGAGATCCTCGCCGGCCGCCGCTCCATCAGCAAAGCGCAAGCCATCCGCCTCGCTCAATTCCTGAACGTCCCCATCAGCCTTTTCATCTGACTAGAGCATCTTCCGCACAACCTGCCCCCGCACATCCGTCAACCGGAAGTCCCGCCCCATGTGCCGGTAAGTCAACCGCGTATGGTCAAACCCCAGGCAGTGCAAAATCGTAGCCTGCAAGTCATTCACATGCACGGCATCCTCCTCGATCTGCATCCCCAACTCATCCGTCTTGCCAATCGTTACCCCACCTCGAATCCCACCCCCGGCAGCCCACATCGTAAAGCAACTCGCATGGTGATCCCGGCCTGCCTTCACTTCCTCGGCATTACGAAAATCTCCCAACGGAGTCCGCCCAAATTCTCCACCCCAAACCACCAGCGTCGAATCGAGCATTCCCCGCTGCTTCAGATCCTGAATCAACGCCGCCACCGGCCCCGCCGTGATATCGCAATTCTTCTTCAGATCCTTCTCAAGATCCGTATGCTGATCCCACGACGAATGCGTCACCATCACCACTCGAACCCCGCGCTCCACCAGCCTCCGAGCCATCAGGCAATTCGTCCCAAAGCCCTTGGTCAACTCCTGCTCCACCCCATAAGCCGTCTTCGTCGCCGCCGTCTCCTTCGATAAATCCAGCAACTCCGGAGTGCTTAACTGCATCCGCGCCGCCATCTCGTAAGACGACATCCGCGAGGCAATCTCCTGATCTCCAGTCTTCTCCAGTCGCTCCCGATTTAACTCCCCAATCAACCCAAAATCCTGCCCCTGCTCCTCAGCCTTCACACCCTTCGGGTTCGACAGATAAAGCACCGGGTCCCCAGTCCGTCGAAACAGAACACCTTGATGACTCGAAGGCAGGAACCCGCTCGTCCATTGCGCCCCCTGGCTCATGTTGTTCTTCCCCGTACTCAACACCACAAAGCCTGGCAAATTCCTCGACTCACTACCCAATCCATAAAGCACCCAGGATCCCAGCGTAGGCCGCCCACCCAACATATGCCCGGTAAACAAAATCTGATCGGCAGGCTGATGATTAAACGCATCCGTATGCATCGACCTCACAATGCAAAGGTCATCTGCAATCGGCCCCCAAGCCGAAATCCAGTCGCTAAACTCGGCCCCACTCTGCCCATAACGCGCAAAGCTGCGGTTACAACCCAACACCTTCGCATTCGGCTTTATAAAGGCAAACTTCATGTCCTTCGTCATCGAAGGTGGCAACGGCTGACCATGCCACTTTGCCAGCGCCGGCTTCGGGTCGAGCAAATCAATCTGGCTGGGCGCACCTTCCATGTAAAGGAAAATCAGGTTCTTCGCCTTCGCCGGAAAGTGTGGTGCCTTCACCGCAAACGGATCCGCCATCAGCTCCCCGACAGACAGCAGCCCAGCCATGCCCGCCAGCCCAACTCCGCCAACAGCCTCAGTCAGAAACTGCCGCCGCCGCAATGTCGAATGAAGATTATTCACGGGTCAAAAACTCATCTGTATTGAGTAACGCACGGCTCGCGCCAAACCATCCGCGCTTGGCCACATGGCCCAACACCGCATCCCGTTCACGAGCCGAAGGTGCCCGCCCAAAACAAAGAGCAAATGCCCGCGACACACGTTCCGCCTCAGGCACTTCCTCAATCCGGGCAGCAAGGGCTTCAGCCGCCTCAACAAACACCGGATCATTCATCAGGTTCAACGGTTGCAACGGAGTATTCGACGTCTCACGCCGCGAACAACTCACCGTCCGATCCGGAACATCAAAAGCCATCAATAACGGATAAGCCGCCGTCCTCTGCAGGAAAATATACAAGCCCCGCCGGTACCGCGCCCGCCCCTGTGTCTCCTCCCACTTCATGCTGTACTGCAAGTCCGCAACACCGTCCGGCTGCGGCGGCCGAATGCTCTCTCCACCAACCGCATCATTTAACAATCCAGCCACCCGCAGCGCCGCATCCCGAATCAATTCCGCAGGCAGCCGCAACCGCGACTGGCGCGCCAGCAAAGTATTCTGCGGGTCCACACTCACCAAATCCGCCCGCGACTCAGAAGCCTGACGGTAAGTCGCAGAGGTCACAATCAACCGCACCATTCGTTTCGTACTCCAGCCCGACCCCTGAAACTCACTAGCCAGCCAATCGAGCAACTCCGGATGAGTCGGCCTCTCCCCCTGCGATCCAAAATCCTCTGAAGTCCTCACCAGACCGCGACCAAACAACTCCTGCCACAAGCGATTCATCGTGACTCGTGGCGTCAGCGGATTCTCCTTCGAAACCAGCCATTCTGCCAGTGCCAGCCGATCCATCTTCCCACTCACCGCAGGCGAAAGCGCCTTCGGCGTTGCCGCCTCAACAGCCGCTCCTTTATCGGTCCAGTTGCCACGAATCCGCACATGCGTTGGCTCATGAGCCCCACTTTCCGCAAGCGTCATTAAAATACTAAGCCGAGGGTACTGATCATCCAGCTTCTTAAGCTTCTCAGTCAGTTCCTTCAACTTCAGCTCGTCATACTTCTCCTTGCCAATCCCACCCTGCGAATACTTCGCAAAGTAATCCACCACTGCATCCTGTTCCCGCGCACTCCGTTCACGCTCTTTCTTGAGCAGGATCCGTTGCCCATGATCCACCAGTTTCAAGTAAGTGTCATAAGAGATATCCCAATTTGGCCGCTTGCCCGGATAAGCCATAGCATCCCGGGCGTTCTCCTCCCAAAACGCAAGGGTCTCGGCAATCTTGTGCTCAGCCAAAAGCTTGTCCCGCTCAGCCCGAAACTTCGCCGCATAGCCTCGATACACACCCAGTTCCCCAGGCAGTGGCGACTCAAGATCCACCTCTTCTGCGTTCTCAAAAAACGCCATCAGCGAATAGAAATCCTTCGCCGAAATCGGGTCGTACTTGTGGTCGTGACACTGTGCGCAACCCACCGTCAATCCAAGCCAGACGATCCCCACCGTGCTCGTCCGGTCCAGCAACTGCTCAAAGCGAATTCGCTCCAACTCAACGCCACCTTCACGGCTGGTAATCGTGTTCCGGTTAAATCCCGTAGCCACCCTGTCCGGCACCGGCAGCAGATCTCCGGCGATCTGAGCCACGGTGAAACGATCAAAGGGCATGTCGTCATTGAACGCTCGAATCACCCAGTCCCGATAGCGCCACGCAAAAGGCCGCGCATAATCCTGCACTCCTCCTTCGCTGTCGGCATAACGAGCCAGATCCAGCCACTGCCGCGCAAACTTCTCCCCATAGTGCGGCGAAGCAAGCAGCTTGTCCACCAGTCGCTCATAGGCATCCGGTCGTGCATCGCGAACAAAGGCTTCTACTTCCTCCGGCGACGGTAACAACCCCGTCAGGTCCAAATGAATTCGCCGAGCCAGTGTTCGACGATCTGCCTCACGCGAAGGACGAACCCCCTTAGCGGCCAGCGCAGCCTGCACAAAATGATCAATCGGATTCCGTCCCGCCGGCACTGCCGGTCGCATCACCGGAGACAAAGACCAAGGCTGCAAGCCCTCAACCCACTCGCGAATCGAAGCCAATTCTGCGGCTGGCAAAGCACCTGTAGGAGGCATCTTCCCGGATGCGGTCATCTCCAGCACACGCCGCGCCGACCGCTCCGCCACATCCTTCTGATCCAGCCGCAGTTTTCCCATCTGCTGCGTCGCCCCATGACACACAACACAGCGCCGCTCCAGAACTTCCGGCGTCTCTGCCGCCCAAACGGCAAAGGGCAGACAAACGCCGATCTGCAGCAACCGAATCGAGATCAACCTGAGCCTCAACGGGATCACACGAGGGAGTCTATCATTAGCTGGTCTTTGCGCTTCGATCAGAAGCTAAGACGCAGAGCCACTTGCATTACACGCGGTCGGTTCGCGCCCTGCAATGTGCCAAAATTCGGGCTGGCCGAATTCAGATCCGCCGGGAAGAACTGAACGTTGTTGAAGCCATTGAAAGCCTCGAAGCGTAATTGTAGATTCACGCTCTCACGAATCGGAAACGTCTTGAAGGCAGACAAGTCGAAGTTCCACCATGCCGGGCCCTGGATAATATTCCGGCCCGAGGTGCCAAACTTCAAAGGTGCTGTCTGCGAAAACGCGGCTGGGTTCAGCCAGAACCGGCGCTTGTTGCTTTCGCCAAATCCCTCGCGCGGGGTGATCCCGTTGAAGCTCGAATAAATACCCGTTCCAGTGGCGTTAGCGCGCTGTGAAACAAAGGCCAATGTAGTCACATTCGGCGAACTGACAATTCTCGGCACTCCACTCATCCAGCTCGAGATGGTATTGATCTGCCAGCCTCCAACGAACAGATTAGCCGCACGGCTCGCATCACCCAGGAACCGTTTCCCCTTGCCAAAGGAAGTTTGCCGGGTTCAGATTCGGTGTCCCCCAGCTCTTATCCGGTACGCCGCCAACTGCGCCCACAGTAGCCACGGATTCACACGGGTTCACACAGATCTGACCGCGACGACATTCTGTTTGGCGTCCAGGGTCCACACATTAGCAGCCGGATCAATAAACATGCCTTTACCCCACGACCGAATAAAAGTTCCCAATAGGACTCGGCGTATCGACCCGGATCGCCCGAGAGGCCACACTTACTCGCGGCGGTCGACCCATTTAATGGAATTGGCAATCAGTCGCCGGAAATTCTGGTTAGCAAAAATCTGGGGCCCATGGCCGGGCTGGATCATCACCAGGCGGGATTTCTTGTAAGTTCGCGACCATACGACCACGGGTATGCTTGCCGGGTGATTCGTAACCATCAGCGGCTGGATCTCAGGATGGTAATACATTCGCCCATAGGTCTCATCAATAACTGAAAAGGAAGGAACACCCTCCAGCACCGGGTGCTTCAGTTCCACGCGCTGTAGCTCAAAATTTACATCGTGTTTATAGGTGTATGGCGGCAGACCACCTTCACCCTTCTCACGCATGCGCAGTCCCGTGATCTCTTCAAAAGTAGTCCAATGCTGGAGTGCCGCCAGAGCGTGATGCAGTATGACAACGCCTACGCCTTGTTCGAAAAGAGCCAGAAAATTTCGCTTTTGCGCCTCAGTAATGTTTCGCGGCATGTCATAGAGCAGCACTGCATCGAAGTCCGGCGCGATTGGACGGTCATAGACGGTGCAAGTGCCGGCCGGATCGTGAGCACGATGTTCCATTTTCCATTCGATTCGGTTCTTGACAATATCCCAAAATCCCGGGTCGATGTCATGGCCGCCGGTCACCACCAGCAAACGGGCGGGTCCAGTGGCGCCCACGAGACGCGCGGAAGCGGCAGCCCCCAGTAGCGCACGACGGCTTAGGTGGTGATTGACCATGGTTTGCGATACTCCTTTGTGAGATAACGCGAAGCTTCGCTATCGCCGGTAATCTGTTGGCTCGCCGCATCCCAAAATACTTTGCGGCCCGTGCGGTAGCTGATGTTTGCCAACTGCAGCGAAGCGGTAGAAATATGCGCCTCGTGAATGCCACAAACAGGCGCTTTGCGCGAGCGTAGGGATTCAAGAAAGCTGAGTTGATGCGCGCCATCGCCGGCGTTCAGGCCCACAGGGCTCTCGATGGAATTCGTGTTGTCGCCTTCGGGGATGATACGGTAACCCTCACGCGTGAGTAACATCGTCCCCTTGGTGCCCAGGATCTGAATGCCATGGTCCGTTCTCGGGTTCCCCCAGGGGAAGGCATTCGCATGTTGTACCGAGCAGGTGAGCGTCAGGTTGGGGTAATCGAAGACAGAGACCAGTGTGTCGGGCGTTTCGCGCATATCGTCGAGAACATAGCGGCCTCCGGAGCTTGACACGGCTTTGGGCCAGCCCAGACCCAGTAAGTGCCGGACGCTGTCCAACATGTGGATGCCCCAGGTAATCACCATTCCGCCCGAGTAGTCCCAGAAATAGAGATAGTTCCAATGAAAGCGGTTGGGATTGAAGCGGCGCTTCGGTGCGGGGCCGAGCCAATAGTCATAATCCACTCCGGGAGGTGGATCAGAGTCAGGTGGGCGTCCGAGACCATGAGCGCGCGAATTAGCGGGCCGGCGAATCGTGTAATCCAGATTGCCGGAATCGCTCTGGTTCCAGACGTTGATGCAATGGACCATGCTGATCTTTCCCAGCGTCCCATTCTGAATGAGGCGTGCGGCGTCGGCAAACAAGGTCCCGCTGCGCTGTTGCAGACCCACTTCGAGAATCCGGTTGCCACGCCCGGCTTCCGCAACCAGCATGGCGCCCTCTTCCACGGTGTGCCCGATCGGTTTTTCGAGGTACACATCTTTTCCGGCGCGCATCGCTTGAATCGCAGGAATCGCGTGCCAGTGATCTGGAGTGGCAATGATCACGGCGTCGATGTCATTCCGATCGAGCAGACGCCGAAAGTCTGAATAGGTGTCCGGCGGTGGAGAGACCGACGCCCGTGTCTCGGCAAGCCGTCCCTGATCGACGTCGCAGATCGCCACGATGCGGCATGACGGGTCCTTTTGAAATAACTTCAGCAGCGAGCGCCCGCGTCCTCCGCACCCGATCAGTCCAACGCGTATGGAATCGTTGGCACCGACAGCGGCCGCGGCCAGAGCAGCTGAGGCAAAGATTTGGCGGCGTGTCGTCGGCATGGCTAACATCATAGCCCGCCGCGATCAAGATCTCCAGGCCTAGACCGCAGTGCCGACAAGGGAGTCGGACAGCCGTCGCTCAAGACTGACTCACTCAACCCTCACTCAAGACCGTTGCGTCTCGGTTCGGACGTTGTGAGATTCCAGTGACTGGTCAAAATCAGTGAGAAACCCATCAGAAGTGTACTGTCGATCGACACTGCGCACGCAAACGGATCCAAGCTGTGGATCCGTTTGTACTGATGTTGAAGGAGTGTCCCTACAAAAGTCCCTGCAATCGAATGTAACTGCAGAACCAGGGAATGGATGAAAGATCGCTACGCCCTTGAAAATATTTGGCTCCCCGTCTTGGACACCTTTCGAAGTTTTCTGGTTCCGCCACCCACTCTCGATCTAGGCCTCGCTGTTCATGCCGTATGGCAATCCCGTTGATGCCTCGCCGTTTCGATGCCATCCGGCGGGCAAGTGAATTGCGCGAAAGTTTGACGGAAGGCAACTTCCGATTGCGCTGCGTTTTGCAAGGGTGCAATGATGCTATTGAACGAGTACCTAGGAGACAGACTTGGCCACCATGGGCTATGACATCATCGGAGACATCCACGGGCAGGCCGACAAGCTAGAAGCCCTGTTGGTCAAACTCGACTATCGCAATACGGCTGGCGCCTGGCGCCACCCCGAGCGCCAAGCCATTTTCGTAGGAGACTTCATCGACCGTGGCCCTTCACAGGTGCAGGCCGTTAACGCGGTGCGGCGCATGGTCGAAGCTGGGGCTGCGTTTGCGGTCATGGGCAATCACGAACTAAATGCGATTGCGTGGCATACATCCGATCCCGCGAACCCCGGCGAGTACCTTCGCCCGCACCATAGTCAAATATGGGGCGCGAAGAACCGCAAACAGCACGCCGCCTTCCTGACGGAAGTGGAAGACAGGCCGGCGCTTCACGCCGAAATCATCGACTGGTTCCTGACTCTTCCCCTTTGGTTGGATCTACCGGACCTGCGTGTAGTACATGCTTGTTGGCACGCACCTTTCATGGCGTGGCTTTCGCCACAATTGCATGACGGCCGTTGCCTGACTCGGGAGTTGATGGTGTCAGCGACGGACGAACCTGAGAACGAAGCTGACAAAGACAACGCCACGCCCACCGTGTTCAAGGCCGTGGAGGCCCTGACCAAAGGCATCGAGATTCCGCTACCCGCCGGTCAGGACTTTAGCGATAAAGACGGCATTCGACGGAACCGGGTACGGGTGCGTTGGTGGGATGAACAAGGCACGACTTACAGTTCGGCGGCGATGCTGTCCCCTTCGGAACGGGCGGCATTGCCGGATTTGCCGATCCCGGAGCATGCGCGGGTTGAATCAGTGGTTAAGCCAACTTTCTTTGGCCATTACTGGCTCACTGGCGCGCCCGTGCTCCAATCCAACAGGGCTGTCTGCGTAGACTACAGTGCCGGAAATGGCGGACCTCTAGTAGCCTACCGCTTTGATGGGGAGCGGGACCTGTCGCTTGATCACTTCACTTGGGTGACTTAGGCGCGGAATTCCGAATTCGTCAGGGTTGCCGCAGCGTTGTTTTCCGGCGTTTCTCTTCGGTGCCGCCGCCCCGCCTCTCAACTTCGCGTAGGACGTGAGCTAGCGAATCCGGATGGATCTTTATGGGGGATAAGCCGTACCACTTATAGCGTTCCAGCAGAACAAATGCCTCGTCAAGAGAATCCACCCGTCGGCTGCGTGAGGAAGGGTCGCCTACGTCCTCGTCGATAAAGTCGGCCAATGTACATTCGTTGGTTTGCATCCAGAACTGATAGCCCTCTCCAGCATTCCTTTCGCGCAAAAGCTCGAGCGAGCCACTCTCCGAGCCAACCTTCAACACGACCTCGGGCATCCGCTTTAGAGTCGGCCTGGCATTGTCATAGCCGTGGCAGGACACAAAAATGAAAGACTGCACGTCGACAAAATCGAGCGCACCAAGCTGCCGGAGAAGATCGAGATAGGTCCTTCCCATCCGCAGCAGCGATTCGTAAGTTTTCCAGTTGGGCGTGGGTTCATAATTCAGGTCGAATCCGAGAGACTCGGCTGCGTGTTTTGTGACCTCCGGCTTCAAGAACATATGGACGTCGGGACGGGCGAGGTACAGAAGGACGGTGGCAACCGGCCAAGTCGCAACTCGTCCTCGTAGTGCAGGCAGCGCACATACGGTGTTGGCATACTGACTAAACAACCAGCCATCAACCGGAGCGGTTTCCAACAGTGCGAGCAGAGCCTTGAAAAAGGACTTAGCCGCATTCTCATCCTGCATTGCGTCGTGAAATGCGCCACTCTCGAATTTTGAAAGTAAGTTCACAGTTACTGAGGGCTGACAAGGTTCTTTTGACAAGTAGCTTGATCTCGCCTTGAATAAGCAAATCGTTGGCTTCGCCGACTAGGGTCTGGAAAGCCTCATGTCCCGCCAGCTTGTAATCCCGCTCTTGCGATAGGTACTTCGGATCGGCGGAAGCTCCCGGAAACCAGTGCAGGAATCTTTGATGTCAAGACTTCAGAGTTAGTGGCTTACCCAAGGCAACCCAACCGCCATCTTTTTAGACAAGGGGAGGTAGATTATCTAAGATCGGGTCCGATTTCGAAACTGCAAGCCGTAAGGCTGGAGTATCTGCCCGGAATTTCTTCGCCACGTTGCCCTCGATGTCCCTAAAGAGGACGTGCAGGTTATCGACCGCGATGCGAACTATCTTCCCAGGGCCCCACTGTGGAGCGCCCTTATTCTCAACGAAGGTTCCTTCTTTTTACTGTGCCAATCAGATCTCTCGTAAACTGCTCTTGCCTTCGATGCGACTGATGCATCGCCAAAATTGCCATCCATCGACGCAACGGGATTCGGGCGCTGCGCCGGCTTGGCGGGTATCGAAACGACTGAACTCCAATCAACCGCGAATCAATCCGGCCTATGCTTTTCCCCAAGACAGAGCAGCCGCTCTGCAATCCACAAGGCGTCCACCGGCCAAAACGCCTCAGGTCTCGGGTGCTGAACGCCCGTGATCCCCTTCATCGGTCTGCAACTCAAGGATCAATGCCATTTCGGCAGCGACCATCGGCACGTTGCAGCCGGAACTCGACCTTCGTGGGAAGCCCAGGGTGAGCCAGTGTGTCGGCGAACGAGAGCTGGACCAGCGTCAGATCGTCGGGATGGACATTCGCGAATGTGGACTGACCAAGCAGTTCGGCAGGCGTGCGACCGGTCAGGCGCGTGATCGCCTCCGAGATGAAAGTTGATTTCCCCTCACGGTTCATGACGGCGATCGCGTCGTGGGAATGTGCCAGCAGCGTGGCGAAGCGGGCACGGTCGGCCGCGAGACTCGCCTCGGCGGTGGCCTTCTGCGCTTCAGCAGCTACGCGGGCTGCGATATCCGCCGTCAGCGCTGCCTCGGCCTGATCTCGCTCAGCAGTCACGGTGCCCAGACACAGCGAAGTGACTGCGGACACCGCGAGGAACCCGACCAGAGCGAGGCGTTCGCCCATTGATTTCTCGTGCACCGCGAGGACCACCACGACCACTGCTGTCACGAGGTTAGCGATAGCGGCGCCTCGTGGGCCATATCGTGCCGCCGCGATCGCCATGATCGGCAGACAGGCCATGAGGCTCGCGGGGTCGGGCACATTCGGCGTAGCGGCGAACCCGACGGCGAACACTCCGGCAACCAGAAGCCCCGCCCAGACCACCGTTCCGCGGTTGGTGGATTGGGATGCCAGCGTCGGCCACAGCAGAAGCGGTGTGACGAGGAGGACGCCGGCCATATCGCCCATCCACCAGACAACCGCCCCCATCACGGGGTCGCCCGGCAACCTTCCGCTGAACGCCCACACAACGACGCTGCCAATTACAGCTGCCGGAACCGAGCCGAGGACCGCCGCCACGACGAGCAACCCGACGCCGTTCACTTGATCGAGTGTCAAC
>ENA-ORBV01008912-ORBV01008912.1-microbial-mat-metagenome-genome-assembly--contig:-NODE-8912-length-16694-cov-4.567792_pt1 | contig 16694 bp, 14 predicted proteins | sample MGYA00237777_ERZ505514 | MGnify/ENA primary metagenome ERZ505514 (study PRJEB26160, sample SAMN06269048) | microbial mat metagenome | isolation source: Oligotrophic lake microbial mat | place... | reverse complement strand
GAGTGCCGCGCTGGTCTGATCCCGCCCACCAAGTACCACGAATCTGGATCTCTGAGCGCAAAAGAGAATGGGCAAGCAGGGGTGGTCAGCGCCCTGCGTCACGCAGCATGATGTGGCAACAACCGCCACCGCGCTGCTCACTCCAGGTGGCATTGCTAAAAGCCACACCAGCGGCCTCGAACAGGCCCTTGTCAAAAGCCCCCGCGATGCGGCACAGGGTGGCGGTTGTGGCTGCGTCCAGACCGGCCTCGTTCCAGGCGTCCTTGAGCGGGCAACGTTTGACGCGAAAGTCGATGCCGTCCGGGTGGCGCTCGACTTCGGTCGGGTACATGCGCCCCTGGTCCGGGCTCACGGCCAGAAAAGCCTCGCCGACCGCCAGCGCGCTCGGGCCCTTGGCGCGAAAGTAGCCCTCCCCGACTTCGCGTCCACGCCGCTCGATGATGCGCACCATCAAGGCTTCGCCACGCGCCACACCGAGTTCGGCCACCAGTTCAGCATGCATCAGGCGGTACAGGTCGGCGCGGTTGCGAAAGCTTGACTCCAGTTCCTGACGCAGGGTTTCTTCACTCATTGTGGTACTCCTTCGAAAGCAAATTGTCGGCCCAGCCGCGGGGCTGCGAGCAGCAGAGCCTTGGTCATCGCATGTTGCGGGTTGGCAATCACTTCGGCCGTCGGCCCGGTCTCCACAATCTGGCCATCGGCCATGACGGCGACGCGGTCGGCAATCGTCCGCACCACCGCCAGATCGTGGCTGATGAACAGGTAGCCGATGCCGGTTTCCTGCTGGATGCTGCGCAGCAACTCCAGGATCTGCGCACGCACCGACACGTCCAGCGAGGACACCGGTTCGTCCAGCACCAGCAGCGCCGGGCGGGTGGCCAGCGCGCGTGCGATGTTCACCCGTTGCCGCTGTCCGCCGGATACCTCATGCGGGCGTCGCTGTGCCAATGCAGGGTCCAGACCAACCCGGCGCAACAACACTTCCACCGCTGCTGCTCCGTGGTCGAAGCCATGCAGACGCAATGGGTCGGCCAGCAGGCGGCCGATGCTGGCGCGCGGATTCAGGGCGCCCAGTGGGTCCTGAAAGACCATCTGGAAACGTTGCCGCGCCAGCCGCAATGGCTCGCCGCGCAGCGCCAGCAGATCGACCCCATCCAGCGAAACGGCGCCTGCGTCGGCCTCGGTCAGGCGCATCACGATTCGCGCCAGGGTGGTTTTGCCGGCACCAGAACCGCCCACCAATGCCAGCGTCTCGCCAACGGCCAGGTCGATGCCCACACCGCGCAAAACCTGCAACGCTGCGCTGCCCTGCCCCAATGTCTTGTGCAAACCACGCGCCGCCAGCAGGGGTACCGGACCGCCCGGTGCCGCTGCCCTGGCGGGAACCGGGCGATCCACATCCAGCGATGCAGCGATCAGGCTTTGTGTATACGGATGTGCCGGTCGGGAGACGATGGCGTCCATGCTGGCCTGCTCGACCACGGTGCCGTGGCGCAACACCACACCGTGCTGCGCAATGGAGCGGGCCAGAGCGATGTCGTGCGTCACCAGCAGCAATGCCATGCCAGCATCGCGCACCAGCGTGTCGATCAAGGCCATGATCTGCGCTTGCACAATGGTGTCGAGCGCGGTGGTTGGTTCGTCGGCAATCAGCAGCTTGGGGCCAGCCGCAATCGCCATGGCGATTGCCACACGCTGACGCTGGCCACCGGACAACTGGTGTGGGTACGCCGCCAGGCGGCTGTCCGTTGCTTCGATCCCCACACGCTCCAGCAAGCTGCGGACGTGTTGCAGCGCCTGCGGCCGGTCATGCCCCAGATGGGTCATGCCAACCTCGGCGATCTGCTCTCCGATCGAGAGCACAGGGTTCAGGCTGGACATGGGATCCTGGAACACCATGCCGACGTCGCGGCCGAGTTGTGGTGGTCTGGCCAGAGCCGGCCAGCGGATACTGCCGCGCACGCGGGCGTTCTCCGGCAACAGGCCGGCCACCGCCATCATGCTGACGCTTTTGCCGGAGCCGGTTTCACCCAACAGCGCCAGCCGGCCACCCGGCGCCAGCGAAAAGCCGACGTCGCGCACCGCCGCCACAGTCTGCCCGGCATCAGCAAAGTCGACTGCGAGCTGCTGCACCTGCAGCAGATCCAGCCCACTCACCGCTTCTGCCCCGCGCGCCGCACACGCCCCACTGGAGTACCTTCGCCTTGCGGCTGCGGTAGCGAGCGCCTTGGGAGCGGCCCGGCGGCGCTCATGCCGCCACCCGCTTGCCCGCCAGTGCTTCGTTGATGCCTTCGCCCACCAGGTTCACCGCCAGCACGGTGACGATGATGGCGATGCCGGGAATCGCTGACAGAAATGGTGCAGTCCGCAACACCGCACGCCCCTCGGCAATCATGCGGCCCCAGGTAATGCGGTTCGGGTCACCCAGGCCCAGGAACGAAAGGGCTGCCTCCACCAGAATGGCAGCGGCAACCACCACCGCAGCCAGGGTGATCACCGGCGGCAGTGCGTTCGGCAGGACCTGCCGAAACGCAATCTGCATGGGGCGCATACCCAGAACGCGGTAAGCATCGACAAAATCGCGTCCCCGCAGGCTCAAAATCTCGGCACGCACCACCCGCGCCGGTCCGGTCCATGAACTCAGCGTGATGGCCAGCACTACGCTGCCCAGCGAAGGGCCCAGCACACTGACGAGTGCCAGCGCCAGGATAAAGCCGGGCACCGCCTGAAACGCCTCGGTCAGGCGCATCAAGGCCTCGTCGGTGCGCCCGCCGGCAAAACCGGCAACAGTCCCGATCACGGTACCCAGGCCCAAGGCACCCGTGGCGGCGGCGGCGGCCACAATCAGCGACGCGCTGGCGCCATGCAGCAGCGCCGCCAGCACACTGCGTCCAAGCCGGTCCGTACCCAGCGGAAAAGCGGCGTCGGCGAATGGCTTGAGCAGGGCCGGGCCGACCATGGCCTGCGGATCACCGGGCGACAGCAGTGGGGCCAGCAGCGCCGCCAGGATGATGGGCAACAGCAGGCACAGGCCGACCATGCCCTCGCGCGACGAGACAAAACGGCGCCACATCGGCTAGAGCCCTAAGACACCAGCACCCGCGGGTCCAGCTTGGCGTACGCCATGTCGACCAACAGGTTGATCACGATCACCAACACGGTACCTGCCAGCACGATACCCAGCAGCAGCGGCACGTCGCGCTGCGTCACTGCCTCGAACGCCAGACGGCCCAGACCAGGGATGGCAAAGACGCTTTCCACGACGACGCTGCCGCCCAGCATGGCGGCAGCCTGCAGTCCCAGCATGGTGATGACCGGCAGCAAGGCATTGCGCGCGACATGGCGCCACACAATGCGCTGGCGCGTCAGGCCTTTGGCACGTGCGGTGCGTACATAGTCGCTGCGCCACGCCTCGACCATGCCGGCGCGCATCAGGCGCAGGTACAGGGCCAGGTACACCAGGCCCAGGGCCGAAGCCGGCAGAACCAGGTGCCAGGCGACGTCCAGCACATGCTCCAGACCGGCGCGCGGCTCGCCAATCGTGGCGATGCCACCCAGCGGGAACCAGCTCAGCTTGACGGCGAACGCCACAATCATCATCAGGCCGAGCCAGAAGCCGGGCGCGGCATACAGGGCCAGCGACAACCATGACAACAGACGGTCGCGCCAGGACTGCGGGCGCGACCCGGCCGCAACACCGAGCAGGGTGCCCAGCGAGAACGAAAGCGCAACGGCGGCGGACATCAGCAGCAGGGTGTTGCCCATCCGGTCCAGTACCACCTCGCGCACCGGGCGCGAAAACGCCACCGACCAGCCGAAGTCCAGCGTCAACAGCGACAGCAAGTAGGACGTAAGGCGTGTCGCAAAGGAGCGGTCCAGTCCCCACTGCTGGCGCAGTTGCGCGACCAGACCGGCATCACCACCGCTGCCGGACAAGTAGGCGTCCACGGCGTCACCCGGTGCCAGCTCCAGCAGACAGTAGGAGCCGATGGCGACGATCAACAGAACCGGCACGGCATTGCCAAGCCGGCGGCCCACAATGCGCCAGACAGGGATCATTGGCTACCCAAAAGCAACGCTGCGCCCGGCCCGGCGATCAAGCTCAGGCACTGAGCCAGGTATCGGCCCAGTTGGAGGTAGCCCAGCGCGGGTTGTTGGCCACGTTGCGCAACCGATCCCGAATCACCGAGATGAAGGTGAACTCTGCCACCTGGATCAAGGGCTGGCTTTGCGCGACCTGGCGCTGGAAGTCCCGGTACAACTGCACCCGGGTCGCCGCGTCCAGGGTCTCGGCCGCCCTGGCGATGGTGGTGTTGACCGCCGCATCGTTGAAACCGTACTGGTTGGAGAACGGTACCCCGGCTGGCAAGCCGCCCTGGTACAGAATCGTGGTGGAAATTGACGGGTCGTTGCGGTACACCGGCGACCCGATGGCCAGGTCAAAGTTATGGTCGGTGTAGATGGCCCTGGTGTGGCCTGCGGCGTCGTTGTTTACCAGTTCCGCATCGATGCCCACGACGCGCAGGGCCTGGCGCAGGTAGTCGCCCATCTGGCGCGTCTGCTCGAACCAGGGCGCCGGCAACAAACGCAGCTTGAAACGCATCGCGCCACCCTGGCGCGGATAACCGGCTTCGTCGAGCAAGGCATTGGCTTTGGCCACATCGAAGTTCGGAAGCGCGGGGTCTGCCACATGAAACTGCTTGTCGAACTTCGGGATCGGCCCGGCAGCGGTGTTCGCGTAGCCGCGGAAAATCGTCGACACCACAAAGTCCTTGTCGATGGCGTGGGCGATGGCGCGGCGCACGCGCACATCGGCCAACTCCTTGCGCCGGTGGTTGACCTCGACCGTCAACTGGTAGGTAATGCCCTCGTAGCCCTTGTGGAGCACCTGCACACCCTTGATCGCGGCCAGTCTGGGCAACTCGCTCAGCGGTATCGCCGAGAACGCGGCGAGCTGGATCTGATCGGCCTCGATCGCCGCAGCGATCGCGCCTGGGTCGGGCAACACCCGGTAAATAATGCCGTCCAGGTAGGGTTTGTCGCGGTCCCAATAGGTTGGGCTCTTTGCCAGCCGGTAGAACTCGCCGGGTTTGTGTTCGACAAGGCGAAATGGTCCCGTACCCACCAGCTTCGTATTGGCCGGGTTGGTGGCGATGTCGGTGCCTTCATACAGGTGCTTGGGGACGACGGCTGTGACCGCTGGCAATGCGTTGCGGATCAGTTGCAGCGGAGTCGGCTTGGTGAAGCGAAAGATTGCGGTGCCGCCGTCGGGCGTCTCCACCGCTTCCAGGTCCTTGAACAAAACCCGGCCCAGGTTCTGGGCCTTCTTCCACACTTCCAGTGCCGAAAACGCCACGTCCGCCGAGGAAAAAGCTTTGCCGTCGTGCCAGGTAACGCCGGGGCGCAGCTTGAAGGTGACGCTACGGCCATCGGCACTGCCACTCCATTCGGTGGCCAGCCGCGGCACCAGCCCGCTGCCGTCGTAGGACATCTCCGCCAGCGGTTCGATGACTTTGCTGGCAACGTAAAAGACGCCATTCGACGCGACGATTGCGGGATTCAGGTTGCGCGGCTCGGTATCGGCAGCGACCACCAGGGTGCCGCCCCGGCGCACCGTGCCCTGGGCCTGGGCGAACTGCGGCAACAAGGCGGACCCGGCGGCGCCGACTGCCGCACCCAGAACGGTACGACGGGATGGTTCACGCTCAAACATGCACACTCCTTGAAGCAAAAATCAGCATAGCAGATGCTTCGCAACCCGCGCTGACAAAGACAGTGGCGGCGCCCGCTCCGCATTGCAGCAACTGTAGCTCGAAGATCAACACCATAGATCCACTGTATCGCGCCGCGTGGATTTCAAGTAAGCTGCGGCAAAATAAGCCACTTGGGATGGAAAATGCGACTTGCCCAGACCCGCAATGCACTATGCCACCTCGGCATGGTGGCCAGTTTAGCCCTGGTATCGCTACCGGCAACGGCGCTGACCCAGGTGCTCTACGACGCCGCTGTGCAACCCACCGTTGCTCCGCCCGGCCAGGGCTGGCTCGGCAGTGGTTTTTTTGGCATGACGCAGACCATCAGCGCAGCCGGGACGGAACTCATTCCAACGGGCTCGTTACCGAACAACACATTCGGCGGTTTCTCCAATCGCCTCGCCCCGATCTCCTTTCCGCCATTCCAGGTCCATGCCGGCGCCCTGGTCAACCCGGCATTCCCGCTTTTGCTGCGGGACGCCGGATATTCACTCACACTGGGCTTTCGGGTGCGCAGCGAGAGCCACAGCAGCAACGACCGTGCCGGTTTCTCCATCACCTTGATCGGTAACGACCTTCAAGGCATCGAACTGGGTTTTCAGGCTGGCAGCATCTTCGCCCAGGCAGCCGCACCCAGCCTGTTCGTGGCAGCCGAAAACAACATGTCTACAGCGGTGACCAGCCTGCTGGCCGATTACCGGGTCTGGCAGCTCGATGTGCTGGGCGGGGGGTATGTGTTGTCGCAGGGAGGCAAAGCGGTGCTCAGCGGCGCCTTGCGCGACTATTCCAGCTACAGCGGGTTTGGCGAAGATGCCTACCGATCCAAGAATTTCCTGTTCCTCGGGGACAACACCTCTTCGGCCCAGGCAACTTTTGGCATCAGTTATGCCGCAATCACGACGGCCGTGCCGGAGCCATCCGCTTACGCGCTGTTGCTGGCAGGTTTAGCCTTGACCGGCTGGCTGGGCTTGACTCGGCGCGTGGCACCGCGGGTATCTCCCCCGGACACCGGTCACCTACCAGACTAGACCGGGCCGTCGGCGAGGCGATTTGCGGGCACCTTGCCAGCGGAGCGGCGTCGATTGTCGACGACTGCGGCATTGGTCGCCCGGCGGCAAACTGGCACACCAAACGGTCAAGTAAGCGCATGTCCCGGGTTTGGTCCGAGCCCCACGTCCAGCGGACTCCGGCGCGACTCGTACACCAGCACCGCAGCAGCCAGGTCTTCCAGCGCCGTGCCCACCGACTTGAAAACCGTGCGTCGGTCGCCATGCAAACGACCGGGAATCTTGCCACGGCACAGGTCGGCCAAGGTGCCCTGGATGTCGGCTGCCAGCAACACGCCACGCGACAGCGGGCCCAGCAGATCCCCACTCTTGTGTACCGCCTCCTCCGTGTCCACAAAGACAGTGGCCCCGGCAAAACACGCATCGTCTGCCTCGCGCATCTGGGGGGTAAAGCTGCCGATCAGGTCGAGGTGGCTGCCAGGACACAAGCATGCACCCGCCACCAGTGCCTCGGTGGCCAAAGTGGCGCAACTGACGATGTCGGCCTGTGCCACCGCGCCCGCCAGGTCATCGGCCAGCGCCGCATCCACCCCCCGCGCCAGCAGGCTTTGCACCAGCACCTGTGCATGGGCTGGCGTGCGATCCCACACCAACACGCGGCGTATCGGCAACACCGTTCGGTAGGCCTCGGGCAACAAGCTGCCGACGCGGCCACAGCCGACCACCAGCAGGCATTGCGCATCCGGTGCAGCCAGGTACGACGCTGCCAGCGCCGAGGCAGCAGCGGTGCGCCGCGCCGTAATCTCGTTGCCGTCGAGTTGCGCCAGCGGCACGCCGCTCGACGCGTCGTACAACATGTAGGTGGCATGCAAGCCCGGCAGGCCAAGACCTGCATTGCCAGGGAAGATATTGACCGTCTTGATGCCCAGATAACGCCCAGCCTGCCAGGCCGGCATGATCAACACCGTGCCTTGCAGGCTGCCATCGGAGGCGCGCAGTACATGGCTGTGGCGCAGTGGCACCTCGCAGCCCTGCTCAAACATGCGCTTGAGCGCAGGGATCAGTTGGTCAAACGGGAGCGCCGCGCGGGTTGCGCTGGCGTCAAAGACAGTAAACACGGGCTGGGCGCAAGTAATTTCCAACCATTATGGAGCCAGCCCACCGCGGAGCCAGCGCTGTCCATGCCAGAACGCCGGACCACGCCATACTGCGCAACGCTGGACAAACCCCTGGTGCGCCGGACGGTTGCTGCGGTGCCCCGCATCGATCCCGAAACCGGGCGACACTACGCAATCACCGCGCCCACCATCGACCCGGCCAGTTGGCGGTCCAGCTTTGGCTTGGCCACGGTTCGCGGGCGCGCTCCAGAGGCAGACCTACAGCGCGACATTGCAATCGGGAGACCTGAGTGGACAAAGATACTGCCGAACTGCTGACCCGTACCGGCGTCGGCACCGCCATGGGCGACCTGCTGCGGCGGTACTGGGTTCCGATCCTCGGAGCAGCAGAAATTGCGGCGCCCGACGGGCCCCAGGTACGGGTGCAGATTCTGGGCGAAAAGTTGCTGGCATTTCGCGACAGCAGCGGCCAGCCAGGCCTGATCGACGAGTTCTGCACCCACCGCGGTGTGTCCTTGTTTTTCGGTCGCAATGAGGAATGCGGTATCCGCTGCGCTTACCACGGGCTCAAGTTTGACCGGACCGGGGCCTGTGTCGACGTGCCCAGCGCACCGCAGGTGGCCGAGCGCATGCGCATCAAGGCCTACCCCTGCATTGAGCGCGGCGGCATTGTGTGGGCTTACATGGGGCCGGCCGACAAACAGCCGGCGCCGCCCGAGGTGGAATGGTGCACTCTGCCCGCCAGCCAGGTTTATGTTTCGCGCCGCCTGCAACAAAGCAATTACCTGCAGGCCATGGAGGGAGGCATAGACACCGCCCATGTATCCTACGTACACCGTTACCAGGTCGACCAGGACCCGCTGCACCAGGGCGTCAAGGCGCTCGATTACATCAAGGCGGATGGCAACGTGGTGTTCGACATAGAGAAAAACCCGTTCGGCCTGACCTTGTACGGACGGCGCAACGGGGAGCCCGACAGCTACTACTGGCGCATCACACAATGGATATTCCCCTGGTTCAGCCTGATCCCGCCGTTTGGCGAACACGCCCTGGGTGGCCACGTGTGGGTACCGGTGGACGATGAAAACTGCTGGGCCTGGAGCATCAACTACCAGCCAGACAAGGCGCTCAGCCATGAAGAACGCGCGCTGATGGATGCAGGCCATGGCATCCACGTGCTGTACGAAACAGGTGCCCAGGCGGTCGCCTGGCGACCACAGCGCAATCGGGACAACGACTACCTGATCGACCGCCAGGCGCAGCGGGACAGACGCGCTTACAGCGGCGTGTTCGGTATCTCCGAGCAGGACGCCTCACTGCAGGAAAGTATGGGGCCAATCCAGGACCGCACCAAGGAGCTGCTGTTGCCCACCGACAAGGGCATCGTGATGGCGCGCGCCATGCTCGCCGAATCCGCCCGTGCACTGCGCCTGGGAGTCGAGCCGCCGGCGCTGGACGCTTCCACGCAGCGGGTACGCGCCGCCGGTGTGCTGCTGCCGCGCGGCGAAGACCCCAAACCCTGGGCCAAAGACAAGATCCAGGACGTGGCCGGCAAGCCGGTGTTCTCGTTGTAGTGCCGGATCGCCTGATCGGCGCAGGCAATGGCGCGCCCGCGACCCTGGCTTGTTCGGTCCCTGCAGGCACGCTGCAGGTGTCACCGCCGCCACTGCGATGCAGCATTGAGCGGGTGATACTTGCCGTATCACTCCTGCATTGCCATGCCCACTGCTTCCGCCCCTGCAGGCCTGGAGTCCATCGACGCTGTCGGCGGCGCCCTGGACAGCGCCGGTTACATCGCCACCAAGGCGATTTCCACAGCGGTTTATCTGGCGCACCACCTGCGCAAACCGGTGCTGATCGAAGGTCCGGCAGGTGTCGGCAAGACCGAACTGGCGGTCTGCGCGGCGCAAGCGCTGGGTTTTGCCCTGTTGCGCTCGCAGTGTTACGAAGGGCTGGATTACGCCCGGGCACTCTATGAACGGAAGTACGGCAAGCCACTGCTGTACACGCAAATCCGGAAGGAGAAGATCGGCCTGCTGGTCGACGACGCCGATTCGTCGCAAGGCGCCTTTGCCAAACTCGCCCGTTTCAGGATCTGTTTTTTCGCGCGACTTCCTCGAACCGCGCCCTTTGCTGCGGGCAATGGCGCAAAAGGCCGGCAGCGTATTGCTGATCGACGAAATCGACAAGTCCGAGGAATCGTTCGAGGCACTGCTGGCGCAACTGGTCGCCTTTGTCCAGGGGCTGCGCAGCGAGAACATCCGCAAGCCACCGTCAATTGCCGAGTCGGTCGACTGGGCACGCACCTTGCTGCTGTTGCATGCGCCGGCGCTGGACGAGAACCTGGTACGCGACACCCTCAACGTGCCGCCCAAGCGCGAAAGCGACATCCTCGAAGTGCAACGCGCGCTGCCCAGGCTGACCCGGGCGGCACTGGAAGCGCCAGTCGCCGCGCAGGGTATTGGCTGATGGACGAGGTGCTGCCCGGATTTGTCCGGGCACTGCGCGCGGCTGGCGCTGATGTGTCTGGCGCCGATGTGTCTGGCGCCGAAAGCATCGACGCTGCACGAGCCGTGGCTGTGCTCGGTTACGCCGACCGCGCCAACCTGAAGGCGGCGCTCGCGTTGTCTCTGGCCAAGTCCGCAGCCGGAAAAACCATCCATGACCGGGTCTTTGATCGGTATTTCACCGCACCCGCCAGCGCCAGCGGGCGTCTCGCTGCGGATGCGCACGATCCGCAACCGCCCAGCACGGGCGAGGCAGCCGTCGACTCGCTCCTGCTGCGGCTGTACCGGCATGGCCAGGGCAACGACGGTTTGAACCTGGCACTGGCGCAGGCGGCGCGCGCTGCCGATGTGGACAACATCCGCTTCGCAGCACAGACACCGTATTGCACACGCCGCATGCTGGAGGCGCTGGGCATCGCTGCACTGGAAGTGCGCTTGCTGGCACACATGGGCAATAACGGCGCAGCCTCGCAAGCCGGGGCGCGCGCACTGGGCGCCGCACGCGACGCCTTGCAACGCCACGCCCGCACCCTGGTGGCACAGCGCTTCGAACTGTTCGGCCGGCCGGCCACCGACGCGTTCATGGCCGATGTCGTGGTCAACCGCCCGATCGGGCGCATGGGCACGGGCGACATGGACCCCATGAAGCGCGCTGTCACGCGCATGGCACGGCGCCTGGCGCAGCGCCATGGCCACCGCCGCCGCAGCCTGCTGCGTGGTCGGCTCGACCTGCGGCGCACGCTGCGCGCCAATGCCGGGCATGGCGGCGTTGCGCTCTCCATGGTGTTCAAACGCCGACGCCGCGAACGCCCGCGTCTGGTGGTGGTGTGTGACGTGTCTGGCTCGGTCGCGCCCTATGTGCGCTTTCTATTGATGTTCCTGCATGCATTGCAAGGCACCGTCACCGACCTGCGCACCTTTGCATTTTCCAATCGGCTCAAGGACGTGGCGGCCCCGCTCGCGAAACTGCCCTTCGACGACGCCATGGCACTGATCCTGAAGGAAGTCGGCAGCGGCGCGACCGATTTCGGCCAGGCCTGGCTTGACCTGCAGACCCACCATTGGCAAGTGATCGACCGGCGCACCACCGTGTTGGTGCTGGGGGACGGTCGGTCCAACCACAGCGACCCGCGTCTGGACCTGTTTGCACAACTGGCCGGGCGCGCAAAAGGGTTGTCTGGTGGTGCCCGGAGCCAGTGGGTCGCTGGGGCAGCGGGGACAGTTGCAGGCTGCGCGTGCGTCCGCTCTGTACCCACGCAACCCATTGCACCAGCGCCGCCGACCTGGAGCGGGTGATCGATGAAGCGCTGTCGGCCTGTTCCTGACGGACTGTCTCCTCCAGTCACTCCTCCAGCCACCAGTTGACGGCATCGTGTGGACCAAGCAAGATGCAGCGGTGAACAGGGAACCTGCCGTAAAGTCGCACCTGCGTGGCGCCAGCGCAAGCCGTGCCATCAAAGGGCTGCACGCGGGCGCAACTGCGCACTCCTTGCTGGACTCTTTGACAGAGTCCGCGCGCGCGGAGTTGCTGTCAATCGCACACCCGGTATCTTTCCTGCGCGGCTCGGTCATGCTGCGACAGGGTGGCCACACACGCGGCGCCTTTTTCATTCTGACCGGTTCGGCACAAGCCTCGGTGCGGCTGCCAGGCGGCGAAGACCTGATCGTCCTGCAAGTTGAGTATGGCGGCGTGATTGGAGAAATGTCCCTGCTGGAGCACGGCACTTGTGCCGCCACCGTGACCGCGCTCACCAACGTGGACGGGTTGTTCGTCGGCCGCGACGAGTTCAAGATTCTGGTTGCACGGCGCAACCCGGCGGCGCTGGAGGTGCAGCAGGCGCTGACACTGAATTTGTGCGCCAAGCTCAACGCCTTGAACGACCAGACACTGGCGTGGCAAACGCCCGAGGATGTTGTTTACTCAGCGCCGTCCGATCCGATACAAGGTGCCACGCGTCGACCCGCCCTGGCGTTTGACTACCGGCGCTTTCTGCCGGTGCTACCGCTGTTCCACGACTGGGATGCAGACGAAATCGAGGGCTTTGCCGACCTGACCAGCGTGCTGCAACTGCAGCGCGGAGAAACGCTGTTCTTTGAGGGCAGCGCGGGCTGCGCCTGCTACGTCACGGTGCGCGGAGCCATGGATGTCGCAGCGCCCGTGGCGGCGCCGGATACCCCGGGAACACCCAGCCACCTGCGGCGGCTGGCGGTACTGGGGCCAGGTCACCTGATCGGTTATCGCAGCCTGATCGAAAACAGCAGGCACGGCACACGCGTGCGCGCCTGCGAAAACTCATTGTTGATGGAACTCTCCAGCGCGCATTTCCTGGAGCTCTACCACGGTGCTTCGTCATTGTCCTACCGCCTGCAGAAGGTGGTGCACAGTGCCTTGCTGCGTTCCATGGCGCACACCAACCTCACCCTGGCACGCCTTGTGAACATGGCCAAGGTGGGCGCTGCAAACCGCGCGGCATTGCAGGCGGCGATCGCTGCGCAGGCGATCTGAACAAGCCAGGGACTGCATGACCCGGCCCGTGCGCGGCGGGGTCATACAGAGCACCCCTGGTGCAGTGTTGCAGGCTCTGCATACAAGAGTTGGGTCGTCACGCGGTTATTTCCGCGGGCGCAGCGGTACCTTCGGCAATCGGTACCGCTGGGCCAGCGTGCCGGGCGTCCACGCCGGGCCGACTCCGATCGCGCAGATGGTTTTTGTTGTGTGCGATTGGGTTGGCATGACCACCTGTTTGGCGCGCGTGGCTCCGTGGCCTGCGCGAATAATTCCGTCTGCCCGGCGCGGCCACCCGGCCCGCCCGACTGGATCACTTCATGGCACCCGATTGGGCACGCCGAAGCAATCCGCACACACGCACCGCCCCGGAGGTCTGGGGTTGGGTTTGTCGCCGACCAGCCACTGCATCGGGCGTGGCGGGTGGCTGCGCCGGGGCGCTGGGGCTATTCGCACAGGCCACAAAGTCACGCGTGGCGGCCACGGTGGTGGCGCCAATCGCATGGAGTACCAAACACACCATCTGCGCGAGGGCGCAAGCGCCGCAGCGCGGGCGCCCGGCGCGCTGGCCAACCGTCTTCAAGAGCCGAAGGTGGGGCGCGGACCGGCCAGCCACGCACTTGGCTCGAAGGCGCGGAGCATTGAGTCCCTGCAGCAGCGCTGAACCACACCGGGCGCTCAGTCCAGCAGGCAGGTCTGCAATCGGGTGCTGCCGCCACTGGAGTCGGCCACGATCATGCCGTACTCGGGCACCTCAACCCAGGCTGAGGTGTCACGGGTCAGGGGTTCGGACGCGATGATTACCGAGTCGCCGTTGGAACCACCTTGCATTCCCCACTCGCCGTCGTGCAGGCCATAGGTCCGCCCGACGGTGTACCACAGGCTCAGGTAGTTCAGGTTGGCTTCGTGCACGCGGCTGGGGTCTTCGGTTGGGTAACAGCCAAAGTCAAAGCAGTAGCGCACGGCGGCGATCTGGTGCCCGTTGGCAATGAACAGATTGACCGACGACGAGGTGGCGATGCCCAAGGTGGCGCGTATCTCCCGCAGAACATGCAGCGTCTGCTTGACGGCCGCGACCAGCTCATCCGAATCGAAGCGGCGGCTGGCGACCATGTCACCAGCAAACTGCGACAGGAACAGGGCATAAATCCACTCGCTGTCGGTGGTGCCGCGAATTTGCGGCAGGTAGGCGGCGCGGATCTGCCTGGCCAGCAGGCTCTTCATTTCCGCCATGCGCGCCAGGTCGCCGTTGTGGGCCAGCACCAGCGGCACGCCGTCAAAACGAAACGGGTGCACGTTTTGCAGCGATATCTCCACCGAGGTGTTGTAGGCCACACCGCGCACATGCGCCAGCAGGCACTCGGCCCGCACTTTCTCGGCAAGATTTTTCAGGTTGCGGTCAAACACCGGCAAGGTCGTGACCGCATAGGAGAACGGTTTGGCTGCGTTGAGCGAATCGCGCGACCAGGCGCACATGCCAAAACCGGCCAGATTCAGCATGTGCAGCATCTTGGGCATGTAACTCTGCCGGATCAACGCAGAATCCGGCTGGAACAAAAGGTGGTCCAGCAGCACGGGCTGCCCAAGATACAGTAGTGCGCGGCACATCGTTGCCTTATACCATTCAGGGTGGCAGCAACGCCGCTTTCGCCCGGTGGCGAAAGCGCTCTGCGGCCCCCTACACTGGCATGCGTGCGGCGCCGCCCTCCTGCGACAGTCCCGCGCCAGACCTCACCCGAATCGTCAACTGCCAGGGTCGTTTCATGCCAGCACCCGATACCGAAGCACCCAGGGCTGCGCACGCAGCCTGCGGCGCGCACGCGCAGGCGCTGCGATGAAGCCAGTAAACCGCATTGAGGCAATTGCAGCGCTGACCGCTGCCGGGCAACCCTTCGCCATGGCCGATGAACGGATCAACGGGCGCCAGTTGCGCGTATTCGTGCTCGCGCCCAGGTCGCTGCGCGCCCTGTACGAACAGACCGCCAGCGACAAGCCGTTTCTCGCCTACGGGGATGAGCGGATGAGTTTTGCCCAGGCCTGGGCGGCTTCCAGCCGGATCGGCCACATGCTGGTGCACCACTGTGGCGTACGCCATGGCGACCGCGTGGCGATTGCCATGCGCAACTACCCGGAATGGATACTGGCTTTCAGCGCCGTTACCGCCATCGGCGCAATCGCAGTGGCGATGAACGCACACTGGCAAGCGTCGGAAATGGCCTATACCCTTGCCGACTGCGGCGCCAAGCTGCTGTTCGCCGACCAGGAGCGGCTTGATCGCCTGGGACAGGCTGCGGCCATCGATGGCCTGCAGGTGCTGGCAGTGCGGGCGCAGCGCCTGTCCCTTGGCGCGCGAGCGCTAGACACCTTGTTGGCCGGTCTCGGCGACGTGCCCATGCCGGCGGCGCCGATCGTACCGGAGGACCTGGCCACCATCCTGTATACCTCCGGCTCCACCGGGCACCCCAAGGGCGTACCCTCGACGCAACGCAACATCCTGTCGGCCCTGTTGTCCTGGGAGCTCGAGCGCCTGATCGCCGAGCGGATAGTCGGCCTGCAGGCCGTAGAACCGGTCGCACAGGCCGGCACCCTGCTCGCTGTGCCGTTGTTCCACGTGACCGGATTACACGCCTCGTACTTGTCGAGTTACCGCTTGCAACGGCGCCTGGTATGTATGTACCGCTGGGACCCGCAGACGGCTGCCGCACTGATCGACCAGCACCGCCTGACCTCCATCGTGGCGCCAGCGGCCATGACCGGCGACCTGTTGCGGGTGGCCGGAGCGGGCGGCCACAATCTGGACAGCCTGCTGGCGGTTGGTGGTGGTGGCGCGCCACGCGCGCCGGAGCAGGTGCGTTCGATTGGCAGCAGCTTTCGCCACGCCCTGCCCAACACCGGCTGGGGCATGACCGAAACCAATGCCATCGGCGCAGGCATCAGTGGCGAGGACTACCTGGCGCGGCCGTCCAGCTCGGGGCGCTGCCCCCAGGTGCTTGAACTCAAGGTGGTGGACGACAGCGGCAAAACATTGCCAGTTGGCGCGCGCGGGGAACTGCTGGTGCGCGGAACGTCGGTGTTTGGTGGTTACTGGAACCGCCCCGAGGCGAATGCCGCGGCCTTCGACGGCGACTGGTTCCGCACCGGCGACGTGGCGCTGATCGATGCAGAAGGCTTCGTGTTCATTGTGGACCGCATCAAGGACCTGATCATCCGTGGCGGCGAGAACATTGGCTGCGGCGCCGTCGAAGCCGCGCTGCTGCTGCACCCCGAGGTCCTTGAAGCGGCAGTCTACGGCGTGCCCGATGAACGCCTGGGCGAGGAGGTAGGCGCCACCGTCCATGGCAGCGCCGCGCTGGACATCGACGCGCTGCGCGTTTTCCTCGCCGCGCACCTGGCTGCCTTCGAGGTGCCGCGTTTCATTGTGCGCGCCAGCAAACCGCTGCCCCGCACGCCCTCAGGCAAGGTGCTCAAACGCGAGATTCGCGCCGCCGCGCTGGCCGGACTTGAAGCGGGCGCCGGCAGCAAAAGCTGATCCAGCGCACCAAGCGTCTGCGCAGGTGCAATGGTCTGACGAAACCCGGCAAATCCAGGCCGTGGCGAGCTGCGTCAGTATCGGGAACCCCAATTTTCGCAACAGTGTCCTTGCGTTGTTATCGCTTCGCTGCCGCGCATGCTTCAACCGGGAAACCGCAGTTGGACGCGCCCGGGCGGGCTGCGATGGGCTGCGAAGGGGTGCGCTGGCAAGGCTGAGCGCTGCGGCTCCAGGTGTGCCCGCGCACACTTGGACAGCGCGAAGAAGGCAAGCC
>ENA-ORBV01008908-ORBV01008908.1-microbial-mat-metagenome-genome-assembly--contig:-NODE-8908-length-16695-cov-12.857684_pt1 | contig 16695 bp, 17 predicted proteins | sample MGYA00237777_ERZ505514 | MGnify/ENA primary metagenome ERZ505514 (study PRJEB26160, sample SAMN06269048) | microbial mat metagenome | isolation source: Oligotrophic lake microbial mat | place... | reverse complement strand
GTTTAAATATTGCGTAAAATTTTTCTGTTTAGTGGCTATGTCAATATATTCATTTACAAATATTTACATATCTATTATTTAGGATTATCAAAGAATAAGTTTGTAGAATAGTTGTCATTTTTTTATTGAATCTCCTTAAAAATGCCCCCATCTTTACACTGCGAAAGAGACATTTCTAGTTTAATAAACGTTTTCAACCTATAAGGGCTTGAAATACAGTATTTTGACATTCTAAGTTGGTAAATTTTGCAGATTTTACTGTGTATAATTCAAGTTGTTTTTGTTACCGTATTAAGTAGTTTGGGGAGGTAGTTTTGCATCAACAAAAACACAAATTGTTATGGAAGCTCTTCAAATTATACTTTGTCTTCTCGGTATCATCGGTGATGATTTCGAAGGCTTATAGAGAAAATAACATTCTTATACTTTTTAAGGATGTCTATATAAAGAATCATTAGTTCTTTTTTGGGTGTTATGCAATGACCACCTGCTTCTTCTTATGCGGATCCCTTCTTGTGTAAGTAGTAGGTGGTTTTTTTTGACTTTACGAGACACTATATATACAATTCCTGCCTCAAAAAGGCGCCCGTATGGCTAGTTGGGTGGCTAGCGACGGTTTCCGGACTACCCGAACACACTATGGAACCACCCTCTTTACCCCCATTCAATCCTACATCAACAATGTAATCCGCTACCTTGATCACATCCATGTGATGCTCGATCACGATAGCGGTATTACCACGATCCACCAGGCTCTGTATCACGTGCAGCAGGAACCTAATATCCTCAAAATGAAGGCCTGTCGTCGGCTCATCAAGGATATATAAGGTCTGTCCCGTATCCCGCTTCGCCAGTTCTTCCGCCAATTTAACCCGCTGCGCTTCACCCCCCGAAAGGGTCGTCGCTTGCTGCCCCAGCGTGATATACCCCAGCCCTACTTCCTCCAAGGTCTTCAACTTACGGTAGATAGATGGTATATTTTCAAAAAACGCCGCGCTCTGCTCCACTGTCATCTCCAATACATCATTGATGGACATAGCTTTATAATGGATCTCCAGCGTCTCGCGGTTATACCGCTTACCCATACAGGTCTCACATTCCACCAGCACATCCGGCAGAAAATTCATCTCAATCACACGCATCCCAGAACCCTGGCAGGTCTCACACCGCCCTCCTTTGACATTAAAGGAGAACCGTCCGGGCTTATATCCCCGAATCTTCGCCTCCGGAACATTGGAAAAAAGGCTCCGGATGTCCGTAAACACTCCTGTATACGTAGCCGGATTTGACCTCGGCGTACGCCCGATCGGCGACTGATCCACCTCGATGACCTTATCGATATGCTCCATCCCCTTTATTTTTTCATACGGCAAGGGACGTTCTAGGCTGTGATACAGCTCTTTACGCAGAATGGGGTACAACGTCTCGTTGATCAGCGATGATTTACCACTCCCCGAAACGCCGGTCACACATATAAAACACCCCAAAGGAATCTCCAGGCTTACATTTTTCAGATTATGCCCGGTAGCCCCGGTAAGCAAGATTTTTTTACCATTGCCCTTCCGTCTTGTCCCCGGCACCTCAATAGATCGCTTTCCATTGAGATATTTTGCCGTCAGACTCTGGGTCTTCATCACCTCCGCAGGTGTTCCTGCCGCTACCACCTCCCCACCATGCACCCCGGCACCAGGCCCAAGATCAATCAGGTAATCCGCCGCCAGCATGATATCCTTGTCATGTTCGACCACCAGCACACTATTGCCTATCGCACTCAGTTCCTTCAATGACTTGATCAGCAACTGGTTGTCCCGCTGATGCAGACCAATAGACGGCTCATCGAGGATATAGGTAATACCTGTCAGTTGCGAACCGATCTGTGTAGCTAATCTCGTCCGCTGCGTCTCCCCACCAGACATGGTCCTCGACGGACGGTTGAGCTGCAGATAGTGCAGTCCGACTGTAACCAGAAAACCGAGGCGATCCCTGATTTCCTTGATGACATCGCGGCCTATCATCTTTTGCTTTTGAGAAAGACGGCTTTCAAGACCTTCAAACCATTGAAGCAAATCACCAAGATCAATACTAGCCAGCTCCCCAATATGCTGACCATCAATCTTAAAATACCTTGATTCTTTTTTAATCCGGTAACCCTCACAATCCGGACATTGCGAAATGGTCATAAAACCTTCCGCCCACTGACGGATCTTTTCACTGGTCGTAGTCTCATACCAGCGTTTGAGCATATTGACGATGCCTTCTGCACCCAGGTCAAAGACCAAATCATGCGGCAGATAATCCGGTGCTGATGTCGTACCCGGACTGCCGCCATGGAGAATAATCTCCATGGCCTCCGCAGGAATCTCACCGGCAGGGGTAGCAAACGTAAATTTATATTTCTTCGATATCTGGCGTAACTGTTTGAACGTGTGGTTGTCCCGAACTTCACCAAATGGGGCAATCCCCTGGTCATTGATCGATCGGGTAGGATCCGGGATCACCTTGTCCATGTCCACCATGGTGACTTCCCCAAGCCCATTGCAAGTGGGGCATGCCCCATAAGGGGAGTTGAACGAAAAAGAATTAGGAGACGGCTCTTCGTATGAAATCCCGGAAACAGGACACATCAGGTGCCTCGAATACATCTTAGGGGTATCCTCACCTGCCTTCATCACCATGAGCATGCCTTCTCCCATACGGAGCGCAGATGAAAGACTACTCGTGATCCTTGCCGTTTTGTCAGGCTGAACCGAAAGACGATCCACCACCAATTCAATATCATGGGTTTTATACCGGTCAACCTGCATCTTGGGGCCGAGTTCGAGGATCTCTCCATCCACGCGTACCTTTGTGTATCCTTGTTTGCGAAGCTGATCGAATAGCTCGCGATAGTGGCCTTTCCGGCCTCTGACTACTGGAGCGAGGATGAGGATTTTTTCATTGGCATAATAAGTCAATACACTTTCATGGATCTGCTCCTCCGTGTATTGCATCATTTTCTCCCCGGTGACGTAGGAATAGGCTTCTCCGGCACGCGCGTATAGTAGGCGCAGGAAATCATAGATCTCCGTGATCGTACCTACTGTGGACCTTGGATTCCAGCCGGAGGTCTTTTGTTCGATGCTGATGACGGGGCTGAGGCCATCGATCTTTTCCACATCAGGTCTTTCGATTCCACCTAGGAATTGGCGGGCGTATGCAGAAAACGTCTCGAGATAGCGGCGTTGGCCTTCGGCATAAATGGTATCAAAGGCAAGCGATGACTTCCCGCTGCCGCTGATGCCGGTGATGACGACCAGTTTTTCGCGGGGAATTTTAAGATCGATGCCTTTGAGATTGTGTTCTCTGGCACCGATGATCTCGATCCAGGCGTCCTTATCGGTAGTATCTACGGGGGTTGTATTCTTTTTTGGACTTGCCATTCGCGGTTTAAAAAGGGAACAAAGGTACGGAAAAGGATAAAGGATAAAGGGTAAAGGCCAATGGAAAAGGCAATAGTCGGAGGCTAAGGATAAGACTATGGGTTTCCGATGGGACACAATCTCTGCGCCTTTGCGTCTATGCGCGAAAAAATTTTCCAAACTCTATCGAAAAGTCAAAGCGAAGGCTGAGGTTAAGACTATGAATTTCTGAGGTGACACACTCTCTGCGCCTTTGCGTCTATGCGCGAAAAAATTTTCCAAACTCTATCGAAAAGTCAAAGCGAAGGCTGAGGCTAAAACTATGCATTTCTGAGGTGACGCACTCTTTGCGGCGTTGCGGCGTTGCGCGAAAAAATTTTCCAAACTCTATCGAAAAGTCAAGGCGAAGGCTGAGGCTAAGACTATGAATTTCTGAGGTGACGCACTCTTTGCGGCGTTGCGGCGTTGCGCGAAAATATTTTCCAAACTCTATCGAAAAGTCAAGGCGAAGGCTGAGGCTAAGACTATGAATTTCTGAGGTGACGCACTCTCTGCGCCTTTGCGTCTCTGCGCGAAAAAATTTTCCAAACTCTATCGAAAAGTCAAAGCGAAGGCTGAGGCTAAAACTATGAATTTCTGAGGTGACGCACTCTTTGCGGCTTTGCGGCTTTGCGCTAAAATATTATTCAAAAGGCCAAAATAAATTTTGAAAAGAAAACCTGGGCGGCTTACTCCGGAGATTAAGGCAAGAACAAAAGCTGCCCTTGCGCAAAGTGGCGGCCATGCTGGATATCGATGTGGCCATTCTCAGCAAGATGGAGCGTGGCGAGCGGAAACTGAACAAAGAGATCGTCTTGAAACTGGCAGAGATCTATCATCACGAACCGGATGAACTGGTCATCATGTACCTCAGTGAAAAGATACTGTACGAAATTGGGGATGAGGAGTTGGCATTGAAAGGTTTGCTTGCAGCGGAGGGAGAAATGAGGTATAGGGCAAGACCTAAAGAGCTGTCAAAAGAGGAGGTCATCAGCCAATTCAAAGATTATTTTGAAACACAACCCTGGGCTTCCAAAGCCTGGTTGTTTGGTTCAGTGGCCAGGGGTGATAATACACCAGAAAGCGATATTGATATATGTATCGATGTTCCTGCTGATTCAAGGTTAACGTTTTTTGATCTTGCTGAAATACAGGATCAATTGCAAAAGATAGCTAATAAAAAAGTGGATGTTGTCATGCTGGGGGGTCTGCGGCCCGCGATGAAAGACAGAATTGAAAAAGAAATGATTCTCCTAAGTACATGACAAAAATTTAACATATCTCCTTACTCGTATTGGATCCATTGTAAAAAGTGCATTGATAAATTCATCGAGACCGCCTCTAAAAATACTCTTTGCCGGGCGACCATGTTTCTTTTTTACAAATCGCTCCGGCTTCATTTTCTTTATCCAGATTCCTATTTTGATCATCCAGACATAGGCAATGGCAAGTATTCCCATCAGTGTATTGAGTCGTTCTATTTTGGTGACATGAGTGCATTCAAGTTGAAATCCATTTGACTTCATGTCTTTGAATATGTTTTCGATATACCATCGTTCACCATATCTACTGATACTTTCAGATCGATCACAATAGCTTGCAATAATCAAGTATTCAGGTTTGTTGGTTTTCGAATTGATGATTCTGCCACCTTGCAAATACAACTCGGTGGTACCCAGAATCACCGAAGCTCCTATTGCTCTTGTTTGTCCAATTGGCAGTCTTCTGAAAAGCTTAAAAACATGGATCAATTTTCCTCTATATCACACTTTAAGATTTCTTCGCAACCTAATGTCATAGGGTATCCTGTGGTTATTCAGGTAGGTCATCCAGATGACCCCGGTAAATTCTCGGTCGGCGACAAGATTATAAATTTTGTCTTTGCCGAAACAATCTAAAAAACGGTTCATCAGTTCAATTCTTTCCTGCTCATCACTATTACCTTTCTTTGGTAGTAAACTCCAAAATAGTGGAATGCTCCATCCATTGCCCTTTGCACTAAGCATTAAAAAATTAATGTTTGCTTTCCCAAATTGCCAATTCGTTCGATCCATCAATAGCGTGTATGGAGCTTGGAATCCGCCTAATCGAAGTTTTTCAACTTTTTTTTAAAGATATCATCCCAATCCAACAATTCCTTAAGGTGAGCACGTTTCAGTCCCTGGCTTACCCCTGCTTGTTGTATCTGCAACAGATCGGCTATTTCCTGTTGCGATTTTTGGGGATGCTGTAGAACCACACTGACCAGTTCCGCCGTTTTGGGTTTCCATTGGTCCATGATCACCAGGGCCATCTTAAGATACGTGTTCATTTCATCATCCCATTCTCTCCACGGACTGCGGATCGCCAGGGATTGCTTTTGAGCTTTTAGACTTTCCAGTAGTTCGCCAGAATGGATAAAGGCTGATCCATTGGATTGTGAGATGCTGCCGGCAGCAAAACTTTTATCCCCTATCCCGATAGCCACCCGTGTATCCAATTCTTTCTGACTTCTCAACATGGCCTTTATCCTCATCACCAGGGTGAAGGAATCCGCTGCATTCGCCAATTCGATCTGGAAGCTGTCCCCCCGATAGATATCCCAAAACCTAGGTCCAGGAGCCATAGAAGCAAATAAAAATTTTAACCCTTCTTGCCATATTCCATGATCTTCGACTTGTCGCGATTTGATCAAATCACCTGTTATCACTCCTATCATCCTCCAAATATAATCTATTTTAATTATAAAGCTAATAAATAATGGTATTAGATTATATTATGGTGTTATAATTTATTTAAGCTATAATACAGGGAGATAAGTTGATAGGTTTATTTGCTGATATGCTTATACGCTGATATGCTTATACGCTTATGTGCTTATATGCTTATACGCTTATATGCTTATACGCTGATATGCTTATACGCTGATATGCTTATACGCTTATATGCTTATACGCTTGTATGCTTATACGCTTATAAGCTTATATGGTTATATGGTTATATGGCTGTTACTGAAGGACAAGGATCAGCAGGCGTCGCTATGAGCTGCACATGGATGCGAAAAGGTGTCGAAGTGTCGAAGCACGATCAAGTGAGCGGGCAGAGGCAAGAAAAGGGAAAAACAAGTAACTGAATATTACCTGCCGTCGTCAGACGGCTTACATAACATTGCCTGGTAATTGCTCTTTTTGATCTGTCGTACGCGGACTTAGGCAAACCTAAGCCCAACTTTGTTTTTTACTATACGAACAATCGTTCGTATTCCTTATTTTTGCGCTCTATGAGCCGTTACCACCGATTACGTATCGCAGAGGTCCGCCGGGAAACTAATGAAAGTGTCTCCCTGTGGCTGGAAGTCCCGGCCGACTTGAAGCAGGAATTTGCCTTTCGACCCGGACAATACCTCAATTGCCGAGCGATGGTCAACGGCGAAGAACTAAGAAAATCCTATTCCATTTGTGCTGTTCCGGAGGACCCCTACCTGGGTATCGCTGTCAAAAAGGTACATGGTGGGAAAATGTCTACCTACATCAATAGTGGATTGAAAGTCGGGGACACCTTTGACGTAACACCCCCTGAAGGCAAGTTTACCTTGCCAGATGACTTACCCGAAGATGCCGTTTTGGTTTTCTTTGCCGCAGGAAGCGGGATTACACCCGTGATGTCGCAACTCCGCTATTTCCTGGATCATTATCCGAAAGGACAAGCTGTCCTTTTTTATAGCAACCGATCCAGTGACACGATCATCTTTCGTGAACAACTGCAAGCCATGAAAAACGAAAACATGAACAGGTTTTCGATTTATCATATACTGACCAAAGAAGTGACTGGAGTTGAAGTTTTTTCAGGACGCATCGATCAGGAGAAATGTGCCCTTTATGGAAAACATTTTTTTAATCCTGCAGAAATACACACTGCATTTATCTGCGGCCCTGAGTTGATGATCATGGATGTCAAATCCGCGCTGCAACAAATGGGATTGCGCGAAGAACAAATCCGGTTCGAACTATTCGGCACGGGTGCCTTTTATGCCAAACGTGAAATTGAGGAGGCCACGGAGTTTGCCGGAGAAGATACTATGTCACAAGTCACCATCCGCATCGATGGTCATGAAGTTGATCTGCAACTAGGCTATCGCGGACAAGCGGTCTTAGATGCAGGTTTACAGTCAGGCCTGGATATTCCTTTTTCTTGCAAAGGGGGCGTATGCAGCAGCTGTAAAGCACAGGTTGTAGAAGGCAAAGTATTTATGGATATCCATTACGGATTGGAACCAGATGAAATTGATGCCGGGATCGTGTTGACCTGTCAGTCGCATCCAAGGTCAGAGAGGTTAATTCTGGATTACGACATATTGTGAAAAATTTCTGTAGGGTCGTGTTGCACCCGACCGCAATTCAGGTCGTGTTTCAACCGACCGCTAATGATGTTTTATAGAAATGTGACCATCAAAAATTGATAAAATATACAGCGTAAATCAAGTCCCCTTCAGGCGCTGTGCTGAGCGGAGTCGAAGTAGGATTTAGGAGCAAACATGAATACAACAAACAGAAAAGAAGAAATCCACATCGCAGCCGCAAAACTTTTCGGAGAGAAAGGTTTTGCAGCCTCTTCTGTGCGTGATATTGCGCATGCTGTCGGACTTGGTGCCGCCAGCCTGTACAATCACATGGGCTCCAAGGATGAATTGCTGACAACGATTTGCTTTGGATGTGCCAATGAATTTCTCGAAGGCATGAAACAAATTGAACTGGAACATACAGATCCGGTGGAAAAAATAAAGGAACTCATTCGGCTCCAGATACGTATTGCATTGCATGATGAGAGCTCACTGACGGTCTTCAATGATGAGTGGCGGCACCTGCAGGAGCCGTTTCTTACCTCTTTCCTGGAATTAAGGAGACAATATGAAACGTCTTATCTTCGAATCATCAAAGAAGGCATTGAAAAAAGTAAGTTGAGAAATACGGAAGCATACCTTATTTACCAGCTGATATTGTCATCCTTACGATGGCTTCATATGCCTACCGTAAAAAAAACCAAACTGGCCGAACAAGAATTGACTGAACAAATCTCTTCGATATTGATTAAAGGTATAGTCATATGAACGTAATAGATATAGAATCCGGTTTTCAGGAGAAAATCGACAAAGACATCCGCATCGAGCCTCGGGACTGGATGCCAGACAATTACCGCCAGACGCTGATCCGCCAGATCGGTCAACATGCGCATAGTGAAATCGTAGGCATGCTCCCTGAAGGCAATTGGATCACGAGGGCTCCATCGCTGCGAAGAAAAGTAGCGCTCCTGGCCAAAGTCCAGGATGAGGCAGGTCATGGATTGTATCTATATAGTGCAGCCGAAACGTTAGGTGCAGATCGGGATCAAATGTTCGAAGAACTTCATTCCGGAAAAGCGAAATATAGCAGCATCTTCAATTATCCGACATTGACCTGGGCTGACATGGGTGCTATCGGTTGGTTGGTCGATGGTGCGGCGATTCAAAATCAAATACCGTTGTGTCGTTGTTCGTATGGACCATACGGTCGCGCGATGGTGCGTATCTGCAAAGAAGAAAGTTTTCACCAACGTCAGGGCTTTGAGATCATGGATGTGCTGTGTAAAGGAACGCCTGTACAAAAAGCAATGGCACAAGACGCACTCAACCGTTTTTGGTGGCCGAGCCTGATGATGTTTGGTCCGCCGGATGCAGAATCCACGCATACCGAACAATCGAAAAGATGGGGAATCAAACGATTTACAAATGACGAACTCAGGCAGCGATTTGTGGACATGATCGTACCGCAAGCTGCGCACCTGGGCATTACTATTCCTGATCCGGATATCAAATGGAATGAAGAGAAACAGCACCATGACTATGGCCAGATCAACTGGGATGAATTTTGGCAGGTTGTAAAAGGAAATGGACCATGTAACAAGGAAAGAATGGAAGCCAGGGTCAAGGCGTGGGAAGATGGAGCATGGGTAAGAGAAGCTGCCACAGCATATGCTGCAAAACATTTTAACTCCGCTCAACGACCAACCATAGAAACTCAACAACGATCAGAAAAATCAAAAGCAGTATGAAAACGTGGCCTTTATACGAAGTATTCATAAGATCAAAAGCAGGACTGCATCATAAACATGCCGGCAGTCTGCATGCAACGGATGCACAGATGGCGATTGAAAATGCCAGAGATGTTTATTGCCGTCGTAATGAAGGCGCAAGTATCTGGGTGGTACTTTCATCTGACATCATTGCATCAAACCCGCAGGAAAGTGAAGAATTGTTTGATCCGGCAGAAGATAAAATCTACCGTCACCCGACCTTCTATCATGTACCTGAAGGTGTAAAGCATCTCTAAAACAAAGGCATGATCCAATTCCGAAATCCCACACTTCTTCTTTTGGTACCCATCGTCCTGGCTGGCCTGGGTTGTCAGCGGGCGCATTCAGAAGAACAGGCATCCCTCACCATTCCTGTTGCTTTACCTGCAGATATAGATTCTGTTCAACTTCAATCGGTAGAAGACACGATCGCTATTCCTTTGGACCTGGAATACATCATGGGGCGTTTTGATCCTTCAAAGCATCCTGACTTTGTCATCATCGACTCGCAGTACGCTGATAAAAAAGGGATGTATCTCCGCAAGGATACCTACAAGGCTTTCCTGGACATGTATACGCATGCGAAGAAAGATGGAGTCAACCTACAGATCAGATCTGCCACGCGAAATTTTTATGCACAAAAATCCATTTGGGAAGCCAAGTGGTCAGGTACACGTACGATCGAAAGCGGAGAAAACCTTGCCGTGACGACCCCCGACCCTAAAGAGCGGGCAATGAAAATATTGCGTTATAGTTCGATGCCAGGATCAAGTCGTCATCACTGGGGCACAGATATCGATCTCAATAACCTTGAGAATGATTGGTTTAGTGAAGGGGAAGGACTTACTATGTACAACTGGCTAAAAAAACATGCCGCCGAACATGGTTTTTGTCAAGTCTATTCAGCAGGCCGACCTTATGGTTATTTTGAAGAAAGGTGGCACTGGTCCTATACACCTGTATCCGCCAAACTGACAGCATATGCAAAAGCGCATCTGAAAAATGAAATGATCGATGGCTTCCTCGGCAGCGAGTCAGCCGCGATGATTGATATTGTCAAACATTATGTTCTCGGCATCAATGAGGAATGCAATCATTGAGACAGGAGACGTCAGACACAAGACGTCAGACTCATGCCACAACATATCTATTGTTTTAAAAAAAACAATAGTTCGGCGTAGGTTGACCTACGTCGGGCAGGATCATCAATCCTGTTCTCTTGAAATTCATTGAAAGTCGTCTTTGACGACACGCATAAATCAAAAACTCATACTTCGACTCCGCTCAGCACACCGCTTTTCACTTTTCATTCTTCACTTTTCATTCTTCACTTTTCACTTAATTTATGTCCTACACTGAATCCAACATGTTCCCTCTTGGCAGCGATGCGCCACCGTTTGTTCTTCCCGATACTGTGACCGGAGAAACAATCAGACTTGTTGATATTGCATCTGACAAAGCGACTGTGGTGATGTTTATCTGCAATCATTGCCCGTATGTCATTCATGTCAATGAGGAGATCGTCCGCTTGGCTAATGATTATATCGCAAAGGGAATTGCTTTCATAGGGATCAGTTCTAATGATGTGGACAACTATCCGCAGGATGGTCCTGAAAAAATGAAGGAGCATGCGGAGAAATTAAAATATCCGTTTCCGTATCTCTATGATGAGAGTCAGAATGTAGCTCGTGCCTTTGATGCGGCCTGCACACCTGACATCTATGTGTTTGACAAGGAGCTCAAGCTTGCTTACCGTGGGAGACTTGATGACTCGAAGCCATCAAATGGCATACCACTTTCAGGAAAAGATTTACGTGATGCACTTGATGCTTTACTGGGCGGACAGCCAGTGGCAGTGAAACAGTATCCGAGTGGGGGATGTAATATTAAATGGAAGAAATAAAAGGCGGAAGGGCGGAAAAGGCGGAAGGGGCGGAAGACTTTAAAAAAACAAATGATGTTGGTAGACTCTGGCTGCTGATGGACAGATCATAAAACGTCTGTGACCACTACATCATTTGTATCTGTAGCCTCCCGGCTGCTGGTAGTTGTCATACTCAACGAAATATTGTCACTCGCGTCAGGAGACGCGAAAAATATTGCATTCAAGTTAAAAACTTGAACGAGCGATTAGATCAAAACACTGTGCCCATTGACCATTTTGTGAGACTAGATTAATCCAGTGCATTTACATACATCATCCCGCTTTGAATATCAGCGGAGACTTCAAGTTTGATACTTAGTTTTTGATTGTCAACCGTGGTATGTTTCCAGGCATAAACAAATTTACTTCCATCCTTAGGATACATAGGTTTTCCGAATTGTTTTGATGCTTGCTTTCCACCTTGTTTTACACTTAATGCATTAGGCAGATATAAAATGGCCCTTCGAATCGTATCGGATTGCAATTCGTAGGTCAACGAACAGGTATCGATCCTTCCCAGAGAAGCATCTGGAAAAATAAAACGGTAGGAACGGATAAACGTAGTTGGATCTTTAAGGCAGTTGGCTGGAATTTCAAAAAAATCGCCTATAGCAATGGGGATTTTCCTTGACCGCAGTTCACCGGAGAAACGGAGCGAATCGGTGGTGATCACCTTATGTTCATCTCGTTGGCCATATGTGGTGATATAACACACCATGAAAATCAGAATAGATACTGCTATTTTTAGCATACGGCTTAGAGTTTATTCGTGCTTGGAAAGATTTCTTAACGCTACCAGTTCTTTAAACTTTATTCTTGCTTCTTCTGCAGGAGAACCAAAATAGGTTTTGCCGGCCTCAAGATCTTTCATTACACCACTTTGTGCAAGGATTGTAGTCTTATCACCAATATGAAGATTTTGTGTCAGCCCTGCCTGGCCGTAGATGACACACCAGTCGCCAACAATTGTTTTCCCTGCAATTCCGACCTGAGCTGCAATCAAACAATTTTTTCCGATGACGACGCCGTGTCCGATCATCACCTGGCAGTCGATCTTGGTGCCAGTGCCGATGATGGTATCACCACTCACACCTTGGGCGATGGTAGTGCCGCTACCTATCCATACATCATCTTCGATAATCACTCTTCCGCATCCGGTCCACGGCTGGTATCCTTCAGGCCATTTTTTAAAATAAAAAGCCTGCGTTCCGATGATGGCCCCGGAATGAATGACGACTCTGTCTCCAATAGTTGTGTAAGGCCTGATGATCGTGCCGGATTGAATATGACAATCCTTGCCGATGCGCACATGTGGTCCGATGATAGCTCCATCCTCAATCACCGCCGTGGGATCAATATCCTGCTCTTCTTTTGAAACGTATTGTATCGGAGTGAATACCCTGAATCGTTTTACGATCTCTTCATATGCCAAAAATGGTTTTTCAACTATCAGTAAAGCCTTACCCTCAGGACATTCCATTTCTGCCGGGACGATAATGGCACTTGCAGCGGAGTGGAGTGAAGTCTTGTAATATTTAGGATGGTCGACAAAGGTGATATCACCTTCCCGGACTTTGTGTATTTCATTGATCCCGCTGATTTGCAGTGTTTTATTACCTGAAACCCTGGCCCCGATCCATCCTCCGATTTCTTCGACTGATATTGATTTTGGAAAATTCATGCCTCTGATATTTCCTTCAAAAGTAATCATTGTCTGTCAGGGACAAGTTGCTCTGTGTTCTTAATTTCAGCCGCTAATTTTTACTAATTTGCGCTAATAAAATTGAGCTATCAGCTATGAGTTATCAGTTATCAGTTATTAGTTATTAGTTATTAACAATTACCATTTACCATTTACCAATTGACATTAACCTCCTACTCTCCAAAGCATATAAACCTATCAACCCATAAACATATCAACCATTTCAACAGGTTGGCGGAGAAAACTCCATCCAACGGCAGTAGCTGACAGATTACATCAACTTCATAAACATATAAACTCATCAACTCAACAATGACCACAAACCTCTCCCGCAGATCCTGGCTCCAGCGCAGTGCAATGGCCGCAGCTATACTACCTGTAAGCCGATGGTATCAACCAGATAGCTATTCATCAAGAGCAGGTTCGCCATTTCCAGCGCAGATCATCCGGCTCAACTCCAATGAGAATGCCTACGGACCAAGCCAGGCAGCACGCGAAGCCGTCATGGACAGCCTCAACGAAGCCAACCGGTATCCCAGGCACTTCATGGCCTCCTTGCGGGAGGAAATAGCACGACGCGAAAATTTAACTCCGGATCATATACTGCTTACCGCTGGGTCAACAGAGTTGCTTGGACTTGTAGGCCTTGTATATGGGTTACAAGGTGGGGAACTGGTAGCGTGCAATCCTACTTTTGATTTCATGTTGTTGTATGCTGAGCGCTTGGGCTGCAAGTGGGCACGCACCCCACTGACTTCGACCTTCCAATACGATCTTAATGGACTTGACAAAGCGACCGGCCCGAACACCAAACTGATCTTTGTCTGCAACCCTAACAATCCAACCGGCATCGAAATCCCTACAGCTGAATTGAAGTCCTTCTGCGAAACACAGGCACAAAAATATCCGGTGTATGTCGATGAAGCCTATATCGAACTCAGTCCAAATGGTCGGGAGAGCAGTATGGCCTCGCTTGTAGATAGCAATCCAAACATCATCGTGGGCCGCACTTTTTCAAAAGTACATGGCCTTGCGGGTTTGCGGATAGGCTATGCAGTTGCTAACCCTGTCACAATTGAACTCCTTTCCAATTTTCATATTGGGAGAGGCATGACTATATCTTCAGCCTCAGCAAACGCTGCCATTGCTTGCCTCAAGGATCCGGAATTTGAAGCTTTCGCCCGCACGAAAATTATTGAAGGCCGTGAATTGGTCTGTAACGCTTTTGATACATGGGGTGTGGAATATCTTCCATCTGCCGCCAATTTTGTGATGTTCCGCAATGCTAAATTCTCAATGGATCCGGTCGAAGCTATGGAAAAGGAAGATATCCTCATTCGTAAATACGATCATATTCCGGGATGGACCAGGGTGAGTATCGGTACAACAGAAGAGATGGAAATGTTTATCACAGCTGCGCAGAAATATATCTAGAGAAAAAGGGATTGGTAGGGGCGATGCATGCAACGCCCTACTAATCCCCTTTTCATTGCAACGCCCCAATATTTCCCATTTTCATTGCAATACGGTTTGCTACAATTTGCACGATACATCCCTTTGGAAAGGACAATATTTTATTTATTTTCCCCACAATAAAGATATTTATTTTTTTTGGCAATGATATATTTGAGTGTACCAGCCCCAAGGTTTTAGGGCTTTTGAATAACCCATTATAAAATTGTTTAATATATAATTTGTATCTTTGATTCGCAAAACCCATACCTGATTGATAATCAGCCTGTTGCTTTCCTAAAATCATAATGATTTGCAAATTCTCTAACTTTGTCATATCTTTTTACGTTCCTATCGTAAACCTGATCCTGAATGTACAACCCTATTGTCATCTCAAATTATTTCGTCCAGAAGTCTCTTCAAACAGGAATAGAGTTAACTCCTATGAAGTTGCTTAAACTGGTTTATCTAAGTCATGGGTGGTATTTGGCATTTTATGATAGGCCGTTGATTAGTGAAGCAGTTTTGGCGTGGCGTTACGGTCCTGTAATCAAATCAGTCTATATCAAGTTTAAATTTTACGGCAAGTGTCAAATTGAGTCTCTTGCAGATATTGATGGTGATGGCGTAATCAGTAACACCGAAGTTATGCCTTCCGATCCGGCTATTTGTAGATTTCTTGATCAAGTTTGGGAAAGATATTCTCAATACAACGGTCTACAACTTTCTGATCTTACACATCAGGATGGATCGCCTTGGAGTAATACAAAGAATAGAAATGGAGAAGGCGCAATTATTTCTACTGACTCTATTAAGGAATATTATCGACAGATACTGAATACTGATGGAACAACCGTCCAACCAACCACCACCTGACCCAACTATACCGGGTGTTAGCGCCCCACCATCATCAAGGCGAAGCAAAAAAGAACTTGAAGAGCTTTACGGAAATCAAACCAGTACTGCGCTTCATTATGTCCGAATATGCTTTATCTGGTTAGGTGCTATTATTGGCATTGGCGCTGTTCTAATGCGGTTGGTTCTTTTGTTTTTACCAAGTGATTGTAGGTGGTTAAGCCCCGACGAAATAGGCGATATTGATAAGTTTCTTTTCAGCGGATTAGTAGGAGCTATAGTCGGCAAAAAAATTGAACAGCATTTCTTTCATCACAACTAATATTACTCTTCTTCCTCTACGAGGTTTGGTGAATAACCCTTCCACCTGTCCAGAATAGGATGTTTCTTTTCCGATTCTTCAATAAAACACCTTCGATCATCAATTCTCATACCCACTTTCGAAACATCATCAAGAAGATTAGAAAGCCATTTATTCGTTTTGTCTTCAAAACCGATTCCTAATCCCAATTTAGCTTCAGAATAAATTTGTCTAAGTCGCTTTGCGATTCCATCAGCCTCATGCTTCAATTGAAGTGTTCTTTGCTCATTTATTTGAATTGGGAACCTGGTCTCTATGAAATATGGTAGTCCCTTTCGCCCCCTACTATAAATTGTTTTCGTGCCATCAACTTTTCTCTTTTTGAACCCCAAGCGTTTTGCAAGAATGGAGGCATCAGGAGAAGATTCGTATTTATCAACGGTAATTGTAATACTTCTTCTTGGTCTGGAGTTGAATAGATGAGGCAAAATTACTTTTTGCAAAGCGGCTCGCATATGTCCTTTACCCCGGTATTCGGGAATTGTATATACATGTAGGTCATGATGCATATCCAAAACAACACCAACGTATTTATAAGGAGAAGCCAATATGAAATATACAGAGGATGGAACACAAAAAGGATTTCCAACTTCAATATAGTCTGAACAAAATACTTCCCCAACTTCCACATACTGATGGATAGGACGAGTAAAAATCAAATCTGGTCCGCGCTTATGGCTAACCTGATAAATCATATTATGCAAATCCTCGTGTGTCATTTTTTACTTTCAGTACCCTTATGGCTTTTCGTTTCTGGTATATCATGCTCTTTGTTTTTTGATATTGAAGGGTTAGGCTCTTGTCTCGTCCTGAAATAGCTTGTCACTTTAAAAGCTATCAGGATGGAAAATACAAAGAAAAAGGCGAAGAAAAAGGA
>ENA-ORBV01008907-ORBV01008907.1-microbial-mat-metagenome-genome-assembly--contig:-NODE-8907-length-16696-cov-4.551658_pt1 | contig 16696 bp, 15 predicted proteins | sample MGYA00237777_ERZ505514 | MGnify/ENA primary metagenome ERZ505514 (study PRJEB26160, sample SAMN06269048) | microbial mat metagenome | isolation source: Oligotrophic lake microbial mat | place... | reverse complement strand
AGCGCGCGCGTTATGGCATCCATCGACAGCAAGGCCTGCTGCTGCAGTTGCCCGAGATGCCATGCCACGCCGCACACCATGCGCGCCAGGCCGTCGGCGGCGTGCCAGTAAAAGTGGCGTTTTGCCACGTCGTCCCGGCTCGGGGAAAACCCGGCGACCGCGCCCATCAGCGGGCCGGCAGCGAACGCCGCCAGCACCAGCGCCAGTGCTGGCAACGGCGCTACGACCACTCCGGCCAGTGCCAGCAGCAGCAGCAGCAGCGACATCGGCGCCACCAGGGAGCGGCGCAGGTTGTCCAGCATTTTCCAGCGGTTGATGGTCCGCAGCGGATAACGGCCTGGATTGAGCAGGACTGGCAGCAATTGCCAGTCGCCGCGCATCCATCGGTGCAACCGGGACGCGGCTACGTCGGCGTGGAAGGGAGCCTCTTCGAACAGCATGATGTCGGTGACGTTGGCGCAGCGCGCGATGGCGCCTTCGAGCAGGTCGTGGCTCAGAACCTGCCCCTCTGGCAGGCGCGCCGCCAGCACGGCGTGCAGGGCCTGAACGTGCAGCAAACCCTTGCCGGAGAAACTGCCTTCGCCAAACAGGTCCTGGTAGACCTCGGAACTCGCCGCGCTGTAGGGGTCGATGCCGCATTGCCCGGCAAACAACCAGTGGAACAGGGTACGGTCCCCGCGCGCTGGCAGCGGCGTGGCAACGCGCGGCTGCAAGATGCCGTAACCCTCCTCCACACGCAGTGCGCGCGCGTCCAGTCGGGGCAGGTTGTCCGGGTGTGCCGCCACCCCGACCAGTTCGCGCAGACGGCCTGGCGGCAATTGGGTATCGCTGTCGAGCGTCACGATATAGGCGGTGTGCGCTGCAATGCAGGATGCCTGCCCCAGGTCCAGGAACGGCCCGCGCGTGCCTGTAGACAGCGCCGCGATCAACGATTCCAGTTTGCCGCGTTTGCGCTCCCAGCCAATCCAGCGTTGCTCGCTGGTGCTGAACTGGCGCGCCCGGTGCAGCACCAGGAAGCGTGGCGCTGATCCGGTTGGCGCCGGGTAGCGTTGGTTGAGCGCATGGATGGCGGCGCCCGCATCGGCGAGCAGTTCGGCATCTTCTGCCAGCTGCTCCTGGTCGGCGTCGGTCCAGTCGCTGAGCAGCGCAAACTGGGCTTGGGCTTCGGGGTTCGCAAGGTAGTGCAACTCCAGCCGGTGCGTCAGTTTGCGCACGGCCAGTGGACCGGAGAGGAGCGCCGGAATCACCACCATGACGCGGTGCGCGGCCGGGATACCGTCGGCCAGCGACAGCCGGGGCAGGTGCCGCGGCGGGACTGACTCGCTGATCAGCCGGTTCACCACGGCCACCACGGCCTCCGACGCGGGAAACAGCATGAGCACGGTGCCCAGCAGCAGCAGCCAGGGCGTATCGGTGTCGACCGTGCCAGAGCCCAGCAGCGTCCATGCCACCAAGCCGGTGGTACCCAGGGCCAGACTCACCAGATAGGCAGGAAGCACCAGCCCACGCCAGGCGGCGCGCCAACTGCCTGCGGCCCCGTTGCGCAGTCCCAGCGCGTCGGCCAGCACCACGTTGCCGTCTCCGTGCAGCCAGTGGTTGGTAGAGGCCAGCGCACCGTCCTGGCCGCGCATCAGCGTCATCAGGGCCTGCGCAACGGACAGTTCACTTTGCCCGCTGCGGCGCGACAGGCGCTCAATGGCGTGCAGGGTGGCGCTGCGCGTGGGCACGCTTTCGGCGTGGAACACGCTGCAAGTGCAGAGCAACTGCGTCAGTGCGCTGGAGCGCCCGACGATGTTGTCCCAGTCAGCGTCACCGATGGCACGCAAGGAATTGACCGCGTTGCTGACGCTCAGATTGTCGGCGGCCTGATTGGCGGGTTGCTGCATCTGGAATGCGGTGACCTCGGGCAAGGCCTGCTGCAACCAGGCTTGGTGGCGTGCGCCATGGGCAGTGCGGCTGTCCTGGAAACGTTGCGCCATTTGCGCCAGGAACACCTTGCCGACGCCGCGGCGCTCCATCCACAGCAGCAACTGGTCCAGAGAGTGCAGACTGGTCGTGCCGATATGGTCACAACACAGGTTCGCCACCTCGCGCGCCGCTTTGCTGGTGGCCACCCGTTCCGCCAGGCGGCGCAGGTTTTCCACCAGCACCACGCGCAGCGTTGTGGGCAAGGCCCACAACTCGCTCAGGTTGAGCGCACAGGATTCCTGGTACGCGGCGAGGAACTGCACCAGCAGATCTTCGTCGAAATCCCCGTCGGTGTGCGCCACGAAGGCCCAGGCAATGCCATACACCCGCGGCAGCCCAGCCAGCGGTGGCTCCAGCAATACCGGCAGGGTACGAAAGTAACTGCGCGGCAGACCTTCGTGGATCTCCTGCAACTGGGCTTCAATCAGGTGGAAGTTGTCCAGCAGCCACTCGGCCGCGGGGCTGATGTCGTAACCGGTCGTGGCCTGGTGGCCGATGTAACGATGGGCTTCGCGCAACACGCGGATGTTGCTGCGCAGGCGTGGAAAAAAGCCTCCGCTCCAGCTACTTGCCTGCGTGGCGCGGTGTGTGGCGCCCAGGCTGCGGCCGTGTTGGGCGAAGCGCTGCGGGCCGAATATCTCGGAGCGGATGGGTTCCTCTACCGGTCCCCGCGCGCCATCGAGGATGTCGCGCAGGGCCTGTCCGGCGTCCGCGAGGTAGCCGGATTTGCTGGCGCGGTTCACGCGACGCCTGCTGTTACAACAGCAACGCGCCGACGCCCACGAACAGCAATGCGGTAACCGCCAATGTGGTGACCAGCCGGGCTGCCAGATGTTGGTTCAGGCGCTCGGCGGCGCAGCGCAGGGTGAAGAGGCGACCATGTTTGCCCCGGCAGTGCGACAGGTGCTCGCCCAGTGCGTGCAGTTCCATGGGCGATGTGTCGGTGCTGCCGCCGAACGAGGCGGTGCTCCAGTTCGGGTTGGTGTGGGTTGGGGTCATGGTCAAGGCTCCAAGTGGCGCGCGCTGGCGCTTGAAAAGGGGGGATTCATGAGGACGGATTTGCAAAGCAATCGACACGCCTCAGGGTCAGACGTGAATGGTAGGCAGGCTTCTGGCGGCTGTCTGTCGGACAGCAGGCCGTGCTGCCGCGAATACGCGCACGACCAGCGCCGCCGAGGCGACGGGAGCCTGGTTTTGTAGGACATCTACTACCCGCAGGGGCGGCGCAGTCTGCTGGTGTCGGCGCGGCGCGCCTACGACACTGCACATCACTTCAGGCAGTCAACACCCATTGGGGGAGTTGTCGTGCCAGATTCCTGCAACTTTTGAAACCATCCAGAAAGACTTCCATGACTACTCGCATCACTCTCAAGGCATCATTGATCGTTGCCGCCATGCTGCTGTTCTCCGGCGCGCAGGCGCAGACCATGGGCAAACCCGAGGTCAAGGCCGGCAAAGAGCAAATTGCCGCTACCTACAAGGCCGACAAGGTTGCCTGTGCGCCCTTGTCGGGAAATGCCAAGGACATCTGTACGCAGGAAGCCAAAGGCCGCGAAAAGGTTGCCAAAGCCGAACTGCAGTACGCCTCTTCCGGCAAACCTGCCGACCAGACTAAGGTGCGCAATGCCAAGGCCGAGTCGACCTACGCCATAGCCAAGGAGCGCTGTGACGATATGGCCGGCAATGCCAAGGACGTCTGTGTCGCGGAGGCGAAGGCGGTTGAGACCAAGGCGCTCGCCGACGCAAAGATGAACAAACAGGTCAGCGAGGCCAGGAAGGACGACGTTCAGGCCAAGCGCGATGCCGACTATAAAGTGGCCATCGAGAAGTGCGATTCGATGGCGGGCGACGCCAAGTCCGGCTGTGTCAATGCCGCCAAAACCAGGTTCGGCAAGAGCTGAGCGCCGCTGATGGCCACCAAATCCGTCGACACCCGCAGGCCGGCGCGCAAGGGCCGCAACAGCGTCCCGAAGCTGCCACACGAGCTTGACGAGTCGGTGGGCATGACGGACGGTGCGGTGAGCGCGGTGATGCAGCAGGCGCACCGTGACCTGGCCCGGGGCCTGCAGGAAACCGATCGTGGTCCGCAGGCGGATCGCGTTTATCGCAGGCTCAAGAGTTGAGCAGTTCTTCACTTTGTGCCGCATCGGTCAGACGCGAGCGGGCACGACCCATAAGGTGCAGTCTTCCAGAACTGAAAGATTCCATGAAAACATTCAATACGATCACCTTGGCTCTGCTGGCGTGCGCTGCCAGCGCCAGCGCGGTGGCGCAGTACAACGGTTACGACGCCTCCTCCACCTGGACTACTGGTGGCAAGGGCTACGTGCTACCCACCATCAACGCAATGGACCCGGATGGCAAGTTCGGCAATGCTGGCAATGGCACAGGCATCGGCCTGCGTGTGGGCAAGGCGGTTTCGCCGACCTTGGATATTCAAGCCGGGATGACGTTCTCGCGGGCCCAGAATGGCATTGCGCGTTATCGCCAGAACACGCTGGGCGTGGACGGCCTGTACCTGTTTTCGCGGGACCGCCTGCGGCCGTTTGTGCTGGTCGGTTTGGGTGCCGAGTTCGACAAGTTACGCACTGCTGCGGGGCAGGCCAGCGACACCTCTGCTTATATCAACGCGGGACTCGGCTTTCAATACTCCTTTACGCCGCAGTGGGGGATGCAACTGGACTTCCGCCGTGCCCATGCGTTCATAACGGGCAATGATTTTGCATTTCGCCGCGCCAATACCAACGTTCTCACTGTAGGACTCACGTATGCCCTGGATGGCTGGCCTGCGCGGTAAAGGGTATCCCCGTGGGCCGCGCGTTGAGAACGGGAACCGGATGTCAACTTGCGGTTGTACAGTGCCCGTGCTGACCCAACGAGACCCGAAAAAGAACCAGTTGCTGGCCGCTTTGCCTGCAGCCGAGTGGAAGCGCTGGGAGCTCCACCTGGAGCTTGTCGAGCTTCCCTTGGGCAAGGTACTCTACGAGCCCGGCGGCAAGCTCGAGTATGTTTTTTTTCCCACCACTGCGATCATTTCCCTGCTCTATGTGATGGAAAACGGCGCTTCAGCAGAGATTGCCGTGGTGGGGCGCGAAGGCTTGCTGGGTATCTCGCTTTTCATGGGCGGTCAGTCCACGCCTAGCCGCGCGGTAGTGCAGTCGGCGGGGGAAGGTATGCAATTTCCGGCGGCGCTGATCCAGAGCGAGTTCAACAGCTCGCCCCCGGTGATGCATTTGCTGCTGAGTTACACCCAGGCGTTGATCACGCAGATGGCGCAGACGGCCGTGTGCAACCGCCACCATTCGCTGGACCAGCAGCTGTGCCGCTGGTTGCTGATGAGCATGGACCGGCTTTCTGGCAACGAACTGGTGATGACGCAGGAGCTGATTGCCAATATGCTGGGTGTGCGCCGCGAGGGTGTCACCGAGGCCGCGCTCAAATTGCAGAATGCCGGCCTCATCCGCTATAGCCGGGGCCATATCAACATACTTGACCGCAAGGGTCTGGAGGCGCGTACCTGCGAGTGTTACGCCGTGGTCAAGAAAGAATACGACCGGCTGCTGCCGCGCGGCCTTTCGAACTGACTTTCATGAGGCCCACTCTTCACCCCGCATCATGAAAGTCATTTCACGTTAACCCGGGCTTCCCCGGCGCGGCGCCACCTATGTGCGCCATCGAACAGAAGGCACTTTCCGTTCTCCGTTAGCATCAGGGATGCAGTTACTTCAAACGGGCGCCCTGCAAAGCGCCATCCTCACCAGCGCCAACTTTGCCATCATTGCCACCGATGCGCGGGGCATCATCCAGCTGTTCAACGTCGGCGCCGAGCGTATGCTGGGTTACACGGCAACTGATGTGGTCAATCGTGTCAGCCCGAGCGACCTGCACGACCCGCAGGAGGTGTCGGCCAGAGCCGAGGCACTCAGCCTGGAGCTCGGGGTTGCCATCGCGCCCGGCTTCGAGGCGCTCGCGCACAAGGCTTCGCGCGGGATCGAAGACGTTTACGAGCTTACCTATATTTGCAAGGACGGCAGCCGCTTCCCGGCGCTGGTATCGATCACCGCCTTGCGCGACGAGTTCAAGGATGTCATCGGTTACCTGTTGATCGGCACCGACAACTCCGTACGCAAGCTCGCCGCGCTGCAGATCGGTCAAGCGCGCGACGCCGCGGAAACAGCGAACCGTGCCAAGTCAGACTTTTTATCCAGCATGAGCCATGAGTTGCGCACGCCGCTCAACGCCATCCTCGGTTTCGCCCAACTGTTGGCGTCCGGCACGCCGGCACCGACGCCTTCGCAAAAGCGCAGCGCGGACCAGATCCTGAAGGCTGGCTGGTACCTGCTGGAGCTGATCAACGAAATCCTCGACCTGTCGTTGATCGAGTCCGGCAAACTGATCCTGTCGGTCGAACCGGTGTCGTTGGCCGAGGTGCTGCAGGAATGCCGTGCGTTGGTCGAGTCGCAGGCGCTTTCGCGGGGCATTACGCTGCGCTTCACGGTGCCAGGGCCAGCCATCAATATAAGTGGCGACCGGACCCGGCTCAAGCAGGTTTTCGTGAATCTGTTGTTCAACGCGATCAAATACAACCACCCGGGGGGTTCCGTTGCACTGGAGGTCACGCCAAAGGCAAACCACTCCATACGCGTCAGCGTGCGCGACACCGGCCAGGGAATGTCGCCGGCCCAGCTCGCGCAGTTGTTCCAGCCGTTCAACCGGCTGGGCCAGGAGGCTGGCACCGAGGAGGGCACCGGCATCGGCTTGGTGGTGACCAAGCGTCTGGTCGAATTGATGGGCGGAAGCATCGGGGTGGACAGTGTGCCGGGCGAGGGCAGCTTGTTCTGGACCGAGTTCAAGCAGGTGAGCGCACACCAGCGCCCGGCCCCTGCCCTCGATGCGACGCCCGGCACGACGGTTCCGCCCGATGGCCGGCCGCTGCGCACCGTGTTGTATGTAGAAGACAACCCGGCCAATCTGGAGCTGGTGGAACAACTGATCGCGCGCCGACCGGATTTGCGCCTGCTCACCGCGTCGGACGGTAATCTGGGCGTTGAAATTGCGCGCAGCAGCCTGCCAGCGCTGGTGCTGATGGATATCAACCTGCCTGGAATCAACGGCATCGAGGCCCTGCGGCAATTGCGCGCCGACCCTCTGACGGCGCAGATCCCGGTGATCGCCGTGAGTGCCCATGCGGTACCGGGCGATATTCGCAGGGGTCTGGATGCCGGCTTTCAGGCTTATCTGACCAAGCCGATCAGGGTGGACGAGTTCATGCAAGCGCTCGATGCCGTACTCGCACAACCCGTGGTAAAGCCGTCCGAAGTGGCCGGAGCCGCAGCATGACCATCACCGAGGCGCAGATTTTCCAGGCACGCATCCTGATCGTCGACGATCAGGAGGCCAACGTGGTATTGCTCGAACAGACGTTGCTGGACGCCGGTTACACCAACCTCAGCCTGTGCATGAACCCGCTGGAGGTCTGCGCGCTGCACCGCAAGCACAACTTCGACCTGATCCTGCTGGACTTGCAGATGCCGCGCATGGACGGCTTTGCCGTGATGGAGGCGCTCAAGACCAATGAGCGCGACGCCTTCCTGCCGGTACTGGTGGTCACGGCGCAGCCAGGCCACAAGTTGCGCGCCTTGCAGGCCGGCGCGCGCGATTTCGTCAGCAAGCCGTTCGACCTGGTCGAAGTCAAGGCGCGGGTGCGCAACACGCTTGAGGTGCAGATGCTCTACAAAATGCTCAAGGACAGCAAGCACTCGCTCGACCACACCGTGCAGGAGCGCACGGCCGAACTGCGTGACAGCGAGGCGCGTTACCGCGGCCTGGCGGAACTTGCGTCCGACTGGTACTGGGAACAGGACAGCCAGAACAATTTCATCCGCATTTCCGGGCCGGTGCTGGAGATGCTGGGCATCCGCGTGAACGCTCTGGACGGCACGCAGGCCGATGACTCCGATGACGGCTGGGATGCCACCCAACGCGCGGCGCTGCGCGAGCGCATCGCCCGGCATCAGCCCTTTCTGGATTTTCTCCTCAGCCGTATCAACACCGATGGCTCGAAACAGCAGTTTCTGGTAAGTGGCGAGCCCATATTCAATCAGGTGGCGAGCTTTACCGGTTACCGCGGCGTGGGTGTGGAAGTGACCACGCAGCGCCAAACAGCAAGATGACAAAGTCTCTATTGCGCAATCTTTCCGCCTTCGTTCGTGGGGGGCCGCCTTCGGAACCGCCAGGGCCGTCGGCCCCGCCACCTGCGCCGCTGCTGCTGCAATCGGGTGCCCTGCAGGACGCGATTTTCAACAGCGCCAATTTCTCCAGCATCGCCACCGATGCCAAGGGCGTAATCCAGATTTTCAACGTCGGCGCCGAGCGCATGTTGGGTTACACGGCTGCCGAGGTGATGAACAAGATCACGCCAGCCGACATCTCGGACCCGCAAGAAGTGATAGCGCGCGCCAAAGCACTCAGCGACGAGCTCGGCACGCCGATCGCGCCCGGCTTCGAGGCTCTGGTGTTCAAGGCCTCGCGCGGCATTGAGGACATCTACGAGCTGACCTATATCCGCAAGGATGGCAGCCGCTTTCCGGCCGTGGTGTCGGTCACCGCGCTGCGCGACGCGCAAGACACCATCATCGGTTACCTGCTGATCGGTACCGACAACACCGCGCGCAAGCAGGTGGAGGCCGAGCAGGCGCTGCTCGACCAGCGCCTGCGCGACCAGCAGTTCTACACGCGTTCGTTGATCGAATCGAACATCGATGCGGTAGTGACCACCGATCCGCGCGGCATTGTCAGTGATGTCAACCACCAGATGGAAGTACTGACCGGCTGTACGCGCGACGAGCTGATCGGCGCGCCGTTCAAGAACTATTTCACCGATCCGCAGCGCGCCGAAGCCGGCATTTCGCGGGTACTGCGCGAGGGCAAGGTTACCAACTACGAGTTGACGGCGCACGCACGCGACGGCAAGCAGACAGTGGTGTCGTACAACGCCACCACCTTCCATGACCGGGACCGCAAGCTGCAGGGCGTGTTCGCGGCGGCGCGCGACGTCACCGAGCGCAAGCAGTTCGAAGAAACGCTGCAACAGACCAATGCGGAGTTGGAAAGCGCCACTGCGGCGGCTGAAAAAGCCAACCGTGCGAAGTCGGAGTTTCTCTCCAGCATGAGCCACGAGTTGCGCACACCACTCAATGCGGTGCTCGGATTTGCCCAGTTGATGGCAACCGACACGCCGCCGCCCAGCACCGCGCAAAAGCAGTCGATCGACCAGATCCTGCAGGCTGGCTGGTACCTGCTGCGCCTGATCAACGAGATCCTGGATCTGGCGCTGATTGAATCGGGCAAGGTGACGATCTCGGTCGAGCCGGTTTCGCTCGTCGAGTTGCTCAAGGACTGCCAGGCGATGATCGAGCCGCAGGCGCTCAAACGTGCCGTAACCATGCGTTTTGTGGATCTGGCCGGGCCGTTGCATGTGTTAGCCGACCACACGCGCGCCAAGCAGGTGATCGTCAATCTGCTGTCGAATGCCATCAAGTACAACCGCACGCAGGGCTCTGTCACAGTGGAGTGCCAGCGTGGCGCTGGCGGGCGGGTGCGTGTCAGCGTTTCCGATACTGGAGTCGGCCTGGCATCGGAGCAACTGGCGCAACTGTTCCAGCCGTTCAACCGGCTCGGCCAGGAGAATACCGCGCAGGAAGGGACCGGCATTGGCTTGGTGGTGACGCGCAAGCTGGTCGAACTGATGGGAGGCACTATGGGTGTCGAGAGTGTGGTGGGCAAAGGCAGCGTGTTCTGGTTTGAGCTGCCCGGAGCGACGCCGCCGCTGCTGCATCCCGCTGCTGAGGAACACGATGCGGTAGCCAGCACCCCTGCCGGCCCCGACGCGGCCCTGGCGAGCCCAAAGCACACGCTTTTGTATGTGGAGGACAACCCCGCCAACCTGAACCTGCTCGAGCGCCTGATCGCGCGGCGCGGCGACTCGAAGCTGGTGACGGCAATCGACGGTTATATGGGCGTACAGTTGGCGCGCACCTACCTGCCCGACGTGATCCTGATGGACATCAACCTGCCCGGGCTGAGCGGATTCGAGGCCCTGCAAATGTTGCAAAGCGACGCTGCAACCAGCCATATTCCGGTGTTGGCGCTCTCCGCCAATGCGATGCCGCGCGACATCGAACGCGGCCTGCAAGCGGGCTTTCACCGTTACCTCACCAAACCTGTCAAGGTGGACGAGTTGATGCAGGCGCTGGACGACGCGTTGCAAATGTCGCGCTAGGAGGCTGCGGGGCTTTGGGTTGGGTCCGCGTTGGGCCTGCAACGGGGTGCAGGCAGGGCGCGAAGCGCACCCGAAAAGCACTCCGCCCACTTTGCAACGCGGCATGCGCCCCCTGGTACGCCCAACCCGAAGGGCGGACCCAACCCAAAGCCCGACAGCCTCCAGGGCGCACAGCCCGCACTGTAGGACCGGGACCACACGCGGAACCGTCCGCCGCCGATAGGCGGCACGCGTCTGGCGCGGGATCATCGTGACTCGAACTTTGAAGCGAGAGTCCCATGATTCCTACCAGCACCCCCCGTTCCGATCCACGCAGCAACCAGCTGCTCGCCACGTTGCCACAAGAAGTCTGGGAGCGCTGGCAGCCTTATCTGGAGCCGGTCGACCTGGTTCTGGGACAGGTCTTGTCCGAGGCCGGGCGCATGTCGGCCTATGTCTACTTTCCCACCAGCGCCATCGTGTCCCTGCTGTATATGACGGAAGACGGTGGGTCTTCCGAAGTGGCCGTGGTGGGCAAGGACGGCATAGTCGGTATTTCGCTGGTGTTGGGCGGCAACGCGATGCCCAACCAGGCCGTGGTGCAGAGTGCCGGCGCGGGCTACCGTCTGCGCGCCGGGGCCGTCACGAGCGAGGTGCAGCGCGGGGGCATTGTGTTGCAGATGTTGCTGGGTTACGCCCACTCCCTGATGGGTCAGATGGCGCAGACTGCGGCCTGCAACCGTTACTACTCGATCGAACAATTGTTGTGCAGGCGCCTGCTGCTGGCGCTGGACCGTGTTCCTTCGACCGCGCTGATGATGACGCAGGAACTACTCGCCAACCTGCTCGGCGTGCGCCGAGAAGGCGTCACGGCGGCGGCGCTCAAGCTGCAACGGGCCGGCGTGATCCGCTACCAGCGCGGCCGCATCGACGTCCTCGACCGCGCACGACTCTCGCAGCGCACCGGCGATTGCATGGGCACGGCGGTCGCAGCCTGAGCCTGAAAGCCGCCTGTTTTGCGCCCCGGCGCAGTTGCCGGGCGGCGTGTCTGTGCTGTGCACAACCTGGACTACTGTTCTTTGCCTGCTGCCGAAAACCACCTGATCGGACTCCTGCCCCGCAAGGACCGCGCCCGCCTGGTAGCTGTCTGCGAGCCGGTGCATTTGGTGCCTGGTACGGTGCTGTGCGAGCCGGGCAGTACCACGAGGGAAGTCTACTTTCCTGTGCAGGGCCACGTGTCCCTGATCGCGGACGCCGAGGGAAAGCCCGGCGTCGAGGTCAGCATGGTCGGTCGCGAAGGGATGCTGGGCGTGCAACTGGCGCTTGGAGTAACAACCTCGCCCTTGCGCGCGCTGGTGCAAGGCGCAGGCGAGTCATGGCGCCTGAGCGCCTCTGCCTTTCGCACCGAGCTCGCCAACAGCAACGCCTTGCATCGCATCCTGCAGCGCTACGTCTTCGTGCTGATGGCGCAGTTGGCCAGTTCGGCCACTTGCCTGCGCTTTCATCAGATCAGCCCGCGCCTGGCGCGCTGGCTGCTCATGAGCCATGACCGGGCACAGACCGACAGCTTTCAATTGACGCAGGAGTTCCTGGCCTACATGTTAGGGGTGCGCCGCGTCGGCGTCACGGTTGCCGCTGGCGCGCTGCAGCGCAAGGGGCTGATCGAGTACCGGCGTGGTCAACTCAGCGTATTGGACCGCAAAGGGCTGGAGGCGGCGGCCTGCAGCTGTTATGCCAGCGACTGCCAGACGTACGTGGAGCAACTTGGCTGAGGCAGTTCACCGGCCATCGGAACCGGTGGTTTCGGCCAGGTGCCAGACGGCGATGAACATCGCGGCGATGGTCGGGCCGAGCACAAAGCCGTTGATGCCGAACACCGCCATGCCGCCCAGCGTGGTAAGCATCACCACGTAGTCGGGCATGCGCGTGTCCTTGCCAACCAGCATGGGCCGCAGCAGGTTGTCTACGAGCCCGATCACGCAGACGCCCCAGGCGGCGAGCGCCAGCGCGTCTGGCCATGCGCCAATGGCCAGCAGATAGAGCGCAACGGGCAACCAGACCAGCGCCGCGCCCAGTACTGGCAGCAGCGACAGGAAGGCCATCAGCACGGCCCACAAAACCGGTGCCCCGACGCCCAGGTACCAGAAAGCCAGGCCGCCCAGCGCGCCCTGAATGGCCGCCACCAGGATGTTCCCCTTGACGGTCGCCCGGACCACTGTAGTGAATTTTTCGATCAGTTCCTGCTTCTGCTCCGGTGGCAGCGGCAAGGCGCGGCGCAGCCGGTGCAGGACGATGCCACCGTCGCGGATCAAGAAGAACGCCAGGTACAGGCTGACAAGCACACCGGCGGCGAACTCGAAGGTGTCCTGTCCGATGCCCAGTGCCTGGGCGGCGATGAACTGGCTGCCCTGCGCCAATGCCAGCGTCAGGCGGCCTTGCACGATGTCGAAGTTGAGCAGGCCAAAGCGGTCCAGCAGGCTTCGGCTCCACCGTGGAAGCGCGTCAAACAGCACATGCAGGGTGCGCACCGGATTGGTTTCGCCCGACTGCAGGCGTTCAACCAGCGCCGCCGCCTCATTCGCCATGGCGGCGGCCACCAGCGCCAGCGGCAGGATCACCATCACCACGGCGATGGTGAGTGTGAGCAGGGCCGCCAGCGTACGCCGGTGGCGCAGCGGCACCAGCAGCTGTTGGTGTACCGGCTGAAACAGCAAGGCGATGATGATCCCCCACAGGATGATGCCAAACAGCGGGAGCAGAATCCAGCCCAGCGCTGCTGCCACCAGCAACATCAGGACCAGCAGCGTCTTGTGCGCTCTGGCTTTCTCCGGGGTGGGTGTGGCGGGAAGCATGGCGCGGGCGTGCCGCCGTCCCGTCCTAAAAGGCAACGGTCAGGTTGTCCACGACATTGCGTACGCCCAAAGTTCCCCAGGCCGAGTGGCAGACCAGCTCACGCTCCTGCCAGCTGTGCACCGTACCGCTCAGCGTCACATCAGCGCCGTGCACATCGACCTGGATTTCCCTGGCGTCGGCCCGAGCGCGCCGCCGCAAGGCAGCTTCGATCTCGCTTTTCACGGTACCCAGCGCGACCTTGTCGGCAATTCCAATCTGGTCACTGACGCCCGTTACCCCCAGCAGGTGGCGCACCGCAAGTACTGCAGCCTTGCGCTGGTAGTCCCAGTCCACCAGGCCGCTGAGCGTGACCCGGCCGTGCTCTACCAGCACCTTCACGGTGTCGCGGGGCAGGTAGGTCGTCCATTGCAGTACGTTTTCTGCCGCATGGGCGATATCGGAGTCGCTGCGAGACGCTGAGCCGGGCAAGCTGACGTCTATTTCCAGGGCGACGCCGCGCACCCCTGCAACCCTTTGGGCCGCCCTTTGCGCCTCCCACTTTTCAGAATAGCTTGCGACATGGCCAGCCAGCGTGACGACGCCGTCGGTAACCTCGGCGCCAATTTGCGCTGCGTTCACAGATGGCTCCCAGCGCAGTTCGGCGAGTACATCCTGTTGTAGCTGGCTGTCGGTTTTCATGGGGAAGTGTTCCCGGAAATGGATGTGCCTCAGTGTTGGGCAGTTGGCAGAAAAGGTCTGTGCGTCAGCGCACAGACCCCAGCGCACGCCAACCCTGCAACCAGCGCATGTGTTTCTCCGCCACTGCAAGCTTCAGCGCCGGCGTTGGTCTGCTGCTGAATGGTGCGGTCGCAGCGCGCCGTGTGCAGCAACCGCAGCAATGGCCGTATGCATTGATTCCAACGCTGTTCGGGGTGCAGCAACTGGTCGAGGGTGGGTTGTGGTTGACGCTGCCGGACAAGGCGCCGCTGTGCAGCATGGTCCTGACCCAGGTGTTCTCCGGCTTCTCGCAGGTGTTGTGGCCGGTCTGCATACCGCTGGCGGTGTTTTTGCTGGAGCCCACGCCCTGGCGGCGCACCGTGCTGCTGGGCACCACGGTGGGTGGCGCGACGGTGGCGCTGTTCCTGTTGGTAGCCATGTTCCGCCACCCCGTGCTTGCCGCGCTGGAGGAGAACCATATCCAGTATGTGTTCCCGCACCTGCGCAAGGCCACGGCGACCACGTTATACCTGCTGGGCGCCTGCGCGAGCCCGTTGTTGTCCAGCCATCGGATGCTGCAGTTGTTCGGACTGGCGTCTTGCCTGTCGCTGGTGGCTGCTTACGCCCTGTATTCGAACTGGTTCATTTCGGTGTGGTGCTTCTTTGCCGCGGTGCTGAGCGCCGTGGTGCTGCTGTACTTCCCGGCGCGCCGCCGTATCAGACTGGTTGAACCGATATGAGTGCCTCCAAACTCCCCACGCCAGCAGCACCAGCTACCCTGGGTTTCGGCTTGCCCGTCGCAATGGTGATCGGATCGGTACTGGGCAGTGGCATCTTCGCATGCCGCAGAACATGGCGGCAGGCGCCGGTGCTGGCGCGATCTCGATCGGCTGGCCGATCAGCGGCGTGGGCATGCTGGTGCTGGGGCGGGTGGTCCAGGCGTTGGCTGCTGCAGCATGGCACCGGCGTGGTTGCCGCCGGTGGTGGTGGTGATGGTGTTGCAGTGGCGCGTGCTGCCCACGGCCAAAGCCTGCGCGGCGTGGCGGGGGTGGTCGAGAAAGACCTGTGGAGGGCCTTGCTGGCGCGTGAAATCGACGCCGACTGCCTGCTGAACGCCACCGATGCGGAAGCGGTGTACGCCCACTGGGGTGAACCCGGTCAGCAGCTGCTGGGCATGGTGAGCGCGCAGTTTCTGATGCAAGAGACGTTTCCCGCCGGCTCAAGGGGCCCGAAGGTGCAGGGCGCTGGCCAGTTTGTACAAGCCACCGGAAGGCGTGCCGTGATCGGCAAGCTCGACCAGTTCGAGGCGATGCCGAGGGGCACGACCGGACTCAGGTTGGCATGGTAGGTGCCGACGGGCGCTTGCAAGGGCCGGGCAGCAGGGCGCGGGCCCTCGCTTGCGCGCAGGCTTTGGCAGAGGCGGCGCGGCGGACTTCCGTACGCCAGCCCACAGACGCGGCGCACCCGCAAGGCAATGATGGCGTATCGCAACCCAGGAGAACCGCATGGACAAAGCAAATCCCCCCAGAAGTTTTGGTGTTTTCAAGCCGGTAGGGCATACCGTGATCGCATTTGCCAGCGCCGAGCTGATGGAGGCCGCTGCAAACGCTTTGCGCGACGGCGGATTCCAGGCAAGTGACCTGGTGCGTTACACCCCCGCCGAGATGATGGCGCAGGCCGATTCCGACCTCGGCACCGCCAGCCCGATGGCCTCGGTCGGGCAGGATCTCAATATCGTGAAGGCGTATCGGGAAATGGCCGAAAAAGGTTGCAGTTTCCTGGTGGTGGAGACCAGCGATTCTTCCAGTGAGCAGCAGGTGGACGAAGTGGTGCAGGCCATGAAGGCCACTGCGGCACAACGGTTCGGGACCTTTGTCGTCGAGTCACTCGTGGAAGCGCCCGATGGCCGGAACCAGTCCTTCGAGTCCCCCGACACCGGGCTCGATATCGATACGGCGCCGGTGGCGGCACCGCGCTGACGCAAGCGCAGCAACAGCTTCTATCAGCTGTTGCGACGGGTTTCCTGCAGGTCGACCTTGCACAGGGGCGGGTGCTGGCCCCGCCATCAATTACCGGGTGCCCGGGTGTGCCCGACTATTGCTCCAGTTGGACCTTGGCGCTTTTGCCGCACCGACGCATTGGGTGCGTGCATGACCCGAAAATTGGTCAAATTCGATCGGGGACCGGACCAGGACGTTTGCGTCCGATGCCACCATGCTGGACCTGAATCCTGTGTCTTTGAGCGCCTCGCGCAAGGCAACGTTCAATCGATGGACGAACACCGGCGGATTATGCGCAGGCGCAACGATGCCGTACCACAGCGCCACATCGGTTCGCGTTGGTCACGAGGAACAAGGGCACTGACGCGATCAGACCAACTGGCGAAAGCAGCCCGGCAGCAAGGGCCAGGCCCTCGGACCCAGCGCGCTGGGCAAACCCCGCCGCCTGCTACGCGACGCTGCCATGACCAAGTTTCAGGCCATGCTCAAACAGCGCCGCGCTGCCCGTGCAAACAGTTTGGTGGTTTGATGAGGCGCCCACCGCCTTGGCAGGAATCATTGACCACAAAGAGCAGCGCAACGCGATAGCAGCCCAAAACCTGTCAGCGGCCATAGTGCAGTCGGCCCAGAGCCTGCCACGCATGCCCTTTCTTTTCCGCCTTGACCTCGTCCCTGGCAACCGCGAGCACGTCGTGCATCCTGACTACATCGTGGTTGCAGGTTGGGGAGGACGCGATTGAAATTCTGCGCCTGTTGCATTCGCGCCAGCAATACACGTGACGCCGCCGTTCATCGGCTTTTCGCGTTGTTGATCGCTTCAACCTGGAAACCGCAGTTGGACGCGCCCGAGTGGGCTGCGATGGGATGCGCTGACAAGGCTGAGCGCTGCGGCTCCAGGTGTGCCCGCGCACACCTGGAC
>ENA-ORBV01008906-ORBV01008906.1-microbial-mat-metagenome-genome-assembly--contig:-NODE-8906-length-16696-cov-5.526867_pt1 | contig 16696 bp, 14 predicted proteins | sample MGYA00237777_ERZ505514 | MGnify/ENA primary metagenome ERZ505514 (study PRJEB26160, sample SAMN06269048) | microbial mat metagenome | isolation source: Oligotrophic lake microbial mat | place... | reverse complement strand
TCTACACCTCTCTATTCGTCGGCAGCGTCAGATGTGTATAAGAGACAGCAGGAGATGATCACGCGGTCGCCAGCCTTGAAATTGGTGACGGCGGAGCCGGCCTCCAGCACGACGCCCACGCCCTCGTGGCCGAGGATGCGGCCGTCCACCACCTTCGGGAGGTCGCCCTTCATGATGTGGAGATCGGTGCCGCAGATTGTGGTCTTGCTGATGCGGACAAGGGCATCCGTTGGCTTGAGGAGGGTGGGCTGCGGTTTTTCCTCCCAGGCGCGGTGGTTGGGGCCGTGATAGACGAGGGCTTTCATGAGAGGGCTGCGGGGTCGGGGGTGGCGGCCGCGCAACAGGCGCTGCCGGCTTCATCATGCCGCAGCGGACGGCGAGGGACCATGGGTTGTCCACCCTACGGTGGCCGACAAACAAAAACGCCCGGCGGTGAGGCCGGGCGCGGAGAGGTCAAAACGGGCGGTTGGGGGCAACCGCCCCTACCGGATCAACGATACTCTTCGTTCGTATTGGCGTTAATAATTTTGAAGTTCTCGACATGGTAATTCGGGTCAGCTCTAAACGCCAACTTGATACCGAAGGTCTTCTCGATGCGCACCAGTAGTTCCGAGTCCTCGACGCGGAGGCGTTCGAGGATCGAGGGGTGCACGTGCACGCGGAGCGAGTATTCCTTGCCGTCCTTGCGGGCCTGGAGGCGGCGGGCGACGGACGACAGCTTGCGCTGCAGTTCGACCGACATCGTCGTGGCGGACTTCACCATGGCGCGACCGCGGCAATAGGGGCAGCTGGTGTAGAGGTTGGCCGAGAGCGACTCCTGCTGGCGCTGGCGGGTCATCTGCATGATGCCGAGCGACGAGATGGGCAGGATGTGGGTCTTGGCCTTGTCCTCCGACATGAGCTCGACCATGCGGTCATACACCGCGTTGCGGTGCCGGCGCTCCTTCATGTCGATGTAGTCCATGATCACCAGGCCGCCGATGTTGCGCAGGCGGATCTGGCGCGCGATCTCGGTGGCGGCCTCCATGTTGACCTGGAAGATGGTGTTCTTCTCGTCGCCGGAGCGGCTCTTGTGGGAGCCGGTGTTGACGTCGATGGAGATGAGGGCCTCGGTCTCGTCGATCACGATCTCGCCGCCGGAGGGCAGGGGGACGCGGCGCTGGAAGGTCTGCTCGATCTGGCGCTCAATGTTGTAGCGCTCGAAGACCGGGATGGAGTCCTTGTAGTAGACGATCTTGCCCTTGGAGCGGCTGGAGATCTGGCCGACGTATTCCTGCGTGCGCTTGTAGTCGTCCTCATTGTCGACGAGCACGCGGTCGATATCCTCGGTGAGGAAGTCGCGGACGGTGCGCTCGACGATGTCGGGCTCCTGGTAGAGGCAGGCGGGGGCGCGGTCGGTCTCCATCTTGCGCTGGATCTCCGACCACTTGGTGAGGAGGAGGTGCAGGTCGCGGACGAAGTAGCGGGGTTTCTTGCCCTCGCCGGCGGTGCGGACGATGACGCCCATGCCCTCGGGAATGGTAAGCTCGTTGATGAGGGTCTTGAGGCGCTTGCGTTCGGCGGGGTCCTCGATCTTGCGGGAGATGCCGCAGCCGTCGGAGAACGGCGTGAGGATGAGGTAGCGGCCGGGGAGGGAGAGGTTCGTCGTGGTGCGCGGGCCCTTGGTGCCGATGGGGCCCTTGGTTACCTGGATGACGATTTCGGAGCCCGGCGGGTAGAGGCCGGGGATGTCCTTGACGGTCGGCTCGGCCTTGCGCGGGCCGGCGTCCTTCTTCTTGTTGACGCGGACGACCTCGACGGAGGAGTCAGCGGCCGCCGGGAGCATGTCCCAGTAGTGGAGGAAGGCGTTCTTGTTGTAGCCGATGTCGACGAAGGCGGCCTTGAGGCCGGGGTCGAGGTTCTTGACGCGGCCCTTGTAGATGCCGCCGACCATGCGGCTGTCGGATTCGCGCTCGATCTCGAAGCGATCGAGGGTGCCGTCGACGAGGAGCGCGACGCGCTTCTCGAGGGGCTCGGAGTTGATGACGAGTTCGCGGAAGGTGCCCTTTTCCTTCCGGAAAATACTCAGGATTTTCTGGAGGATGGGCCGGTCGGCAGCGCGATCCTTGGATTCCTTGCGCAGCTGGTCGGCCGTGAGGGGTTCGGCGTGCTTCTGCGGCGGAGGCTGCTGAAGTTCCTCTTCATGGCGTGAAGTGGCGTCCTGGGGGGCGCCGGAGTTGGTGGGCTGGTCGTTCATGGTGGGGTTGATCCCGGGTGGTGGTGGACACGGGGCACCCGTGAGCAGCGGGCTGTGCGCAGGAAATTCCGGCAGAGCGGTCCATATCGTGTGGCAGGAGACTCATGTTAGAAGTCCCTCCGAAACCGATAGACGCTTTGGACCAGTCCTTGCAGCAAGCAGCAGCTGAGCACGAAGGTGCCGCCGTAGCTAATGAAGGGAAGCGGTATGCCTTTAACCGGCATCAGGCCGATGGTCATGGCGATGTTGACGAACACATGCACGGTGAAGAGCACCGTGACGCCGAGCGCGAGTAAGGCGCCGAAGCGGTCGCGGGCGAGCCCGGCGATCCGCAGTCCGTTCCACAACACCACGCCAAACAATCCGATGACGGTGATGCTTCCCAAAAATCCCTTCTCCTCGGCGATGACCGAGAAAATAAAGTCGTTGTGCGCGACGGCGCGCGGCAGGTAACCGAGCTTGGCCTGGGTGCCCTCGGTCCAGCCCTTGCCGGCGAGACCGCCGGAGCCGACGGAGATGAGCGACTGGCGGCTGTTCCAGCCGATGCCCATGGGGTCGACCTTGTCCGGCAGGGCGAAATAGAGCACGCGGTTGCGCTGGTAGTCCTTGAGCGGGAGCCAGGAGTGCTTCTCGTAGGCGCCGCGGTCGCGACTGTAGCTCAACTTGTTCCCCTCCATGAAATTGGAGTAGTTCCAGACGTCGAGAGCGACGATGCCGATGAGCAGGGCGAACACGCCCAAGGCCCCGGCAAAGAACCGCATCGAGAGGTTGGAAACGTAAAGCATGGCGAAGACCATCGGCGCAATCACGAGGGCGCTGCCAAGGTCGGGTTCGGCCATTATCAACAGCATGGGTATGCCCACCGCAAGGGCCAATTTTACGAGCACCTGGAGCGAGTCCTTGACGGTGCCGAGGCGCGAGCCGGTGAGGATGGAGGCGGTGGCGAAGAGGACCGCGATCTTGGCGAATTCCGAGGGTTGGAAGGCACCCAGGCCGGGAATATCGAGCCAGCGCTGGGCGCCCATGCCGTGGGTCGTGCCGATGCCGGGGATCAGGACCAGCAGCAGAAGCACGATGGCAAACAGGTAGACAAAGTGGGCGTATTTGAGCCAGAGCCGGTAATCCAGCAGAGAGGTCGTGACGTAGATGACCGTGCCCATGGCCAGCCAGATGAGCTGGTTGACCCACTGCTGCTGGTCGGTGGCAAGCTGGGCGCTGTAGATGAAGAAGACGCCGAAAAGGCTCAGCACAAACAGGCAGGCGGGCGTGATGCCGTCGAACCGCTCGCGGGTGGTGAGCTTGAAAAAACTGGCGAGATCGAGGCGGCGGAGAAACTTCACGGCAAGGGAAGACCCGCCACTAAACACCCGCGGGTGTCACTGGCAACGGCGCAATGTGTCCGTTGACGGGTTGCCGTTGCCCGGGGTGGAACCTGACCTGCCTCCTTCGCCAACGCTATGGCGGACAAGCCGGGCAGATTTGCTTGAATCTCAACCAGCCCGTCCGGAGGCCGGGCTCCACCTTGTGGTGGCTAGCCCAGCCCTGAAAACCGGCCCTTTGTGTTGTTGCCAACCCGGCCGGCGCACGTAGGTTCGCCACCCCTGAGATGCTGACCTTCATCGCAGCCACCAAGCCAGCCATTACGTCCAGTGCGGTCGAGCCGTATTTGTGGGCCTTGCTGGCGGCTGGACTGGTCGGCGTCATGGGCGGTTTCTTCGGCGTCTGGTTCATCATGCGGCAGAGCCGCCGGCTGGCCGAGCAGAGCGCCGCCTCGCACCTCGAGCTGGCCAAGCGCGAGGCCGCCGTGGCTTCCCAGGAACTGATCAGCAAGGCCGAGGAAGACATCCGGGCCCGCGAGGCGGAGATGAACCGCGATTTCGACCGCCGGAAGATCGAGATCGAGCTGATGCTGCGCGAAATCCGCTCCCACGAGGAATCCCTTGCCCTGCTCGACTACCAGCTGGAGCAGCGTCAAGACCGCCTCGCCCGCGAGGCCAGCGCCATCAAACAGGCGCGCGACGCCATGCGCGACCTTTCGAAAAGCCTCCGCAAGCGCCTCGAGGGGGTCGCCTCGCTCGACGGCGAGGAGATCCGCAAGCAGCTGCGCGAGGAAGTCGTGTTCGAGTGCCAGGAGGAGCTGCGCGCCCTCCGCAAGGAGTTGCTGGAGCGTTCCGAGCAGGACCTCGTGCAGGAGGGCAAGCGCATCCTCGTCGCCACGATGCAGCGCCTCGCCAGCAAGCCAAACAACGACCTCACGGCCACCATCGTCCAGCTGCCGAGCGAGGAGATGAAGGGCCGCATCATCGGCCGCGAGGGCCGCAACATCAAATCCTTCGAGGCCGCCACCGCCACCACGCTGCTGATCGACGAGTCGCCGCAGATGGTGCTGATCTCGTCCTTCGACCCCGTGCGCCGCGAGATCGCCAAGCTCGCGCTGGAAAGCCTGGTCAAGGACGGCCGCATCCATCCCGCGAGCATCGAGGAGTTCGTCAACCGCGCGCGGCAGGACATGGACCTGCACGTGGCCCAGATCGGCGAGGAGGCGGTGGACCGCCTGAAGATCTCCGGCCTGCATCCCGAGGTCATCAAGCTGCTCGGCCGGCTCCGTTTCCGATTTTCCTACACGCAGAACGTCCTCGACCACTCCATCGAGGTCGCGCAGCTCTGCGCGATGCTCGCGGCGGAGCTCGGCCTCGAGCCGAACGTCGCCAAGCGCGCCGGCCTGCTGCACGACGTCGGCAAGTCCATCGAGGGTGAATACGAGGGCAGCCACGCGCTGATCGGCGCGGATTTCGTGCGCCGCTACGGCGAGACCGCGATTGTCGTCAACGCCGTCGCCGCCCACCACGCCGAGGTGAAGCCCGAGACCATCTACGCCGGGCTGGTCATCCTCGCCGACGCCATCTCCGCGTCGCGTCCCGGCGCCCGCGCCGAGTCGATGACCTCCTACATCGAGCGCCTCGGCCGGCTCGAGAAGCTGGCGATGACGATGCCCGGCGTGCAGCAGGCCTTTGCCATCCAGGCCGGCCGCGAGGTGCGCGTCGTGGTGCAGCCGAGCGTCGTCACCGATGAGCAGGCGCACCAGCTCGCCAAGACCCTCCGCCAGAAGATCGAGGAGGAGCTGGACTACCCGAGCACCATCAAGATCACCGTCATCCGCGAGCAGCGGTATACCGAAACGGCGACCTAAGGTTTAAGGGGTAAGTTTTAAGCGGTAAGCCTGAACCCGATGCGCTGACTTAAAACTCAAACCTTACGCCCTTAAAACTTTTCCACCCATGGCTGATAAAAAAATCCTCGAGACCTTCCCCAATCCCGCGCCGCACCGCGACTTTCTCATCGAGCACACGCACCACGAGTTCACCTCGGTGTGCCCGATGACCGGGCACCCGGACTTCGCCGACATCACGGTCCGCTACGTCGCGGACAAGAAGTGTGTCGAGCTGAAGTCGCTGAAGCTCTATTTCCACGCCTACCGCAACGAAGGCATCTTCTTCGAGGCCGCGACCAACCAGATCTGTGACGACCTCGGCACCGCGCTCAAGCCGCGCAGCCTGGCCATCATTGCCAAGTGGAAGGCCCGCGGCGGCTTCTCCTCGGTCATCACGGCCGAGTGGAAGAAGAGGTAAGGTGGAGCGCGTTGACCCCAACGCGCTTCTTCCCTCTCATCTGAAAACGCGCTGAGGACAGCGCGTTCCACCTCGCACCATGTCCTGGGCCGACACGCCGATCCACTTCATCGACTTCGAGGGCAGCGCCGCCTCGGGGATCCTGGAGTTTGGCGTGGTCACACTGTCGGGCGGCGAGATCGCCACGACGCAAACGCGGCTGTGCCGGGCGACCGGCCCGGTGGCGGCGGACGACACGAAGGTGCACGGGTTGAGTGCCGACGGGCTCGCCAGGCAGGCGTATTTTGCGGCGGAGTGGGAGCGATTTGCCGGCCTGCGGGCCACCGGTCCGCTGGCGGCGCATTTTGCGTCGGTGGAGAATTCGCTCCTGCGCAAGATCTGGCCGTATCCGCGCGAGTCGCCGGATTTCGCGCGGCCGGGAAAAACGGCGACGGAGTGGGGGCCGTGGATCGACACCGGCCGGCTTTACCCGCAGCTCTTCCCGCAACTCGGCTCGGTGCGGCTGGAGGACCTGGTTGTCCGGCAGGGACTGCAGTCCGAGTTGGAGCTCGTATCGCGCCGCCACTGTCCCCCGGAGCGGCGCCGCTACCATGCCGCGCTCTATGATGCGCTGGCCGGTGCACTGTTGCTGCAGGCGCTGCTCAAGCGGCCGGAGTGCCGGGAGGCGAGTATCCCGTGGCTGCTGCAGATGAGCACGCTCGACGCGGACAAGCGCGGCGCGCTGCAGCAGGGGGATTTGTTTTAGGAATTGTTCTGGTGGGCCAGCCCGCTTGCGGGCGCCTGAAGAGCGCGAGCAAGCTCGCTGACCCACGACCAGGCTTACAGCCCGTACTGATCCACGAGGTAGACGAGCGCGGCCAGCGCGGCGGCGCCGAGCTCGAGCTCGCGCTTATTCACCTTATCGAAGGAATCCTCGATCGTGTGGTGGATGTCGAAGTAGCGCTGCGAGTCGGGCTGGAGGCCGGCGACGGTCGCGCCATGCGCGAGGAGCGGGCCGACATCGGCGCCGCCGCGGCCCGCCTGAAAGTAATAAACGCCGTAGGGTTCGAACAACTTCACCCAGCGCGCGGCCTTGAGGTGGGCGTTGCCGGCGGGGTTGCCGAGGTTGAAGCCGCGGGGCTGGTAACCGCCGGTGTCGGTCTCGATCGCCAGCACATGGATCTCGTTCCTGGCCTTGGCGGCGGTGGAGTAGGCGGCGCCGCCGCGGAGGCCGTTCTCCTCGTTGGTGAACAGGACGGCGCGGACGGTGTGGCGCGGCCGGTAGCCGACGGCCTGCAGCAGGCGCAGCACCTCGATGGACTGGACGATGCCGGTGCCGTCGTCGTGGGCGCCGGGGGCGATGTCCCACGAATCGAGATGGCCGCCGATGACGATGATCTTCTCGGGGGAGGCGGAGCCCTTGAGTTCGCCGATGACGTTGCGCGACGGGGCTTCCTCGAGCCAGCGCGAGTGGATCTTCATTTCCACGGTAAGGGCCGGGTCGAGTTTGAGCGCGGCGCTGAGGTGGTTGGCGGCGACGGTGCTGAGCGCGGCGGCCGGGATGCGCGGGCCGTCCGGCGGATAGCTGGTGTTGCCGGTGTGCGGGAAATCGTCGAGGGCGTGGGTGAGGGAGCGGACGAGGACGCCGACGGCGCCGTAATGGGCGGCTTCGCCCGGGCCCTTGCTGCGCTGGTCGTTGGCCTCGCCATAAGCCGCGCCGGGAACGATGGGCGCGGGATTCATCGGCCGGTTGAAGAACACAATCTTGCCCTTCACGTCGGTCGTCTGGAGGGCTTCCAGCGTCTGGAGCTCGACGACGGGGGCGGTCAGGCCGCCCTCGGGCGTGGGCACGGAGCCGCCGAGGGCCACGGCACTGAGCCGGGCAGGGCTGACGAACTGCCGGGTGAAATAGCGCACGCTCTCCGGGGCGCCGCGTTCCCAATGCGGCACCATCACGGGCTGCAGCTCGGTGCGGTCGGCGCCGGTGGCCTTGAGCACGGCCTCGCCCCAGAGCACGGCGCCCTCGAGATTCTTCGAGCCCGCGAGTCGGCCGGGATACTTCGTGGTCAGTTCGCGCAGGTTTTCATAGGCCGGACTGGTGGTGAGGGCGGCGTCGTAGATCGCGCGCAGCATCTTTTCGTTGGCGGCGGTGTCCTCCGCGGCCACCGCCGGGTTAAAGCAAACCGCGGCACAGAGCGCGACGGTGGTCAGGTGGGACGAATGGCGCATCGGGGCAAGATTGCCGGGACGGACTTTCTGGCAAGCGGGGAGTTATCCCAACGTCCCCTTGCTTTTGGATTTTATCGTCCTGCGCTGTAGCCGGGGTCGTTGACCCCGGTCCGAGGTCAACGACCTCGGCTACAACCCACGCAAAAGTCCCATACCTACGGGCCGTTGGTATTAATGGGGCGCCGGCAGAAGCGGCGAGGTTGGACCGGCACACCTGGTTTGCTTAAGTGGAAACGGCGCTCCGCGCCGGTTAAGCCAAGCCCGCGCGGAGCGCGGGCTCCACCCGGGCTTCAAAACCACTTCTTCTTCTTCAGGTAGATGGCCATCAGGATGGTGGCGACCAGCGTGACGCCCAGGGCGTAGAAATAGCCGTGCGGCGACTGCAGCTCGTGCATACGCTCGAAATTCATGCCATACCACGTGCCGATGACCATCACGGGGATCGTGATGGCGGTGATGGCGGTGAGGAACTTGATGCCGGCACTGGCCTCGAAGGCGGCCTTGTTGAGGTAGATGTCGAAGGCCATCATCAGCCGCTCGTGGTAGCCGGTGACGGTCTCCTCGAGGCGGACGAGGTTGTCGCGCAGGTCGCGGTAGTAAGGCAGCAGAGTGGTGCGGATGAACTTGCTGTCCCCGCGCGCCAGCCGCTCGATGACATCGCGCTGCGGGCGCACGATCTGGCGGAGCTTGGTGAAATCGCCGCGGACATACAGCAGCTCGCTGACGAATTTCTCTTCGGAGGCCTTGCTGAGCACGATCTCCTCGATCTCCTCCAGTTCGGTGGAGAGTTCGGCGAGCATCGGGGTGTAGTTATCCACCAGCAAGTCCAGCAGCGAGTGGGCGATGCGGTCGGGGCCCCGCGGGCCGAGGCCGGCGTTCTTGGCGAGGCGCTCGATCAGGGCGTTGACAGAACGCAGGGGGTGGCGGTGAAAGGTGACGATGAACTCCTTGCCGAGGAAGAGGTCGAGCTCGGTGGTCGCAAACTTGTCCTGGCGCGAGTAATCCACGGCGTGAGTGACCATGAACAGGTAGTCCTCGTAATCCTCGATCTTCGGCAGCGGACTGGGCGTGACGCAGTCCTCGATGGCCAGCGGGTGAAACTGGAAGAGGCCCTCGAGGACGTTCTTGATCTCGTCGTCGGTGGGGGTGTCGAGGTCGACCCACACGATCAGGCCCTTGTCGCCTTGGACGAGGCGCAGGGCCTCAAGCTCGAGGTCGCGGCCGACCAGCTTGCCCTCGCTGAAGATGAAGGAATGGATCATACGTTCGGAGCATGATGCTGCCCGGGGGCGTCACGGTGGCAAGGTGGAACCCGGCCGCCGGACGGGTTCCACCTCAAGCCGGGAGCGGGGCGATGCCGGTCTTATTTCGCCGGGCCGAGGATCTGGTCCTCGAGCTCCTTCACCGTCGCGATGAATTCCTCGGGCGTCTTCGCGGCGAACAAGGCCTCGCGCTGCGGGGCTTCCTTGATCAGACGGCAGAGCGAACCGACGAGCATCAGGTAGTCGCCGGGGTTCGACTTGGGGGTACCAAGCACGAACATCAGGCGGACGTTCTGGTTGCTGTTCTCAAAGTGGACGCCGGTGTCGCTGCGGCCGACGGCGATGACGATCTTCTTCACGTGCTCGGTGCGCGCGTGGGGCAGGGCGATCTCGTTGCCGAGGCAGGTGGTGTCGAGCCGTTCGCGGGCCAGCAGCTCGTTGTAGAAGCCCTGGAAATTGGCGACGTTCGGGTCGCTTTCCAAGAGCTTGGCCACCTCGTTGATGGCGGCGGTGCGCTTGGCGCTGCCGAGCGAGAGGTTGATGCGTTCCGGTGAGAGGAGACTGGAGAGACGGGCGGCCATGCTGGTGACGGATGACAGAAGGAGAATCACGCCCGGGGCGGTTGCAAGGCCGGAGTAAACGCCCGGGACGCGCGAAATTGCGTTGCGATGGCCGCAGTCCGGCGCAGAGATTTACGGTCATGAAACGCCTGCTGACCGCCTGCTGCCTGCTTGCCCTGACCACCACCCGGTTGGCGGCCGCGGACTTCACCCAGACCATGACTGTGGAGGAGCAGGAGCAGACCGGCCTGGGCAAGCTTTCGCCCGGGGAGCTGGCCCGGCTGAAGGCCGTGGTCGAACGCTACAAATCGGGCGAAGTGGCCGTGGTACAAATGAAGGCCGAGGAGAAAGTGGCCACGGCCGAAGCCAAGGTGAAGGCGGCCGAAGACCGCAGCCCGGCCCCGGTGGAGACGCCGGCGGCGAAGAAGCCCAGCTGGTTTGCGGCCCTGGTCACTTTGCAAAAGACGGCGGAAAAGCCGGACAAGGCCGAGGTGCTGGAGGCCCGGCTGGCCGGTAACCTGAAGACTTTCAACGGCCGGCGCAGCTTTGAGCTGCAGGATGGCCAGTTGTGGCGGATGATAGAGACGGCTCGCTATAGTGGCCCCACGCTGGAGTCGCCGGTGGTGACGATTTCGCCGGGTATTTTCGGTGTCTATTGGCTGCAGATCCGCGAGGCCGCGCTGCGCGTGAAGGTGGAGCCGGTGAAGCTCCGGTGACCTTGCTTCCCCGCGTGGCGGTGAATGCGGACGCAAGGACCGGGGGACTGCGGACTATATAAATTGCTTCCGCCCCGGTGGTGGCCGCTAATGGCCGCACCTAATTCATGAGGCTGAAAAAATTGCTGGAGGATGCGAGCTGGGCGGAAAGAAGGGAGTCACCGTCCTGGCTGATCGGGTTGATCACCTTTGGCATCCTGGCGCTGGAGTTGGCGCTCATCCGCTGGACGTCGGGCCAAGTGCGGGTCTTTGCCTACGTGAACAACATCGTGCTCATCACGGCGTTTCTTGGGCTGGGCCTCGGCGTGGCACTGGGGCGGCGTTACCCGGGGCTGGTCCACGGGGTGCTGCCGGCGCTGCTGCTGGTCGCGCTGCCGGTGGCCGGGGCGGAGACCTTGGGTCTCGTGCACCTGACCTTTCCCGACCAGAGCATCACTCTGTGGGGCGCGGAGACCCTGCAGGCAGACTTGGGGACATTTGTGCGGAATCTCGCGATCTTCCTGGCCCTGTTGTCGGGGGTGGGGGTGGTCTTTGTCTGTGCCGGCGCGGCCCTGGGGCATTTGTTCGGCCGCCTGCCGGTGTTGCGGGCCTATACGGCGGACCTGGCCGGTTCGCTGGGCGGGGTCCTGGCCTTCACGGCGGCGGCGTGGCTCGAGGCCGGTCCGGCGGTGTGGCTGGCCCTGGGCCTGCTGCCGTTCGTCTGGCTCGTGCGCCGCTGGTGGGCGGCGGTGCTGGCCGCGGGGATTGTGTGGCTGGGATATTTTTCCGGGCAGGGGGCCGTCTTTTCGCCCTACAACCGTATCGTCCTCGTGGCCGACGATCCGCTGTTTCTGCGGTTGGACGTCAACCGGGACTACCACCAATACCTACATGACGTCGCGGATGCCCGCCTGGCCGATCCGCGGCTCACGGCGGAGGACCGGAGTCGGCTGCAGAATGTGCGGGACCTCTACGACCTGCCATTCGTGCTCAATGGCCGTCGCGCCACCGCGCTGGTGGTGGGCGCCGGCACCGGCAATGATGTGCAGGCGGCGTTGCGCCACGGTTACGGACAGGTGACCAGCGTGGATATTGACGGGCAGATCATCGCCATCGGTCGTGCGCGACATCCCGAACAGCCTTACAGCCGGCCCGGGGTCCGCACGGTCGTCGACGATGCGCGGGCGTTTTTTGGGAAGAACCGCGATGAACTCTACGACGTGGTGTGTTACGGGCTGCTCGACTCGCATGCGATGGCCTCGGCCATGTCGACGCTGCGGCTCGACAACTACGTCTACACCGAGGAGGGCATCCGCGCGGCGTGGCGCCGCGTCGCGCCGGGCGGGCACCTGTCGCTCGCCATGTCCTGCAATTCCGGCCAGTGGTTCTTCGACCGGCTCTACTGGACCATCACCAAGGCCACCGGCCGGAACCCCATCCCCGTCTACAATTCCATGCACGGCGGGACGGTGACTTTTGTCGTGCCCACCGCCGCGGCGCAGCTTTCGCGGGACGAACTGAGCCGGCGCATCCTGACGGGCCCGGTCAGGACGCTGGCGCAAACGCCCACTCTGTCGGACGACTGGCCATTCCTCTACCTGCGTCCCGGCGTGTTTCCCTGGGGTTATCTGGCGGTGCTGGGCTTCATTCTCGGGGTGGCGGCGTTGGCGGTGCGGCCGGTGTTCGGGCTCGGGCGGGCCGGCGGCACCTTCGACTGGCCGTTGTTTCTCATGGGCGCGGCCTTCCTGCTGATCGAGACACGCGGCGTGACGAGCCTCTCGCTCTTGTTCGGCTCCACCTGGGTGGTGAACTCGGCGGTGTTCGGCGGTATCCTTGTGATGGTGCTGCTCGCCAATCTCGCGGTCCAACGCTGGCAATGGCAGAATCCGGTGCCGTGGTTCCTGGCGTTGTTTGCCGCGGCGGTGTTGCTGTGGTGGTTTCCTCTGGATTGGCTGAACCCGCTGCCGTTGCTGGCGCGGGGCGCGGTCGGCGGGCTGCTCACGGGCCTGCCGGTGGGAATCGCCGGCGTGATCGTGCCGATGTTGCTGGCGCGGTCGGCGCAGCCGGCGGCGGCGCTTGGTTCCAATCTGTTGGGCGCCGTGCTGGGCGGCTGTCTCGAATATTACTCGATGCTTGGTGGCCTCCGGTCGGCGGCGTTGATGGCCCTGGTGCTGTATCTCGTGGCGTTCCTGCTGATCCGGCGGGCGCCGGTCCGGGCCCGGCCATAAAAAAGGCGCGCCAGGTCGGGCGCGCCTTGGGGGGGGTGGGTCAACGACCTCGGTCGCGCCGGGTGGGGCGCGAGCAAGCGCGCGGGCCTACGCCGCCGGCGGTTCGACGGGCGGGGTGCTGTTGGCGGCCTCCTCCTCGTCGGATTCGACCACCTTGGCGATGGCGAGCAGCTTGTCGCCCACATCCAGGTTGACGAGCCGGACGCCCTTGGCGCCGCGGCCGGTCTCGCGGATTTCCTTCACGCGCGTGCGGACACTCTGGCCCTTGGCGGTGAGGAGCATGACTTCGTCGGTCTCGCGGACGCTGAGCGCGCCGGCGACCGCGACGGAGCCGTCGTCCGGCAGGTCGATCGCGATGACGCCCGTGCCGCCGCGGCGCGTGAGCCGGTAGTCGGCGAATGGCGTGCGTTTGCCGACGCCGTCCTCGCGGGCGACGAGCAGGCGGGCCTGCGGGTCGCAGACCTCGAGGGCCTGCAGGTAGTCGCCCTTCTTCTTGAAGCGCATGCCGGTGACGCCGCCGGTGAAGCGGCCCTGGGCGCGCAGCCCGAGTTTCGGGCCGGCGGCCTCGGCGTCGGTCTCGCCCTCGGCGGGCGCGGCGGCCTCGGTGGTCTCCGGTGCCTCGTCGCTGGTCGTGGCGCCCTCGAAGAAGCGGACGGCCTGGCCCTGGTGGGAGATGAGGATGACCTCGTTGGCGCCGTTGGTGAGCACGCAGCCGACGATGGCGTCGCCCTCGGCAATCTTCATGCCGCGGATGCCGCCCTCGCGGTCGGCGCCCTCGTATTCGGCCAGCGCGGTCTTCTTGATCGCGCCGTCCCTCGTGGCCATGACGACGAACTGATCGGCGGTGAATTCCTTCACGCAGAGCAGCGCGGCGAGTTTCTCGCCGTGACCAAGGCGGAGGAAGCTGGAGACGGACTTGCCCTTCGAGGTGCGGGTGCCCTCGGGGATGTCATAGACCTTCTTCGCGAGGCACTGGCCGGTGCTGGTGAAGAAGAGCACAAAGTCGTGCGTGGAGGCCGTGAAGAGGTTCTCGACGAAGTCCTCCTCGTAGGTCTCGGCGCCGATGACGCCCTTGCCGCCGCGCTTTTGCGAGCGGTAGTCGGCGACGGGCGTGCGCTTGATGAAGCCCAGGTGGGAAACGGTGATGACGGCACCGACGTTGGGGATGACGTCCTCCATGCGCAGCTCGCCCTCGGCATCGATGATCTCGGTGCGGCGGGGGGAGGCGTATTTGTCGCGGAGCACCAGCAGCTCGGACTTGATCAGCGCGAGGAGCTTCGCCTCGGAGTCGAGGATGCCCTGGAGCTCCTCGATGAGCTTCATGAGCTCGAGGTATTCCGCCTCGATCTTGCCGCGCTCCAGGCCGGTGAGCTGGTAGAGGCGGAGCTCGAGGATGGCGTTGGTCTGGATCTCGGAGAGCGGGTATTTGACCATCAACCGCACCTTGGCCTCCTCCTTGTCCTTGGAGGCGCGGATGATCTTCACGAAGTCATCCAGGTTATCGAGGGCGATGATGTAGCCTTCGAGGATGTGGGCGCGGGCCTTGGCCTGGGCGAGGCGGAACTTGGTGCGGCGGGTGACCACGTCGCGGCGGTGGTCGATGTAGCACTCGAGGAGTTCCTTGATGTTCATCTGCTTCGGCCGCTTCTTGTCGAGGGCCAGCAGGATGACGCCGAAGGAGGATTCGAGGGCGGTCTTCTGGTAGAGCTGGTTGATGACGACCTGGGACTGCTCGCCACGCTTGAGCTCGATGACGATACGCGTGTTCTCGTCGGATTCGTCGCGGAGGTCGCGGATGCCGTCGATCTCCTTTTCGCGGACGAGTTCGGCGATGCGCAGCACGAGGGTGGCGCGGTTCACGTTGTAGGGGATCTCGGTGATGACGATCTGCTCGCCGCCGCCCTTGAGCTCCTCGGTGTGGGCCTTGCCACGCATGCGGACGATGCCGCGGCCGGTGGTGAGGTAGGATTTGATGCCGGCGCGGCCGTTGATGTAGCCGCCGGTCGGGAAGTCCGGGCCGGGGATGTAGGTGACCAGCTCCTCGACGCTGATGCCCGGGCGGTCGATGATGGCACAGGCGGCGGCGATGATCTCGGAGAGGTTGTGCGGCGGGATGTTCGTCGTCATGCCGACGGCGATGCCGGTCGAGCCGTTCATGAGCAGGTTCGGGAGGGCAGACGGCAGGACCGTCGGCTCGGTGGTCGACTCCTTGTAGTTGGGGACGAAGTCGACGGTATCCTCCTCGATGTCCTTGAGGAGTTCCTCGGCAATGTCGCGCAGGCGGGCCTCGGTGTAACGGTAGGCCGCCGGCGGATCGCCGTCGACGGAGCCGAAGTTGCCCTGCGGGTCGATGAGCTGGTAGCGCATGACCCAGTTCTGGGCGAGGCGGACGAGCGTGTCGTAGACGGAGGAGTCGCCGTGCGGGTGGTAGTTCTTGAGCACTTCGCCGACGACGCCGGCGCACTTGTCGAAGGGCCGGTTGTGCAGCAGGCCCTCGCGGAGCATGGCGTAGAGCACGCGGCGCTGTACGGGCTTCAGGCCATCGCGCGCGTCGGGGAGGGCGCGCGAGATGATGACGGACATCGAATACTCGATGTAGGCCGTCTGCATGATATCGGTGATGTTGGCGGTGGAGAGTTTTTCGGAGGCGGTGTACACAGGCGGGAAAGAGTGAAATAAAAGGCGAGAGCGAATACCCTAGAGGCGGAGCGTCGCGCGTGTGATCGCGGACCACGGGCGTGCATCGACGAAGCAGGCGAGGTGCGCCACGTTGGCGGTCGCGACCACGGCGTGGGTTTCGATGGCGAGGGCGGCCACAATTACATCGACGTCGAGGTCGAGTGCGTGACTGGTCGAACGACCACTACGACGGGCTTGAGCCCAGAGGCCGGCGGCAGACTTCAACCGGCTGACGCTTGGCGATACGAGTTCAAGACGCGCGCCAAGCTCGTCGAGCACTTCGATGGCAGCGGTGAGACCCTCCAACACAAGATTCCGACGCACCTCATAATCTACAATGGCCGGTAGAATTATGTGCACGCCGTCGTCGCGCAGGGCAGCCAGCCAGAGTTTGACCTCCAAATGCCGGCGCGGGCTCGGATTGCAGAGCTGACCAAGCGGACTGGAATCGAGAATGACGGGTTTAGTCTGCAAAGATTTTACGGGTGCGACCGTTGCTGCGATCCATCGCGGCCTGGAGGCGTGGCCAAGCCCACTCGCCATAACCGGGATGCTTCTTCTCCCAGTCGCCCAGCATCTGTTTGATCTGCTTGCGCTGCAGATGCTCCTGGCTGCCGCAGAGATTGCACGGGATGATCGGAAACTGGCGCGCGTCGGCGTAGGCCGTCAGATCCGTTTCGCGGCAGTAAGCCAGCGGCCGGATCACGATGTTGTCGCCGTCATCCGACTGCAGCTTCGGCGGCATGCTCTTCAGCTTCGAACCGAAAAACATGTTGAGGAACAGCGTTTCGACGATGTCGTCTCGATGATGGCCGAGCGCGATCTTCGTCATGCTGCGTGCCTTCGCGAAGGTGTACAAGCTGCCGCGACGCAGCCGCGAGCACAGCCCGCACAGCGTCTTGCCTTCGGGCACCACGCGTTTGACGACGCTGTAGGTGTCCTGTTCGAGAATGTGAAACGGGACGCCGAGCGAGGTCAGGTAGGCGGGCAGGACGTGCTCGGGAAAGTCCGGCTGCTTCTGGTCGAGATTGACAGCGAGGATCTCGAAATCGATCGGCGCCTTCTTCTGCAGCGAGAGCAGGATGTCGAGCATCGCGAACGAATCTTTACCGCCCGACAGGCAAACCACTGTCTCTTATACACATCTGACGCTGCCGACGAATAGAGAGGTGTAGATCTCGGTGGTCGCCGTATCATTA
>ENA-ORBV01008905-ORBV01008905.1-microbial-mat-metagenome-genome-assembly--contig:-NODE-8905-length-16696-cov-6.305313_pt1 | contig 16696 bp, 8 predicted proteins | sample MGYA00237777_ERZ505514 | MGnify/ENA primary metagenome ERZ505514 (study PRJEB26160, sample SAMN06269048) | microbial mat metagenome | isolation source: Oligotrophic lake microbial mat | place... | reverse complement strand
GTGCGAGGCGGGGGCTGTGATTAACTCGGTCAAGGGGCGCGACGTTCCGGGCCACGTGCGGGATCAGGCGGAGTGCGACTTCCCCGACGAGGCACATGCGCATTTCTGCGCCAGGCGCCGCACCACGCCGCTCTTTGTGTTGTGTTACAACTTGCAGGAACTGTACGACGCCGCGGACGCACCCAAGGACGACGACGACAGCGAGGAGGACTCGGAGGAGTCTGCCGGGGCAGCGCTGCGGCGCAATTGTGACTACTCCCTCTACGTGGTGGCGCACCGCTTGCGAGCAGAGCTTCCGGAATGCCGCGCCCGCTCTCCCCCTCGACCGGAGCGACAATCTCCAACTCACCCTTCGCCGCGCCGATCGTGAACTTCGCGCTCACCGCTTCCGCCCGCATCGCGTGCGGGTTGCTGGGGCCATACACCACCCACAGGCCCAAGGAAGAGCCAAGCAACAACCCAACAAAAACGAAGGTGAAGTTAAGGCACGTGTGCATCATTTTCACGCGATTGGTATCCATGAAGGTCATTTGTAGGCTGGGAATTTGGATACCCCCGTCTCTCCTCCTCTCGGATAACGAGTAACAGTAGACACGAGGAAGGCTTCGAATAGCACGGAACCGGTAAGCATAGCAGCAACTGTAGCAACCTCGAGCTATCTACTAGCTACCTCTTTGCTATGCTACGAGCTAGCTACCAGCATAGTAGTAGTGGTCCCTCATAACACACTGTAAGCATCAACAACGCAGGGTATGAATGAATACAGGCAATACAGCTACCCAACCATAATGCATCTTTAACCCCTGTATTAATCCATAGTATATCCTCATTTATTTATCATCCCTATATAGTTTGATATCCTTATATCATTGCATCTACGGCCCCATACACGTTGCTAAGAAACTGTATAACAAGAATACACTCTCATCATTTTTGACTAGCTTTAACAATATTATACAAATGAAGATAAAACAATGAGAGCCTTTCAAAAGAAAAAGAAAAAGCCAACCGCCGTACAAGAGGCTGCCGAACGACAACAGCGGCAGCAAGCTAGTCAAACGGCGTCATCAGTCAGTGAACTAGAACGATTGGCCGCCGAAGCCTTGCAGACAGCTCAACAAGCCCAATCCGCAACAGCACTTTCGGCAGCACTCACAACGGATACCGATGACGATGAGGATGGTGATATTGAAAAAGGAGTACCCAATGCTTATCTGCCCACCGGTATGAGAAGCACGCCATCGCCTACCGAAAAGAAGAAGAAGAAGAAAGCCAAGAAACCCAAAAAGACGATTAGCCTGGGCGATCACTTGGGCAAGCAACCAGAAAAAACATTGCACGATGAAGAAGAGGGTACCATCATGGAAGATGCCACTATTTTGTTTGGCAAATCCTCGCGGGTTCCTCTGCTGAGGGATTTGGAAAATATCGTCATGGAATGTCGAGACGATATCTTTGCCACCTTTTACGAAGCCGATGCCAAGGCCACCCAAACCTTGACCTTTGGTCAAATATGGGAACAAGCCGGTGTACTATCGTATCATTTACGTGTGACTTGGAATGTCCAAATGGGACAACACGTGGCCCTTGTATTGGACTATGGTTTGGTCTATATTGGGGCATGGTTGGGATGCCTGAGGGCAGGTGTGGTCCCCATCGTTTGTGCCTCGCCCATTCCACCCAATTTGGAGGAACCTCTCCAGAAATTAAATCACATACTGAAAGCGGCCGCACCCATTGCCCTCATTTTGACCGATTCGGTCTTGCATTTTTGGAAAAAACAAGACGAAAAAGACAAAAAATCGCCCACACGAAACATGTGGCCCTCGCAGGCCTCGTGGAAAGTCGTGGACAAATTACCACCTCCCAAAAAGAAAAAGAAACGCAAGGGCGATGGCGATGATGATGATGATATGGACCGAAGTATTTCGTCCGCTATAAAACGAGGCATGGGCAGTGTGAGTAGTTTGGTTAGTTTGACCATGGGTGGTTCACCAAAAAAAAGAGAAAAAGAAAAGGCATCGCCGTCAGCTTTGCCTACGGCATTGGGTCCCTCGTATGATGAAGAAGACGAGGAAGAGGCCTATTGCAGGGACTCTCGACTCGCCTTGTTTGGTGAAGGAGGAGGCGGTCGTACCGCCATGTTTGATGGCGGTGGTCGTAGTGGTGGTGATCGACACTCGGGAGGAGGAGCCCCCCTAGGACGAGTCACTCGGCCCTCGTTCCGAGAATCCCTCACTATGTCATTATTTGGTGGCGGTCGAGGATCAGGAGGTGCTGGTGGTGGCAGATTTTCGGGTGGCAGAGAAAGCAAAGTGCCGAGGCCAAGCTTTCGGGAATCCCTACGAAATTCCATCTTTGGAACCAAAATGGTCGAAATGTCTCCTTTGATGGCAGACATGGCCATTGACGAAGACAATCTTCTGCCCGATGATGTGGCTTGTCTCCAGGCGACATCGGGGAGTACCGCCGATCCCAAAGTTGTCGTCATTACCTTTGAAGCACTCTATGAATCCATCAAAATGACACAGCGTTCCTTACCGTCAGTATTTGGCCGTTCCAATAGACTATCGGGTCTGTCTTGGGTCCCACCCGACCATCATATGGGTCTTTTCCTTTGCATGTTGTGTCCCTTTCTCAGTGGATCCACCATGCATTACATGTCCAAGGTCACCTATGAAAAGTTCCCCTTGCAGTGGTTGGAGATTTTGAGCACATACAAGGTCGGTTGGACTGTAGCCCCCGACAATGGATACCGATGGGCGATTCGAGCATTTTTGAAGACTCTCAACTCTTCCAGAACCATCATGGGCGAATTGAATTTGGCATCGCTTAAGGTATTGCTCAACGTTGGGGAACTGCCAAGATTTGACACGCCCAACAAGATTCGAAAATGTTTTGTACCGTATCGTATGTCCAAGGATGTCGAGATTATTGTTGGTTACGGCTTAGCAGAGCACGTTCTAGCCATTGCTTGGATACCACAAAAGATTGTTGTCGTCCCCAAAGTCCAGAATTATGCTCTTACCAAGAGAGTTGCTGTCGCCAGCCGGGCGAGTTTGGAAAAGGAAAAGATGATTGTACTGATAGTCGATCCAGCAAGCAAAAAGGAAGTACATAAGGGTCAAGTAGGAGAAGTATGGGTTGCAAGTCCTTGTCTTCCATATTTGCTGGGGTACATTAACGATGAAAACAAGTCTGAAAAGATCTTCAAAGCAAAGCTGAAAGATTCCAAGGCACTCTCGTTATCGTATCTTCGGACGGGAGATATGGGCTTCTTCCACAATGATCACTTGTACCTTGCCTGTCGCAAAGAAGATGTTATGGTCAACAAGCAGAAAGTCCGGTACTGTCCTCCCGATATTGAATGGTTTGTAGAGGATTCGAAACCGGACGTCAAGCCAGGCGCCGTCGCTGCTTTTGCTTCTGTCGGTGGAACAGTCGAAGTTGTTCTGGAGGTTTATGAAAGCACGAGAAGTGCTCGGACTAGAGAAGTTTGTGGATTTCTCTCCAGAAGCGTTCCAAAATTTACACGCATGGACGTCTCAAGTGTGATAGCTGTTCCAGAGGGATCTTTGCCGAGAACGCCAATCAGTACTGTACAACGACGACACGCCAAGAGTGCTTTGCTCCAAGAAGAGCAGCCAATCCTTTTTGACTTTCCAGAACGAAAAGAGCGGATAGCCATCCAAGAAAAGCGAGCCGAAACCGTTCCTGCTGTGCCCGAATTGCAATCTGACAGCGAGTCCAGCAGCAGCAGTAGTAGCAGCAGCAGCAGCAGTAGTAGCGACAGCTCCAACAGTAGCAGCGACAGCGAAGACAACGACGTTGACACTGCCTTGAAGGAGAAGGAGAAAAAACGCCTTGCCCAAGAGAAGGAAAAGAAAGAAAAAGAGAGAATTGCAAAAGAAGAAGAAGCCAGGAGAATTGAAGCTGGAAGACTCAAGGCCCAGAAACTGGCGGAAGAGGAAGCACGGATCTTAGAAGCTGAGCGGGCGAAAGCCGAAAAAGAGAGAATTGCTAGAGAAGAAGAAGTGAAAAGGCTTGAAGCCGAAAGACAGAAAGCTGTTAAGGCAGCGGAAGATGAAAAAAGAAGGCGAGAAGAGGAAGAAGCAAGGATAAGGGCAGAGGAAGAGGAAAAAAGAAAGCGAGAAGAGGAGGAAGCAAGGATAAGGGCAGAGGAAGAAACACGGCAACGAGAAGAAGAAGCGAAGAAAAAGGCAGAGGAAGAACGACAGAGGGTAGAGAAAGAACGCCTTGCGCAAGAAGAGGCTAAGCGGCTTGAGGCAGAGAGATTGGAAAAAGAACGTATTGCTAGGTAGGTCAGGTGAAGCCGGCGGGTTGTGTTTTATGACAAACTTCAGTGGGCCATAATAAGCCACCTTGACTGCGATGTGTTGAGACATTCTCCTGAGTCCTTCTATTCATTATTTGCTAAAATATTGCCCATTTGATGGTTGTCTAACTTCAGAGAGGAAGAAGCCAAGAGGCTTGAAGCTGAAAGACTCGAAGCTGAAAAGCTGAAGGCTGAGAGATTGGCAGCAGGTAAGTCAGGCGGAGGCATGGTTCCTGCGAGGCTCTCTGGATCTCGTCGAATTTTAGGATTCGGAATTTGCTCATATGCCACTTTTACTTGATACTGTAGCAAAATTGAAAGATCAAATGAGATTAGAAGCCTTGCGAGCGAAAAAAGCTGCCGAAGAGGCGAAGTATGACGAGGAGAAGAGACTTACTGCAGAGGCTGCTGAAAAGGCTGCTGAAGAAGCCAGGCTTGAGGAAGAAAGACGAATAGAGGCCGAGGCCGCCGCGAAAGCTGCGGCCGAGGCTGCGGCTAAGAAAGCGAGGCTAGAAGTTGAGGAGAAGAAGAGATTAGAGGAGGAGATGGAAATGAAGCGCCAAGAAGAACTTGAAAGGCAACGGCTTGCCGCTGAAAAGGAAGCGGAGGAACAGAGACAGCGCGAAGCAGCCGAGAAGGCAGCAGCCGAGGAAGCCAGGAAGAGAGCCGAGAAAGAGCGACGCGAAAAAGAAAGAATAGAAGAACAAAAGAGGCTTGAAGCGGAGGCAGCAGCTGCAGCAGCTGTTGTAAAGGCTGCGGAAGAAGCTAGGCTAGTGGAAGAAAGAAGAGCAGCAGCTGAGTCTGCAGCAAAGGCTGCTGTTGAGCAAGCAAGACTTGAAGAACAAAGGGTGGCTGCTGAGATAGCCAGGAGAGAATCTGAGCAGAAGAAGAAATTGGAGGAAGAGGCAGCAGCAGCAATGGCTGCTGCGGCAGCGTTGGAGGAACAGAGGATGCAGGAGGCAGCTTCCCTGGCACCTAAGGACGATGGGACCGCCGCTGGTTTTGTCCCAAATGAGTTGACCGAAGACAACGTGGGACTTGACATCGACTCCCCTGCTGTACACCCTTCCAGGGGTGAAACCGACGAAGAGGAGGAGGAAGGTCCTCTAGTCATGAGTTTCGGACCAAAAAAGAGAAAATCCTCGACTTTGCTTGACAAAAGTCTGGATAAGGACCTCGAAAAAATCATATCAAGATTCATTGGACCATCGTTCGACAATGAACTGTCATGGGAGGAACAGGGGTTGACATCTATAGTTTCTGTTGCAATGCGTCACGAGATCGAGAAGTCGTTCCCAATTACTCTACCCCCAGACTGCCTTCACCGTTGTCCTACTCCAAGAAGCCTAAAGAACTACATTAGCGAAGAGACCGGCACTCCATTACAGAAAGAGAAGTGCAACGCGGCATTGATACAAACCACGCAGCTATCGTGGTGCTTTACTGGTACTCTTCAGTCTATCTTGATGGTTTTTATGTTCTTGCTTTTCGCGGCTCCACTTTTCCCATGCTGGCTTGTTTTTGAGTATCTACAAACACACGCGATTCTTTATATGCTCCTTGTACCGCTCTACATGACAAGCTATTCAGTAGTTGTGGTGTTGATGAAGTGGTTGGTGATCGGGAGGTATAAAAAATGCCGAATCACGACACCTTCCTTTTACTTTTTGCGATGGTGAGTGGCATTTCGGAGTGACAGGGTTTTCAAGGCGACCCGGTGACATCACTGCTCTAATACTCCTTCACGCGCACATCTCACATTGCTTTCCTCCTACTCGACCAGGTGGTTTGTAGATCGCTTAGTGGAAATCTGGGAATGTTGGGTTGGGCAATTTATAATCGACACGCCTTTGCTGTGGATATTCTATACGTGTATGGGGGCCAGACTCAGCCCTTCCTGCCATATAGCAGGTTTTATTCGAGAGTTTGATTTGGTCAAAGTGGATTACAATGCCTCTATGAGATACCCCTGCTTAAAATGCCGAAAATTTGAGGCTTGGGAAGAAGAGGAGTCTGGGCCTATAATGGAATTTTGCCCAATTGTAATTGGACCTGAAAGCATGATTTGGGGCATGCTTTGCCCTGGTGTCAAAGTGGGCCCGCGCGTGCTCGTAGAGAAGCTTGCCGTCGTCCCAGAAAGCAGCATCTTGGAGGGGGGCACAAAAATTTCCGGCAATCCTGCGTTTGTTTCGGGTCGAACAAAAGAAGAACGAAAGTATCCGCCCTGGATAACTGTCGGTCTTTTCAAGATCTTGTGGGTACCCATCGAGCTTTCAATTGTGTACGGCATTTGGGCGGGGGCAGAGTACTTGAACTCGACATCTAAATTCACATCGGCAGAAATCATCCCCCTCCCAATTGATATCGCATACTGGGTCATTTTTGCGGTCACATGTATGCTCCTGTCTCTTCTCAGCAGCATTGTCTTGAAGTTTATTTTGGTTGGAGTGCGCCGGCCAGGAAAGCAAAGTGAATGGTGGTGCTACCACCCGACCGAGTGGGCTGCCGATTACCACTTTTACCTCGTGACTCTTCCCTTTCGAATCTTTGCCCGCAACTCGCGAGCCGCCAACGTCATTTTGATGCTGCATGGAATGGACGTTGACTTTTTGTCCAAAGTCGAAATGGAATCCTTCCCTCCATCCAAAATGGATCTCGTTCGAGTCCGAAGATCCTTCATAGGCACGGTAACCTTTGACGTGAAGAGCGAAGGAGCTTTTTACAAAAGTCATATTGAGGACTCTAGCTTGGGTCAATTTTGCCATGTCAAAAGCGGTGTTTCCATCTTCAAGACCTTGATTCCTCCTCTGACTGTGGTGAATGAGAATGTCATTCGACACCAATTTCCCGCGGATAAACAACCAATGGGCCATACCTGCAAGCTCTACATTGGCGAAGTCTTCATTTTTCTCTTCTACAAGTTTATGTTGATAGCCACGGCCTTGACAGTGATTCCGGCCTATATGGTGTGGGACGAAGCTTTGAAACGCGACTACGTCTCTCTTAAAACTTGCGTCCCCATTTGTGCCGCCTCCTTTATAGCGCAGGGTTTGACGTGGCACATTCTTTTCATGCTGTCTGTCTTTGTTACATTTTTGGGGGCATGTTCCAAACGGGAGAAACCTTGGATTCCAGGTCTCTATTGGGTGTACCAAAATACATCGTTTGTATTTCAACGATGGTCATTCTTTCGATTCACGTATGGCAGTCCGATCTACAACATGTTGGCTCGCCTGATGTTTGCATCCTTTCAAGGAAAAGCACTTTACTTTGGTTCCCAACTGTTGGACTTTCCTCTGACGGAAATTGGCCACGGTGCCGTCCTCGACGGTGCCTTGGTCGCGGGGCATAACATTGTATACGGACAACTAGACTTTGGAAGATCGCACGTAGAGGGCATTGTTCATGACTATACTTTTGTCTTGGCCAAGACAACCATGACGACGACGGAAGCCGGCCCGTGGCATGCAGTGGTCCCGTTTGTAGACACACAAAGTGTCCAACGTCGATCTTCCACTGCCATGTCCATGCTACCAAGGACTTTGATGGAAGAGGCTTTGGAGGCAGGAGAATCGTTAGATGCCCTCGTTTCTGAGAAGGCAATGCCTTAAAAGGCGCCACGAAAGGTTGGCGGTAGTGTTTCTCATTAGAAACGAATTATTTCACAGCTGATTGTGCAGTAATACTACCGAAACGTGACGGGCTTTGCTTGTTCCTTTTTTATAGTTACTCGATGTCCCACTATTATCCACAGTGGTAAGCTAGCTAGATTTCCATTGATAGCAGAACGAAATATATACGTAGCCCAGACAGATAGACAAATACTTCAAATAAGGCACAGCACACCGCACCTAAGAAACACTCTTTCACACATAATAGTCATAATGAAAAGCACTGCAAGTTGTGGATGCATCAGCAACGATTTCCAAACAAATCCGTAAGGAGCTTGGTCAATTCGGTCATTCCTTCTTCTGAATTGAATGTTATAGCTGGCACATCGCAAACGCCACGGACGAGCTCCAATCCAGCAGAAGTAGAGGTGACGTAACCAGTCACAAGGTCGGGCCGGATTCCTGCCTTTTCCAGCATTTTTGTGGCACCCATGGCAGCATAGGGATCGGATGCGCAAAGGATCGTCAACAAATTGCTGGTGCTCGCTTGTATTCCTTTCATGGCTTCCAATACAACATCCCCATTATAGTCCTCACAGGGAGAAGCCCCAGCCTCGGCAACGACAACGTCTGGGCTTTCCGAGGATATTACAGAGAGAAGCTTGTGCAAGGACTGTTTGTACTCTTTGGCAGGGAGAATCGTAGATGGAAGTCCAGCATCCACAAAGTCATAGACGACATCAGCACCGGCATCTTCCATGTTAAGCTTGTCGTTCAGAAAACCAGCACCTGTCAGTTTGGTTCCGACGACTTTGTTTATTCCAATATTTTTAAGCTGTCGAATAATGACTCTGGCAGCAGTCGTCTTGCCGCAGCTCATGCTGGTACCAATGATCAGGATAGTGGGCGAAGAATATTTCTTTGGCTTTACTTTGGGAACAAAATCCTTCATGCAAACCTTTGTTCCTTCACGAAGGACATGGCCTTGGTAAACAAAGTGTGCACTGGGGCCATAACTCTTGGAATAATCCGTTTCCACTCCAAACATGCCCGATCCACAAATATCCTGCATTTTTCCGTCCTTACCAATGAGATGCCAGTCTCCAACATTTTCCTTGGTCGCCTTTCGCACACCCAGAGCACCCACCAGCAAGTCTCCGGACATGAGCTGGCGGAGTCTGCCAGTGGTTGTCTCGACTTCCTCGTGAATAGGATTGTCGCTTGGAATGAACTTGCCAACTATGTAGTCGCCTGTTTCCCAGTTACTTTTCTTAAGCGGCTGAACAAAGAAAGGAGTCGTATCGAGGTTGCTGATCCTCGTCAAGGAACCATAGACGTAGCGTTCTGGCATTATAATTATTATTGATTTAATCTGATGGCGTTGTTTGATTAACTTGTTCTTCTTATCTCAATTTCTTTTTTATGACATACATGGACACTGCCGATCCCAGCTCCTGAGCTTGTCAGCCAGCAGAACTTACATCGCCAATTCTACTAGCTAGATGCGAAGCTGGTAGACATAACCTTTGTAGTATCCGTAACTTTTGGGTTTGAATTCTGACAGCTTCGAGCGTTTCGCTTCCTGAACTAAATGGCGCTGGTGATCTGTCGTACAATACTACTACTAGCTAGCTATCTACTAGTATGGTACGGTAAGCGTGGCACGATAGATTGTGTTGACAGATGTTGACCGTAATTTCCGATTGGTTTGTGTGTTCTTGAATTATGGAAGGAGAAGGCTCCCCCTGCTCAATCAGTGATTCAATGAATCGTGCGACCATGAAAGCGAAGGTTCGCAAATTCAAGTGCAGAACCCTCATCATCTGTTGATGATATATCGATGCTCGATCCCATCCTTCAGGATCGAGAAGAGGTCGACAAGTTAAGATGGACAGCACAAAAAGGAGAAATAATGAAGAACAGCCGGGCCATTCAATTATTATTGCCGTCCCTTCACGCTGCAGCATCACTGGCGCCTCTCACAATGAGCAAAACATCTGTCGTAGCGGACCTCGCGCAAGAGTTGATTCGACGCCCCTCTCTCACTCCCAGTGACTGGGGGTGCCAAGATTTGATTGCCAATCGCCTAGAAAAGGTTGGGTTTACAACAGAGAAATTGATATATCAAGATGTTACCAACTTGTGGGCCATTCGCCATGGCGGGTTGGAGCCAGAGAAAAGATTGGTAGTCTTTGCCGGCCACACAGATGTGGTTCCAGCTGGACCACCTGAAAAATGGGAGCATTCTCCCTATCTAGGAATCATTAAAGATGGAGTGCTTCATGGCCGAGGCGCTGTGGACATGAAAGGAGGACTGGCGTCTTTTGTGGTTGCCGTTGAGCGCTTTGTGGCAAAACACCCGTACTACCGAGGATCTATCGGCTTGCTTATAACAAGCGACGAGGAAGGCGAAGCCCGCTGGGGCACTCAAGAAGTGCTTTCCGAGCTCACACGACGAGGAGTATCCATTGATATGTGCATTGTAGGAGAACCATCGAGCCTTGATCAGCTTGGCGATGTTGTCAAAGTTGGACGAAGAGGATCCTTGGGCGCCGAGCTTGTGATCCACGGAATCCAAGGTCATGTGGCATATCCACATTTAGCCAAAAACCCGCTCCACGAATCTCTGGGCGCATTGAAAGATCTGGTCGATATGCATTGGGATGATGGAACAGAAGATTTTCACCCAACCACATTTCAGCTTTCCAACATTGCCGGAGGAACCGGTGCCACCAATGTAATTCCAGGGCACAAAGTAGTGCATTTTAATTTTCGTTTTAGCCCAGCCTCTACCGTGGAGAGCCTCCAAAAACGAGTGGAAGAAATCCTTACAAAGCATGAACTGGAATATGATATTGATTGGCACGAAATATCTCATCCATATGAGACTGCACGAGACAGCGAGTTGGTGCAGGCAGCCGTAGCTAGCGTGAAGCATGTAACAGGCGTACACGCCCGTCTTTGCACTTCTGGTGGTACGTCGGACGGTCGCTTCTTGGCGGCAGCCGGAGCTCAAGTGGTAGAGCTTGGTCCGATCAACAAGACAATTCACAAGGTCAACGAACATGTGGATATTGCAGATTTGGAGAAGTTGGCTGAGATTTATGAAGATCTACTTGAGCGTTTATTTTACAAGAAAACAGAAGGAGGAAACGGCGAAGATGAAATCATGAAGCTTTAGCTATCCACCATAATTAAGGAACTCCCGCACACCACGATTCCCATCACATATTATCATATTTAAAGAAAGGTTGAAGTCAACAACACAAAGAACCCCAGTAGAGCTACAGATTGTTGCTTGTACGGTCCTATCGTTCTTTCCACTGTCAATTCTTGGCCAGACTATGTTTGATGGTGTTTCTTGCAACGGGTTGGATCAACAGCCGTATCCTTTCAACTAGGAACTTTGTTGAGGTTCCTATACCTCTGGGACGGCTTTTGGTGTCCAAGGCTGATATTGGTGTTGATGTCGTGGCTTTACGCTACTGCAGAACTGCTTTTGATATTGTCGTTGTAACCGGTTCCATTGTTGTCAATATTTCCGCCCCAAAGGATAGATTCTTAAGGGCATATGACCGCAGATACACAGCAGAAGGAATATATCCTTATGTGCCAAGCAATCTCTCTTGAAGCAAATCCCCGCGAAGCGAAAGTGCTTCCCATTGTAGTTTGTTGGTCTCGCCATGAAAGGTAATAACCGCATCACTGACAAGTCTCAATTTGCCGGTTTGCTTTTCGTTAAGCGTCACTGAAATAGCAATCATCCCCGAGGAGCGAGCCGAGAGCAACAAGGGACAAAAGTCGGAATCTTCCGATACGACCATCAATACACCACTCGTAGTTCTGTGACTATCGCTGTTGTTGTTGTCTTTGGTAGGTGCATTCTGCTTGTTGTTGGTGCCAGCAATCCATTTGTTGGCACGTGCCATCAAATGATCATCCACATTCTCGCTGGACCAACGCCGAATTTTATTCTCTTTGAGAATCACAAAGAGATCATTTCCCGGCAAACGTGAAAGCCCCACCTGTGCCGATTTGTATTTTTGGAATTTTTCCCTTTCCTTTTGTGGCAGCTTTTTCTTTTTCTTTTGTTGCTTTAATTGTTTGGATCGATTTTTTCGTTTTTCTTGTTCTTTATCATGCAACATTTTCATGTGCCTGTGTAACTTGTCGTATTCGGTCAAACCCTTTTGCTTGTCTTTTTTGGTAACTTGCATGCGAGATCCACAAATTCCACACCGCAATACACCGTCTTGGTCGTGACCCGTCTGTGCTTTTTGACCATCCCATTCCATCCATTCGGTGGTTTCTTCTTCTTCACTGTCGTCGTCTTCGTCATCTCCATCTTCGTCATGCTTGGTCCACGTCTGCGTCGCTCGATTGGCAAAGGCTTCAAAGGCGGAAATTTCTCCCCCCAATGATTTCACTAGGCGTTGGAGGGGCGCCACAAAACCATCTTCAATTCCTTTTCGTTTGGGGATTAATTGGACATTGTCGAGATCCACAAAAATTCCGACGGGCAAGGAGGGTGTTGTTTGTTGTTCATCTGTCCTAGTCGTTTCTTCTTCTTTCGGGTCCCCTGAAGACGACGACGACGACGATGATGATAGTCTCACAGTACTATGTGCATGTAGGGAAAGCCTTGGCCTTGTTGCCGCCGCCATTAAAACAGGAGAGAAATCATTGGCTGGCTTAAAACGTGGTGGCCGATTATTGTTGTTGTTGTTGCTGCTGTTGCTATAGCTTGTCGAAAAATGGCACGACGGAACGGTTGTGTGGTAATGGTTGGAGGTGACAGCAGTAGTAGCAGCAGGACTGTTACGACGACATAAGCTGAGAAAAGCAGCACTGTTGCGAGGTCGAGTCAGGAGAAAGGTGCTCGCTGACAGCATGGTAACTCTCCATAAAAAAGTTGGTATCCGATGTATGCTGCTGCGCGCCACCACCATCTCAATCTGGCAGTATCTAAATTCCGGAATCCCTCAAATAGATAGCTCTTGCTAGCTAGGTAGGTGCTGCTTGATAGCTACAATGTACTCCAGCGCATCTCTGTGGTTGTGCTCAAGGGTGTGGCCAAATTTGTGGCTGAAGTATTGGTAACTACAATCACACAGTGATATATGTAGTACTTAGTGAACTGAGTGACTTCGGCGAACTTGTGCGTCCACGGATAAACAAAGAACCCTAGCTCTAACCCAGAAAAATTACCATAAAAATTACCACCTTAGGGTTAGGGATGAGATCGAAACCGTATTAGTTAATTGATATCAATAAGAAGACGCACAGTAGTACAGTTTTCACCCACCTGTTGAACAGTGTTATACAATGACCCTAAGAGCGCAGGGTAAACAGTGGCTCGGTACGGTACCAGCCTATCGCACGGTATATCGGACAACGCACACGTAGCGATTGCAATGACAATCAACCATCGCGCTTGAAACAGAACAGCAACACCGACAACAGACAACAACAACACAACCTTGGCCTTTCTATTTATCGATTTCCTTTTCGAGAAATTTCCTAACTCAAAGTAAGCTATACTAAAATAGACGAAGAAAGAGCAACGCAACCATGCAGTCCGACTATAGAGCAAGGAGAAAAAAGAAGCAGCAATACGTCGAATTCCAGCGATTGGGCAAGCTTGCGTATGATTTCGAAGAGAAGGGTGACCATCGGGCCTGTTTTGAAACGGCATTCCAAGCCGTGTGTGCGGCACCGACACCTTTTGCTTTACCGCGTTATGATATTTTGATGCTGTGCCAAACGGCGGCCTACTATGGCCCTCAATTCATTCCCAAAAAACGGTACCGAAAATTGCTCATGGAACGATTTGTCTGCAATGACCAAGAGACCATTCTGTTTCGCGTGGGTGCCGCCATGATTGTAGGAACCCTCACCATTTGGATGGACCATGATTACCCCAAAGTCGGACATCTGTATAGGTACGCATTGTACGAGCTCCTCCCCAAGTCTCCTCCCGAGCAAGACGACATTGTGATACTACGATATAAGACGTGCGGAAAAACCTACACGTTGCGAGACAGGCTGGACTTTCACAAGGATGACATGGAAAGCTGGCTAGGGGCTAACAAAGATTACTACGATCTTGAAGGGGGGCACTGTTGTGACTATTGCCAAAAGACTTCGTCGACAGGTGGTGAGTTGTTGGTCTGTGGCCGCTGTCAAATTGTTTTTTATTGCTCCTCGAAATGCCAAAGCAAACACTGGAAGGAAAGTCACAAGAAAAGCTGTCGTAAGAAGGGCGAATTTCAAATCGGTGATAGAGTCCAATTGAAATATTATGCGCGAAACCCGTCCTTGAGCGGTTACTTGGGCGAACTCTTGGAGCGGGAAGTGATTACGTCGCCCAACAAGCAGAAGCATTGTTTATGGAAGGTACGGCTGTATGGCGATGCAAAAAATGGATGGAAGAATCAAGAAGTCATTGTCCAAAAAAATTTGATTATGCGCGTTCGCCCCATGGTCACGCTCGATGCACCACCGGGTCCACCAAGTGAGCAGCTCGCCGAGGAGTGCACCAATGCTGCCGCTTGCGGTCCGTGCGAGGTGGGCGAGTCGAGTCATGCGCGATCATTGGCGCTGGAAAGCAGCCACGGCCACGGTGGGTCGTAAAGCCCCGACTTGAAGAAAATGGACTTGTGTGAAAAATCTGTCTCCAAAACCCATCCTGGCATAAACATACGTCAGTTTTCCCAGACAATATTCTATCTCAAATGTTCCCTCTTCAATGCGGGAACAGTCGCCAAGGCAACTTGAAATTTCAAGCAAAGCCAGCCAACGACTAATGGACGCTACATGTAATAAGCGCTGCCTGTCAATTGAAAAGTTCTCCAAAAATAAAATAAATACAATGTTTACTGTTTTAATTTATGCGCTAGCGGCTGCTGCTTTAGCTCCTGCTGTACTAAAGGTTCCATCCACATACTTTTGAAGGGTCGCCTCCACACCGTCGTCCAGTACGCTCTTTAGGGCCTTTTCAAAACTGGCTTGAAAGACAGGTTCTTTTCCAAGATCTCCATATACATCAGTCATTCCAAGCCAGACAACTGGATCGTCCTTGGCTTTGTTGGCCAACGCTTGGAGTTTGTCCCATTGAGGGTCATTGGGTTCAATTACTTTTCCACTTTCGGTTTTTCCCATACAATAACGGCACCACATGGCCGACACAATGGCAATTCCATCAATGGATCGGCCTGCCTTGAGGTTATCTACGGCCACGGGGGTGGTAAACTTGGGTTGGCGACTGGGACCATTAAAGCAATTACGTGGAATGGTATCCAACAAGGTGGGGTTGGAGAAACGTTCGGAAACAACCTTCCAGTATTCGGCAAAATCGACATTGTCATTGGGAATGGCGGGAACGGTGGGAATCATTTCGTTGGCTTGAATGGTATCCAAAAACTTGGAAATGACGGGATGCTCCATGGATTCGTGCACATAATCCAAATCCAACAAGGCACTGGGGTAACAAAGAGAGGCATGACCACCATTGAGAATACGAAGCTTCATGAACTCATAGGGTCCGACGTCTTGGACAAATTTCACATTGTCCAATTTGTCGAGTTGGGGACGATCATTTTTAAAGGTATCCTCGAGCACCCATTGACGGAAAGGTTCACAAAAGACGGGAGATCCATCTTCGTAACCATAATTCTCCTTGACAAATTTACGTTGTTCATCGGTCGTGGCAGGAGTGATACGATCCACCATGCTGTTGGGGAAACCGACATTTTCGCTGATCCACTTAGCCAAGTCCTTGTCGGTTTGTTCTGCCAATCCGACCACCACACTCTTGACAAGATCTCCATTGTGTGGGATATTGTCACAGCACTAAATTCAGTCCAATATAAATAACATAAGTATGAGTGGTTAGTCAAACCCAGGAAATTTAAAAAAATCAGAAACCATTTGGAAAACAGAAGCCAAAGCCAAAAATATATCCTAAAAAAAAAAATCCAATACTTACCATGACAGAGAAGGGTTTTTCTCCCTTTTCCTTGCGAATCTTGAGCGCCTTGACAATCAAACCAAAGACCGTCTGTGGTTCATCAGGCTTCTTGATATCTTCGGCAATTTTTGGATCTTTGGGATCAAATTTTCCATCATTTAAAAAGTATCCTCCTTCTGTGACCGTCAAGGACACAATTTTAATGCGTGGATCCAACAAGGTTCCTTCCATGGCCTTGGCATCAATGGGCAAGTAATCAATCATGGATCCCAAAATGGTCGCCTTGGCACCGTTGGCATCCCGTTCCACCAATGTACACAACCAATCGTGTGGTTCCATCAAGTCACGCTTTTTCTTGCCGTGGCCGGGAACACTGGCGCCCACAATGCCCCATTTTTTGTTTTCGTCAAAATTGGTCCGCATCAAATCTTCCCAATACGCAGCGGTAAAGGCAGCTTGGAAATTGCCGACACCAAAATGCAACATGCCTGGTTCGACTTGATTCACATTATAATTGGGGACACTCACGTCGCCTTTTTCGGCAAGGCTTGGCAAAATGGATTTGGAAAGGGTGTCCTGCAAAATGACATTGGAATGGGCGCCGTTACTGCGAACCGAAAAGGAAGGAGTCGCTGGCTTGACGACAAAACCACTCGTGCTGGCGGCTGCCAAGGCTGTAATCAAAAGGGAAAAGTTGAACTTCATGATTGTTGGTTGGTGTATGTCGAGAGTTTGTCTCGAAACTTCTCCAGTGGAGAGAAAATGAATATTGGAATCGAA
>ENA-ORBV01008903-ORBV01008903.1-microbial-mat-metagenome-genome-assembly--contig:-NODE-8903-length-16698-cov-5.475904_pt1 | contig 16698 bp, 14 predicted proteins | sample MGYA00237777_ERZ505514 | MGnify/ENA primary metagenome ERZ505514 (study PRJEB26160, sample SAMN06269048) | microbial mat metagenome | isolation source: Oligotrophic lake microbial mat | place... | reverse complement strand
GTTTCGAGAGGCTGCTCGCGCTAAATATGAAAGCCAAGGTTTAGAAAATCATAGTAATGTAACGGCTAATCCCTACTAGACAACAACAATTACCGACGCGAAGTTTTCAGCGTCAGGACCGACATAGTTGGCTCAAACATCTCACGAAACCGAACCCTAATCCCATGACTTTGAGGGATAGGAAAATTCGTGGATTTTTCCGGCGTTGGAAATGAAGCGGCGAGCATGCGATCCCCAAGCTTGACAGAACTGCGAAGCTTTTTTTCCAGCAACCTTCGAAAGGCGTCAAGGCCCTGAAAGGCGTAACCGGCAGAACCACTACTGGGCTCAAGATTCACCGTTTTTTCGGTGAATTCAACGCCCAAAGATGGCCACCACTCTTCTCGAATCTTTTTTGGGCCTGGCGATTTCACATAATGCTTACATTGAATAGCCATCAATGAAGCCCCTTCTGGACGTACAAGAAGGGCTAAAACATCAGCGCCTTGTGCATTAGGCGTGCCTTGCTCAAACACCAAGCAGTTATTTGAACATCCTTCAATCAACTCAAAGTCTTCCTCTATGAATTGGCTCGTATCCAAAATCGAATCCGTATCGTTCCATTTTGGCAGCCATGCATTCTTCAGTTTCCTGGGATGACATTCAAACCCGAACACCTCCATGTATCTCATCAAATGCAGTGCCGTCAGCTTTTCAAAATCGTCACCGAACTGTGCTCGAACAGGCTCGGTCAATCCAAAGCATGCCAAGTATTTCCATGCATTCGAAGTCTCAGTTCTATTCGCGAGACCTTTAGAAAAAATTCCCGAAACCGTGTTTTCCTGCAGAGCATTAAAGACCGGCGAGCCGGTAAGCTGCTCCAATTCCTGGAAGTTATTCTGCTGGATTTCACGGCGATAACTCTTGTCACTCTTTTCCAATTTTTTCATTGGCTCGGATAAGTGGTAGACAAAGGCCTGGCACAGTAACTCCTGACGCACAGTAGAGGTCAGCTTCCCAACAGAGTTTTGGTTTACATAGAATCGAGGGGCGTGGTCCATAATGCATCGTGTAGATGCAACGGCTTGAAGACGGGTTTCATACCGACGTCGTTTTATTTCTCTCTCACTCTCTTCTTCCTCGCTGTAGCCATCAATGCTGTGAAAGGGAGATTGGAGAACAGGAATAAGGGATCGAAAAAGCATGCGAGCGTTGGTTCGGAAGATGCGGGCAAACGTCCCATTTTCAAGAGCGAAAGTTGCTTCTCGAGGAACAACCTTCGACACGTTGTTAACATTTGGTCGCTTCAAAACTGTCAATTTCGAAAGGTGTGGATTGGTACCAACCCAATCCTTGTGTTCAATGAGGTCGAGACCAGTGCCCGCTATAACCAAAAGTGCATCGTCTCTTGCTAGCTTTCTACTTCCTTCTTGGCACTTGGCAGTGGTTTCTCGCACTGTAGCAACCAGCCCCTCTGCAAGATCAATGTCTGTTGCTTCATCGATAATAATAGCAACCTTCTCGGGCAATGCATCCTCATGAAAGTGTCCTTCGAGCCATTCGAGCGCATTCGCGTCGGACTCCACAGTCGCTTTGATGGCAGCGTCCAAGACCTTTGTTGCCCATATGCTTCGATTTGTATTCAATTTGCTGTGTGCTTTCCATGACAACAATAAATAGTCGGAGAAAATCATTCAGGAGTTCGTGTTCAGGCACTGGTTTTTGATCCATCAATCCCTGCAATTCCATGTTCTTTTGTCGTGACGGAGACCCCGCCTTTTCGCTGTTATCAGAAGCTTCTTCTGCTTGCTTCTTTGTTTTGGCATCCTCGGCAAGGCAGTGGTACACGGGCACGTACCCACAATCTAAAGCTTGTTGGCATGCATAGACCGATTTTCCAGAGCCGCTTTCGCCCGCGACCAAAACAGTGTAAGTTTTATCTCCTTGTATGACAGCATGCTGCGCAAAAAAGTCCTTGGCAGCCGACTGCGACGGCTCCACATCCACAATCCTTACATTTGCCTTCAAGTAAGCATCGCCATTCAATTTTCTCAGCGGCAATAGCTTCGCAGGACTTCCGAGATAATCCTTGAGGCCTTGCAAGTCTCCTCTGATCAAGTTCAAAAAAACTGCTGCATCCCTCGTGTTAAATGGAGAAGAGAACGTCTTGGAATCATCACCAGAAGTGATAATAAGTTTTCCGACCATCATATCACCAATGTCTCCTTCTTTAAACCACGTGGTAATTTCGCTGATTATTGAGTTCCAGGAATCGTGTGATTCGCCTTCAAATGAAACAGGCCCAAGTGGAGTCACAAACTTAACTGTAAACATCAGACTCTTCCATAACTCTGGCTTCTTTTCAAAAACTTGCTGACATGTATGCTCGAGGAAAGCAATGGCAGCTGGAGGCTCTTTCGTTTTCCCCGACGACGACGACGACCCTGGTTGCGTCGGAGGCGGCGAAGCCTCGCCGGTCTCGTGATTTGAACGGGAACCATCAACAGGGCCATCCCCTGACAGGAAATCGAACAATCGTCCCCCACACTGCTCGATGACATTGGCAAGATAAATCCTTTCATGACACTCCAGCAGCGAATCTGTTTTCAAAACAGATAATAGTTCGTCTTTATATGATTCGACAAAAGGCTGAAACGTCGTTGTGGCAAGCGTCTGTCTTTGCCATCGCTGTTTTGATATTATTGATTGGTTTAGGTGGTTCTATGAGTGCTGCAACGATTCAGTAATAGAAAACTTGTTATCGAATTGCCTCATGCACGAAAGCAAGTTGTATCATTTCCTTCGTTTACCTTTACAACGAAAGTTACGGTTGCCAAGCGGGAAACTCCACAACTCGGAAGGGAAGACTCCTTCTTTGATTTTAAGTTCTTTAACTGGGGGATATAATTGCTTATCTGTCAGGATCAGACAAAGAAACACCTAGCTAGTTAGAAGTGCTGATAATCGCTTGAACATAAGTTGCATTGTGCCTCCTCAAATTGTGCCGAAAGAACATTTGAATGTTCTGGTCACCTACCAGGTACAACGTGCTGTGTGTTCGCCTTCTATGGTGTCTCGTGCATCAGTGGTGTTGAGGGGAGCTGCTGCTCTCGAAGCTATTAGCTAGCTGTGGCTAGCTAGAGTAGCTACCAGCTAGCTTAGCTGCTACTCCCTCCGATCAGTTTTTAACGCAACAAAAAAGCTAAATAAGAACAACACTTTCAGTCAAATGCGAAGCTGTTTAATTACTTTCTTTGCACCAACAGATAGAACTAATTAAGCTGCACACGACAATGTACAAAATGTGATGGCTGTGAGCGAGTTATGACTATCCAATTAGCTAATTTGTACACTAATTTCTACACGCAAATGCAGTTTAACCAATTGCTAGTTTTGTCACAGTCCAACAGCAGCGAGCCATTGCTCATTCAGGTTTTCAAACATGCGGATTTCGAATTTGGCAACTGAAGCAACTGCTGCTAATTGACACAGTTGATTTGCTGCATGCACGTTGTTGTGTGAATGACATGTTCGAGTGTGTTCATATTTGAAACATTACTTAGCGATCGAAAAACTTGACTGTCGGTCTTTGTGTGCAATCATGATGCCTGCATGCGCGATGTTCCTTTGTGAACTGATCGGATGGAGCTCACTGCAGGAACGTTCCCAGTCGTGCATTATTTTTTAGTCGTGAAATGACGCCACATCCATTAAGCGTTTCTCAATTCAATTCACGACTAAAAATCTTTTTTTGGCTGCAAAAGGGGTCGCCGTGGGCGCTCTTCCAATCATGTGATGTGTTTGTCACACAATTCATGGATCGTGTGACAAAGACTTAACACTTTTATTTATCACATGATTTCTTCACACTGTTTAGCACAATGCCCTAAATTCAGGTGCAAACAGAGCATCCTATGCGGGACTCATTCATCCAGGATTCATTCATGAAAGATGCGCTTCTCAACGCATGATGGGACTAGTGGAGCCACTAGCCCCATCCTTCACGAGCAGTGAAGAAGCTTGCTCAGAAGAGCAGCGAACCATCATCGACAGACGCTGGCTGTGTGTCATGACGGCTGTGTCTTTCAGACCGTTACAATTGGAACATGCGATTGGCTTTGACACGGAGCTATCGCTGTTATCAAAGTCATAGCAAAGCACATGACTGGCACGCGGATTCTGCACGCAGAAGCATCGTTCAACTCAGTAGAGAGAGGACTGCGCCGAGGGATCTTGAGCCAAACCTCTCTCAATGTTGCATTCATCTTGGCTTCATTCTTCGGCTCTCAAATGTTGCATTCATTTTGGCTTCATTCCAAAGCTTAAAATTTTCATTCACAAACAACCCAAAAGGCCTGTAGCTTTTAGCGCAGTGCATTTTGATGTCAAACCACAAATTGTCATGTTGCAAAACAAATTTTTTACTTTGAATTTGTTCAACCATGAAAGTTTCTATTCCCAAAGAGTTTGGCAACACCAACAAAAAACCGGTTCTCCCATTGGTCCCAGAACCAGCTGAGCGTGTTAAGAAAGAAGATCTTGCTGCTGTCAACCCACACAGTGATCCGGGTGATCATGCATTGACCCAAGTCAAATTCTCCTTCAAAGGATTGGATGGAGATCATGAAATGCCTCGCGAGATTCTAGAGTGGCGTCGCAATGTGGAACGATCCCTGACAGGACTCGATCTCAATGCGGCTGGTTTAGCCAGCTGCAATGTGTGCAAACAGTTCATGCGGAAGCCCTGGTGCTGCTTGAGCTTGAAAGATCTCTCTGAATCCTGGTGAACCAAAAATAAATTCTGATCTGAGGTCGGAGCTTTTCTCTGAGAAAAGATAGCACATGCAATCAATCGCAAAGGAATGAGGCTCATGCTGTGATCGTTTGTCTTTCGAGACACATTGTTGTTAAATTTCTATCCGACCCGTTGACAGCGCTCTATAGCATTGACCGGTCTGGTAAAAGCGAAAAGACTATGTGCACAACAAAATTTTCTATTTCATAGTTTAAAGGACATCTTGTCCTATGCGGAAGGCCTACATCTCCATTCACGATCCCGCAACAGCACAGGCAGCAGTCGCTGCTGGTGTAGGAGCTACAATTGATGTGAGTCTCGGTGGCACATTTGTAACTGTAGCCGGCCCACCGATCAAGACCAAAGCCTATGTCAAGTCGATTTCGGATGGGAAAGAGACAGTTCGCGGGGGGGCAGGCTTCGGCGGTCCATTCGAGTTTGGTCCTACCGTCAGATTGGTCATCGATGCGGTCAACAAGGTGGATGTCATTGTTTTATCCGGCCTATGCCAGACCTGCGATGACACACAGGGAAGGCCGCATGGCGTCATCCTTCAAGAATACGATGTCATAGGTTGCAAAAGTGGGATGCATTTTGAGGCGTTCTTTGAAAACTTCACCGACAACGACAAGTTGCTGATCGTTGATTGTCCCGGAGTGACGAATTGCGACCTTAGCATTCTCAAACCCACCAAGCTAACTTATCCTGTCTATCCGCTGGACCTGAATGCAACTTTTAGTTTGAAGTGAGGGCGGCGGAAGAGATCGAAAAGGCCAAGAAGAGATCGAAAAGGCCAAGATGTAGATGTTGCTGTCCAAGTCTGCCAGTAAGAAGAAGAGGACTCTTGGGCTCAGCACAATTTCGACGCCAAACTATTGTTTTGAGAGCAATTTTTGTGCAAATACAACGAACTGCAACACTTGTTCGCGCTTTGAGAGTGTAGTATGTAAAACAAAGACCTGTATTTTTTTCCAGTTAATATGTAGCAATCAATTGTAGCGCTGCTATCAAAATGTGGTCTTGTGTTTACTTTTCGGGATATGTAGAATAGTAACATGAATGCAGATGTATGTAGTACCGTCTTGGAGGAATCGCGCTCTCCGTCCCTCAGTTCTTTTAACGATTCGCTCTTCCATGAATGCCAAAACGGGGAGGGCAATTCAAACCTCTTGTGTAGGTCTCTGGCTGGTTGTGGTCGTCGTCGTCACTGCTTCCATCAAAGGAAGTTTCACTGCATGTGGCAGAAGCCTCCTCAATTTTTTGCAGCTTCATCTCCATCTTGCCAAACATTTGGTTGCAGATGCTTTCGCCCTTCAACTTCCATTCACGCAAATTCGACTTAGCGTCGCGCAAGTACTGGTGGCCGGAGGCTCCAAAGCATCCCGAGTCGCAAAGCTTTTGAGCCAAGGGAATAATATAGTTCTCAAAGAACCAAATCTCGCCCTTGTACCATCCGGGACGGGGGTCGTCGCTCGTGTAGCCCTTCATGTACGCATTGAATTGTTCCTCAAACAGGCGACGATTGTACTTCTGGTAGACACCCCAGTGCTGCATGCAGTGTGCCACGTCGGACGCTTGGATGATGCTGAAAATTTAGTAGAAGACAAGGAGGGAAATGATTGTTAGAATCAGTCGCAGCCGGATACTTTCTTTCCCACAAGCCCAAGCTTCACTTACTATTCGAAGAGAATGGTTGCCTTCTTGTTGGACAAGTCCTTGAGTCGCTTAGCCTCCTTTTTCTGCCTGATGGCTCTCTTTCTTGTGTCGAAGACAAGATTGTGGAGTTTCGTGATGTGGTTCACATACTTCATTTTGGGGTAGGCGTCAATGAAAGCCATCCAGCCAATGCCGAAGCCTTCAATACGAGCGAAGTTAAAGATAGGATGGAGCAAAGGACCAAAGCCCTCCAACAAAAACACGACCACAAGTTCAGACCATGTAACCCAGAGCGTCTCCAAGAACTTTAGTGCCTCTTCCGAGCGGTCATAGATCTCGTTGTCATCGGCGCTGACACCTCTGTTCAGTTTGCTGAAGGCTTGGCGCTTGTAGCACAGGTGGGGGTAGATAGTCAGGTACAGCGTGACGGAAAAGAAGAGCATGTAGCCCCAGACAGTGGCATTGGGGGCAAAGGGGAACAGGTATCCAAAGAATGTGGACACTCCTTGGGCAAGGCCAAAGAAGTATTTGGATTTCAAGCCAAGGTCCCTGTCCGGCACATCGACAGCATCTGAGATAAAGTAAATCAAAAATGCCATTGGGGTCCACTCACACATACGGAGGAGGTGGACCCTGGTTCCCATGACAGGATCAATTAGGATTGGGACCGGTAAGCCGAAAGCCATAATTCCGTTTGTGACCAATGCAAAGGTTTTGATGGTGATGACCCCGACAACGGCGCCACTCATAGGCTCTGCATGCTGATCAAACACCTTGACAAGATGCGGCATGGCGTTGTACATATAAGAGCACGCAATGAAAGTAAAGGCGCACACCTCAGCGATGCGCTCCCCGCCTTGCAAGACCGCGATATGACCATTTGCAACCTTCGGAGTCACGTAGTATCCAATAACGACTAGCACAACCCACAAGAGAACACAGACGAAAGACGAGACTCGGAGATGCCATTCGATACGGGTCAGTTCTCCGAGGTAGAAATCATCAAGGGAAAGACGTTTTTTGGCTTCATCGGAAGTCTTTTCGTCTTCAAAGGCATCGTCCCAACGCTTCTGCCTGACATCCTTCAGCTCTTTATCAGCAATATCAGTAGCAAGCACGGAAGATATCATGAATTGGTAATAGCGCTTCGTTTCTTCTGGGTCATTCGCCAAAAGGCATTCACGAAGCTCTTTGTACTTGTCCCCGGCAAAAGTATGCATGGATAGGACCAGAGAGTGCTGTTCAGCAATACTTCTACTGTCGTACCTGGCAGCCATCTCCCTATTCATCTTTTCAAGCTGCTTGTTGGTAACACCAAGATGTGCGACGTCGTGAATCATTGCTGCCTGGACAGCGGCAAAATGCATCAAAGGGTCACAAGAAATTCCATAAGTTCGATCATGGAATTCGCGTGTAATTTTGACACCTCCACTTTCATTCACTTCCAGCTGCTGGAATCCACCTTTCTCGGGGGTGATGATCTGACCAAGAAGATTGTTGGCGGACATGACAACATCTGTATGTTTGTTTAAGTGTGCATAGAAAACGAAAGCGTAAGAAACGAGTAGGATTGGGAAAGTGAACAATGAGACGGGGCCACTTACGAGAAGCATGTTCAAAATTGTGGAACGCAACGTTGTTGTAGAGGGCAGCGCATTCTGTAACGTAGGCACGTGCTTGAGCTTCAACCTCTGGGCCAAGACGGATCTTGTTGGGGCATTCTACATCCAACTCTTTTTCAAAGTCAGAAATGTTGATTACTTCGGCAACGTGGTCCACTAGGGAGCGTTGGGCAACATACTTTTTGTACTCAACAAGACTAGTGTCTCTGGTATAGTCCTGAGCATGCCTCTTCCCATGGCGGCGGTCGACTGCCCTACGTCTCGCAACAACCTTTCGTAGCAAGTCTAGCAACACTTCTGTGTTCCAGTCAATGAGACGCGCGACATTCTTGTTAGGGGCGTCATATTCTTCGATCCTGATGCTTCCATCAAGGTCGCCGTCATTAGACTCCTGTTCAGGATTGACCAATTTTGCGTCGTCATTCATGGGACAAAATTTGAGCCAGTAAGTATTCATGGCACCCTTGCCCTTCACCGATACAACATCTTCTCTTTCAACCAGCCAGTCCTCTTTACCAGCAGCTTTCAGCATTTGGGCAGCATCTTGACTCAAATGAATGCGACCAGGTGAGCCTGTACTCTCCATTCTGCTGGCGACGTTCATAGTGTCTCCAAACAATTGAAATCGAAATTTCTCTGCTCGAATAACACCTGCCGTCACGGGGCCAGAGTCTGTATTTGCAGTGGAGTAATTGAAAGAGTGAGAGTGAGAAAATGAAATCGCAGAACCAATCAAATCCTCATGATCACGACGCAGAAAAATACTTACGGATACCAGCTCGAATACAAAGGTTGGCAGTTCCAGGGCCGAGTGACTTCTCCAAGTTCTTGGCCAGACGGATAAAGGAGACCATGGCTTCGTAGACAAAGCGAACCATCAGCAAAGCATGATCTCTTTGGTATTCTGGAACACCAGTCGCCGCAACGTAGCAGTCGCCAATGGTTTCAATTTTAAAGACACCCAGTCGGTTGGCAATCTGGTCAAAAGCTTGATACATGGTTTCCAGGAGATTAAAGACTTGTTCGGGATCACGTTCCGAACACCAGCTCGTGAAACCAGCAATATCCATAAAGCAGATCGTGGTGTTGGCGAAAGAGTTGTAAATGGGCTTGGCCGTGATCGCATCGGAAGTTTCGTGGGGCACCTTGCAATCCGCAAGGAACTTGTTCTTCTTGGCAAGGATCTTGGCGGCTCTGTCGACGGGGATTTCATCCTTGTCAGTTTTCTCCTTGTAGGCAACCGCTTCATGGACAACTCTGTCCACGACGACACTGGGAAAGAGCGAACCCACAATGGTGTGGGAGCGCAGAAAGTCTCTCTTGACACTGGAAAACTGCATGGTGGCGTGCATGTCATAGCACAAAAAGGCCAGGAACAGGGTGAAGATCGTCAAAATGGCCCCACTGATGAGCATACGGGGCCATGTGGCCGCATAGTTGTCATACATTTCGTTGGAGGGATAGATATGGATCCTGTATTGGTAGCCACAATACTAAAGTATTGCGGAAGCAAGGAAGGGAAAGATGTTAGCTCAGGTTTTCGTTGAAGGTCGTTTCGTATCCAAGCATCCGTAGAGTCACTTACCCCAGCTTCTGCGGTGGTCATGTTGCTGTCTTCTACAGCGTTTTTGCCAGTTGGCAAGTCAAAGTCAGAAAAGGTGGAAGTCACCACATCATCCTCAAAGTATTCGTCATAGACAACTCCAAAGCTGACAAAGTCCAATTTTCCTTCCTTGACAACAAAGGTAAAGTTTTGTCCGAGCGTATTCTCTACCGCAATGGTCAAGCCTTCCTTGCCTTCCAGGGTAGCAGGACTGAAGAAATCGGCCCAAATGACATCCGCAGCAACAGCTCCAATGGGCGTGGCCCCCTCCTCTTCTCCCATTCGAATGGGATAAAAGATGGTCGTCTTGATCATGTTCTTTTCTTCTCCCCTGCGAGCCCAGGCATCCGAGATGACAGGATTTCCACTCTCTTGAATGACACGAGCAGCTTCCTTTCGAAGCATGCCTCCTTGTGGACAGGTTTGCTCCGCCTGCTGAGGCGAATAATCCAAGGCCAAAGGATGCAAGGTCAATTGCTCAATGCGGGCAAGTTGACGTATGGCATTGCTCTTTTCTTGAAAGATCCCAAGGGAGGCATCATCGATATCTTGCAAGTTCTTGATCAGTTTTCGGGGTTGCTTGATTTTTCCAGCCCCAATCATGGTGGCTGCTGTGGAGCTGACTTCTCGAAGGGCATAGGTCTTCATGTGCGTCTCATAATAAAAAGCATCTTGGACCTTGCTGGACGCCATTTCAAAGTCACGAGCAAAGGCATGGTGATTGGCACTCTGTACCATAAAGTACATGGTTGCCAAGGCGCAAAAACACGCAATAAAAGGCATATCCAACAAGATTCTTCGGGCCGCGTTGGCCGTGCCCTTATCCGTGGTATCCTCTACGGCTCCAGCCGTGCCATGTTTCGACTTAGCATGAGGATCCGCAAAGGTCAGGATCTTGTAAATGCCGTTTGCCATTTTAGCTTTTCTCTTTTTGGTACTTGTGGTCTTGGCAAAAGATAATGTGTGTTTTTCGTTTTTGGTTTTTATTTCGTGCGGGCTTTTTTGGTTTGCAAAAAAAGTGACCCCAAACTCTTGACTGTTTCTGTAGCTAGAGTTACTGGCCAAAAAACTTGGATTTCTCGAACCGGTTTTGATGTTTTTTGCGGCAGGTAACAACGGCAAGGGTCACTCACCGTAGGTTCACTACCACTAGCTACTGGTGGCTAGCTAGCTAGCTAGCTTGAACGGTAGACTACAATTAAAACCTTGTACGCATGTTATGTACAGTCTACGAAGTACGAACGCTGCTTCGCACCCTGACCATTCTGGAGTCATTGAACGAATGCCAGAATGGAAATCAATACTGCCCCTTCTATGACTTCGAATCCTAGAGTTCGATAATACGAATGACGCCATTGAAGCAATAGGTCATTCTGACTTCTTTGATAGAGAAAGAAACCTTCGCCGACAACTCACGTAACTCACGTTCCAGTATTTTTTTCAGGTGGGCTTCTTTTCACTGACGTTGACCTAAAATGATGACCAATTAAAACATCAAGATTTAAAAGAACCTGCCTTGGGAAGTTTCGAATGAAATTAATAAGATTGACACTATTGCCCTCCGTAAGGCGATTTCATGCTGACGTGGTCTCAAAATGTCACCAAATTCGCACTTCGAATTCGTTGAAGCCATGATTGCGCCTATCGCTCCGCACAAGTTTCCATTCAATGAGGAACACCGCGTCATAGCGGTATTCTTCTCGTTGTCCCGGGGAAACAAAGGATTAAATGAAGAAAAGAATCGAAGTCTAAGCAACTCTTTCTTTCACTGACGTGGTGTATTGTAAATGACCCGAAATAAAAGCGGAGTGCTTCTAAAGCAGATACCAGGTTACTTCGGACCAAGTGCGCACTTTTCTGTATCCAGCCAATAGACGCACGCAGAAAAGTGGCTATTGTACTGCTGGTTGAACATCAGCATAAGCCGATTTGAAATATCTAGCGTTCTTCCGAGAGCTTCCGAATTCAATGGAAATCTCAAAGAACACTGTTCCGGGACCCTAACTTCAAAGATTTTTCTATGCAGTAGGGGGAAAGATAATCCATGCATATGTTGCGAAATAACGGAAAGATGTGACAGGAACAGGAACCAGTGCTAGCTAGCTAGCTAGTAAAAAAATGCTACAATGTTGTGAATGCAGGCTGTGGAGAATGCCCCTCTCTTGCATCTCAAAACGTTGCTGCCTTGGGACAATTGGGAAAAGGTCTTTCTGCTCGGCATGTGGTTTTTGTGCTCCTTGCATGGGTCATCAATGATTCAATGCATTCAAAACAATTGACACCTCGCAAAATGAAGAAACAAATTCCATGTTCAAAAAATGCAACAATTTGATCTGTTTTCAAAAAGAAGGCATCATCTGAATGATCAGAAAACATGGAAAATGATGTCAGCACAGGGTTGCTGCTCATGTGACAAAGCACATCACATGTCATTTGAAAATCTGAAAACACATGAAAAAGTCTTCATCCAAACTCAATCACAAAGATTGCCTTTGCCATCAAAACCATTTTGAATGTGTGTGTCAATGACAGTTTCACATCAGAAAATCCAACCATCAAGCCTCCAATTAGCTCAATCATTGACATTTTGTTAGAAGACGCATTCAGCTGTTGCGGCATCAACCAATTTTCAAAACAAGAAAGCACATTCGCAAAATGAAATGTTTTGTGCTGGCAAAAAAATGATTTCATGTTTTTTGGAAAGAATGGGACGTGCCAGATCACAAATTGGGAACATCATTTTCAGTTCTACCTCAGCTGTTGAATCACAACAATCCATGGTGGAAACATTGGTCACCCCCGTGTTTTTGACATGCCAATTGCAAATGCAAAACAGCTGCAGCCAAACAACCACAGGCGTTGCTCTGAAAGCATGGTTTGTGTTGCTTGTTTTTCAGAAACAGCAACAAAACCACATCAATGGCAACACATGACATCTCATGCACATCAAACAGGATCAAACTGGATGTCAACTGTGATGAAAGTTTGTTTTTGCATGTCAACAACTGTGTCACTGCATTGGCGGCAGTTTTTCTTAATTGCCCAAGTGTGGTGTCTGTTGAAGTGTTGTGTGAGTTGTTGTTTCTTTGTTCAAGTGATCTTTTTCTGTCAAAGAACTGTCAATGTTGGCGTGAGACACTGCAGTGCAAGGGGATTCCTTCCCAAGAACTAACTCATCAATCATGAGAGTCTCTTGGCATTCAAACAGGGCTTTGCCAAAATGGCTCATGCTGACACAAACAGACACAACTGTGTCTTGGGCACCTTGGCCTAGCTAAGCAAGCATGTGGACAATTTGACAGTCACAGTCATTGTTGAATGTCATCATCAACTGCGATCTCCAATCTGCAATGGGTCAGCAGGTTGAAGAGTTTTTGATTGGCAGCTAAGAAGAAGCGATGAAGCAATGTTGTTGCTGCATGTTGTGGTGGTGATTGGGTTCACATTTGGTGGCTGCATTGTGGAATTCCAACTGGGGAGGTTGGTCCATCCATCTGCATTTGAAGCCTTCTGTGGAAGACAGCGAGATCAAACTGACTGTCATCAAGGCCCATGACCACACACTTCGACAGCGTGCATGCCAAATGACTTGTGGGTCGAGGACCTTGCGCACAGGAGTGTGGGATTCCAGTGCACATGGTCTTGAGACTCTTGGAGGATCCTGAGTTTGGCAGCAGCAGTTGGGTCTTGGTGACCGTCTTTTGCATTGTTGACATGAGTGTTGCACCACCAAATGCTCAGAAGTCGTGCCTTGGAGTGAGTTGCCAGTGGAGCATCAGCGGGGGGGGGGGTCCTTGGAGGGCTGCACGGAGGTGGACCGGGATGGAGACAGAGTGGTCATTTGTTGTTCAGATGGCTTGGCTGACGTGTTGGTTGGCTGATTGATTGATTGGAAGCAGCGTTGTGGAGGTGTCAACAACATCAATGTCAGCACAGCGACAGTTGGAGCCTGCAATGAGCTTGCAACTCAGTGAAGAGAGCGAATGATCATTGTCATTTAGAAACAGTCCCTGGTGGCAGTCTTGATGCAAACGGACTGTTGGTTGACTCTCCTTGCAAGAAGTGGCAAGTTCTTTTCATCCAATGCTGGGTGTCTTCTCAATGAAGGATCAGTGTTGATTGGAAGGGGTGCTTCGTTGGACACTGGTGGGGAGCGATTTGTGCTGGAACACATGCAACAAGTGTCATCAAATGTCGTCTTCTGAGGGTGGTCCCTCCTTGATGTTTGCTTTTGGTCTCCAAAAGCTTTTGTGCTGAAGTGGCATCATGCACATGCTTGTCTTCTGGTTTTTCACCAAGGCTGCCATTGGCTGCTTTGACATGATCAATCTCGATGTTTTCTTCTGCAGGCTCAACACGTGACTCTGCCTTTTGACACTCTGTCAATGACCCATCAAAATCAGTCTTGGTAACTATCCATGCTTTGCAGTTTTTTCTTTGAGGCCCAAATGAGCTGAGGAAGGGTGGAAAGACACAAAACTGGTGGTCATCATCAGGCTGTCAAGCAGCCACATTTGACATGAGCATGATCTGATTTGTTCAAGAAGACACCACAAAAAAAGAAAGGCAATGGCTGAAGAAAGGATTGACACCAGTCTCGTGGTTTTAGGCATGTCCTGTCATTCATTCAGTTCTTGGCTCTGGAAGCAAGTGGACCCTTCCATGGCCATGAACCAAAATTTGAACAATCACACCCAAAAAAGAAAAAGAGGTTGGCTCAACAGAAAGCAACAGGGCTGTGTCAGCTATCTGCAACATTCCAAATGCCACCAAAGAAGACTTCATTTGGGTGTGTGGCAGTCTTGGGGAGCAAGACAACAAACTTCCCAAATTGTTGTTGGAGATTGGTGTCCCCACCATGACGCAACTTTGCAACCATCCTCAGCAAAAGAGCCCGTGTTGAATTTCCCAAGCATTGGGTTTTGTGTGCATAGGTGGATCCCCCAATCCAATGACATGCCTTGCTGCACAACCTGTGCAAAGCAACTCATTGCTGAGGGATTTGCCAAACCTGGTGAGTGCAAATCAATCAGACCTAATTGCTCAATTCTGCTAGTAGCATTTGGCAACATGCCAGATCTGTTGCCCATGATTGAGCCAAACAAGGTGTCCACAAGACAAAAAGACAGTCCCAGCTGTTTTGGTAACCAAGCGTCACCAACTGAACAGGCTCATTGGGTCCTTGACAAACTGCAGTGTTGTGCCACATGCTTCACAACACTGCAACTTTGCTGCAAAGACCATCTGAAGGTGACTTTAGTCTGATTTGCTGCACAGTTCTGTGTAGACCAGTTCAACATGCATTTTGGATCAGGGAAATGCTCTTCTTGGTTCACCATTTTTCCACTTAGCCATTGCTTTTCTACCCAGCTTGAATTGTGTGCTAGATTGCCAAACATCATTCTCAATGAAGAGTTGGGCAAGATTAGTTAGTCCTATGTGACACAAATTGGGGCCAGATCAAATCAAGAGAAACACTTAATCCATTAATTTTTGCTGTCATCTTTCCTTCCTTTTGCCATTTTTTTCAGCTTTTGTGCCTGAAAACATCTTTAAGCAATGCTGAATGCCAACTCAGTGGTCCTGATATTTGTGATGCTTTTGTCCCTGCTGCTACAAGGTGGATTGTGAGACCACTTCAAGACAAAAGGTCCCTGAAAGGATCTAAAAGCAACCTCCTACAATGTCATTGATTTGAAGATCAATGCTTTAAAGTCTTAAAAATTATGCCTTCAACCATTGACCTAAATCAGTCATTCATGTGGGAAAGGGCATGCACTTGTCTTTGAAACACAGTTGTTGTGAAAGTGGCTGTGAAATGGCAATGTGCAAGATCCTGCAGATGCTTCAGATGCTTAAGGAAGCCAGCTGTTTGACACAGACTCAGGCACCCTCCTTTCCTTTGATTGAGAGAAAATTGCATGCAACCTTGGCACCATGATGCTCAGCTCTTCCTTTCAAAAACTGAGAAAAATGTTTGATCAATTTGGCAATGTTGTTGCCATTCAGATGCAACAGTCCATGTGAGTGACTGTGGCCAAACCCTGATGTCATCTTCATCACAAACGTCTCACTCAATTTCAGCTCCATGATGGCTCATCTTTGCATGCTTCATTTTGTGGTTCAATGGTCTCAATGTTGGTAGTCAGTTAAAACTGTGATCTGCTGTCAATGACCAAAAAGCAAGGATGTCCTTGGATGATGCATTCACATTGCATTCTGATTCAACCCCTTTTGCTCTGTTTGATGGAACTTCACGGTGCAGCAGCCAGATGGACTGGCGCGGTGAAGTTTTGTTTGTGTCACAATGCTTCGTCAGATTGTGGTCACATGCAGATTCAATTTCTCGTCGAGACAACTGTGGTTTTGGGGCAATGCATTGGTTGATTCGACTCGACTTGTTGCGGTTCCATTCCTGTTGCTGTCAGTTGTTTTAAGTCATTCTTTGATCCCTGAGGGCAGCACACAACGGAGCATTGCTCATTGTGGGGCCCATCCCCTCATGGACATCTTGTGAAGAGTTTTCCACTTTTGCTGTCCGTTGCTTGAACGGTAATGATGTTGCAGAAGTGTGTCTGCACCAGCCAGTTCTGTCTCACAGATGCTGTCTTGTGATGGTTTTGTTTGTCTGGCTTGCTGCACATCTAATGAGATGCTTGTTTCAGACTGATTTTGTCATTGTGTGGCTGCCAGCTGGCATTGCAGTCACAAGTGCATTGTGGAGAAGAGCAAGCATTGCTCAACTTGCTGGAAGAGAGATGAAAACAACTGGCAACAAACCAAATCAAAAGAATTCCGACGCAACCTTTCACTTCAGGCGACGACAAAAGCACCAATGAAAAGCTTGCAAACAAAAGATGGGAAGGTCGTGCAGTCGCTCTCCCATGTTCCAGCGCAACCAAAACGTTTCCTTGAAAGTGCCAATCAAAATCCCACAGATTGAGAGGAGGTCGTTTTCCTCCTGCTCTTCCTTGTCATTGTCATTGTCATCGCCTGATTGTTGACTGCTGTTCACACAGTGGAAAATGGCCGATGCACAAAAT
>ENA-ORBV01008902-ORBV01008902.1-microbial-mat-metagenome-genome-assembly--contig:-NODE-8902-length-16700-cov-8.376707_pt1 | contig 16700 bp, 13 predicted proteins | sample MGYA00237777_ERZ505514 | MGnify/ENA primary metagenome ERZ505514 (study PRJEB26160, sample SAMN06269048) | microbial mat metagenome | isolation source: Oligotrophic lake microbial mat | place... | reverse complement strand
CTCCAGTTGCTCTAGTGGCACCTGCAATCAACGGTTAGTCTTTTGACTCCACCAGTTGAATGATTTAAGCCCTCCCCTCCACGGGGAGGGCTTTTTGATGGGAAGAGTTCAGTCTAAAATAAAAATATTTATAGGCGCTTTAAGGGAAAATCTTTTGAATAAACTAATTGATGAAGCACTTTCAAATTTGACGGCGAAGCAGATTGACAGTAAAGCTAAATCGCCATTTGAGAACGCCTACAAGGCAGCCTTAGTCATCAAGGATGTTGTTTATGTGCAGGGATTCATCAGCTTTGAAGGGCAACCTTTTCACCCAGTTGAACACGGCTGGATTGAATTTAGCGATCGCATTGTTGACCCAAGCCTGCCTTATCTCGGCAGAAAAGCTGCTGATCTTTATTACTTTCCCGCTCAGGAATTAACTGTTAAAAAATTGAAAGCGGCAATTGAAGAAGCCAAGGAAGATTACCCGGAGGATGAGCCATTGCCCATTTATGGTTCTCAACCCTACGAATATTACGGGGATGTCATGCTAGGAGGAAAGGAGTACACCAAAGCGTATGAAGCCGCTGTGGCAAAATGTAAGGAACTAAATCAGCCCCAATCTAGAAACCGTAATTGAGTTGATTTAGGCTTTCAACGTTCAGTGTTGCATTGCTTGCAAGCGTATTTATGTAGATTTACTGCTTGGTGAAACGGGAAACAGGCGTTGGAAAAAGAGCTTGGAATCCAGCTTGTCTGACGATCGCAGGCTCGAATGTTTCATTCCAAAGGCTTTCGTAATAAAAAAAGGAAACTCCCAGCTTGCGCTCTTGGGCTGCTTGAACTTGGGCTTGAATTTGCGACATTGTTACAGGCTTGTTCCTTAATCCCGCTAGGACTCCAATTCCAGTAGGAATTTTTTGCTGAGCTTCTTGAATTTCTGGACGGTTTATCTGTTCCACAAAACTCTGCAACGTTGGACGATACACTTGCACAATCAGTTCATCCACAATGCCCCGCCGCACCCAAGTCAGCCAATCCTGTAAATGGAGTCGGTAAGCTAGGTCGTAATAATTGGGCGATATGGAAAAGACTGCGCGTGGCTTTTTAGCTTTGACAGCAGCCCGAAGTTTGACCATAAAAGCAGTGATTTTATCGGCTCGCCATTTTACCCATGCGACATCTTGAGGATTTGATGGCGGCGCTTTTTTCATTTCTTTGGCATACATCGCTATGGTGTAGCGATCGTAGCCAAATTCGCTAGGTAGACTAGTATGATCGTCAAACTGAATGCCGTCTCCATCGTATTGAGTGACAATTTCTAGCACTAAATCGGTGATGAATTTTTGCACATCAGGGCGGAATGGATTAAGCCACACCACCTCCCCTGCGGCACTTATGGAAGTTTGACTACCATCAAGCTTTTGGGTCAACCATTCGGGATGGTTCATCGCCAGTTCTGATGTAGGCGGAGCCATAAAACCAAATTCAAACCAGGGAATCACCAACAGATTTTGTTGATGAGCTTGGGCGATTAGGTCTGCCAAAATGTCATGACCGTCCACTCCTCGGTAGATAAAGGGTTGAATTTTAGCGCGTTGGGCGACGGCGCTGGGATACATGACATAGCCCGCATTCCACACCACAGGATAAATCGTGTTGAAATTTAGCCGCTGGAGTTGACTGGTGGCAGCCTGCACTTTTTGGCGATCGCGCAGAATATCCATATCGTTGCTAGTCATCCAAACGCCACGAATTTCTTGAAGCGGTTGGGGCAACACAGGGTCACTTCTCAGTAGTCCTATTAAACCGATTGCCAACAGGAACAAAATTAGTAGAATTGGCTGAATTCGCTTGAGTGCCGCAAGGAGCGACTTTAGGTAGTGCTGAAGTGGGTAGCCAATTCTCATGGGCAGCTTGCGAATGATTGAACGCTCTTGTTTTAACGCATTTTAAGCGCGATCGCCATTGTTTTCTATTAGGGTAAATCTGTGGTGCCCATCAGATAGCGATCGCATTCCCGTGCTGCACTGCGTCCTTCGTTGATTGCCCAGACCACCAAGCTTTGTCCCCGCCGACAATCTCCTGCCGCAAATACGCCTGGAATGCTGGTGATGTAGCTTGTGGGGTCAGCTTTGACATTGCTACGGGAATCGCGTTCCACACCCAAGGAATCGAGCAACAGTTGTTCTGGACCCAGGAAACCCATTGCCAGCAGCACCAATTGGGCAGGCAGTACTTGTTCAGTACCAGGAATGTGCTGAGGAATAAACTGACCTTTCTCGTTTCGTTCCCACCTCACTTGAACTGTGTGAATAGCCTTGACGCTGCCCGTTTCGTCGCCTTCAAACTTCGTCGCCGTAGTGAGATAACCACGGGGATCGTCTCCAAACACAGCGGCGGCTTCTTCTTGCCCATAGTCCATCCGGTAGACCTTAGGCCATTCGGGCCAAGGATTATTGGGGGCACGAGTTAGCGGTGGCTTGTCCATAATTTCAAGCTGAATCAGGCTTTTGCAGCCATGGCGCAGGGAGGTTCCTACACAGTCGGTGCCCGTGTCGCCACCGCCGATGATGATTACATCTTTACCAGCGGCAGAAATGGGCGTGTGTGGATTCTGATCTAGCAATGCCTGAGTGTTGGCGGTGAGAAAATCCATGGCGAAGTGAATGCCATTGAGTTCTCGTCCTGGAATCGGCAAGTCGCGGGGTTTGGTGGCTCCGGTACACAGCATCACCGAGTCATACTCCCGCAGCAGTTGCGCGACGGGTAGGTCTTTGCCGATTTCCGTATTGCACTGGAAGGTCACGCCTTCGTCTTCCAATAGCTGGAGGCGGCGCTGGACGATCGCTTCTTTTTCCAGCTTCATATTTGGGATGCCATACATCAGCAATCCACCGGGGCGATCGGCACGTTCAAATACCGTCACCCAATGTCCGGCTTTATTCAGTTGGTCAGCGGCAGACAGACCAGCGGGACCCGACCCAATCACAGCAACTTTTTTGCCAGTGCGAGTGCTGGGCGGATTGGGCGTAATCCAGCCTTCATCCCAGCCTTTATCGACGATGGAGCATTCGATGTTTTTGATGGTGACGGGCGGATTGGTGATGCCCAAAACGCAGGAGCCTTCGCAGGGAGCAGGACATACACGTCCGGTGAATTCGGGGAAGTTGTTGGTTTTGTGCAGGCGATCGAGGGCTTCGTGCCATAACCCGCGATACACCAGGTCGTTCCATTCAGGGATCAGGTTATTGATTGGGCAACCGCTTGCCATGCCGCTGATGATGGTGCCCGTGTGACAAAAGGGCGTGCCACAATCCATGCAGCGGGCACCTTGATCACGAAGTTTGTCCTCTGGCAGGTGTCGATGGATCTCGCTCCAGTCGTGAATGCGATCGCCCGGTGCGCGATCGTCCGGCAGTTCCCGCAGATATTCAATAAAGCCCGTTGGTTTTCCCATGATGATGTCTCAGTTAAAGGGGTGTCTAGAAGGAATAATGATTTACTAATTTGCTTTTTCAGATTGATTCAATATTTCGTAGAAAAGTCTCTGGTGTAATTATTTGCACATCTCGAAATGGATTCAACACAAGTAAATCTTGATCGCCTGTAATAATAAATTTTGCGCTTCCACTAATGGCAAGTTCTAGAATTTGATCATCCTTTGAATCACGGCATACTTGAATCTTTTCCGTTAGCTCAACTAATATCGACCGTTCTATTAACGTTTCTAAAAATGCTTCTCGATCTTTAGATGTGATGTAGCGACTGAATTTTTCGCGCCCTAACACTTCATTCAGTTCTTCTAATAACTCAAAGGACACTAAAATTTCACCTTGCCACAGCGCATATTGAAAAACTTGAGCTGGTTTACCTGTTGAAAACAACAATGCGCTAACAAGAATATTAGTGTCAAACACACACCGTCTATTACTCATTCAATAGCGAATCTAAAATTTCAGGTGTCAAGCCTCGTTCTTGAGCTTTGCGACTAATCTCGCTCATGATTTCTTCAAGAGGCTGCTTTTGGCGCATGACTTCTCCTAACTTTAAACTCAGTAGTGCCTCCATCTTGCGCCGTTCTTCCTCTGAAACCGTTTCAAAAACATGAGCAAATTCAGCATTAACGCGAATCGTAATTTCTTTCGTTTCCATAGGTTCAGATATCCTAATTTTCTTTTTAGTGTTGTTTCCAAAATTAGTTGGATCAGTTGAATAACGAAATTATTAGAAGGTTTTACCCCATGAAAGATCGCCCGGTGCGCGATCGTCCGGTAGTTCCCGCACATATTCAATAAAGCCCGTTGGTTTTCCCATGGTGGTGTTCTGTCTGATGCTAAAGGTTCAGTTTTAGGATGATGAGTGATTTAAAGGCGCGAAAACTAAGCATTCTGCATGGTTAGCCAGTCGAAAACTTGATTTACGGTTAGCTTAAGCTCAATTCTGGTGAGAACTTTCAATTCATCCTCTTGACTGCGTAATTCGGGTTGTTGATCGGGTTGAAAGACCAGAATTGAGCGATCGCTGGGATCAATCAGCCATCCTAACTGGCACCCATGTTTAAGACAGTGCAGAATATTCCCAGTCACACGATTAGAACTTTGGTCGGGCGACAAAATTTCAATAGTCCAATCGGGGGCAACTCTCACATCGTCTATCGGTTCTCCATTCGCGTCAAATTGGATGTGTTCCCATAATAAAACGGCGATATCGGGAACTGTGGAGCGATCGCCAAAGGTGCATCGTAATTCAGGAAAGGCATAGGCAATTTGGGCTGATTCAGTCACCTGATTAATGGCACTGAGTAATTTGCTTTGGAGCCGAGAATGGCGAGCTTTCGGCATGGGCTTTTGCACGATCTGACGGTTGATATACTCACTGGCAGGTTTGGTTTCTAATCGTTTCAGAAACTCTTCTAGGCTGATAGTTTTAGAGGATAGTTGTACCATTGCGATCGCTCTCGATATTTTGACCTAACTGCCGCCGATGCGGGCTACGTTGCGGACGTTGGCTTCAAAGGCGGCGGTGAGGGCATCGTCGCCGCTGAGTCCAGAGGCGATCGCGTCTGCAATGGCTTGCAGCACCCGCTTGTAATCCTTGGGCATCACCTTGACGAATTGGGGCACCATTGCTTCCCAGTTGGCGATCACTTGGGTGGCTTTGGGGCTGCCCGTATAGTCAATGTGTTGCTGGATTAACTGGCGCAGGTCGGCAATTTCTTCTGGGTCGGATAGCGTTTCCAAGCCCACCATTTGTTGATTACAGCGAGTGGCAAAGTCGCCGACTTCATCCAAAATGTAGGCAACTCCGCCGCTCATGCCAGCAGCAAAATTGCGTCCGGTTTCACCTAAAATCACCACTTTGCCGCCCGTCATATATTCGCAGCCGTGATCACCCACGCCTTCCACCACGGTGTTTACACCAGAGTTGCGAACGCAAAAACGCTCTCCGGCAATGCCGCTAATGTAAACTTCGCCGGAGGTTGCGCCATACAGCACCACGTTACCCACAATGACATTTTCTGATGCGGCAAACGTGGACACTTTAGGCGGATAGAGGATAATTTTGCCGCCGCTCAGTCCTTTGCCTAGATAGTCGTTGGCATCGCCTTCCAGTTCTAGGGTGATTCCCTGGGGCACAAAAGCTCCAAAGCTTTGTCCAGCGCTACCTTGGAAGTGGAGATGGATAGTGTCATCGGGCAATCCTTCCCAGTGGCGTTTGGTGATTTCGTTGCCCAGGATGGTGCCCACGACGCGGTTGACGTTGGTAATAGGCAAAGTAGCACTGACTTTTTCGCCCCGCTCGATCGCCGGTTCGCAAAGTTCCAACAGTTTTGTCATGTCGATAGATTTTTCCAGCCCGTGATCCTGGGGAACCTGGCAGTAAAGCCCCACGTCTGCCGAAACCTGCGGCTGATACAGGATTTTGGAGAAATCCAATCCTTTTGCCTTCCAGTGAGCGATCGCATGTTGGGGTTCCAAAACATCCGTGCGACCGACCATTTCGTTTAACGTGCGGAACCCAAGTTGCGCCATCAGTTCCCGTGCTTCCTGAGCAATAAAGGTCATGAAGTTGACGGTATGGGCAGGATCGCCGGTAAACTTTGCCCGCAGTTGAGGATCTTGGGTGGCAACCCCCACGGGACAGGTGTTGAGATGACAGACGCGCATCATGATGCAGCCAAGGGTGACCAGCGGAGCCGTGGCAAAGCCAAATTCCTCAGCACCGAGCAAGGCGGCAATCACCACATCCCGCCCGGTTTTCATCTGTCCATCGGTTTCAACGACGATGCGCGATCGCAGATTATTCAGCACTAACGTCTGGTGGGTTTCGGCTAAGCCCAGTTCCCAAGGCAATCCGGCGTGTTTGATTGAGGTTTGGGGCGAAGCTCCGGTGCCGCCGTCATAGCCAGAGATCAACACCACATCGGCATGGGCTTTGGCAACCCCAGCGGCGATCGTGCCCACGCCCACTTCAGACACCAGCTTGACGCTAATTCGCGCGGCGCGGTTGGCATTTTTCAAATCGTGGATCAGTTCTGCCAGGTCTTCGATCGAGTAAATATCATGGTGCGGTGGTGGCGAAATCAGTCCGACACCGGGCGTGGAATGGCGGACTTTGGCAATCCAGGGATAGACTTTTTTGCCGGGAAGCTGACCGCCTTCACCCGGTTTCGCGCCCTGTGCCATTTTGATTTGCAGTTCTCGCGCTTGAGACAAATAGAGACTGGTCACGCCAAATCGACCCGATGCAACTTGCTTAATGGCGCTATTTTTGGAGTCGCCCTGCTCGTTTGTCCAGGTGTAGCGATCGGGGTCTTCGCCGCCTTCGCCCGTATTCGACTTGCCGCCGATCCGGTTCATGGCGATCGCCAAAGCTTCGTGTGCCTCCTGGGAAATCGAGCCGTAGCTCATCGCCCCCGTTTTAAACCGCTTCACAATCGCTTCAACCGATTCCACTTCTTCAATCGGCACGGGTGGGCGGGATTTGAAGGCGAGTAATCCCCGCAGGGTGAAGTGTTTCTGGTTTTGCTCGTTGACCAAAGCGGCGTATTGCCGATACAAATCGTAGTTTCCTTGTCGTACCGCCTGTTGCAGCGTGTGGATCACTTGAGGACTGAACAAATGCGCCTCGCCTTCCTTGCGCCATTGATACTCGCCGCCCACATCCAGCGTGTGCCCATGCACTTCGCGATCGGGGAAAGCGTGATGATGACGGGCGATCGCTTCTTGGGCAATCACATGCAAATCAGCCCCTTCAATCCGGGATGCCGTCCAGGTAAAGTAGCGATCAATCACCGATTGATTCAGCCCAATCGCCTCAAAAATCTGGGCACCGCGATAGCTTTGAATCGTAGAAATGCCAATTTTGGAGGCAACCTTGACTACACCCTTCGTCGCCGCTTTGATGTAGTTTTTGCAGGCAGTGGCATAGTCCAGATTGACCAACAAGCCTTCGTGGATCATGTCGGCGATCGTCTCGAAGGCAAGATAGGGATTGATCGCGCCGCAGCCATACCCAATCAGCGTGGCATAGTGATGCACTTCGCGGGGTTCGCCCGATTCCAGCACCAGACCTACGCGGGTGCGAGTGCCAGATCGAATCAGATGGTGGTGCAGTCCGGCGACCGCCAGCAGTGCCGGAATGGGGGCGTGCTCTGGATCAATCGCGCGATCGCTGAGAATCAGAATATTAACCCCCGTGGCGATCGCCTGATCCGCCGCCGCTGTCATCTCTTGAATTGCCTGTTCCAGACCTGCTACACCCGCTTTAGGATTGAACAGAATTGGCAAAGTCACAGACTTGAAGCCGGCTTGATCAATCTGCTGGAGTTTGCCTAGCTCTTGATTGCTCAAAATGGGTGTTTTAAGCTCAATCAAACGGCAGCTTTCCGGCTCTGGCTTTAACAGGTTGCGCTCTGAACCAATCGTCGTTTCAGCAGAGGTGACAATTTCTTCGCGAATCGAGTCGATTGGGGGATTGGTCACCTGGGCAAAGAGTTGCTGGAAATAGTCATAGAGCAACTTTGGACGATCAGACAACACAGCGAGCGGTGTATCGGCACCCATTGCCCCGATCGCTTCCACGCCATCCCGCGCCATCGGGGTGACCAGCAGTCGCAAATCCTCGAACGTATATCCAAAAGCAGTTTGCCGTTGCAGGAGCGGGGTGGTGAATGGGATTTCTGCGGCGGCGGGTTCATCCTTGAGCGCTGCTAACGACACCATATGCTGGCTCAGCCACTCGCCGTAAGGATGCTCCGTGGCAACCTGCTGCTTAATTTCTTCATCCGCAACAATGCGCCCCTGCGCCGTATCCACCAAAAACATCCGCCCCGGTTGCAAGCGACCCTTAAAGGCAACTCGTTCTGGCGCAATCGGCAAGACTCCCGCTTCCGATGCCATGATCACCAGATCGTCTTTGGTCACGTAATAGCGAGAGGGACGTAAGCCATTGCGATCGAGGACTGCACCCATGATCGTGCCATCGGTAAAGGCGATCGACGCGGGACCATCCCAAGGTTCCATCAGGCACGAGTGATATTTATAGAACGCCTTCTTCTCCGCGCTCATCGATTCGTGAGCCGCCCAAGGTTCGGGCACCATCATCATCATGGCGTGAGGCAGCGATCGCCCTGCCAACACCAACAGTTCCAGCGCATTGTCAAAAATTAGCGAATCACTGCCGTCAATATTAATCACCGGCTGCGCTTTTTTCAGGTCATCGCCAAACAGATCGGATTCAAACAAGGATTGGCGGGCGTGCATCCAGTTAATGTTGCCGCGCAGGGTGTTGATTTCGCCATTGTGGGCAATGTAGCGATAGGGATGCGATCGCTCCCAGCTTGGAAACGTGTTGGTGCTAAAGCGGGAATGTACCAGCGCCAAAGCACTTTCCATATCAGGATCATGCAACTCAGGGTAATACTGCCCCACCTGCACGGGCATCAGCATTCCTTTATACACAATCGTCCGGCAGGATAGGCTGGAGGGATACCAATAAGGATCAATTTGAGTGGCGCGGATTGCCGCGTGCGATCGCTTGCGAATCACATAGAGCTTACGCTCAAACGCCAAATCATCCGCAAGATCAGGCGATCGCGCAATCAACACCTGCTGCATAAATGGCTCACTCGCTTTCGCCGTGTTGCCCAAAGACGAATGATCAGTTGGCACATCCCGCCAACCTAAAACGCGCTGCCCCTCCTCCATCACAACGGTTTCAAAGATCCGCCGACTCGCTTCTCGCTGAGCGCGATCGGGCGCAGCATAAATCATGCCAACCCCATAGCTTCCCTGTTCAGGCAACATAATCCCTTGTGCCGCCATTGCCTTTTGCAAAAACTTATGGGGAATCTGCATCAACAGCCCTGCCCCATCTCCGGTGTTAGTTTCAGCCCCACACGCTCCCCGATGATCAATATTCAACAGAATGGTTAGTGCCTGCTCAACAATCTCGTGAGATTTCTGACCAGTCCTGTGAACGATGAAACCCACTCCACAAGCATCATGTTCAAACTGTGGATCATATAAGCCCTGTTTTGGAGGCAGTCCGTTGCTATTCATTAAATTACGATCCAATCAGGTGGCAGGAGGAGACTATCAATCTACTACTTAAATGACTGAGAAAGTAGTAGCAGAGCGCATCAATCCACACAAATACATAGACGGCAACTTAAATTTTTTGGCGCAAATTTCAGAAAAATTTGGCAATTAATAAGGAAAGAATTTTGTAGATCAATCGAAACAGGGTGGTGAGGGCGATCGCGACAAGTCCAACCATCACCGCTAACGCGATCGCCGTCAGAAAAGGACTGCCAGCGAGAGGCGCGATCGCCAGCCGCTTCAACCACGACAGCACAAACACGCCGCCCAGACTCAACGCTGCAATAATCACCAAATCCGCCCGTTCAATCACTCGGCGCGACTGGGCAAGAATTAGCCCAGCCAGCAGCAACAGCCAAAAACCACCGCTAATTAGGGTTGTGCCCAACACGCTGACGATCGCGATCGCCAATAGCCCTGCCTCAAAGCCAGTAAATCCAGCATTTGCCAGTAGCTCCAACAGGGGAAAGGGGGCGATTCCCTTTGGGATCGTGGAACGAATCGCCGGACGAGGTGCAACGGGCGCAATCGGTTGAGGCTGAGCAGGCTGAATCGGCGCAGGCTGATTTGGGACGGGAATCGCTGGAAACGTTGTAGGCAAAGGGGTTGGAGCTGCAACGGGAGTAGCCTGTAGTGCAGGTTGTCTAAGCGGGATAGCGGGTGATACAGAAGTTCTGTCCAATGCAGCTAGCGCTTCAGCCGCAGATTGATAGCGCTGACTGGGCACTGATTGCAACATCCTATCCAGAATGTCGGCTAGGCGATCGCTGACGGAGCAGTGCGATCGCCATTGCCAGATGTTGCTATAGGTATCCAGCAATTCGCTCGGCTGTTTGGTGGTCAACAACATCAGACACGTCACCGCCAGCGCATATAAATCGCTGGATGGATACACTTCCCCGCCTGCCATTTGTTCCGGTGGCGCAAACCCTTCAGAATAAATTCCGGTTGATTTGACCCCTACTTTGGTTGCCTGTCGTACCGCGCCAAAATCTAGCAGGTAAATGAGTCCATTGCGATGCCGCATGATGTTAGATGGTTTGATATCGCGATGGATGGAGCCGTTTTCGTGGACAAATTGCAGCACTTTCAGAATTTCTTGCAGCACATTCAGGAGATTGTCTTCAGAAAATGCGCCAGCCTCCGCCATTTCTTGCTCCATCGTCTGCCCGTCAATATATTCCTGCACCAGATAAAAAAATTGCTCAGCTTTGCTGCCTTGGGAAGCGGACACAGCGAGTTCAAAAGACGCAAACAAATCGGGGATTTGGGGATGGGTATTGCCCAAATATTCCAGTGCCTCGGCTTCTCGCTCAAATAGATCTTGGGCAATTTGCAGTTGCTTGGCGCTCAGAGTCGTAGAAGGCTGAAATTGCTTAACGACGCAGCGACGAAGACCGGGAGTGTAGCGATCGCGGGCTAAAAAAGCTGCCCCAAAGCCTCCTTGTCCCAGCAGTTTTTGCGGCAAATAGCGCCCCACTAAGATCAACGGCATTCCGCAATTAGTGCAAAATTTCTGCTGAACCGCCTTTAGCGTTGCCGGATCATCGAGGTCGGTAAAAAAATTCTCAGGTTTTTGGCAACCCGGACGAGTGCAATAGAGATCCATAGAAGTTACACATCAATATCAGATCCGACCCGTGCAACATGCTCCAAACTTGGCGCGATCGCCGGAATTGACTCCGTATGTCCTATGGTATAACGCTGTAGTTCCGCTGTGTAGGAGGCAAACTTTGGCAAGATTTCTTTGCAAAATGCTTCTGCCGCTTTAGAACGGTAGCGATTAGGGTTAATAATCACCGACAGCATCCGTTTCACGATCACACCCTCTATCTTTGCCCGATGCAGTACGCCCATTTGTAACTCCTTCTCGATCGCCGAAATCGAGACAAACGCCGCACCTAACCCAGACTGCACCGCATTCTTAATTGCCTCGATTGAGTTGAGCTCCATTTCAATCCGCAAACGCCGTGTTTCAATGCCACAGCGAGTTAACACCTGATCAATCACCTTGCGAATGGTGGATTGGGAATCGAGGGCAATGAACTGGAGCTTGTATAGATCATCTTTTTGGATAATTTCTTCCCTTGCCAAGACATGCCCAACGGGCAAAATCAGGGCAAGTTCATCTTCCGCATAGGGAACGATTTCTAAAGAGTCTTGCAGTTCAGGAGAAATTTCACCTCCAATAATCGCCAGATCAATTTGTCCATTTGCCACACTCCAAGAGGTGCGACGGGTTGAATGCACATGAAGCTGCACTGCAACATCAGGATACTTTTGCCGAAACATGCCAATCATTCGCGGCAACAAGTAGGTTCCGGTGGTCTGGCTTGCCCCCACAATTAAGGTTCCACCTTGAAGGTTTTGCAAATCTTCAATTGCCCGACAGGTTTCTTGACATAACGTCAGGATCTTTTCTCCATAGCTCAGCAGCAAATGTCCGGCTTCGGTTAGCTGCGCCCGTCTGCCGCCTCGATCAAACAGGGGCACATCAAGCTGGCGCTCTAGGTTTTGCACTTGCAAACTAACGGCTGGCTGAGAAACATATAAACTGTCCGCAGCGCGTTTAAAGCTTCCCTCAGCCGCGATCGCTTTGAGAATACGAAGTTGATCTAAGGTAAAAGGAAGGTCAGACATACAGCTAAACCTGAAGATAGAAAAGAGCCGAAGAATTTACCTATCAGATACAGCCAAATTATGACGATTAGGATCAAATCACTTTGAGGCTTCTAAAACCAAAACCGTAGCATAGATAAACTGTGAAATAATTTGTGGAACCTCTAAGCCTTGAATTAGGCGCATGATTGTATCAAATCGTAAAAAGAATCTATGAAACAGGCAGTTATCCAGGACTTTCTGAATTTACCAGGAATTGTGGGTCTTGCTCTCATAGTTCAGCGATCGCGCCCTTGTTTTTGTAGAATTGAACAAGCTCTAAACTATCAACAAAAACCAGCCTTAGCTCAAGGTATTCTGCAAGTTGTTGAAACCCTGCCTAAAGAGTTGGAATCGTTTAAATTTCAATTTAGGGACTTGCATGAAAAAAAGTACCAGTGAACCCTGATTATTCCACTATGTAAACCGCAGATCCCTAACTTTACATGGCTAAAATCGTTCGGCTTGAACCCATTTCTCAAGAATCCTCTATTGAAACTAACGGCAATCTACTCTCAATTCTGATTAACAAAGATTTAGATGTGTTGAAGGAATGTGGTGGGCGCGGACTGTGTGCCACCTGCCATCTGTACATTAAGAGTGGCATGAATGGATTGTCTCCAGTGAATTGGCGAGAGCAGCGCACCCTAGAAGTGATTAGTATCTGCAAACCAAATTCTCGGTTGGCATGTCAGGCGCGAGTTTTAGACAATGGCGTAGTGGTGGAACTGCCGCCGGGGATGTATATCAACTCAATTAAGGATATTGAAGCGCTGATTGGTCGGCGGGCTGAACAAGATTTGCTTCACCCAATTACGGGTCAAGTTTTGGTGGAGGCGGGTAAGCTAATTACGCGATCGATGATGAAGCAAATTGAAGACAAAACTAGCTTTAATATGGGGCAATATTTGACCAACAGTAAGGATGTGTAACGTTGAGAAAGTACTGTTTTAAGCAGTGCTGTAGGTGCAATGTTGACCGGGGGACGGATGAAAGAGGGTGCTAAATGCTGAGCCAATTTCAAAAACTAAGCTGCGAAACGGATGGTCGTTATGCAACGGATGAAGAATTAGAGTTCGTCAGTGAGTTTGGGCGATCGTTTTATTTGAGAGTGCAAACTTATCAGCAATTGCAAGCGATGGAGACGGTCATCGTGCAGCAGGTGTTGACCAAGATGCAGTTCCTTGATCCGGCGCTGCTTCACCACCACAATGCAGACGTGACCGCAAAGTGGCAGCGGGATACGATTCGGGTGCTGCGATATTCGGCGATCGCAATGCTGTTGAATGACCCTGATTCGTTGCGCGATCGCCTGCTGTTTTGGTTTCGGACGATTATGAAAGCGTTTGGTGCCGAGCGCAGTTGTAATGTAACTTATGCGGTGATGCAGGATGTCGTGAAGCAGCATCTAACCGCGTCTCAGGCAAGTTTGTTTTGCCCCATTCTAGAAATGAATCGGCAGATTTTGGGTGCCGTTTAGGCAAAAAATCGGGACGTTGAGATTAGGGTATTGAGGTAAAGTCTATGGCGATACGGGCTTTGCCCAGATAAATCAACGCTGTGATTGGTTGAATCCTAAGGCATGATGAAGAAAGATTGATCACACCCTGTTCTTTTTTCAAACAACGTCCATGGCTACTCCCCTAAGCGGCACTCAAATTCGGCAAACATTCCTAAACTTTTTTGCGGATCGCCAACACCGAGTGCTTCCCAGCGCTTCGCTAGTGCCGGAAGATCCGACGGTGTTGCTGACGATCGCGGGGATGTTGCCATTCAAGCCAATCTTTTTAGGACAGCAAGCCGTAGAATTTCCTCGTGCTACTACGTCTCAAAAATGTATTCGCACCAACGACATTGAAAATGTGGGACGCACCGCACGGCACCACACCTTTTTTGAGATGTTGGGTAATTTCAGCTTTGGGGATTATTTCAAATCTCAGGCGATCGCGTGGGCATGGCAACTTTCCACTCAGGTGTTTGAGCTGCCGCCGGAGCGCGTCGTGGTCAGCGTTTTTGAAGACGACGACGAATCCTTTGCCATTTGGCGCGACGAAATTGGCATTCCGGCTCACCGAATTCAGCGCATGGGTGCAGATGACAACTTTTGGGTGTCGGGTGCCACGGGTCCTTGTGGTCCTTGCTCGGAGCTGTATTACGACTTCAAGCCAGAACTGGGCGATGACGCGATCGACCTAGAAGACGATAGCCGCTTCATTGAGTTTTACAACCTGGTGTTCATGCAATACAACCGGGATCTTGAGGGCAACCTGACTCCGCTTAAAAGCAAAAACATTGATACGGGATTGGGTTTGGAGCGGATGGCGCAAATTCTGCAACAGGTGCCGAATAATTATGAAACTGACCTGATTTTTCCAATTGTGAAAACGGCGGCAGAGATTGCCGGAATTGACTATCACACTGCCGATGATGCGACAAAAGTGGCGCTGAAAGTGATTGGGGATCACATTCGGGCGGTGGTTCATATGCTGGCAGATGGCATTACGGTTTCCAATGAGGGGCGGGGCTATGTGCTGCGTCGCCTAATTCGGCGGGTGATTCGCTATGGGCGCTTGATTGGGATTGATCGAGAGTTTACGCCGCTAGTAGCAGAAGCCGCGATCGCCCTCGCTGAAAGTGACTATTCCATGGTTCGCGATATGGATCGGACGATTAAGCTGGCACTGCAACGGGAGGAAATTCAGTTCCTCAAAACGTTGGAATTGGGTGAACGCGAGCTAGCAACGGTGATGGAACAGGTCGGTGCGGGGGGGCAAATTCCTGGAATAAACGCCTTTACTTTATATGACACCTATGGCTTCCCCTTGGAACTGACCCAAGAAATCGCCGCCGAAAAAGGACTCACGGTTGACACCGACGGCTTTACGGTTGAGATGGAAAAGCAGCGATCGCGATCGCGCAATGCCGTTGAAACCATTGACCTAACGGCTCAAGGCGCGTTGAATCAACTGGTGGGGCACATTCAAGAAACCGAGTTTTTGGGTTACAGCCTGCCTGCGGTAGAAGCGGAGGTGGAAGCGCTGCTGGTAGCTGGACGAGTGGTGGCGGTGGCTGAAGCTGGGGCAGAGGTGCAGGTGATTCTGAATCAAACGCCGTTTTATGCAGAATCGGGTGGACAGATGGGCGATCGCGGCTACCTTTCCAGTGAAACAGCGCTAGTGCGGATCGTGGATGTCAAAAAAGATGCCGGATTTTTTGTTCACTATGGTCGAGTCGAGCGGGGAACTTTGCGTGTCGCCGATGGCGTAAACGCGCAGATTGATCTTGGCTGTCGCCGTCGGGTGCAGGCACATCACACCGCCACTCACCTATTGCAGTCTGCTTTAAGAAAAATTGTCGATGAGTCGATTTCTCAGGCGGGTTCTTTGGTGGGGTTTGACTCGCTCAGGTTTGATTTTCGCAGTCCCCGCGCCCTGACGGCTGAAGACGTGCAGCAAGTGGAAGAACAAGTCAACACCTGGATTGCCGAAGCCCATGTCGCCCATACTGAAACCCTACCGATCGCGGAGGCTAAGTCACGCGGGGCGATCGCCATGTTTGGCGAAAAGTATGGCAACGAGGTGCGGGTGCTGGATGTGCATGGCGTATCTATGGAGCTTTGCGGCGGCACCCATGTCAGCAACACGGCAGAAATTGGGCTGTTTAAGATCACCTCAGAATCAGGCACTTCAGCCGGGATTCGACGAATTGAAGCCGTGGCGGGACCTGCGGTGCTGGAATACCTCAACCTGCGCGACGAAATTGTTAAAGACTTGAGCGATCGCTTTAAGGTGAAGCCCGAAGACATTCGCGATCGGATCACCACGCTGCAAACCGAATTGAAAAATACCCAAAAGCAGCTAGACACTGCTAAATCACAGGTCGCCCTAGCAAAAGCCGATAGCCTATTGGCAACCGCTGAATCCGTTGGCACCTTCAAAATTTTGGTAGCCGAACTGCCCGGAGTTGATCCCGAATCCCTTAAAACCGCTGCCGAACAACTCCAGCAAAAGCTGCAAGAAGGTGCAGTGTTTCTGGGTTCTGCGCCTGAACCCGGCAAGGTTAGCCTGGTCGCTGCCTTTAGCCCTGAAGTGGTGAAAACAGGTTTGCAGGCTGGCAAATTTGTTGGCGCGATCGCCAAAATCTGTGGCGGCGGCGGCGGCGGCAGACCCAACCTCGCCCAAGCAGGCGGACGCGACGACAGTAAACTGACTGAAGCTCTTGAAGCAGCTAGAAGTCAGCTAAAAAATAGCTTAAGTTGACATTAAGTTTCAGGGGCTAGATTAAATGTCGTTCGCGTAGCGTCTCCGTAGGAGATATGCAGAATGTCGAATGTCGAATGTCGAATGTCGAATGTCGAATATACATTCGTTCGCCCCTCATAGTTACTAAACCAATAGTCAGACATGGGCAGACCCGCTCATATCTTTTAGTTTAGTCATTTTGAGCGGCAATGCT
>ENA-ORBV01008901-ORBV01008901.1-microbial-mat-metagenome-genome-assembly--contig:-NODE-8901-length-16702-cov-4.624902_pt1 | contig 16702 bp, 13 predicted proteins | sample MGYA00237777_ERZ505514 | MGnify/ENA primary metagenome ERZ505514 (study PRJEB26160, sample SAMN06269048) | microbial mat metagenome | isolation source: Oligotrophic lake microbial mat | place... | reverse complement strand
CAGATGTGTATAAGAGACAGGCCTGATGATCGAACTGGTCCACGCCTGCCTCGACGGCGATCTCGCCCGGGCCAAGCAGGCGCAGCGCACAGTCGCGCCGCTGGCCCGCCTGATCTACCAGTTCGGCGAGCCGGGCTGCGGCGCGCACCAGCGCATGAAGGTAGCCAAGTGGCTGCTCGGCGAGATCTCCAGTCCGGTGTTTCGCCGCCCGGTACGGCCGCTCGATCCGGCGACGGTGCAGCGCTTGCGCGATGGACTGGCAGCGCTCAGCCTCACCGTTGTCAACTGAGCGGAGGACACACCCCATGCGACGCATCAACTGGTCGGAACCGCTGTCCAGGCCGGAACGCCCGGTGGACGTGGCCATCATCGGCGCTGGCCACCGCGCCAACTTTATCTACGGGCCGCTGTGGGAGACGATGCGTCCGTGGCTGCGCCTGGTTGCCGTCTGCGATCCGGTCCGCGCCCACGCCGAGAGCTACGCTGCCAAGCACGGTTGCCGCGCCTACACCAGCATCCGCGAGCTGGCGCGCGATCACGTGGCCGAGGCGGCGATCGTGGTGACGCCGCCGGAGTCGCACGCCTCAATCGCAACCTTCCTCGCCAGCCACCGGGTACACTGCCTAGTCGAGACGCCGTTGTGCATGCTGCCCGAGGAAGCCCGAGTGATGGTCGAGACGGCGCGGGCCAACCGCGTGCTGTGCCGGGTGGCCGAAAACTTCCTGCGCGATCCGGTGGCGCGCTTCTCCCAGGCGGTGCGCGACGCTGGGACGATCGGCGTGATCCGCCGCATCTCCTGCACCGCCAGCCACACCGGCTATCACAACTGCTCGCAGTGGATCGCCTTCGCCCAGGCGCATCCGCAGTGGGTGCAGTCGATCGGCCACGCCATGCCGACGGTGGGGTTTGACTCGTCGCCCAACCGCAGCCATGATCGCGAGGACTTCACCGCCCGCTTCTTCGGCTTCGCTGACGGGTTGCTGGTCGCCGAGACCATGGCCAACGTCAAGGGCTTCCTTGGCCGGCAGCCGCGGCCGGGGCTGAATGAGTGGCAGGGCGAGTCCGGCACCTTGGTCCAACGCGCCACCGTCTCGACGATGTGGGAGCATCGCGTCCACCACGCGGATGGCCGGATCGAGCCGGGGCAGGCCGGCACTGCGTGGCCCTACGTGCTGGAGCTGCGCCTGAGCGAGCCGGAGCGCCGCGGCATCGGTCCCGGCGGCGCACAGGGCTTCGCCACCGCGGTGTGTCCGGTGTGCGAGGAGTCGGACGCCGCGGGCGCCTGGACTCGCAGCCACGCCTGCACGCCACTCGGCCGGGTCGAGCACGTCAATCCGTTCCGGCCCCTGCGCCGCTGCGAGAACCTCCAGTCGTGGTATGGCGCGCCGCTGATCGATCTGATGACTGACTTCGCGCTCGCCATCCGCGCTCTGCGCGTGAGCGAGTTCGACGATCTCGACGCCGCCGCCAGCCTGGCCATGGAACTCCTCGCCGAGGAGTCGGCCAGCCAGGACGGGCGGCGCCTACCGTTCACGCTGTATCCCGAGACCGGGGTTGGGGCGCGGCGGCGGGCCGCGATTCGCCAGCGCCTCGGGGCAGACCCGCTCGACCACGAAGCGATGCTCGCACTAGTCTACCCGGACCGGTTCTGATGTCCCGCGGCCAACTCTTCCCCGCCGAGGGCCGCAGCACGGTCGATCCGCGCACCGGCGCCGTCGTCCGACAGATCACTAGCCATCCCTCGCTGCATCACCACCCCTTCTACTACCTGCCATGCATGGACGACGCCATGCAGCGGCTGTACTTCGTCTCGCACCGCAGCGGTCGGCCGGAGATCTGCTGTGAATTGCGCGCCGATGGTCGGCTGCTGCAGCTGAGCGAGCAGGCTGGAATCAATGAATGGTCGGTGCATCCGTCGCACGACGGCCGACATGTCTACTACACCGCTGGATCACAGGCCTGCCGCCTCGACTGCGCGACTCTGCGTCACGAGGTGCTGCTCGACCTCGGCGGCCCAGACCTGCGCGCGCCGGGCATGGTCGGGGCGGCGATGGGTACGACCTCGCTCAGTCGCGACGATGCTTGGTGGGCGGTGCCGGTCACGGTTGGGGCGGTGTCGCGTCTGGTGATCCTCGATACGCGCAGCGGTACTCACCGCATCGTCCTCGAGCGCGACACCATCGGCCATCCCGAGTTCAACCCCCGCGACAGCACGCGGCTGCGCTACGCCGGACCCTACCACGGCCGCCTCCGGGTGGTCAACCGCGATGGTAGCGATGACCGCCTGGCCTATCAGCGCAGCGGTCGGCAGTGGATCGTGCACGAGACCTGGAACCCGGTCCGTCCGTCGGAGATCCTCACCGTCGACTGGCCGCGGGGCTGTATCGGCATCGACGTCGACAGCGGCGCGGTGCGGCCGGTCTGCGGCTTCAACGCCTGGCATCCATCAGTCAGCCGCGACGGCCGTTGGATGTGCGCCGATACCGTATTTCCGGATCGCGGCCTGCAGCTCTTTGATCCTCAGGACGGCCTCGGCGTGCCGAGGACGCTGTGCCATCCGCAGGCCTCGTCGCAGGGCGCCCACTGGCAGACCGACCATTGTCCCTACGACGATGAGGACTTCCAGCAGGGCCGCCGCACGGTCTACGCCCCGCAACACACCCATCCCCATCCCTCGTTCTCGCCGGATGGCCGGCTGGTCGTGTTCACCTCGGACCGCGATGGCTGCAGCCAAGTCTACGAGGTAGCCGTCCTTCCGAGCATCGTGTCCTTGCGCTGATGTACGCATACAAATAACGCCGACCCTTGGCCCGCCGCACTCCCACGCCCGCCCGTGTCTCGATGCGCACTGTCGCCGAACGCGCCGGCGTCTCGTCGATGACGGGGGCCGGAACCTTGGACAGGCACGTCTTCATCTCGCAACGCCATGCGCGAACTTGCGCATGGGTCAATACGGCCCTATGCGTATATCATGCCCCTGCCCCGCCGTCTCCTGGTCCACGACGAGCAACCCGGTGCCTACCACGTCATCTCGCGCTGTGTGCGCCGCGCCTTCCTCTGCGGCGACCGCGCCGAGCACCTCGGCTCGGTCGATCCCGGGAGCGCCGAGCTCCCGCACGGGCCTTAAACCGTTGTACTATATAATGGAGACAAATGCATTGCGTTGCTTCGAGACGCGGCGCGGTTGACGCCGCCCCCGCCCAGCGCGTCGGTGCGCCGCGGGTTGAAGCAACGGGTGTTGGACATGGCCTCTGGTGATGTGCTCCCGTCCGTCGGGATCGGAGCGTGATCGTCCGGTTAGCGCATGGACGTGCGCCCCCCGTCCGGCGATGGTGCTGATCGCCAGCGGTTACCTACCAGTGTCTCGGACCAGTGCCCACCCTCGCATACCCCGGCCCTGAGCCAATTCCGGATCAGGCGTACGATGCGCGGGTCGGCCACGTGGTGTTCTACGAACTTCATCAACCACTGATGATCCAGCGTGTCGAAGAAGCTCTACTGCATACTCGGCAAGTTCAGGCTTGGCGGTTCGACCGGGAACTCCGGCATGGCCTTGTCGTAATCCTCCCTGAGCTGCCCCGGCCGCACTGGTCGTTGCCTGCGTGGTCAGCACGCGGCCTACGGCGCGCCGGCGTGCTTGCCACGACAGATGCTACACCAAACTCACCTCGATGGAGTCCAGGACCTTCCTCTTCCCCGGCATGGGCGCCACGGCACGGATGTACGACGCGCTGTGCACGTCGCTTCCCGGCGTGGTCGCCTGCGATTGGCCAAAGCCAGCGCAGGGTGAGACCTTTGCCGACTTGGGTGAGTCCTGCATCAGCACCTACGGCATCACCAGTCAGGACATCGTCGCCGGGTGCTCGATGGGCGGCATGGTGGCTGCCGAAATGTTCGTCCGGCTCCACGCTCGGGCGCTCATCCTGATCGGCAGCTGCACCCATCCGGCAGCCGTGCCCTTGCACCGCATGGCCGGCTTCGGCTCGCATTTGCTACCTGATCGGCTTCTGGGTTTCTCGGCACGCAGCCTGCCCGGCGGGGTACGCCTACGCTCGGCCCTCCTGGCCGACCCCGCGTTCGTTCGATGGTCACTGCGCGCGTTCGCCTCATGGCCGGGCGTCACGCTACCGCTGGGGGGTCGCACTTATCACATCCACGGCCTGCTCGACCCGGTCATTCCGGTCATCAACGTGCGCCCTCAACGCATTGTGCGCAGCGGCGGGCATCTCATTGCCATTACGCATCATCGGCAGGTGGCCAGCTTCCTGGCGCGGGCGATCCAGGATGCCCACAGCGCGGCGTAACTGAGACGTCCACTGCATCAGCAGCACGATTTCATGTGTGTTGGTGGCCAACACAATCAGACGAAACTGCAAACACATCTGCGGTTATGGGTCTAAATGCGCCCATTATCAGCGACTTACATGCTCGGCCCACTTAACGCAGCGCCCAATCCGCCGCCCCTGATCGGCAGCCATCGGAAGACGCCGCCATGCCCCGTTACCTTGCCACCCACCACGCCATCCAGCGCTTCGTCGAGCGCTTGTAGGCGCGAGCCCTCACTTGCACCTGAGGTGCGCCGCCCACTCTTGGCAACCGTTGGCAACGGCTACCAAGATGACCACTGACGACATTATGACCCTGCCCGAGGTCGCCACCTTATTGAAGGTCGCGGAGCGGACGCTCTACACCATGGCGCAGAACGGGGAGATTCCCTGCTTCAAGGTGCGTGGGCAGTGGCGCTTCCGTCGGACGGATTTGGACAAGTGGATTGTGGATCAGTTACCGACGACATCAAAACCCAGGACAAATGACGATGGCAAAGCGCCGCAAAGCTGAAGACGACGAAAAGCCGACAGCGGTTGCTGCCACCGACGATCAGATGGATCCCGAGGCTTCGCTTGAGGACGGCGGTGACGACGACCTCGCTGACGATGGCACCATCTACGACTGGATCACCGACCTTCCGGTGAAGGACTCGCCACGGGAACAGGTCATCCAGCGGATGGCGCGCGTGCTGTTTCATCAGTACAATATTGCTCCCGATGACATGTCTCGGGACTTCGTGATGCCGGATGCCGGAAAGAAGGGGCGCGGCAAGAAGGTCGACATCGCCATCTTCGCCGCTGGGCAGCCGCACACGTTGGAAAATCTTCGGCGAGTCGTTGTCTGTCGGCCAGAGCCCGGCCTTGGCAAACGAGGTAGCATCAAACTGCGAGATTACGATCAGGCCGAGGAAGATCTTCAGTTGGTGAAGGATTTCTTGGCGCTTGCAGGCAAAGCAAAATACGGCCTATGGACCAACGGACTCGAACAGTTTTTCATCGAACGAGTTCCGACGCGCTTCGAAGACAAATTTGAGCCGTCAGCTGGCTGGCCTATGGCCAGTGATTCCGGCGAGACCGTTGGCAATGCGTCCGCTGGCTACAACACCATGCGCAAGGCCGATCGCGAATCGCTGCGCTTCGCCTTCCGGCGCTGTCACAATTATCTGCATGGCAATGAAGGCCATGGCAAAGAGCAGGCATTTCGCCAGTTCCTGATTCTGATCTTCTGTAAACTCCATGATGAACGTCATGGCAACAAGAATGCCCGGCTTTTCCAGGTCGGCTTCAAAGAGCCATTCGATGATGCTGGCAGACGAGCAATCCGCAAACGTATCCAGGAACTTTTTGAACAGGTGAAACAGCGCCATAAAACGCTGTTCAGCCCCACTGATGTAATTGAATTGTCCGATCGGGCGCTGGCCTTCATTGTCGCTGAGTTGTCACGTTACGATTTCATGCGCACACCGCTCGAGGCCAAAGGCGCGGCTTATCAAGAAATCGTCGGTCCAAATCTTCGCGGCGATCTCGGGCAGTACTTCACGCCTCCGCAGGCGATCAAACTCCTGGTGGATATGGTCGACCCCAGCGAGACGGACCGGATCATTGACCCGGCTTGCGGCACTGGCGGCTTCCTGGTCGCCTGCGTTGCGCACCAGCGCGAGAAAATGAAGTCTGGCGATGGAACCTCAGAGATCATCGACATTCAATTGCGCCTCGGGCAATACGTACAGCGCAGCGTCTATGGCTGCGACTTCAACGAGTTCCTGGTCAAAGCCTCGCGCATGAATTTGGTGATGGGTAGCGACAATCCAGGCAACTTGTTCCATCTCAACTCACTGGAATTCCCTGACGGCAATCTCACCAGCGTCAAAGCGGCAAAAGAAAAGATCCCGCTCGGTTCGATGGATGTGGTCTTCGCCAATCCACCGTTCGGTAAGAATATCCCGATCACCGAACGTAAAATACTCGAAAACTATGACCTCGCCAAGTATTGGGAGTCAGACGATCAGGGTGGATTCAGAAAATCTCCTGGGGATCGAGTCAAAGCCGCGGTGGAGCCCCAAGTCTTGTTCTTGGAGCGCTGTATCGATTGGCTGAAGCCCGGCGGGAAACTCGGCATTGTGCTGCCCGATGGCATCCTTGGCGCACCGGGTACCGCCTTCATTCGTTGGTGGGTCATGCAACGGGCCTACGTTCTGGCCAGCGTCAAACTGCCAGTCGAATGCTTCATCGTCGAAGCCAACGTCAACATTCTTACCAGCTTGCTGGTGCTGAAGAAGAAGACTGAAGCACAGCGCTACCGCGACACCGAAAAACCACCTGATTACCCCGTCTTCATGGCGATCGCCGAGAACGTCGGGTATGACCGGCGCGGCAACAAGAAGTACATTCGCAAGCCGGATGGTAGCGAAAAAATCGAGTCCTTTGAGGATCCCGAGCAACGTCGCATCGACGGCAAGTTGGTCACCAAAATGCGGCGCCGTCGTCGACCGATCCCGAACGATGACCTGCCCAAGATCACCGAAGCCTACAAGGTATTCCGCGCCAAATACTCGGAACCAGGCACATGATCACACGTATCGAGGCTGAAAATTACCGCTGCTTCCGTTCACTTCGGGTGAATCTCACCGAATATCAGGTGATCATTGGTGTGAATGGTGCTGGCAAGAGCACCCTCCTGGATATTCCGGTGGCATTGGGCGAATTGCTGTCCCGTCCAGTCGGTGAAGTTTTTGCGGATCGTTGCTACGGCATGGATGAATTGCTGCATTTCGGCAAGGCAGATAAACAACTGGGCGATGCGTTTCTCTTGGCGGTCGAGGCGACGATTCCCGACGACATTCGCACCACCTTGGAAGGATTCACTCGTCCGTCCGACCTACAACATCTTGACCGACTGCGCTGGGAATTACTGGTTACCCTCAACGATCGGCGCTTCCTGGCTATCGACACCGAACGAGTGTGGTTGTTAGGACATGCTGACGGGGCCGAGCCAGCTCCGGTCGGTAATGGCCTCACCGAGCCCGGAACCCAACCCGGAAAATTCCAGATCCTGGAGCGCACCGGGCAGTCAGCGGGAGCATGGCTGTCGTTCCTTGTTGAGACCCCCAAACCCGGAGTCGGTAAACGCGGACGCCCGGCAAAGTCAGTCGAACAGGATGTTACCCAAGGCACCGCCACTCGGGATGCCAGCTATCCAGTAGATGCCGGCCGCGTGGCGATGGCACAGATCCCAATTTCGGGCGAGCTGGGAACAGCGGTGCAATGGCTGCGTGAGATGTTCGCCCAAAAGGCCGTCGTCTACGATCCCGATCCACGTATCTTATCAGAGCCACGGCCAGGCGATCGTCCCGATAACGTTCAGGAGGATGCGGGAAATTTCCCATGGTTGCTGTTGGGCATGCAGGACGCACTCAAAAGCACGGCTACATACCAAAAGGAAAATCGCTCGACCAAGACCAACGAAAACGCCAATGCGGTATCCACCTTTGTTCGCGGTGACGCGCTTCATGAGTGGCTTGGACATGTGCGTACCGCCCTCCCAAACATCGTCAGCATCATTGCGCATCGTGAACGCGGTGGACGCAAAGCGTATATCGAAGTCACCTATCAGGGCGCTCCTGGCCATGTGTTTGCGGTGACCTCAAACAGCCTGTCTGCCGGCACCTGGCGACTCCTGACGCTCACGTTCCTGGCCTACCAGAGCCAGCCGCGCCCTTTGGTGATTGGTATCGAAGAGCCTGAGACCGCGTTGCATCCGCTCGCCATTTCCACGGTTCTGGATTCACTGCGTTCGTTGTACGGCAGTCAGGTGATGGTGGCAACCCACGCACCCATGGTGCTCGCGAAGACCGACATCGACGACATCGTGGTGCTGTCCCGTGACTCATCAGGTGCGGTCACCGCCTTGCGTGGTCGCGAGCACCCGGCACTCGCAACCTGGAAGAAGGGCGCGCCGCTGTCGGTGCTCATGGCTTCCTCGGTGTTGTCATGAGAAGCCTGCTGGCCATGGTCGCAGACAAAGATGCCCGCATGGGTATCGGCGCGCTACTGACAAACGGCAGTCGCTATCGTCACCCACGTTCCGGCCGGCATCTGGCGGCATTTGACTTCCAGCTCGAATCCGATCTACGCTCTGTCTCTGGTCACGACGGTCACCTGCATGTGCACGTAGCGGATCTGCTCGCACAATATCGCTCGACACATCAACGCGTTCTGGTGTTCCTTGATCAGCAATTTGGCGGCGAGTTGCCGGCCACAGAAATTCACGCCGACATCTGCTCACGACTCACTGCTGATGGCTGGAGTCGAGATCGATTCGAGCCTATCGTCTTTGATCCAGAAATTGAAATATGGATGTGGCAGGATCGCGACAATGCCACCTTCGACTCCTTGATCGGATTCAGCCAACGGCCCACTGATGCCAGGCGGTATCACTCCGTACGCGATTGGTTGCGTCATCAACCGGTGGCCAGTCCGCTGTGGCCTGAGGGGCAGGCAAAGCCGCCCGACCCCAAGTATGCCTTGGAATGGACCATGCGGCGTTGCCATACACCGTTGTCGTCGACCACGTTTACCAAGGCAGCCGAAATCCTCGGCGATAAAGGATGCACTGATGCATCTTATCAGAGCTTCAACGCAGCGATGGACCGCTGGTTTGGCTCATCGTCTGGGTGGGTGGCACCATGAAGACGGTCAACCTCAAGAAGCCGATCACCGCCAAGTGGATTGTTCGCGAAGGATGGAGACTGGATGCGGCTCCGTTTTTGTCAGGGAAGGTTGAGGCACTATTGGCTCTGGAAAAATTACCGACGACGCGTCTTGCTGATCTCACCCATGGACACGATGGTGGGATTTACAACGGGCCGCAGTTCAGGCGAGTGTATGTCGATGACCCCGAGCAAGGGGTCCCGTTCATTGGATCCAGCGACATGCTCTTGGCAGATCTCACACGCCTGCCGCTATTACGGCGCAAAGATGCCGAGTCGTCACGGCTAAGCTATTTGAAGCTGCAAGAGGGCATGACGCTCATCTCGTGTTCAGGCACCATCGGACGAACAGTGTTTTGTCGCCCAGACATGTCAGGGGCATGGTCATCTCAGGATGTGCTCAAAGTTGTTCCAGATCCAGCCAAGGTGCCACCGGGTTATGTGTATGCTTACCTCAAGAGTCGCTTTGGTGCCCCTCTAGTTATTTCAGGAACGTATGGGGCAATCATCCAGCACCTTGAGCCTCAACATCTCCACGATCTTCCGGTGCCTCGCCTTAGCGCCGCGGATGAACGGAGCATCCATTCAAACATTGGTCGCGCAGGAAAACTAAGAGCTGAATCCGCTGAATTTTTTTCCCTCGCAGCCCAAACCGTTGCTCGACTCATTAAGATAGAAGCCCCCCGAAATATTCACGAATTCGTTACCCCACTGATTAGCACCGCATCGGCAAAAGATCTCATTCAGCGGTTTGACGCTCATTACTTTAATAAACGGGCTCTCGATTCTCGATTTGCTTGGGATGGCCACCCAAATATGGCGCTCAGTGATGTTGCGGAAGTGTATATCCCTAACATTTTTAAGCGTCGTTACGCGCCCGATAAGTCGTTTGGTTACCCGTATTTAACCGGAGGCGATATCTTTACCCTCATGCCAGAGATAAAGGACTATCTTTTGCGTCCCGTGGCAGAAGAGGGTCGCCTACTGCTCACCAAGGGCATGATCGTGATTCAAGACTCAGGACAAGTCGGCGGGCTTATTGGATCGTCAGTTATCATCGGCGCTCAACTTGATGGATATGCCGCAACAAATAATATGGTGCGCATATTGGCTAAGGACGCAGCGGACTCCGGCTATCTGTTTGCCATCTTGCGGTCTGAGCATGGCCGGCGGCTGCTGGAGCGTGAAGCGACTGGTACGAGCATCCCACACCTCGATCAAACCCGCGTCGCCACTATACGCATTCCTTGGCCTGACCATGCCAAGCGGCGTGTTATCTCAGAAATGATAGAACAAGCGGTCCAGCTCCGCGACAAAGCTGCCGCGTTAGATCACAAAGCCATCGCTGAGGTGGAATCGGCTATCGGTGAAAGTCGTGGCTAAGTTCATTCCCTTTGGCACGACGCAAAACGACGGTGAACGCCGTCTTCTCGCCTTGTTGCGCGGCAAGCTTCCCGCCACCTATACCGTCATCGGCAATCCCGAAGTTCATCTCGGGCATCAGGTCTTTGAGATCGACGCCATCGTCCTCGCACCACACGCGGTGTATTTGATCGATGCCAAGGGTACCCAGGGCGAGATCACCGTGCAGTGCGGGCGCTGGTACCCGCGCAATCGCGAACCATTCCATTCACCGGTGGCCAAGGCGCGTTCTCAAGCGAAGGCGCTCAAGGGCGCGATCGAGAGCAAGGATCCGGCCCGATATCAAGAATTACGTTCGGTATTCGTTGAGCCACTGGTGGTGCTGACCAGCCCAGGCGCGCGCATCGTTGCCGACGGGCCTGGCACCGATCGTGGCAACGTGGTCGGCATCGACGCCATCATTCAGCGCATCGAAGATACCGGGCAACTGCAACCCTGGGCCAAGCCATTGGGTGCATCCTGGCGGCTGATTGAGAAGTTGATCACCGGCGCGGCCAAAGTGCCAACAGCAGTGAAATATGGCCAATGGACACCTGCCGAGCGCCTGACCGGGACAGAGACGTTTGAGGATTTCCGAGCCAAGCACAGCACCTTAGGTGCTCGGGCTGGCTCGGTGCGTTTGCGCGTCTATCGCCTGGATCCCTTGCTGATCGAACCGGAGAAGACGCGGCAATGCAATCTGATCAAAAATGCTTACACCGCGCTCAATCAACTACCCAGCCATACCAACATTGTCGCTGCCAAGGACTTCTTTGAAGTTGAGGGAGGCGATGCCTGGGTATTGGTGAGCGAAGACATCCCCGGCAACGCTCTGCGGGTACACTTGGATGGTCATGCGCCGCCACTGACCTGGGATCAGAAACTGGTCATCGCCAACGAGCTGCTGGCAGCGCTCGCCCACTGCCACGCTCATGACGTGGTGCACCGCGATCTGACTCCAGCGGCGGTACTGATCACACTCGATGGGCACGCCAAGCTCACCGGATTCGACCACGCGCGACCTTATCCCAATCGCAGCGGTACCATTGCCGCCGAACTGCGCTCGCTGCTTGACCCTCATTATCAGGCCCCCGAATGCCACGATGACCCGGCTAAAGCAGACGCGAGCAGCGATGTGTTCAGCGCTGGAGTGCTGCTGTACGAGTTGTTTGCTGGCGAGTTGCCTTGGACTAGCACAACCGAAGCGATTCAGCATGATGGTCGCTTTCCGCGTCCATTAAACCCTCCGGTGCCTGGTCTCGATTGGCTGCATGACGTGGTGCAGAATCTCTGTCATCTCGATCCGAAAAATCGACCTCGGGCTGAAGACGTCCTGAGTGTCTTCGTTGCCAAGAGCGATACCGGGTCGCCGCCACCATCACCGCACGTCGCCCTCAACTACGCCGACCTGCCAGCTGAAACTTTATTGGCGGGGAAATACCGCATCGAGTCCCGCCTGGGCAAACCTGGTGGATTCGCCGTGGCCTACAAAGCCCTCGATACCTTAGCGGATGCGCCGCGCGTCTTGAAACTGGTCGTGAAGGACAGGACCAGCGTCGCCGAACGCTTCCTAGGTGAATACAAGAAACTCGCGAACCTGGCCGAACACCCCCGAGTGATGCGCGTTTTGGATGGGGCCTTCCTGCCTCATGAAGGCCCTCCGTACCTGGTCTTCCCCTTTCTCGATGGCTTCGACCTCGACCAGCTCATTTCAGGGCAGGCGTTCTCGCCCGACGATGGACTGCGCATGGCGCGGGAAGTGGCCGAAGGATTGATTCATCTCCATCGTCACAACTTGTTCCACTGTGACATCAAACCACGCAATATCCTGTGGACCAAGCACGGTGCCGTCATCATCGACTTCAACGTCGCCATGTTTGGGCACGAAGTGGGTCATGGTGGTGGTCAGCATCGTTATCTACCACCTGATTTTGATTCGGCGCAGGATCCCAACGCATCGGACCGAGCTGATCGAGATGTGGTGGCATTGGCGATCACACTCTATGAGGCAGTCACGGATGGCGGTTACCCCTGGGAGGGCGACACGCCACAGGCAGGAAAAGAGCCGCTCGATCCGCGAGCTGTACGCACCAAACGCGGGAAGGTGAACGGCAATTCGCGGTTGAGCCAGGTGTTGGTGACGGTTTTACAGCGTGCCTTAGCGCCCTTCCGCAGTCAGCGGTTTCCGGATGCGGAGACCTTCCTGAACGCACTGAACGGGGTTGATCGTGCACTGGTCAGCGAGAGCACAGCGGCTCTGCCCAAACCGTCTGCTCCCCCTGGGGTTGCGGCTGGCGCGGTCGGATCGCCCGCCATTCCCACGGGTGCCTGTGCGGCGGGCGAAGACAAAAATCGGAACCCGTTCGTTGAGCTGCTGGCTACGCTCTACAGCCAAAGCGACATCTCGAATCGAGGGACACGCGGATTGGATACCGGCACCAACGCCTTGTATGTCGAGACCAATCTCGATCGGGTGTTGGCCCCGGAAATTCTGGCCAGGAAACATCGTTTGATTGTCATCACGGGAAATGCAGGCGATGGCAAGACGGCCTTCTTGCAACGCCTGGAACACGAAGCGGAGCGACAAGGAGCAATTCGGATCGCCACACCAACCGGAGCACGCATTCAATTTGGCCGGACTCGCGCCGCTGAAACCACCGGAACCATGCCACCGCGTACGAGCGGAAAGGTGCAACGCTATGACGGAGCAGCTGAAACTACATCTTCTTGGAACCTAGTCACCAACCATGATGGCAGTCAGGATGCTGGAGCAGTCGATAACGATGCCGTATTAGCTGATTTCTTTGGTCCATTCGCGGGCGAAACGACTGCCAAGTGGCCCACTGATGAAACACGCTTAATCGCTATCAATGAAGGGCGTCTGCAAGATTTCTTGGAGAACCCCGAACTTGGCGGAACATTTACCCATTTACGGCAGCTCCTCCGCCGTGGCCTTCACGACGATCAGCCAATTGATGGGGTAGTGGTCGTCAATCTGACTTGCCGTGCGGTCGTTGCGCTGGACGATCGCGGTGAATCCGTGGTAACACGATTACTTGATAGTTTCGCAGCGCCAACCCAATGGCAGGCATGCCAACGCTGCGATCTTAAGGATCGCTGTTATGCCCGACACAATGCAGCAACGATTCGTGCACCAGTATCCGGAGCGCAAGTACGCACACGCATGCAGAGGCTGTTCTCGCTGGTGCACCTCAAAAACGAATTGCATCTCACCCTGCGGGATAGCCGCAGTGCGCTGGCATTCATGCTGTCAAGTGGACGAACCTGCGCCCAGATTCATGACCTCTATGCCGATGAAAACCGGAATGAGGTGCTATCTGGCTTTTACTATAATGCGATCTTTGGTGGTAGTGATCCGGCAAGCGAAGGGTCGGGAAGCGTCGATAGACTACTCACTGCATTGCGTGCTTTCGACCCAGCGCAGACCGGAGATCCACTGCTTGATCGACGCCTGGATAGCCAAGGAATCACCGACGATGACCGTCAGCGGCTGACGTTTTCCGAACGCGACTCGTTCGATGATGTCATTCTATCGCAGGCGCATGCCGATGCGGCGACAACTGGCGGCGAGGTCTCGCCATTGCGTATTTCATGTCACCATCGAGTGGTGGGTTGGCTGCGTCGTCGTTGGCTTTTCGAGCGACGAGACGAGGGCTGGTGGGATATGCTGCCCTATCGTTCGGCGCGTCGATTTGTTGAAGTGATAGATGGCACGAGGACATTTGACGCCGCAGCGACAGCGGCTGAACTGATCAAGGCCATCAATCGTGGCGAGGGACTGTCCGACCCGGTACGCATGGGAGGTGACTTGGTACTGCGCGTGCGCCCGATGGATCGTGCTCGTCTGAAATCATTCCGCACCTTCCCTGCCAGCGATTTCACCGTGGAACTTGCCGGACCGAGCGGCCGAGATGGACTGGTTGAGGCAATGCCCACCGGACTTCAACTGATTCGCTCAAGTACACGTGGAGCACGCCTGCATATCGGCTTAGAGCTGTTTGAGTTGCTGACTCGGCTCGTCGATGGGTACTGGCCATCGGTCGAGCAACGGCAAGGACGCCTGCACGAATTGTCGGTCTTCAAGAACCTGCTATCTGCCGAGCCCTATCAGCGCATTATCCTGACCGAAGATGGGCATGCGTTCTATTCCATTGCTCGTGACGGACGGGGGACCTTGAACTTGAGCGCCATCACCGGGGCACTGGAGAGCCATCATGCGTAAAGAAGACCGTGAGTTCCGCTTGGCGGCGATCAGCCACCTTGACTACAAGACCATCACGATGGACCGGGTGTTGACCTCGCTGTTTCCACGTCTGCTTTTTGGTGGCGCGGTCAATCGCGTACGGAAGCGACCAGACCTGACCGTCGAGACATTCGTTCAGGAGTTCCTGGACCCCAAGGGCGTAAACGGTGAAAAGCCCGACTGGTTTGTTGGGTTCGATAAGCACCCCGACATCGTTCGTGCGTGGGTGCTTGATAATCTTTTGGATGTGGTGAATCGCGGACGCCCTACGGAAGCCGTTGCTGCTCCACGACCGCTGCACTTGGATACGTTTAAATTTCGCAATCCAAAATACTGTCGTGATTACGGGGCGTCGCAGCAGCTCTACTGGATGCTGTATGCAGCCCGTTCGCATGGACAGGCATCGCTTGATGAGCTGAAACGCTTTTTTCGTATCGGTATCGACCCTGTTACCGGGCGCGATCAGCATGCTCAGCTTGACGTTGAAACTCAGGCACTCCTTCGTCTTTCCTCGCAAATCGAGAATCAAATCCGTGATGATGCGGATCAAGAACGAAGTGCGCCATTGTGCCTTGGCTCCTGTGATGTCTTGGCCGAGGACGTACGCCGACTGCTGGCCTATCAGCGAGTCATACCGCGATCAGTATTGGTCGAATACCTCAAGACGCTATTCGCTTTTCACCTCGCGCTGTACCACTTACGTCTGGCGAAACTGCTACCGGCACTTGTTGCTGCAAATGGGGAATCGGCCGGGTGCCAAGCATCTACTTGCCCCGGCCAAGGGGTCGTCAACTGCCAGGGTCGCACTGGCATCCTGATTGATGCTGCCAACCAGGCTGGCTCGCCTATCGCGGCCTTGGCCGAGACGAGCGCAGAGTTTCAGTACCGTCGAGCAGGCCAGGGATTGGTACGCGCACAGATTCTGGTCGGCAAATTGGCGACCTTCGCCGACCAGATGGAGCGAATGAACAAGTTACCACGTCCTGAACATGGCATGCGATCGGTCCATGAGATTCTGCGCGTGCTTGGGCCGAGCTTTGCCGCAGATCGGGACAACTTCTTCGCCCAGAAATTATTCGGGCTGTTGAATCACTTGCGTCAAGATGGCGAGGAGTCGTTGTCGGATCTTGTCGCTAAGATCGAGGCACTAGACCTATCCCCGCTTGAGAAATACTTGGAAATCAACCTCGCCCAGCGTAGTGGCTACTGGCGAGACTTTATCGTTTCGTGCCTTGATTCTCTGTTTCTTAAAAACAAGGACGGGGCAATGGTAGCGCAGCCCCGCACGAAAAATGCCCGCCGCCGGTTCATATTTGACGGGCGCATGATTGAAGTACTGGTGCAGATTGCGGTACTGGAGCCAACCGCCCAAGGGTTCCGTACCAAAAATCTGCACGTAGATGACCTGTTGACGTTATTGCGTAATCGCTACGGCATTCACATCGACCAATTGCCACTGGGTGAGGGTTTTCAGGAAGTCACCATCGGCGATCGAACTGCACTGCGATCCAATCTGACCGCATTCCGTATTCGACTGAGAGACATCGGCTTCCTGCGCGATTTGTCTGACGCCTATACCTCGCAGACCATCACGCCACGATATGAAATTATGGAATCCACCCATGTCTGAGGCTGGCCTTGGCATTCGATCGGTCACTACCGCCGAACTGCGCCATGAACTGCGTGGCCTGCTTGTGCCGCATCTTGCACAAGAGCTGGCTCGACGCGAACCCGGCCACTGCATGCGCATGACTGACCTGGATACCGAGTTGATGGTTGAACTCACCACTGCTCTGCATGGCTCGGGCTGCGGGGCGCAGGTACACGTGCTGGGAACAAAGGATCAGGCCGATGGGACAGTAACCATCACCAGCACTAAGCTGGTGGAGTTGCGGAATCCCGCTGCCGATGGCACGCAGCGCCAACCCTTATTGGTATTTGTTCCGGCTGAGTTGCGCACAAGTGCAGAGGACTCATTTGGCATCGCGACGTTCCAGGAC
>ENA-ORBV01008900-ORBV01008900.1-microbial-mat-metagenome-genome-assembly--contig:-NODE-8900-length-16702-cov-4.836331_pt1 | contig 16702 bp, 14 predicted proteins | sample MGYA00237777_ERZ505514 | MGnify/ENA primary metagenome ERZ505514 (study PRJEB26160, sample SAMN06269048) | microbial mat metagenome | isolation source: Oligotrophic lake microbial mat | place... | reverse complement strand
CACCGAGATGGCGTGTTCAGGTGAACGGCCGGTCTGCAGGCGGAGGAGGATTGTCGGGACAGGAACCGCCGCGCGAGCGTCGGTCGCCCATTCCGCCAGCGATTTGGTTTCTCCCCAGGCCGTGACCGCCGCCCACTTCGAGCGCCGACCTCGCTTCTTCGTGTTCGGTCGGATCGCCACACCAGGGACATACGGACCCTGGGCGAATGCGGCTTCCACCGTCATACCGCAGTCGAGCACACGCCAGTACAACCCCTGATGCGACACCGGACATCGGGGATCACGCGCCCACTCCCGGATGGTTTTCGCCTGGCCGAATGCCGTGTGTAAGTGCCGGTTCGGCAGCGGCATCGAGATCGCCACTTCGAGGCCCATGCCTCGTTGAATGCGGGCCAGTATCTCGTCGGCAGAGACTGTCGCGCGCGGATCAGCCGCCCATTCCGCCACGGTTTTCGTTTGACCCCAGGCCGTGAGCTTCCTCGGCCCTCGGTTGCGTTGACCGCTCTGCTCGCCCGAGCGAACCTCCGCGACCAGATCGAGGTGTTGCAGACCCTGCATGCCCAGGCCGAGGCGAACCGGGCAGCGGGCGAAGACGCGTTGGCGGAACTGGCAGAGGCCGTGCAGGCCCTGGCGGGCGACACGGTGGCGTCGGCACTTCTCGCGCAGGGCCGGCACCTGGTCGCGCGCTCCTTCAAGTACCACCGCCCGCGCGGCATCATGGCGTGCGGAATCGAAGAGCCCAACGCCTTGCTCACCGTGGGCAGCGGTGCGCGCCAGGAGCCCAACCTGGCTGCCACCGTCATCGAAGCCCATGGCGGGCTGCAGGTAGCCACGCAAAACGCCTGGCCGTCGGTCCGTTTCGACCTGATGGCGATCAACTCACTGCTGTCGCCGCTGTTTGTCGCAGGCTTCTATTACAAGACCTTCATGGGCCCGACGCGTGGGGCCTGGATGTTCTACGAGCATTTCATCCGCAAGGCGGCGGGGCTGGGTGCGGCAACCGAGCAGCCAGACCCGGACCGTTACGACTGGCACCATGTTTTCACGGATCTGCTGGTAGTCGGGTCTGGCCCGGCCGGGCTGACGGCTGCCCTGTGCGCCGCGCGCGGCGGCCTCGACGTGACCCTGGTCGAGCAGGATTTCGAGCCTGGCGGTTCGCTGCTGGGCCATCCGGTCGGAAGTGGGGCGGCGCAGTGGCTGCAGCGGATGCTTGCCGATCTTGCCGCCACCGGGCGCGTGCGCGTGCTGACGCGTGCAACGGCTTTCGGCCTGTACGACGGCAACACCGTCGGCGTGGCCGAACTGTCGCCCCCAGGCGTAGCCGCCGTGGAGCGTGGTGTCCCGCGGCAGCGTTTGCACATCGTTCGTGCACGGGCGGTTCTCATGGCCTGCGGGGCGCTTGAGCGCCCGCTGGTGTTTCCCGGCAATGACCGGCCGGGCGTCATGCTGTCCGGCGCCGTGGGTGCCTATGTCAACCGGTACGCCGTGGCTCCTGGCCGCAATGCCGTATTTGCCGTCAACAATGATGCCGCTTACCTCGACGCGGTCGCGCTGGCGCAATCGGGAGCGCGGGTCAGTCTGGCCGACCTGCGCGCGCAGGCCGGTGCCCAGGTGCTGGCCTTGGCCCGCGAAGCCGGTGTGCAGGTGGCCCTGGCCACTGCAGTCACGCATGTGCAGGGCGCACACCGTGTCCGCTCCTGCATGCTCGCACCCTATGACATCGGCACCGGCACGGTGACCGGGGCGGCGCGCAGCCAGGCGGCAGACCTGGTTGCGATGTCGGGCGGGTGGACGCCGACGGTGCACCTGACATCGCATCGCGGCATCAAGCCGGTCTACCGCGACGACATCGCCGGTTTTGTGCCGGGCGGCTTCGACCGCTCGCACCTCGGCGCTGGCGCGATGACGGGCACCCAGACCTGGGGAGCGGCCGTCCAGAGTGGCTGGAATGCCGCAGTGCAGGCGATGGCATTGTGCGGCGCGTCCGCTGATGGCGAATGCCTGCCGCCGCCACAGGGCCTGGACGCAGACATGCGATTTGCGCCGCTGGCTCCGATTCTTTCCGGCAAGGCGCGCGACAAGGCCTTCGTGGACTTCCAGAGCGACGTGGCAACCGACGACATCGGACTGGCGCACCGCGAGGGTTACCAGTCGGTCGAGCACCTCAAGCGCTACACCACACTGGGCATGGGAACCGACCAGGGCAAGACCTCCAACCTCAACGCCCTGGCGATGATGGCGGCATTGCGCGGTATGCAGGTGCAAGAGGTCGGCACCACCACCTTCCGGCCACCGTATTCACCGGTAACGATTGGAACCCTGGCCGGGCGCAGCGTGGGTGCGCATCTGGCACCGCTGCGGCGCACCTCCATGCACGACTGGCATGTGGACAACGGTGGCTTCATGATGGAGGCGGGTACCTGGAAACGGCCGTTGTGGTACCGGACTTTTGGTGCCAACCTGACGGAGGCCTACCAGGCCGAGATGGCTTTCGTGCGCGAACAGGTTGGTATCGCGGATGTGTCCACACTGGGCAAGATTGATGTGCAGGGGCCAGATGCGGCGGAGTTTTTGAATCGGGTCTACGTCAATGGTTTCGCCAAATTGCCGATCGGCAAGGCGCGCTACGGCTTCATGCTGCGTGAAGACGGTATCGTCATGGACGACGGCACCACCAGCCGCCTGGGCGAGACCGAGTTCTTCATGACCACCACCACCGCGCAGGCGGCCAAGGTGATGGGCCATCTTGAGTTTTTGCTGCAAGTGGTCTGGCCCGAGTTGCGGGTCACGGTGGCGTCGATCTCTGACCAGTGGGCGGCGATGAGCATGGCCGGACCGAAAGCGCGCGATGTGCTCAAGGCCGCGTTTCCCGAATTGGACGTCAGCAACGAGGCGATACCGCACATGGGGGTACTGGATGCCGACCTGGCCGGCGCCTTGGCGGGCGTCCATATTCGCATCATCCGCCTCACATTCTCCGGCGAACTGGCCTACGAGGTGTACACGCCCACACACCACGGTCGGCGCATCTGGGACCACCTGCTTGAAGTGGGCAAGCCCTGGAAGCTGCGGCCCTATGGCCTGGAGGCGCTGGGTTCGTTGCGCATCGAGAAAGGCCATGTGGTCGGCTCCGAGATGGATGGCCGCACTACTTTGGACGACCTGGGCATGGGCCGACTAGCGAGCAAGCTCAAACCGTTCTGGGGCGACGCCTTGCGCCGCAGCGAGCACCTGGCGCGTCCGGACCGCCCGACCCTGGTTGGGCTGGAGGCGGTCGAGGGCGGTGCAGCTCCATCGAATGGCGCGATCCTCTTTTTTGCCGATGACGAGATCCGTGGCCATGGGCGTGGCCACATTACATCGACCGCCTTCAGCAAGGCGGTCGGCAAGTCGATCGGCCTGGGCCTGCTCGAAGGCGGTTTGAGCCGGGTTGGACAGGAAGTGATTGCGGCCTCTCCGGTGCAGGGACGCCAGTACCGGCTGCGGGTGGTGGACCCGTGTTTCCTGGACCCGGAAGGAAAGCTGTACCGTGCCTGATATGACGCACCCCACTGTCGCTGTGCATCGCAGCCCTTTCGAAGGTCATGCGCCGACTGAGCGCCCCAACGCCGCCGGGCAAATTGGCGTGCGGCTGTTTGCCCAGACGCTGCCCAGTGTGACGCAGGTGAGTGCCTGGATTACCGGGACGGCGGAACTGGAGCAGGCGCTGCAGGCGGTACTCGGGCAGTGCCCGCCGGCGGTTGGCGGCAATACCTTGCGCACTGCGCAAGGCCTGGTGATCCGCACCGGGCCCGAAGAGTTCCTGATCGTGGCCGACGAGGCTGCCGACAACACCGTCTGGCTGCGCCAGCATGTGGCCCCCGCAGTGGGCTCGGTCGTTGATCTGAGCCATGCGCGCTGTCGCATCCGTATCGCGGGAGACAAGAGCCGCGACACCTTGGGCAAGCTGTTTGCCATCGACCTGCGGGAGGCGGCGTTTCCCGTGGAGCAAGCCTGCCTCACTGGCCACCACCATGTGCCCTGCCTGATGCACCGGCTCGGCAGTGACAGCTTTGATCTCTACGTTTTCAGCACCTACGCACACGACCAGTTGTCCACCGTGATCGACGCGGCACTGGAGTATGGTGTGGCGCTGCTGCCCCAATGGAGCAATACGACACGATAGTGGTCGGAGCGGGCTCTGCGGGCTGTGTGCTCGCCAACCGCCTGTCTGCCAATCCGCAACACAGGGTGCTGCTGCTGGAGGCCGGCGGCAGCGACCGGCGCCTGTGGGTGCGGGTTCCGATCGGCTACGCGCGTACCTTTCGCAATCCGGCGGTGAACTGGATGTACCAAACCGAACCTGAGCCTGCCTTGCGTGGTCGGTCTTCCTACTGGCCGCGTGGCAAGGTGCTGGGTGGCTCCAGCTCCATCAACGCCATGGCCTATGTGCGTGGGCAAGCTGAAGACTACGACGGTTGGGAGCGGCTCGGCAACCCAGGCTGGGGTTGGAACGACGTACTGCCGTTCTTCAAGCACTCCGAGGACCATGCCTGGGGTGCGGGCGCCCATCATGGTGTCGGCGGCCCGATGCATGTGGACGACATCTCGGCGGCGGTCCATCCCTTGTGTGGCAGCTTTCTGCAGGCTGCCCAGACCTTGGGGTTTGCGCGCACGGACGACTTCAATGGCCCGACGAGTGAAGGTGTGGGCATCTACCAGATCAACACCCGCAGGGGCTGGCGCGAGTCCACGGCCAGTGCCTTCCTGCGCCCCGCGCTGGCGCGTGCCAACCTGGGTTTGCAGTCGCAGGCCCATGCCACCCGCATCCTGATCCGCGACGGACGGGCCTTTGGTGTGGAGTACCGGCGGGACGGGCAACTGTTGCAGGCTTTTGCGCGCCGCGAGGTGATCGTCTGTGGCGGCGCCGTAAATTCGCCGCAACTGCTGCAACTCTCGGGGATTGGCGACGCGCAGTTGCTGGCGCAGCATGGCATCGGCAGCAACGTGCAGGCACCGATGGTCGGCCGCGGGCTGCAGGACCATTTGCACATCACGCACAGTTACCGCTCCCGGGTGCCGACCCTGAACGGACAGTTGTTCCCGTGGACCGGCAAGCTGCGCGCCGCGCTGCAATATCTGGTGTGGCGGTCCGGCCCCTTGGGCATGAGCGTGAACCAGGCAGGCGGATTCGTGCGCTCCGATGCGCAGCAGACCCGCGCCAATCTGCAGCTGTATTTCAACCCGGCCAGTTACACCACACTGCCGTCCGGCGCACGTCGGACGATGAACCCCGACCCGTTCCCCGGCTTCTCGATGTCGGTCCATGCCTGCCGCCCGACGAGCCGCGGCTCGGTCCACATCCGCAGTGCGGACCCGTTCCAGCCGCCGGCCATCCGTCCGAACTACCTGGCGACGAAACGGGACGTGGCAGAGGCACTGGCGGGCGCCCGGTTGCTGCGTGCGCTGGCTGCCAGTGCGCCTCTGCGTGACGTGATAGAAGCCGAAACAGTGCCAGGCTCCGCGCACGAATCGGACGCCGCCCTGCTGGACGATTTCCGCGCGCGCGCCGACACGATTTTTCACCCGGTGGGCACCTGTGCCATGGGGCCGGACCCGGCTACGTCGGTTGTCGACGCGCGCCTGCGTGTGCACGGCGTGCGCGGCCTGCGCGTGATCGACGCCTCGGTGTTTCCGGCCATCACCTCGGGCAACACCAATGCGCCGGTCATCATGGTGGCGGAGAAGGGCGCGCAGATGGTGCTGGAGGACCACGCCCGCGCAGCGGGTAAACGTCACACGCCACACTGAACACACTCAAAACTACTCGCGATGATCGTTGAAGTCGGGGTGCAGCTGGTGCATCTGCGCTGAATTGGTGCGCATCCGGACGCCACGTTCGACGCCATTGCCGTGCGGCCGCACCAACTGCTCTTCGTCTTACCCACCTTTGCCCGCGCCGTTCCTCACGGCATCACGCTGCCGCCGTTGACTTCGATCACCTGTCCGGTGACATAAGCGGAAAATTCTCCACTCGCCAGGAACAGGATCGCGCCAGAACACTCGTCGGCCGTGCCCAGCCGCGCCATCGGTATGCCCGCGCGCAACTGCTCCAGCAATTGCGGGTCGGTATGTCCGTCGTGGATCGCGGTTCTGATTACGCCGGGCGCGACCGCATTGACCCGGATGTTGTCGCCAACCAGTTCCTTCGCCAGCGCGCGGGTCAGGGTCGTGATGTAGCCCTTGGACGCCGCATACAGGCCGGCGCCCAGGCTGCCACCGGTGCGCGCCGCCTGTGAGCTCAGGTTGATGATGCTGCCACCGCCGCTGGCGCGCATCAATGGAATGACGCTGCGGCACAAGGCGATCATTGAGCGGGCATTCAGGTGAAAGACCTGATCAATCAGTTCGTCGCTGGCGGTTTGCAGTGGCGTGCGCTTGACGAAACTGCCAGCGTTGTTGACCAGTACATCGATGCGACCGAATTGTTGCTGCACCTCCCGCGCAAGGCGGTCGAGCTGAGCTGTGTTGCGCACGTCTGCCTGAAATACTTCGCCGTCGCCGCCAGCTGCGCGCACGCGCGCCAGCACGGCGTTTGCTTCGGCTTGGCGCTGGTGGTAGTGCACAGCAACCCGCGCACCGCAGGCGCCAAAACGCACAGCCGCCGCCGCGCCGATACCCGAACTGGCGCCCGTGATGAGAACTACTTTTCCGGCCAGATCATGCATGGCGGTGGGTCGGTTGTGACGCGTGCAGGTGCAAGACAGTGTGGTCCGATTCTATCGATCAACAAGCGTGCCATCGTGCCAGCCAGCGAGAGCTCCACCCGTTTGCGGGAAGAGGATACGGTCGGCGGTAAACCATCGGTTCAGCCCGCCTCGACCTCCACCAGGCAGTCGTAAAAGGTCGGCGCCGAACGGGTCGCGATTTACACCAGGCGGTAAGCCTGCCGCGCAACCCGGTCAAATACCGCGCCATGGTCTTCCTGCGCCACCAGTTCCCGGACCAGCGTGTGCCAGGCGGCGTAGGGCCCGGCCTGTTCCAGTACCGGCCAGTCGCTGCCCCATAAGGTTCTGCCCGGGCCAAAACTTTGCAGCACCTGGCGCACATAGGGCTCCAGCAGGGCGGCGTCGCTGCCCGGTGCCGCTTCGGTCCACAGGCCGGAGAGTTTGCAGAACACCAGCGGGCAGGCCGCCAGCTCCTGCAAGCCATCGGCCCAGTCCCGCCATTGGCCATGGGCAATGGCGGGCTTGGCCCCGTGGTCGATCACGATGCGCAGATCCGGATGCCGCCGTGCCAGGGCCAGGATACGCGGCAGGTGCACCGGTTTCACCAGCGCATCCAGCGCCAGGCCGCATGCGCGCATGGCTTCCAGCGGGTCCTGCAACGCGCCCTGCAAAATCCAGTCGGGGTCGGCGATATCCTGCAGCATGGGGCGCAAGCCCCTGAGTTTGGGGTCGAGCGCCAGCGCCTGGATGCGCTCTGGCGCGTCGGCCGCCAGCATATCTGTCCATCCCACCACCCCCAGCACGTCGGGCGCAGCGTGTGCCTGCCGCAACAGGAACCGGGTCTCGCTTTCGGTTGGGGCGGCTTGCACCAGCACACCTGCCGTGATACCGCACGGGGCGCTGACCTGGCGCCAGTCGTCCAGCCCCACGTCGCGGTAGATCGATCCAGACGCCGGGGTGAGCCAGCCGTAGTCGGCACGCGCCAGTTGCCAGATATGGAAGTGGGCGTCGATCATCCTGAAAACCGCAGTTGACCGCTTTCTTCCGCTGGAGTCGCCTTACGAACTCTAACGTACGTGCGCACGGGCAAGGTCACCTCAAGGGTGACAGCGAGACGCACCCGAGTGAGCCGCGCTGGCGCCTGCTTGCGGCGTTGCTTCTCCTTGCGCTCAGGCGCCCGCAGCGTCGTCTCGCCATGCCAGCGCACCCCATCGCAGCCCCGGGCGCGTCCGACCGCGGTTTCTAGGATCATGGCGCGTCGGGGGTCGGCGCCAGCGGGCCGATCAAGCCACGTGCACGCAGGGCCTGCCAGAAAACAGGAGCTATCGGATACGCCAGCATAGCCGCCCCGTCGTGCCACTGCGCCACGTCCTGTGCTCCCAGCATCACGATCTCGACGGCCGGGTGGGCCAGCGGAAACTGCAGCGCGGCGGCGCGAAGCGGCACCTGGAACTGCGCACACACGGCCTCAATGGCGGCCACACGGTCCACCCACAGTGGCGGCGCTTGGGCATAGTTGAAGCGCGGTACCTTGCCCGGGCCGACGCCAGTGGCCAGAATGCCCGAGTTGAAGACACCGCCCAACGCAATGCGCACACCGCGCTGCACGCACAGCGGCAGCAGCGCGGGCAGCGCGGTGTGGTCGATCAAGCTGTAGCGTCCAGCCAGCATGAGGCAGTCCAGGTCCGCCTGGCGCAATACATCCAGGCACACCTGCACATCGTTTACGCCCAGCCCTATCTGCCGTACCAGGCCTTCGTGCTGCATGCGCCGCAGCTCGGGCAGTGCCTCGTCCACCACTTGCCGCAGCACCTGCGGGTAGCGGGCACCGTGCACAGCAGCATCACAGTCGTGCACGTAGGCGACATCGAGCCGCGCCAGACCCAGCCGCTGCAGGCTGTCCTCGACACTGCGCCGGACGCCGGCGGCCGAGTAGTCCCAAGCTTGCACAAAGGGCAATACCTCCACGTAACCGTACTGGTCGCGCGCGGCATCCGCGTGCGGCAACAGAAGACGCCCGACTTTGCTGGAAAGCACAAAGGTATCGCGCGCCACTTCGCGCAGGGCGCGGCCAAAACGGTGTTCACTCAGGCCGTTGCCGTAGTGGGGCGCCGTGTCAAAGCTTCGGCAACCGCCAGCCAGCGCCGTACACAGGAGCGCCTGTACGCCGTCATCCGCAAGGGCCACAAACAGGTTACCCAGCGGCGCACCGCCCAGACCCAGCGGCCGTCCGTCCCGCAACGGTGGAAAAATCAAGGGTTTCCTTTCTTCACCCCTTAACCCATGGGCGAGTCAGATACTAGCACTAACATGTTAGTTTTGGGCGACGGTCAAAAAGCGCGTGAAGCCTACGGCAGGCCCGGCGAGGAATGGGCGCTGGCCGCTCGCCCGGCGACGCCGCTTCAGCGCGCGATATAGGTCGCGCCCAACGGGCGCGCGCCGTTCAGGCCCCCGTAGCTCTGGCCGCCATGGCCAGTGGGAGGAGCGCCGAACCAGCGGTCGTCGCCGGGTTCCGCGGCCAATTGCCAGCGTACGTCACACGACAGGCGCACGCGCCCCCCGCCCATGCGGTTGTCGCAAGAGCCGTGCAGCGTGAACATGTCGAACAGGATCACGTCGCCAGCGTTGAAGTCGGCTGTCAGCAGGCGCGCATTGCGGCTTGCTGCGAACGCAACCGCATCTTCCGGAAAGGACCCCGGCAGGCTGTCGCGGTCCACATCTACCCCACGGTAACGCGCTTGCAGGTCTTCGAAACGGTTCGACCCCTCGACCACCACCAGCGGCCCCGCCACCGTGGGCACATCGCCCAGCGGCACCCAGGCCGTGAGCAGATGCCCGGAACCCCGGTTCATGTACACGTGGTCGAAATGCAGCGGGCTGGCGCGGCCTTCGAGCATGGTTCGCAGCCACAGGAAATCGAACGGCTTGGTGGTGCCGCCCAGCAGTGCCGCCGAAATGTCGGCCAGCGCGCCCGCATGGGTCACGGCGCGCAGCCGCGGTGCTTCGCAGACTCCGCGCCAGAAGGCGTTGAGGTCGGGATGCAGTTCCGCGCGCCGGCTGCTGCCGCTCGCCACTGCGGCTTCGAGCGGCTCGGCGATCTCGCCGACGGCGGCGAGCCGTTCCAGAACGTCGCGCCGCGCCGCCATCACCTCGTCTTGCCCCAGCGCATTGCGCAGCAGCACATAACCATCGCGCGCCAGGCATTGCGGCAACGCGTCGCGTTGCGTGCGCCAGTCGTTGATCTCGTTCAGGCGCCCGAGCTGGCTCGGGGGCACGGCTTTACCGGCGATGAAGGCGGTCTCGTGCATGGGGGCGTTCTTTCAGCATTGGGTTTGTCGCGCCGTAGGATCGCGCGGGCTCTACGGGAAACCACCCGTTGACCCCGTGTTGGCGGCTGTGATAGTATTACTAACATGTTAGTTTGTCAACACTACCTTGAAGTCGTCGCCGCTGCCGATTCCCGGCAGCGCACTGGCGTGGCGCTGTCCGGCACGGTCCGCTGAACCCTGTACCCGACGCCGCATGCTCAAAGGCCTTTCACCGCTGCTTGCACCCGACCTTCTGCATGTGCTGGCCAGCATGGGGCATGGCGACGAGATCGTGCTGGCCGACGCCAATTTTCCGGCGGCAACCCACGCTAAACGGCTGGTGCAGATGTACGGCCGCAGCGCCCCGGACGTACTGGACGCGGTGCTCAGCGTGTTGCCGCTGGACGATTTTGTGGCGCATGCGGCGCTCACGATGCAGGTCGTCGGCGACGCAGGCACGCGTCCGCCGGTGGCAGATGCGTTTGATGCGGTGTTGCACACACACGGGTTTGGCGCGGCGGCCTCTATCGAGCGCTTCGCTTTTTACGAACGTGCGGCCAGCGCGTTTGCGATCGTTGCCACCGGGGAAACCCGTATTTACGGCAACATCCTGCTCAAGAAGGGCGTGGTGCGGTCATGAGCGCCGCGACGGGCCGCCCCGAGCAAGCTCGCACCGCAGCGCGCAGGGCGGAGGTACTCCAGTGAGCGCCGCGACGGGCCGCCCCGAGCAAGCTCGCACCGCAGCGCGCAGGGCGGAGGTACTCCAGTGAGCATCCGCAAACACGCTGCTGTGGCCTCACCCACGCTGTCGGTAGTGGGCGCGGCGTCAGACACCGTGAGCCAGCGCGCCCGCGCCTACCAGGGCTTTACGCAGCAAATCCTGAGCGGTGGTATCCGCAGCGGGCAATTCATCTCGCAGCGCGAACTCATGGCCTTGCTCGACATGCCGCTGGGCGCCGTGCGAGAAATGATTCCGCGCCTGGAGGCTGGCGGGCTGATCCGTACCGTGCCGCAGCGCGGCCTGCAAATTGCGCATGTGGACCTCAAACTCATCCGCAACGCATTCCAGGTGCGGGGGATGATAGAGCGCGAAGCGATCCTGCATTTCGTGCTCACCGCCAGCAAGGCCGAACTCGATGCCATCGAGGCCAGCCACCGCGACATACTGCGCCGCGCCAGCGCCGCCCGGGTGGACAGCAAATTGCTGGACGATGCCCAGGCGCTGGATTGGGGCCTGCACGACCGCATGGTGGACGTAATGGGCAACGAGATCGTGTCCGAAATCTACCGCGTCAACACCTTGCGTGTGCGCCTGATCAAGCTCGAGCACAGCGTCATCACGCCGGCGCGGCTGATACCGGCGATGCAGGAACATCTGCGCTTTATCGCGGCCTTGCAGCAGCGCGACGACGCCCGCGCGGCCGAGCTGCTGGAAGCCCACATTCACAGCGCGCGCGAACGCGTGATGACCACACCGCTGGAGCAGGTGCAGGCGGAACGTGCATTGACCGCGCCGGTCGCCAGGCTCCGCCTCCCCCAAAACCCCAAGGAGCAGTAGTTGAATCAGGATATTCACGGCCATTTCCCGGCCATGCTGATGCCCGTCACCGCCGACGGCGCACTCGACACCCTACGCGCGCTGGCGCACGCCCGGCATCTGGTCGCGTCCGGCTGCGACGGTGTCGCGCTGTTTGGCACCACCGGCGAAGGGCCGGCCTTCACCAATGCCGAACGCAAGGGCCTGCTGGAGGCAATGCTGGCGGGCGGCTTGCGGCCGGAGCAGGTCGTGGTGACCATCAGTGCCTGTGCGCTGGCCGATGCGATCGACCTGGGGCGCCATGCGGCAGCCCGGGGCTGCCACCGCCAGTTGTTCATGCCACCGTTTTATTTTCGCCAGCCGCGCGACGTCGGCATCGTCGCGTCGGTGTCGCAGGTGGTGCGCGGCATCGACGACAAAGCCTTGAAGCTGTTGCTGTACCACATCCCGGCCCTGAGCAGCGTTGAATTCGACCACCGCAGCATCGCCACGCTGGTGCAGCGCCACCCCGGCCAGGTGATTGGCGTGAAAGACAGCAGCGGAAGCCTGGAGCACGGGTTGGCGCTTGCGCATGCGTTCCCGGCGCTCTCCATTTTGTGCGGCGCCGAGCAACACGTCGCCGCCGTCATGAAGGCGGGCGGGTCGGGCTCCATCAATGGTCTGGCCAATATCTCGCCTGGGTTGATGAGCCGCGTGGTCGCCGCGCCGTCTGCTGTCAGCGCCGACGACGAGAAACTTATCCACGACTTGTTGGCTCTGCTGAGTGTCCTGCCCGGTATGCCGTTTGTGAGCGTATACAAAGCCATGCTGGCCGAGCAGAGTGGCGACGATGCCTGGCTCAACGTACGCTCGCCGCTGTGCCCGCTGGATAACACCGAGGCACAAACCGTGCGCAAAGAGTACCGTGCGATAGGCTCCCTGCTGGCCAACATTTGATCCATAACCCATTTTTTTTCAGGAGACAACCCCATGACCGATTCCACCATTTCCTCCATCCGCCGCCGCGCCCTTCTGGGTGGCGTTGCAGCCCTGGGCGCCAGCGCGCTGCCGGGCTTCGCGCAGACCAAGACCGTGCTGCGCATTTCCACCCCGGCCGTGCCGGACGACTGGCACGGCAAGATGTGGACCGTATTCAAGGAGTCGCTGGACAAAAGCGCGCCGGGCGAGTTCGACGTACAGATCAATCTCAACGCTTCGCTGTTCAAGCAAGGCACCGAGCCGGCGGCAATGGCGCGCGGCAACCTGGAGCTGGCCGCCATCTCGGCGCAGGACATCGCAAAAATTCTGCCCGAGTACGGCGTCTTCACGGCCGGCTACCTGATCCGCGACCCGGACCACCAGCAAAAGGTATTCAACGGCCCCATCGGCGCGGAAATGTACAAGGCGGTGGCCGAAAAGATGGAGGTGCAGATACTGGGCATCGGCTACCTGGGCAGCCGCCAGGTCAATCTGCGCGAAGTCAAGTCGGTCAAGACACCGGCCGACCTCAAGGGCGTCAAGCTGCGCATGCCAGGCTCCAAGGAGTGGCTGTTCCTGGGCGAGGCTTTGGGAGCCACGCCCACGCCACTCGCGTTCGGCGAGGTCTACCTGGGCCTCAAAACCGGCACCATCGACGGCCAGGACAATCCTCTGCCATCGGTGCGCGCCGCCAAGTTCTACGAGGTGACCAAACAGATCGTCATGACCAGCCACCTGACCGACGGCATCTTTATCGCCATTTCCACCAAGAGCTGGAACGCCATGAACGCCGCGCAAAAGCAGAAGGTGACTGCGGCAACACAGGCCGCCGTTGCCTACAACAACGAAAACCGCATCAAGGAAGAAGCCCAGCTGGTGGACTTCTTCAAGAAGGAAGGGCTGACGGTCACCATACCCGACGTAGACGCGTTCCGCAAAACAGTGCAGGCCGCGTACCAGAATTCCGAATACGCCAAGGTCTGGCCCAAGGGGCTGGTGGACCGCGTCAACGCGGTCAAGTAATGAGCGGCGCCGGGCCGTCCCAAGGCGCGAAGGCCCCCTCGGGGCTGGAGCCTGCGGCTCCAAACCTGCCTGCGCAGGTTTGGACAGGCGACAGAGGCGAAGCGTCTTGCGAGCCGCGGCCTGCAAGGCCTCGCGCAGTACATGCCATGAGAAGCCCCGGCACGCGCATGGGCGCGGGGCGCACGCGGGCCAACTGATATGTTGCGCTGGCTGAAAACCGCCGCCAATGTGCTTGGCGGTGGTTTGTTCCTGACCCTGTTCGTGGTGTTCGTGGTCCAGATCACGGCACGTTTTGTTTTCAACAAGCCGCTGGCCTGGACCGACGAGGCGGCCGTCATCCTGTATATATGGGTGATTCTTTGGAGTGCGGCAGCCATCGTGCCGGAGCGCGAACATGTGGTGTTTGACCTAATGTGGAACAGCGTCAACCAGCGCACCCGCCAGGTGATGCGCATTGCCGGCAACCTGTTGATTGGCGGCCTGGCACTGGCGGCGTTGCCGGGCAGCTGGGACTATGTGCGTTTCATGGCGCGCGAGGGTACGCCGGTGCTGGATATTCCGTTCATGTGGGTGTTTCTTCCGTTTGTGCTGCTGATGGTGGCGCTGGTGCTACGGGCCGCATGGGCCATCTGGAATGCCTGCAAGGGTGTCGGCCTGGAAGCAGAACTGCGCACGGGCGCGTGAACCAGCCATGACCATCGGAATATTCGTTTTGGTGTGTGTACTGGTGGGGGGAATGTTGCTGCGCATGCCGATCGGTTTCTCGATGCTGGCATCTGGTGTTGCCTACCTGCTGGTCAAGGGCCAGGACGTGGGGCTGGTTGCCGAGCAGGTAGGCAACGGCCTGTACAACAGCTATGTGCTGTTGGCAGTACCACTGTTTGTGTTTGCCGCGAACATCATGAACGCCGGCACGGTGAGCGAGCGCATCTTTGACTTCTGTCGCATCCTGGTCGGGCGCATGCGCGGCGGACTGGCACAGGTGGACATTCTGGTGAGCGTGATTTTCTCGGGCATGAGCGGGAGTGCGATTGCCGACGCCGCCGGGCCGGGGCTGGTAACGATACGCCAGATGCTCAAGAAGCCCGAATACACGCGCGGTTTTGCGGCCGCCGTGGTGGTGGCCAGCGCCACGCTGGGGCCCATCATTCCGCCGTCGATACCGATGGTGATCTACGCGATGGTATCGGGTGCTTCGGTGGGTGCGCTGTTCCTGGGCGGCGTGGTGCCCGGCTTTCTGATGGCCGGGCTCATGATGGGGGTGGTGCACATCATCGCCGTCAAACGCAATATGCCGCGCGACGACCCGGTCCCGCGCTCCCAGTGGGCCGGGCTGGTGTTTCGCGGCGCGTTGCCGCTGTCGATGCCGATTGTCTTGCTGGGCGGTATCTACTCCGGCGCTTTTACGCCCACCGAGGCCGCCGCCGTCGCCGCGCTGCATTCGCTCATTCTTGCCACCGTGTTTTTCCGCGCGCTGACCTGGAAGAGCTTCTGGGGCGTGGTGCTGGAGTCCACGCGCGGCAGCGCGGTGATCACCATCATCCTGGCGGGCTCGTTTATCCTCAACTATGCGTTCACGGCCGAAGGTGTGCCGCAGGCGATGGCGCAATGGGTGGGCGACATGCAGCTGTCCCAACTCAAGTTTCTGCTGCTGGTGAATGTGATGTTCCTGGTGCTGGGATGTTTTCTGGACGTATCGGTATTGCTGCTGGTGTTTGTGCCCATGCTGCTGCCGGCCGCGAAACTGCTGGGCGTCGATCTGGTGCATTTTGGCGTGCTGGTGGTGCTGAACATGATGATGGGGCTGATCAGCCCACCGTTCGGCATGCTGCTGTTTGTGACCAAGGCGCTCACCGGCATACCGATCGGCGAAATGATGAAGGAAGGCTGGCCGTTCCTGCTGATGCTGGTCGCGCTGCTGTTGGCCATCACGGTATTTCCGCAGATCGTGTTGTGGCTGCCCCAGTCGATGGGTTACGGCTCCGCCGGGGGGTGAACACCACCGCCAGCCCCTCAGCCAACGCGGCGCCGCCCGCCGCGCCGGCGCTGCCGAGCGGCATCATCCCGAGCATGAATACGCCGTTCCTCGAAAACGGTGCCCTTGATGTAGACGGCATCCGCCGTTCGGTCGACGCCGTCGTCGCGGCGGGCGTCAGCGGCATGCTCATATTGGCCGTGGCCGGCGAAACCAGAAGTCTGTCGATGACCGAAAAACGCCTGGTCGCGCGCGCGTTCGTCGACCATGTCGCCGCACGGGTTCCCGTCATCGTCGGCTGCAGCAGTGAACACCAGAGCGAGCGGCTCACACTGGCCACTCTGGCGCGTGAACTCGGAGCCGACGCGGTGTTGTGCCAGGTGCCGGCAGGTTCAAACGGCCAAGGCCTGGTCGAACAGATGCGCGAACTGGTGCAGGCCGGACCAGGACGCCTGATGCTGCAGGACCTGGATTTCTCCGGGCCGGGCCTGGCGCTGGACGACATCGTGCTGCTGCACAAGCAGCTGCCGGGTTTCTCAGCACTGAAGATCGAGGTCCAGCTGCCGGGGCCAAAATACAGCGCCGTGTTGCAGGCCACAGACGGCCAGCTGCATGTCAGCGGCGGCTGGGCCGCAGCGCAGATGATGGAGGCGTTGCACCGCGGCGTACACGCCTTCATACCGACGGCGATGGACCCGATCTATGTCGAGATCCATCGCCGGTTTGCCACCGGTGACGCGCAGGGCGCGCGCAGATTGCATGAACGCCTGGCACCAATACTGGCGTTTTCCAACCAGCACATCGACGTCAGCATCCGCTTCTTCAAACGGCTGCGCCAACGCGAAGGCATTTTCAAGACCGATATCTGCCGCGCACCGGTGCGCGCGCTCGACGCGCACCAGCAACGTGAGCGCGACGTGCAGGTCGAACGCGTCCTGCGCCTGCAGTCCGAGCTGGCGAACCAACGCTGAACCTCCTAACCTGAAGTTCTTCCCCAAAAAACCCAAGCTCTCCCAATGAAAACGCCTCATTTTGAGGTCCCACATTCTGTCTACAGTTTGATGAGACCGATCAATTCGAGAGCGTGTCTTTGTTTCTGCGTGGGTGTCGTGATGAGATCGAACGTAGGCGCATCCTGGGCGCCTTTGGCAGTGCGGCAAGTGTTGCGCACAATGGTCTGCAACTCCTGCATCAA
>ENA-ORBV01008899-ORBV01008899.1-microbial-mat-metagenome-genome-assembly--contig:-NODE-8899-length-16702-cov-6.984301_pt1 | contig 16702 bp, 10 predicted proteins | sample MGYA00237777_ERZ505514 | MGnify/ENA primary metagenome ERZ505514 (study PRJEB26160, sample SAMN06269048) | microbial mat metagenome | isolation source: Oligotrophic lake microbial mat | place... | reverse complement strand
TTTCAAGCAGAAGACGGCATACGAGATTCGCCTTAGTCTCGTGGGCTCGGAGATGTGTATAAGAGACAGGGGTGCGGACCCCGCTGAACGGTTGGGTTTCCTCCCTGCTGGCGGATTGGCCGCACACGCTCGCCTGGATCCAGGCGGCCTACGCACCCATCACCGAGGAACCGGCAAAGCTCTGGCCGTTCCTGCTCCCGTGGTTCAGGCGCCCGTCCAGCCGCACGCAGGTGGTGCGCGATGCGTTCGCGATCGGGCTGGGGTTCGGGATCGGCGAGGCGTGGAATGTGGCCTCCCTGATCGGTCACCGACCTGATATCCAAGGTCAGCCTTGGTTCGCGTTCGGCGGGTTCATGGGCGAGCGGCTGATGGTCTGCATCATGCACACGGCATTCACCGCCGCTGCCCTCTACTTGTGGCGTGTGCGGGGAGCGCCGATGCGGGGATTTCTCGCCGCTTTGCTGCTCCACTTCGTCGGCAACGCACCCCTGCTGCTCGCCGCTCAGGGCGCATTCGGAATCGATCGGGCGGCCTGGGGAGCGTTGCTTGTCGTGTGGGTGCTGGTGTTCTTTCTGGCGATGGGCGCACTTTTAGCCTTGCTCCTGTTCGGCGCAGACTGGGCGGAGCGGGTGTTTCGCGGGACGATAGGTTGCCCGGGCTGCGGCGAGATCTATCGACGCCCGATTTTCCGTGTCAATCTGGTCACGCGCTCGTTTGAACGTTGCCCGCGCTGTCGGCGCTGGCATCTGGTCAGACCGTTTGACTCCCCAACCCCAAGGCCCGGCGGCAACCCCGAATGACCCGCGCCGACGCAGCATCGTCCGCGGACCGGGTCATGGCGCCGCGTGAATCCCGAACACGCGGACGTTGTCGAACTGAATGAAGCGGTTGTTGATCGGGCGCCCGACAAGGAATCCAATGCCGATCACACGCGTCAGATCGGGTTTCCCGACCGGGTCGCCCGTCGTCAACTTCTCCGGGTCGAACCGTTTCCAAGTCGTCTGCGGGCCGAGCGGAGCGCGCCAGACTTTCCATCCCATGGTGGGACCCACGTAGCTGAGTCCGGCGATGAGCCAGGTGCCGTCGGCCAACTGCACGCAAGGGGCCAGTGTGTGGGAGCTGATCCCGCTGCGACCGACCTGAAAGTCGCAGGCGAGCTCGGCGCCGACCTTGGAAAGGTCGACGCGGACATCCGGGGTCCAGAAGAAGGATTGAACTCCCTGCGCGGTGATACCCCAGGCGAGTTCGCCATCGGCGGAGGCCGGATCGAGCTCCGATCCGCCGGGCCGCAGGGTCGGACCGCGATCACGGGCGGTGCCCTTCCAATGCCAGGTCCCGAGTGTTCCTTTTGTCGGCAGACCCGATTCAGTCGCAACCGCAAAGGTCTCGGTGCGGCGGGTCGTCCCCGTGGCACGCGTGAGGGTCTCGATTTCCGCCACGGGCGAGAGACCGGACGGATTGCGCACGATCACTGAGTACATCCATTCGGTGCCCGCTTCCGCGTCGTTGTCGGTGTGCGTGAGGGCGGTCACGGGCAGCGTGGCGACGGGTGGCCCGGCACCAGGTGCTGCCCCCTTGGTGCGGCGTGACACGAGTATCTCTCCGCCCCGTTCCTCGGTCGGTTCCCATCGCAGAACCACTCTGGGATCGAGCCCGGGAACCTCGGCAGAGAGATTGAGGACGGGGGCCGGACGATTGGTGGCGTGGATCTCCGCGGCTGCGTCGGCCCTCCCTTCCAGAAGGGAGCGGATGCGGTAGACATAGCTGTTGCCCGGCTCGATGTCGGCGTCCTCAAAGTGCCGGTCAGGCGGCGCGACCTCGGCGAGGAACGCCTCGCGCGGGCCACCACCGGTCGAGCGCTCGATCCGGTAGGCCTGCGGCGTGGTTTGCGGGTCGAGCCATTCGAGGCGCAGCCGGGTGCCATCGGACCGGCGGACCGTCAGTCGGATCGGACCGCCAAGGTGGAGGGGGGGTCGCCCGAGTCGATGCGTCAACTGGGCGAGGTGAAGATCGGCAACGGCGATTGGGTCGTCGCCGGGATCGACGAGGGCGCGCGAGCCGCCGGCAAAGTCGGGATAGGGTTTCGGTTCCGGCCCGGTGCCGCGCACTGCCACGACAGCCCCGTACGGCATCATTGGAGCGACATGGACCATGTGGGGACGGGCGTTTCGGACGGTGATGTTCCAGTGCGCAAAGCGTGCCCCAAAGAGTGGGCCCGCGTCGCCCGAGCCGCCGTGGACGCCGTCGTTGATGATGCGCAGATCGGTCCGGACATTCTCGAACGGGAGGGCCCGGTGGGAATCGAGGGTGCCGTGCTCGAGATCGCCGGACGACCAGACATTCCCTGCACTAAGTCCCTCGACATTGAGGCCGTGGTGGGGCTTGCAGGTGATCCGGAATCGTGTCCAGAGGATGTCGTGGCTGGATCTCCGGCAGAAAGTGGCATGGTGCGCGGCGCGACCCGAGATCGTAAACCCGTCGATGGTGATGCATTTCGACGCGGCGGTGCCGATGCCGTTGTCGGCATTCTCGACAACCACGTCACGGGCCCAGCAATCCCAGGCATTCTCGAAATAGATGCCGTTCCAGCCCGGGTTTTCGAGATGGGCGCTGAGCGGGGCGTTCTCCATACGGATCGTGAGGGATTCCACACCGCACTCACGGATCACGGGACCTGTCTCGACGAGTCGTGGTCTCCACTCGGGGCGCACATCGAACCGGAGCGGTTGGCGCAACGTCACCCTGCCAGGCTCGGAGGTTGCCACCTCGACCGGCCAGTGCAGTTGCGGATCCTGGAGGATGCCAGCGGCTCGGGTGGGCCAGTCGTAATCGATCGTCCCAGGCAGATCGCCACACAGATGACGCCAGAGCGAGTGATCGCCGGGGTCGGTGAGTTCGAGCAACAGCCGCGTGCCCGCCTTTGGAGGAACCCCCCCCCGCCCGAGGATGAGCGCGGGATCGCCGCGCCTGGCCGGAGCTGTGACCGACGCGATTTCGGACCCCGGGCGCCAACCCTCGCTCCAGAGTTCGCCAAGTTGACCGGCCACATCACCACGCAACGCGCCGGGGGCGATCCAGACCATGCCGCCGGCCCAACTCCAGCGCGACTTCGATCCGCCAAGATTCGGTCCCACGGCTTCGGCAAGCGGACGCGTGAACAGGAGGATGCTCTTGGCGGAGCCTTCGCCCCTCAGGACAACCCCGGGTTGGGTCAGCAGCAGTGGTGCGGCCAACTTCCAGACCCCCGCGGGAACGAGCACCGCGCCACCCCCCTTATCCCCGGCGACCTTGATCGCAGCGACAAACGCGGCGGTGGCGTCGGCATTGCCACCAGGCACGGCGCCATGGTCGGTTACGGTGGTGACCACCGGCAGATCGGGTGGGGGCTGCTCGCCCGCATGATACCCCGCGTAGCTGACGTCGGGCAGGTTGGGATGCCTGCCGGGATCCTTGCGCCAATCCTCGAACAACGAGCGGGTGTCCGCATTCGCGACGGCCAGCGGAAGGAGTGCGACGGGGAAAAGCGCGAGTGGAAATTTCATGGATCGGGGCGCTGGGGTGCGATCCTGCAAGATAACCTGGCGGCCTCGTGCGGTCGAGCGGCGGGCGGTTATGATCCAGAGCGTGGCGCAGAACTTCGGTCTCACGACCTTGGAACTGCGAGCTGAGAGGATGCCGCCCCGGCCATGCGGGCGTCGTGGGCTACCCGGAACGGATGGGCCGCGATGGCGGAGGGCGTCCCCGGCTCACCTCCTCAACTTTCCAAGTTGGAAGTTTGGGGTGTGGCGGTCAGAGTGTTCGGGATGGCAATCGTTTCCATGCTGGTTCTGTTGCTGGCGCTGGTCGGAGCCCATATTTTTGTGGGGGCGGCGGTTCCGGCGTATGCCTTGCCGGTCTTTACCGCCTGCGGACTGGCCGCGGCGCTTGGGGCGGCGGCCGGGATTGGGCGGCGTCCGCTTCCCCGGACCCTTCAGATCGCGTGCGCGACTGCGTTTGCCCTCTATGTGGCGGGGCGAGCCTGGTTTTCGCCGGTGGAATACCTGGCACGGGCGGATCTCACGGCGGTGACGGCCTGCTTTGCGGTCTACCTGCTGGTGGCGCTGTTGTTCACTCCCGCCCGGTGGCGACTGTCCATCGTGTGGGTGTTGATCGGGCTGGGCATCGCGGCGACCGGCATTGGAGCCGTGCAATTCCTGCACGCAAACAATTGGATGCCCTTCGGGTTTGAACGGGCGGATTACGGGGCGCGAGCGAGCGGATTTTACATCTGCCCGAATCATACGGCCGGGTATCTCGAGATGGTGGCGATGTTCGCGTTCGCGCTGGCCGTCTTCGGCCGGTTCGGGGTGATGGCCCGCCTTCTGATCGCCTATCTGGCGGTGATGTTGCTCGCGGGGGTGGCGATCACGGGCAGCCGGGGCGGCTATTTGAGCACCCTGTGCGGGTTGGGGACGTTCGCGATTCTGACGCTGATCCTGGTGGGCCGGAAACGGCCGGGTCTGTTGGTGGGGGTCTTTGCGGCGGTGATCCTGCTTTCCAGCGCCCTCTGGTTTGGGGCGCCGGCGCTCCTGCACCGCCACACCGGACTTTCGAAGCGGCTCGATCGGCTGGTGGATACCCGCAACAACCGCCTTCAGATGTGGGAGGCGGCCCTGGATCAGTACCGCCAGTCGCCGGTGATCGGCACGGGTGCGGGGAGCTATCTTTACTTCGGCCGCTACTTCCGGCCCGAAGGCGGTTACAAGGAGGACCCGATTCACGCGCACGGGGATTACATGGAGTTGCTGGGCGAGTATGGGACGGTGGGGGGGATCCTCGGGGTGGCGCTGCTGATCTCGCATGGGGTTGGCGGGATGGTGTCGGCGCTGGGTGTGCAGGTTCGGCGGTTGCGGGAGGAGACGCTTTCAAGCATGTCCCTTGCACTCACGGTCGGTGCACTCGCGGCGCTCGCGACGCAGATCGCGCATGCGGTGGTGGATTTCAATATGCACATTCCCGCCAATGCCCTGGTTATGGCGGTGGTGCTCGGAATTCTCGCCAACCCCGGGATCGCCACGACCCAGGCGACCGGGTCGCGCCGCGCCTGGATGCGACGGTCGGCGCTGGCGGCGTGCGGGGTGCTGGCGGCGTGCCTGGGGGCGAGACACATCGTGTCGGAGTGGCACCAGGAAAAAGCCCGGGTGGCCATGGCCCAGGAGCGCTGGGCGGACGCCGCGGCGGCGGCGAAGCAGGGGTTGCGACACGACCCGCGCAATCCCGATCTGCACGGTGCCCTGGGCGAGGCGCGGCTCTACCGCTCGGCGGAGTTACGAAGCGACACGGCGGCGGTGTTGTTGTTGGAAGGAGCCCGGTTGGATCTGGAACGGGCGCTTCGGTTGTTTCCCGGCGACATCTGGCGGTGGATCGCGCTCGGGCAGACGCTCGACAGCCTCGAGCGGTTTGACGAGGCCCGTCTCGCGTACGACGAGGCCATCCGCAACAGCCCGAACTGGGGGATTGGCTACGCCTCGCTCGGGCTGCACTTCGAGCGCCAGGGCCGGGTGCCCGATGCGCTGGCAATGTATGATCGCGCGGCGACGTTCGGCACCGACTCCCTGAGCAGCGACGGCGCCCGCCGCATGCGTGCGATGCCGAAGCCGGTCCCCCTGGAGCCTGGCCCGGAACCATGAGCGGGCAGGAGGGCCCGGCCTTTCGTCTCTCCTCGATCCTGAGCCGGCACGCCGGCCGCGATGCGTCGCGGATGCAATCGGTGCAGGGGGTCTCCAAGCGCATCCCGTCGTTGCGGAGGATCGCGTGGGCGCCGCGCTGTGGTGCCGCGCTGGACTCCCACCGGACGGCGGGCTAATCGGTAACGGCCCACGCACGCATGAAATCCCCCGACACGAGCTCGCGCCGACTGCCCTGGATTGGGAGCTACGGCCTTTTGGTGCTGCTCGTGTCGGCCTGGTTCTCGCCTTGGTGGATGGAGGGTCGCGTGCTTGCGCCCCTGGACATTGTGGAGGAGCTGATGGTTCCATGGGCGGATCGCGCGGGGGTTCCCGAGGTCCACAACCATTTCGTCGTCGATGGGATCACGCAGTATCTGCCCTACCGCTGGATCTCCGCGGAGAGCCTGCGGACCGACGGATTCATCGGTTGGAACCCGATGAGCTACGGCGGCACGGCCCACTACGCCAATACGATGGCCCTCTGCTTCGACTGGACGGTGCAACTGCATCGGTGGTTCGATTTTTGGACGGCCTGGCATCTCGGCTTGATGGGGCAACTGCTCATCGCGGGGTGCGGGATGCTCTGGCTTCTGCGCTCGCAGGGCCTGCGCGCGCCGGCGGCTCTGTTCGGTGCAGTCGCCTACATGGGCAACTCGCAGTTTGTGACGTGGCTCTTTCACCGCTGGGCGCTCTCGTCGTTTTGCTGGATGCCGCTGGTGTTGTGGTCCCTGCTCGGTCCGACGGGCGGACGACGCAGGGCGGCGGCTCCCGTGTTCATCGCCTTGGCGTTTCTCGGGGGAAGCCTCCAGCACGCCGCGTTCGTGGTCATCGCCGTGGGATGCGTCTGGCTCGCCGAGGCGTGGCCATTGCGGAGCCATCGCGGCGTCGCGGCCGGATTGTTCGCCTCACGTTTCTCGGCCGGGCTGCTCGCCGCCGGGATCGCGGCGGTGATGTTCGTGCCGTGCATCCGGGCTTTTCTCGACAACCTGAGTTCCGTAGGACAATCCCCGGGCATGGGATATCCCGCCGGCATCGTCCAACCGGTGCTCAATGCGATCGCTTACCCGCTCTATCTTTTCCCATGGCCACTCGGACGGCCCGCCACGCTGGATCTTTGGAAGCTGTTCAAGAGCGATCTTTTCTTCGTGGCTTACCTCGGGTTTCTGCCCGCGGTTTTGGGATGCATGGCCCTGGTGCGCAGGTCGACCCCCGCGCTCCCGCGACTGCTGATGACGGCCGGGTTGTTGATTCCGTTGACGCCGCTGGTCGCGCCCCTCTATCAGCGGGTCTTTCTGCTTTACCTGCTGGGCGCCGCATGGGCGGGGGCGTGGATCCTCGACCGCGCGGACCCGGCGCTGCTCCGCCGGGCGGGCCGCTGGGCTCTCGGCCTGCTGATCGCTGCCGCGTTGGGCTGGAGCGCTGCGTCCGCGGCACTGCAGGGCAGACGGGGCGAACAACTCGTCGACACGGTCAGCGCCCGGTTCTCGCGCGGCGACGAAACCCGAAAATTCGAGGGATATGACGCCTGGACCCGCTCCCGGGTCGAGCGCTTCGTGCAAGAGCTTCCGCCCTGGAATGTGCGCAACGGGATCCCCCTGCTGCTGGCCGCGGCGGGATGCGGACTCCTCGGCTGGGGTTGCGGACGAACTCGCGGGCTAGGCGCCCCCACCTGGGCGGTCGGCATCGCCGTGGCGCTGGTCGGAGCCGAAGTGTCATTGCACCGGGCTGCGTGGCTTTCGTGGCACAATGCCCCGCCGACCGGGCAATTGTATCCCGGGGCGGAGCTGACGAATCTCCTGAGCGAGACCGTGCGCGGGGGGAGATTGCTGCACCCACGCGTGGGCGTCTTCACGTCGCCGCTCTACCCGAATATTCCATCGGTGTTCGGCGTGGCCACGTTGCGCGGATATGACAGCATCCGGCCGCTTGGCATGGATGGCATCTATGCGGACGATGCGGACGCTCAACGGCTCGATGCGCTGGCGATCAGCCACTTGCTGATCGCGGAAGGGGACGCCCGCCCGGACCGTGGATGGAGGGAGCGGGATCGCGCGCAAGGTTACCTTCTGCTCGAGCGTGAACCCGCACCGGATCGCTACACGGCGATTGGCCTGGAGAATGCGCGGATTGCTCCGATCTCACCCGTCGGCGAGACGTGGAACCGTCGCGAATTGCGGGTGCCTGCCGGCACCGTTCGCGTGCGGGTTGCTGAAAACTGGCACCCCGACTGGGAGTTCCGCCTCGGGGCCGGCAACTGGAGGCCGACTGTCCGCGGAGCCGACGGCGCCCTTGAGGTCCCAATGCCGGAGATCGCAGGGCCGGAAGTCGCGGTTGAACTGCGATTTCGTCCGTCCACACATCGCTGGCCCGCGGCGCTGAGCGTTCTGTGCCTTGGAGTGACCCTCGTGCAGATCGGATGGCGGGGCGCCGGGCGGAAGATCGCCGGCTGACAGCCGGAAGCCAACCGGGCCTCGCAGCGTCGTTGCGCCAACGAGGGGCGGCTTCAGCCGTCCAAAACCAGCCGCCCAAAACCGCGCCACGCGCAACACAACGGACCACTCCGCTCTCTGTTGTAGACGAGAGATAGAGGGACAGACACTTTGTGCACTCCCTGATGTAGACGGGGCGGCGACCCCGTTCTGCGTTCAGTTGTAGACGGGCTACAGCGAGCGAGCTTTGTGAGGGGATAGAAGAGATAGAGGGACAGACACTTTGTGCACTCTGGTGCACTCTGGAGAAGAGATAGAGGGACAGACACTTTGTGCACTCTCTGTTGTAGACGGGGGCGGCGACCCCGTTCTGCGTTCAGTTGTAGACGGGCTACAGCGAGCGAGCTTCGTGAGGGGATAGAAGAGATAGAGGGGCAGACACTTTGTGCACTCTGGTGCACTCTGGTGTAGCGGTGGCTCTGTCCTTGGCGGAGCTTTGCGAAGCCAGGGACGTGCCACCGGGCAGGCGGTGTGCGAACGCGCCCCCGGCGGCACCCCTTCGGGAGAGCCGCCGCTACAACGGAGGGGCTGACATGAATGGCGTTAACGTAAGGCGAGTTTGGAAACAAAGGGTCTGTCCCTTTATCGCCTCCCTTCGCGCCGGGGGCACGTCCGGATCGAACTTCACCAAAACGGGGAATGGCAGCCTGACCCTGGCCGGCGGCAACAATAGCTTTAATGGCGACGCCTCGGTGGCGGCCGGTAGCCTGCTCGTCAACGGGGTGATCTCCACCAATAACAGCCGCTCGATCCGGGTCTCGAGCGGAGCAACCATCGGGGGCAATGGCACCATCGGTCGCAACGTGCTTGTGAACGGCACCCTCGCTCCGGGCAACAGCCCCAGCACCCTCGAGATCACCGGCAATCTCAGCCTCGCCGATAACTCTGCGTTCGTCCTCGAACTCAACGGCGGTGCGCCGGGCGACGCGGGGGGCGCCTACGACCAAGTCAATGTGACCGGCGGTTCCAGCACGGTCACCCTCGGCAGCAACGTGACACTCTCCCTCTCACTCGGATTCGCCGCCGCTTCGTCGGATGTGTTCTACGTTCTGACCCGGGCCGATGCCGGGACTTACGGAGGCACTTTCACGGGTCTCGCGGAGGGCGCGTCCATCGATTTCGGGAACGGCACCTTCGGCACGCTCACCTACACCGCGAACTGGACGGGCACCCAAGCCGGGAGTTCGATCATCGGCGGCAACGACATCGCGATCTACAACCTCGTCCCCGAGCCGAGTGTCGGCCTGATGATCCTCGGCGGCTTCGGTTTGCTCGGGTTCTTCCGCAGGAGGGTCTGAGCCGGGGCACTGGATGGCGGGGCTGAGCCCGCGGAAGATTGGAAGTCGCCGGGAGCCCGCCCTGCCGTGCTTCCAAGGCGCGGAAACGGCGACCGACCCGCCTGCGGGAGGCAAACCCGGCTGCGCACGGGTAAGGGACAAGCCCTTTCGGGCCTTCCCCCATCGCTTGGGTCAGAGAGTCTTCCCCTCGCTCGAGACCGGGCGGACCACACGCAAGCAGCCGAACGAAGGCTGCAATGAGGAAAGCGTAATTGTCTGATGAAACAGGGTCGGACAACAAGGAGTGAACGGACCTTGCGGGGGCTGGCGGTTCGAGCCGCCAGCCCCGCGTGGAATGTTCTTTACGGAATAAGGACGGTGTCGATGACGTGGATGACGCCATTGCTTGCGGCAATGTCCGTCTTCACCACGGTGGCTGCGCCGATTGTCACTTTGCCGCCATCCACCTTGATGGCTACTTCCTTGCCATTCACGGTCTTCGGGTTCGAGGTCGTCACGTCGGCAGCCATGACTTTCCCGGCGAGCACATGATAGGTCAGAATTGCCGTCAACTTAGCCTTGTTTTCCGGTTTGAGGAGAGTTTCGACCGTGCCAGCGGGGAGTTTGGCGAACGCTTCATCGGTGGGAGCGAAAACGGTGAACGGTCCCTTGCCGCTGAGCGTATCCACGAGGCCGGCGGCTTTCAAAGCCGTGACCAGGGTTTTGAACTGACCGGCATCGGCTGCGACGCCAACGATGGTTTTATCCTCGGCGGCGCTGAGGTTGTGGGTGATGAGGGTGAATGCCGCAGCGATGGCTCCGGCGATGAGGAATGACTTTTTCATAAGCTTTCTGATTTTGTGTTGTGGGTTTGTTTGTGAACGCGAGGATTCGCTTCAGTCTTAAAGGAAACGCTGGTCGCGCCAGGACGGATGCCGGAATCTGTTCGTGGAATTTATCCCGTCCTTGCATCCGCACTGCGTCGGCGGACGTTTGCGCGATTGATGGGCGATGGCGGCGATGCCCCCACCCACGACGCGGCATCGCCTGAAACCAGATCTGCGACCTACGCGGCCCCTATCCCTTCAAGACCCGAAAGTTGATCCATGCGATGGCCGTCGAGATGACGAGCAGCGTCAGGCCGGGGAGCATTTTGAGCGGTGGATTCCTGACCCGCAGGTGGACGACAAGAGCGCACCCCATCAATGCGGCGATGCCGACGCCACCTGCGATGGCGAATTGCACCCGCTCAATCCCGATCAACAACATGAGCGAGAATGTGAGCTTGAGAATTCCGACCGAGTCGCGCAGCCAGTCCGGCAGAGAATACTGTTTGAACTCCTGAACGATGTTGTCGTAGCGGACCACCCAGACAAAGAACATTGATGCGGCCACGAGGGCTTGAAGGGAAATCGTTACGTCGTGCATGCCAGGATTTGTAGGAGGATTCGTGCACGCCGAGAAGTCGGAATCAGTGTTTTGTATCGCGGACGCCTCGAGCGGCCGGAACGGGTGGCAGCCGCTGGCTCGCCATCCAGCACGGTTTACGAAATTGAAACAGAGAGCACCGGAGTCGCAACTGCCTCCAGCCCAACAAGAAGCATCGGTTTGAAAAGAGCATTGCGCCAGGTTTCCCGGTACGAAACTGCGGGGGCTTGGTTACCCGCTTCGCGGGGCGGGGGGGCTCCAATCGGCCGGCAACCCCACGCTGGAATCAAACCGGCATGATCGGTGGCCTTCGCCTCCCGGATCGGGGAATCGGCGGTGTCCCGATTGGCGTGGTTCAGATCCCAGAATGCTCCAAGGGACCCCCTCGCCCTCGACGGTGGCGTGCGACTCCCGCCTCGGCGGTCTGCTCCGGCAACTGCCACCGGGAAGCAGCGTGAGAACGCGGAACGCATGGTCTCGCTTTCTCCGCCTTGCAGAGATCTCGTTATCAATGGTTTCCGATGGAGTTGGATTTTTGCACCCCGCGGGGCAGAATCATGGCTGCATGCTTTCGGCATCCATACGCTCCCAAGGGTCCTTCATCGCCGTTCTCATCACGTTCACGGCCTTGATCATTACTTGCGCCCAAGCCCAGCTCCAAAGCACTGCCGCAGCCGGGGTTCCTGTCAGCTATCGGCTCCCGACCACGGGACCGCTGCCACAGACGTATCGGGTCACCCTCGCCATCGTGGGTCCGAAAGATCCTGACTGGATCATCAGCCAGTTCGCGGCGGGTGTGACGCGCACGGTGACGGCGGAGAACGGCGGGAAGTTTTCCGAGTTATGGGATGGTCTGGATGACAACTTCATGCCGGTGCCTCTGGCACCGAGTGGCCCGTTGAGCCGCCTCGATGCGCGCACCGGCGCGGTGCTGCGGACCTTCGAGCCGCTACAACCCTTCATCGTCATCCCGGCGAAACCTGGTGCGTCGGGATCCAATAACGGACCAGAGGCGATTGCGCACCGCACCGCCAGCGACCTGAACAAACGCTACCTCGACTCCGCCCAGACCATCGTGGCCGATGGCCGGCTGCTGGTGCAGCGAGAGGGAGCTCTGGCCGCCTATGAGGAAGCCAGCGGCAAGCCGCTGTGGCAGCGCACTTGGCCCGACGTCGAGCCGATCGCCCCGGTGCTCTGGGATCCCGTCCACCCGGCGCTGACGGTGACCGCCGGCGGCGTGGCGGTACCGGTGCATCGCTGGTCGCCGCCCGGGGGCGGCGGCAAGGCCTACGCCATCTTCGATTGCGATGGCCCGGTCGAGGTCGTCATCGCCTTTCCCGAGCCCTACAATCTCACGCCCAAGGAACGCTCGCCGTTGATGGCGTTCGCCGCCAACGATCCCCAACTCAAGCCCACCCCGGAGGCCGACGGCAAGGTGCTGCGCGTCACCATGCGGCCGGGGCATACCATCCTGCTCCAACAGGTCGGCACGTTCATCTGCGCCCTCGCCCGCGACGCCGACGCACCACGCGCCGGTGAGGCAGGTGTCACCACCCTCGCCGATCTCGGCGTGAAGGCGGGCGGGGAGGCGCCAGTGACCAAGGCCCTGCAGAAGGCGATCGACACTGTGGCGTCGCGCCCGGCGGGCTCGAAGGGGCGCGTGCTGCTCGCCGAACCCGGGGTCTATATCACGGGGACGCTGTTCATGCGCGACGGCGTCCGTCTCCACCTGCCGTCCGGCGCCATTCTGCGTGGCGCGGTGCAGCCCGAGGAATGGCGCTGGAAATCCGGTCCACTCTACCAAGGCACCTCGGCGATGATCTTCTTTGGTAACGATGTCGAGACCGGCCAGGTTGTCGGCGTGCGCGGCGCCGCCATCACCGGCCGCGGCGTGATCGATGGCTGGGGCAGCTGGTTCCGCCGCGACACCATCGACGGGAAGCGCGGAAATTCGCCAGGATTCTACGAGGGCGACCTGACGAACCGCGCGCGTCTGATCATGGCGCTGCGCGCCGAGGACTGCCGGGTGGAGGGCGTGACGCTGCGCAATCCCACCTTCTGGACTGCGCACATCGTCGGTGCCAGGGGCTTCGTATTCCGCGACCTGCGTGTGCTGTCCAACCACCGCCTGAACGGGGACGGGCTCAACTTCGACAGTTCGACCGACGGGCTGATCGACAACTGCGCGATGGCGACCGGTGACGACAGCCACTGCCTCAAGAACGAGGGCGTGAGCGGAATCCTCGCGCCCAATGAGCGCATCACCATGCGCAACTCGATCGCCTGCGACTTTGGCAAGGGGGTGAAGTTCGGCTGGAACTTCACCAAGGCCATCGACTGTACCTATGAGAACAACGTCCTGCTCAGCGATTTCAGCATCGCCATCGGCCGCAAGTATCCGAGCGGGGTGTCGCCCAAGGTGGCCGAGGTGCGCAACCTGACCCTGCGCGGGATGCGCATCACCGGCGCGCTGGACATCTACCTCGCGGGCAAGCTGCTCGACAGCTATTCGATGGACCGGGTGACGATCGAAGACACCGAGGCGGCGCGGATCAACTTCAGCAACACCAGCCACCTGACCTTCCGCCGCTTCACCCTCGGCGGCCAGCGCGTCACTGCGCTCGATCAGATCCAGCCCTTCCTCACCGACTGCACTGACGTGACCTTGGAATAATGACCATGACTTTGCGCCTCCTCCTGCTCGCGCTGTCCCTGATCGCCGCGGCGCCGCCCGCGGCCACCGCCGCCGATCCCGCCGACATTGACGTGCGTATCGACTGGCCCGCCGTGCTGTCCGCGGCGTCCTTCCGCCTCGGCGCCCCCACGAGCTGGGATCGCAGCCCATTCACCGGCAATGGTCGCGACGGCATGATCGCCACGCTCGAACCGAAGGCCGGCACCCTGCAGATTCGCCTGGGTCGCAGCGATCTCATTGACCACCGCAAAGTTACTGATCCATCCCAGTTCAAGCCTCTGTGGGAAGCCGGTCGGCTGCCCGTTGGGACTCTTCAGGTCACCCTCGGCCAGCCGGTCGAGCCCAAGCTGTCGCAGGACGCGGTCATCGATCTCGCCGGTGCCGAGGCGACCGGAACCTGCTCCACCGCCGACCGTTCCGAGGTCTTTCGCTGGCGACTCTGGACGCCGTATGGCGCGGCCGTGAACGTGATCGAGATCGAGAGCCAGGCGGGTTCGCTGCCAACGGCATCCTTCGTGGCGGATGCGCCCATGATCGAGCGCACCAAGGGCAGGCCCGCGGATTATCGACCGCATCCCGCATCCGTGGAGTCGACTCACGACAAGGCCCGGCTGCACACGCAGGCTTTCACCGACGGTGGTGGCTACACCGTCGCCTGGCGCCAGGTCACGGCCGGCAACCGGCTGACGATCGTCGCTGCAATCGGCTTCGACCGCACGGGCGACGGCCACCGTGCCGAAGCGATCGCCGCGCTCGCTGCTGCCAGCGACATCGAGGCCCTGCGCCGTGTGCACCGGGCATGGTGGACGGCATGGTGGCCACGGTCGGCGCTCAGCGTACCGGAGGCCCCGCGCACCGCCTTTTATTACCAGCAACTATACAAGCTCGCCTCGGCGATGCGCGCTGATGGGCCGATGCTCGATCTCATGGGCCCGTGGTACGGCGGCGGGCCCTGGCCCGGAGCCTGGTGGAACCTCAACGTGCAACTCGCCTATCAGCTGTGTGCACCTGCCAACCGCAACGAGCTGCTCGGCAACCTGGCCGGCTTCCTCGAGCGGAACGCCGACCGCATCGGCCAACAGGTGCCGTCGGCGATGGGTGGTCCGCACGCCCTCGCCATCGGGCGCGTCTCCAGCCATCATGCCGGTTTTGTGATTGAGGCTGACAAACCCGAGGCGGGCAACCTGGCGTGGACCCTGGCAGTGCTGTGGGAAGGCTGGCGCCTCGGTGGTGACCGTGCCCATGCGCAGCGACTGCTGCCGCTGATGGCGCGCGCGGCTGCCTTCCATGTCGCGCGCGCCAAGCCGGGATCCGACGGCCGCCTCCATGTGTCCGTCGGTACGTCTCCCGAGGCCGGGACGGCGTCCGACACGCTCTATGAACTGATGGCGATGCGCTGGCTGTTGCGCACCCTGGTCGCCGCCGAGGTCGATCTGGGCTGGAAACACCCCGACCAGGCCCTGTGGAGATCGACGATCGAGCGCCTGACCCGTTTCCCAACCGACGCCAACGGCTACATGCTCGGCGCTGGCCGCCCGGCGCCGCGCGACCATCGGCACTGGTCGCATCTCATCGGCATCTACCCGTTGCGTGATTTCGACCCTGGCGATTCTGCCGAGCTCGATCTGGTGCGGCGCTCGGTGGCGTACTGGACTTCCAGCCGCAAGGAGTGGCGCGGCTATTCCGCGCAGGGTGCGACCTCGATGTGGGCCCTACTCGGCGAGCCGGAGAAGGCCTTCGCCGCCGGTGGCGGCAAGCCGATCGGCGGCCCGAACACGCAGTATCGCGAGGCCGGCCCGTGCATCGAGACGCCGCTGCAGTCGGCGGCGACCCTGCAGGAGATGCTCCTGACCTGGAACCGGCGCGGCCTGCGGTTCTTCGCCGGCACACCTGCGGCGTGGCCGACGGCGTCGTTCCACCAGCTGCGCGCACCGATCGGCCTGACCGTGAGCGCCCACCGCGAGGGCGGCGTCACACGGTGGATCCGGCTCAACGCAGCGGTGGCGCAGACGGTTTCGCTCGAAGGCCGTTTCGCCGCGACGCCGGGAGTCCGCTCGGCGCAGCCGGCCCGCCTACAGGATCACGGCGACGGCTGGCTCTCGCTGTCGCTCGCCGCCGGGCAGTCGGCGCTCCTGGTCGCGCCCGGCGCCGAGCCGCGCCTCATTCTCCCCGCAGCGGGTCCCTGAGGCATGGCAGGCGGCCAAGGGTGATTCGCTGCCTGGCACGCGCTTTTCTGATTCTCTGTGATCTCTGCTTCGTCCTGTTCAAAATGATTCTGTTCCAATGCTTTCTGGAGGTTGGCCCTGAGGGATTCGTCCACCCCGGCCAATCGGCACGGTTCGATTCCCCGGAGGGGGGATTGCATCAATCCCTGCAGGCCGGGAGTTGCACGGTTGCGGGGCTTGCTGCCGGGCAGTCCGCGTGCGACCGGATCAGAATTTTTTCTTTACGGGCGGGGCAGCCAGTCTTGCATTGATGACCTCCTCGGATTCGGCGGGATCGATTTCGACGCGGCCCAGATGACTTCCGCCGGCGATGACGATCTTTCCATCCACCACGGAGGGTGGGGCATTGATCACCGAGCGGTCGACGATCTGCGTTCCCTTCCCGCCGCCCGGGGGGATTTTTGAAGGCGGCTTGTTGAGTTGCTTGACCCAGACCGGGGCGCCATCTGCGGCGCGGAGTGACACGACGCGGATTCCGCCTTCGAGTTCGGGGTGGGTGCCGGCCGCGGCGGCGATCTGGCCGTTGCCGAGATCGCACACCCCCATGGCGGGCCATGCGGAGGTCAGCATGCCGTTGGCCACGATCTGCCGATGGGAGGGGGCGGCGAAGTAGCGCCAGCGTGGAGCGCCCGTCGCGAGATCGAGTCCGTGGACCCAGCCGTCGTGACTGGCGATGACCACGCGGTCGCCCACCACGCAGAGCTCGGCGCCCAGTCGTGCATCACCGACGAACGACCACGACAGACTGGCCTTCGTCGCAGTGAGACGGTGCGCCTGGGGATCGACCTGAAAATTCCAGCCTGCCTTTTCAACGCCCACCGGGGCAGTCGGCGAACTGATGGTGAACCACGGCCAGCTCTGGCTGATCAGGGAGGGTGGG
>ENA-ORBV01008894-ORBV01008894.1-microbial-mat-metagenome-genome-assembly--contig:-NODE-8894-length-16713-cov-6.194097_pt1 | contig 16713 bp, 14 predicted proteins | sample MGYA00237777_ERZ505514 | MGnify/ENA primary metagenome ERZ505514 (study PRJEB26160, sample SAMN06269048) | microbial mat metagenome | isolation source: Oligotrophic lake microbial mat | place... | reverse complement strand
AGAAGTTGTGGGTTGGATCTGGATTGTTTAAGAATTTCAAGTCTTTCTTTAGCACACAGGGCGCAGTTTTTGGTAGCGAAAGTTTTGACCACACTGATTGGATTGCCTTGCCAGATGATGCTGCAGGTTATTCCTTCATGTTGGTTGGTTGGGGAGGGATTGGTGTCATGGAATTGAGTTGCAAAATGGTTTGCGCAAGAGTCCAATTTCTCGCCAAGTTTGACCAGTTTTTGGACTTCATTGAAATGTTGTTGCATTCTGTTTTTGAACTTTTGTTGTGTGTTTCCTATGCACAATTTCCCTGTTTTGTTGCATTGGACTTTGCAGACTGCTGTTGAATTTCTGCACATGTTGTTGTGGCCACAGGCACCGTTTCCGCTAGTTCTGCAATTGCAGGGTAGAGGTTCAAAGTCTTGAGATGTTGTTCCGACTGTGAGTTTCCTGGACAGTGACAAGTCTTTTCACTTCACCAAACTAAGTGTTGAACTTGCCTCTGTCGTTGATGTGTTGTTGACTGTTCCCTGTGAATGTTTGAAATGTCTTGATGCACTTTGCTTGAATTGAATTTGTGCAGATGTTGTTGTAGCCAGACCTGGGGCAATGCTCTTGAAGACTTTTGAACATGGGGGAAAATCAATTCAAAGATCTCTCTCACGTTCATGAATTCACAGCAAGGAATTGAATTCTTCGGTCATGAAAGGGAGTGTCCATGTCCGGTTGCAGATTCACCAATCTGGAGAGATCAGGAGACCCATCCAAGAAACTCACTGTTTGCATGCCACTCATCTGAAGACTTTGAACCTCTGCGCAGCAATCATTGTGGACTAGACAGAGCCAGTGCATGTGACTGCAACTGCATCTGCAGGAGCTGGACAAGAATCAGGTGCACAAAGTCAAGTGCAACTGTGCAGGGAAAAGACACATGCTAGCAGAGAATGCTGCTGAACAGAAGCTCGACGCCAGAATGCAACAGCACTTCAATGAAGGCAAAAGAGTCACCACACTTGGCCAGAAATCTGACTCGTGTGCTAAACACTTTGTCATTCCCCAATTCAACTCCATGTCCAGATGCCAAACACAAAAGCATTTGCTTCAGCATCATCTGGCAATGCTGCTCAATCAATGCAGTCAACAATTTGCCTCCAAAAGCTTCACCATGTGTGCAAAACAAAGAATTGAAACTCTGATGCAATCAAGACCCAACTTGACCCACAACTTCTCCTCAACTGTGAAAACGAATTCCAGTGCACCCACAGAAACAACCTCCCAGTGATTTGATGGACATGCACAAAAACCCCAAGTCATGATGAAAGTTGATCAAACATGTGCAATGTTTTCTTGGACAGTGCATAACCGGAAGCACGGTGAGACCAACATCCACAATGTCAAAAGCAGTGGCCTCAGAAACAATTCTAATGGTTTGCTACGAATCAGCCCCTCATTGCTTTTTGACAGTTTGATTCAAGATTGGGTCCTGCTTTGAGCTGCCCAAGGAGGCTGCAGATTGATGTTTCAAAATTTGGAGCAACCAATGAAGAAACAATTCATTGGTTGTTTCTTCTTGCGCACCATTGCAGTCCAAATGACAATTTGTAGTCAAGCAGCATGAGCAACAACAACGCGCATGCCCCTGCAGACAGAATCTTGTTTCAAATGAGACAATCTGCAAAACATCTCACACGACAAGCAACAGTGAGGTCCACCAAACTGCAAAAAACAACCATGCAGATTGAAACATCATTTTTGTGTGTGCCATGCATTCAGCATTGACTGGACATGAATGCAATCAATCCAATGTCAACACCTGGACTGGTTGACAAACAGAGTTGTGACAGAGTCCCTCACTTTGGACGGAGCATCAAAATCTCATGAGCATTGCATGACAACATCTGAAAGAAGAAGAAAAAAGAAAAAAGAAGACACAAGACACCCGCAAGATGAATGACAACAGCAAGCACAGCAAATCAGGTTGCCACTGAATTGAACAATTTTCACAAGAGCGATGAGCTGTGAGAATCAACAGCAACAAAAATGCTTCAAACAAACATCAAAGGAAACAATGGACATGACAGATGGAACAAAAGGAAGACAATGAGAAAGTGGCCCACAACAGAATTCAGGAAGACACAAATTTCACAAACAAAGAAACCTCAGCAGAGCAGAACAAGGGAGCCAGCGTGTCACAACACAAAATGAAGCACAAGGCTGAAGAAAAACACAAGATGATTGCCCTTGTTTGGAGTGACTAGAGACCACACAGATTTAGGAAACACAAGTTCAAAAAGAGATTTTTTGTTGTTGTTCAAATGAAAGAGCTCAAGAATCATGAGAAAATTGTCTCAACAAGGAGAAACGAAAAGCAAGGGGTGAGATCATGATGTTCTGAAAAAAGGAAAATGTTGTTGTCAGAAAAGGAAGTTGGCCCCATTTGTGTTTTTTTCTGAAGGATCATCTGTTTTGACACAGAAAGAACTGGCATCTGCAAACAAAGCAGATGTCGTGAATGAAAACATTTGCTGCATTTGAGGTGCTTGTCACGTCCCAAATGACAAAACTAAAAAAACATTTGCAGTTGGAGCTGCCTGAAGACATTTGTTTGTCAATGGCATGATTGTTTCAGCCAATTCAATCAAAATCTGGTTGTTTTGGCCAACTCAGATTCCCAACATGACTGTCAGCTGCTCAGAGTTGCTTTTTTTTGTCAGACATTGTTTTTCCGCCAGTTTGTCTCATTTTTGCATTTGCAGTGATTAGGTTGACTGTGCGAGTGGCATGGTGAGCTGACCAAAAACATGACAAAAAAGGTGACGGGGCTGTGCTTCGTTGTTCTTTCAAAGGGCACCATCAAAGGGGGGAGAAAAATGAATCCCATCAAGAAACAAATGTGTTGTCTGCTCTTTCCATTGACAAAAACATCATGTGTTGCTGTCTGCCAGCTGACTGCACCAAAGATGAAGCTAAACAGGAAAGGCAGCTGTCTGGTGCAATGAGGTTAACAATTTGGTATGACCATTCACTGCAACAGGAAAGCCATTGCCACTGGCACATGAAACCAGAGCATGAAACTGTTCTAACCTGGTTTGATCTTAATTGCGATCGGCAGCAAGAATCAATCTGTTCACCATGTGTGATGCGAGGATGGAGGCAATGACAGTCGATCTCCGGAAGTGATGCACATACTATTAGGAATTCTAGAGCCGGCTCTCATTCGTCAGAAATATCTGAATCTTGTGAAAACGCGCCTGCAGTCTTCTATTGCTGGTTGTTGATGGCTATATTTCTCGCCTCCGACGATATTACGAATCAAAAGTACTAAAACAATTGCAACGAGTAAAACTGATTGCAAAGATTGCGAAAAGAAACACTATGATGGGTACTGTACCACCGTACTAGCTAGTACTTGCTAGTAGTTAAATTACCCGGTCGGCCTAATCTCATAATAAAAATATATAGATACAATCTCCACCATCTCCGGCCAGTTACACCGACTACTCTAGCAGTCTATACTTTGCTTGTTGCACAACCAACGGCCAGCTAGAATAGCTGCATACTCAGTGTTTACAAGCCTGGCCTTTTAGTGGGATTCTCTACGAAAGCTAACCGACTTCATTAGGTAAACACTATCTAACAGACGATGGAGTTCCCTAGGCGGTCCAGGAGACGATGGCGACGTTGCCAGGACAGGAACCCTGCTTCTCCACAGAGTACCAGCTCCCGCCATCCCTATGGCCTTGGCAATGTGATGTTTCTCTCGACTCTGCTTCTGTGGGCCAGTCTTCTTCCCTCTGCGTTGTCCCAAGAAGACACCAGTGATAACTCCACAATGATCCCCAACGACCCCTACTTCTCCACCTTCAACTTCACCCTTCAATTCAGCACTAGCAACAACGCTTGCGCCGCTCCACTGATTGACTATCAGCTGGAAGCGTCCACCATAGCGCAACTGAAAGCTCAACTCCAATCGTATACACAGTCCTACACGGAGTATGCTCCCTCCTCCGACTTGTCCGAAGTAGATACCATAGCCACCATTCCCGTGGGGACTGCTCCTCGAATAGTGGCCACCCTAGATGGCTTTACGCCCTACAATTTGTCCTATCAAATGACCTTTGAAACCCAAGAGGGCAAGACGGCCAATGTCACCAATTATCCCTACTTTCATTACCAATTTTTCAACTCCCATTTGCCCGAATTTGAACCCGTTTTTGCCGGTGTCTTTCACACCGCTTGCAATATATCGGATGACTTTGGTACCAACACAACATCTTGGTTTCAACTACAAGGATTGGTAGAGCCCTTACCAGAACTCTCCAATTCAACCAGTTGGCGAAGATTTGTTTTGGCCTTTGAGGTAGAAGGAGATCCGGACGTTGCCAACTTGAACTTTGATCTGCGGAATGCCTTTCGCTTTTATATGCAAAATACGACGCAGTTTATGGCACCAGACTTTGTGGCGTCTGCCGAAGATGTGGCATATGTGTCGACTCGGTCTTTAATTCGTGGAGCCGAAGCCGCCGATGAAGGTCCCATGTCGGAAAGAATACAAGAATATCTTGAACGCCAGTACGAACTACAGGCAGCAAATGCAGCGGCTATAGCGGCAGCAGCATTGACCACGACGGAGCAGCCGACAGCGTCTCCGGTGAGTAGTAGGCTGAGGAGGGAACTGGAAGATGTCGTTACGGATGACCTTTTCGACATTTATAGGGAACTGGAAGATGGCCTTACGGATGACCTCATGGGCATTGATATATTGGGAAACACGACGTATATTTGGATGTATCACATGAACTATTCCTCTTCCACTATCAATGTGACCTTGTATCCAGACCATTACGAAGACATGATGAATAGTCCAGGCTATCGAGATAATTTGACGGCGCAAATGAAGATCTGGCTGGAGCTCCCGGAAGATCAATATTTAGCTGTCAAAGGTGTCTTCCCACTGGACCAGGAACCGCGAAGTCTTTTGGGTGACGACTGGACGGCCTTTCCTACACCTCCTCCAAGCATGTTTGATACAGCGCCTACGGTTTATTCAACCGCGGCACCGACTGTCTTTTCACCAACTCCGGCACCATCTTTGGAGGTGAACTCGACAGCTGTGAATACATATGAGCTCACGTTTCAGGTCATTGGCAACTATTCTACCTTGAATTCGGAGAACGAAGAAGTATTCTTTACCGACGAACAGTTTTGCGAGCTCATGAAGAACATGACGCCTCAAATAGCGAATCGTTTAGACAATGACACTGACCTAATTTACACCTATTGTGACGATGTGAAAGCTACCAAGCTGGATAGACCTCGACCAGGTCGCGCGACGGTACCTCCAAAGCCTTCCATCAACGGCACGCTTCCACCGATAGAGAGTGTCGTCATTGTTTTCAATGATACCAATGATACTACACTTCTTATGACAGCTCCGCCCACCACCCTGGCCACTGAATTGCCGAGATGGTCATGGCGGTATTCGTTCGATATGAAATACGAATCGCTTTATGTCAATGTCACACTATATCCCGATTATTTCCTCGACCTTGTCCTCTATGATCCGGAGACAAAAGCCGAACTCGAGGAGGAAATGAGTATCATGAAGGATTTGCCAGAGGATGCCAATCTTACCATCACGGATGTTGTCATTCCGGAAGATATTCTCGTTCCGACGATCGCTCCAACGATTCACACCAGTGTACTGCCAACATCCAACACGTCCGTACCAACGATTAGCTCCGCACCAAGTGAAGCTCCTACTATTATCCCCATTGGCGTGGATGCCCTCGAAACCGTAGCACCCACTATGGTTTCAGCAACGAACCAAAGTAACATCAATGGCAACGATGATGTTCCTACTGGGATGCTTATTTTTGTTGCAATTGTGGTAAGCATTTTAGCAGCCCTCCTTTTGGCAGGCTTCTTTTGGTTTATTATGAAGCGGGTCGAGAAACAAAAGGCTCAAGAGCAGGCCCGCCGGCGTCAGCAGGGTACCGACGAAGCTGCCAAAGTATCAGCGCAAGAGGGAAGCACGATACAGAAAAAAGTGTCTACAGCTGCCTCCCATGGCTCTTCTCCATCCATGGATAGCAACGCACGCCCTGATCAATCCCCCACGACGCCGACCTATGGGAGCGACGTGGATGTGGATATCTCCTCCACAACAACTGTTGTACCACCACCAGATGCTGCAGCAGGTGCTGCTGCTGCAGGTGCCGCAGCAGGCGCTGCTGCTGCAGCAGAGGCAACCAAGCGAAAATCCTCTTCAAAGTCATCGAAGGCCAACTTTCAGGAGCGAAGTTCGCTGCTTTCCGATATTGAAGAAGATATTTACAGTCAGGAAAGCGATAGTTTTAAGAGTAGACAAACCACACCGTCCAAGTCAGGAGCTGATCCCTTTGAAGATGAATTGGATCGTTACAAAGACAAGAATCTGGAGCAAATGCGTAACAATGTGGAGGATAACGTGAATGGACTGGATGATATGATGTCCCACGCCATGACCAACGCATTGATGATGGATACGATTAGCCAAAAGATGCCAACCTTGTGGAATGGAGCTACCGACAGTATTCAAATTGAAGCCAATGCACTCTGGGAAGTCACAGACTGGATGAAACGGCACGATGGTGCAGCCACAGATGAGAAGTAAGTCTTTTTTTTGTCGAATGTTATTTTCAATGCGTTCTTCACTCCTGTTACTTAATGGCTGGCTCTCTTGTGTGTATTCGCCTAATTAATGGCCGCATTTCTTCTTGTTCTCAACATCTGCCACAATACCATTAGACACGAATACATGCAAGTACTGTTGACTAAGATGGTCACCAGTGTTCGATTAGGAACGATGGGCCCCGACGACGCATCCCGGACGATACATGAATGTGCTGCTCTGCTGGAGCTCGAACTTGCAAACAAACTTCCGGTTACAACATTGATCTTGTCGGGGATGCAAAAGACAACAACTACTGTTGAGGTTATGTCAGCCTTTCGAAAATTTGGCCCCGTTCAAGATGCTGCAGTGGCCTCTTGTCAACGAGGTTTTGGTACGTGTTTTTGTGACTCTCTTGTATTTCATAACCTCGTCGTTTTTGCTTCCGCATGATCTTCCATGGGGCTTTTTGCTTCCGCATGAGCCACTCCGCCTGATGTCTCACGAATCGTTGTTTCTACTTCAGCCATTGTCCGCTTTCGGTCTCAGAATGCCGCCAACAAGGCGATGGAGAAGTTCCGAACTTCGGAGATTGTGGTAAAGGATGTGGCTGTGACCATGAAAGTGTTGTCACCTCTCTTTTCGCGTCAAAGCATCTACCAACCAGGTTATTAAGTTACAGTATGGAAGCCTGGTGGGAAGGACGACGACGAAGTACTAGGCTTGCATTGCACTACTTTCTGGCACCTCTCTTGCGTTGCGGATGCCAGTTGAAGAGGTTGAATGGAATTGATCAAATGAATGATTGAATCATCTATTTGAATTCAATTCTTGTCGATTTACGGTCGCTAGATCTTTTGAAAGCCGGGTAGGAAAGAAAGAGTACACAAAAGAAAGGAGCTGCTACATCGATAGAGGCGTCATTTTATGCACCGTCTCGGAGTTTATGTTTATACATTTGTTTGTCAGGTTTGCGGAAGCGCGAACAAGGTTGGATGAACGACGGCTGAACATCCTCGTCACCCAAACCTGCCAATATGAACTGACAAAATACATATAAAAGATACCTCAACCTTTAAGTATACATGTTTTAAATTGAAATAAACGATCATTGATAGAGTGGTTGCATCAAATAGGCTTGCATAGCTTTTGTAAAATAGCAGACTCACAATGAATTGCAACAGTAGTGTCTTGGGCGCTGGGGATCCTGGTTGGGAGTCATTGTTTCATTGCTTTCTCAGCCCTTGTGCTGTTGCTCACTACTAGCTACCACAATCATCTACTGTACTACTATATAACTAGGTCTAGCTAGCTAACAAGGAACCGCCTGCATCTACCAGTACCTTGATCCGGCCCCAGCTATACAGTGTACCATTAGTTCTGTAGCTACTCTTGGATGTTAGCTACAGTTGCTTTCTAGTAGCTAGAATTCATTGTATCATTCCTAGCTAGTACCAGGAAGCAATGTCTCACCGCAGAGATAGACATGCTGAATGACCTCCGTCAACCTTCATGAGCGACGTCACTTGACTTCATGAGATATTTATGGCCGCGCATAACCCGGTCTGTGGTCCCGGAGCCCAACGTCGAAACACTTTATGGGGCGTGTCAGTCAGGACTCAAAAGATATTGATTAGTCACGAAACCAATCAAAACATGTTGTTATCATGATCCTTAATGGACCTAATTTCAGATCTAACTCGAGCCCTTTGTCAAATGGAATGACACAACCAGCCACAAACAGCATTCACAAACAACATATGGTAGTAGGCTGAATTTCTCCAGACAACAGCAACACACATTCGATACAGACACCACAGCTACAATACAGCTACAGTATACCCTGCACATATATGTATGGCGGCATGATGGAGATGATTACCAGAATTCGGCAGCGGCACCACCCGCAGCCTCATCATCATGAGGCAACCCAGTATTCCCGAGTCGAGACGGTGGAATCCATCACCCAAAATGCTGGAGCAACGTCTCCATCCTGCAATGATTATCAGCAGGAGGAAATTCTTCCAGCGGGTTCCAATGCGAGTAAAAGTTTTTTGGAAATTGACAATGATCATGGCGACGCCTGTCCTACAACCACAATGCTTACAGCTCCAGAAGGAACCGAGTCCCAAATTTCGGTCGCACTGAATTTGGCCAAGTGTATTTGTGGTGCAGGATCCTTTGCCTTGCCTCATGTCTTTTTAAAAGAAGGAGTGTGGGGAGGAACCATTGCCCTGACGACGTGTGCTGTATTGGCTTCTTCCACCCTCCAAAGTTTAATGACCTCCAAACAACTAGCCGCCGGTATTTACGCACACCCGATTCTGTCCTATGTGGATTTGGCCGAATGTACGTTGGGATCCTGGGCGGCCATGATTGTCTTTGTCTTGACCTTGAGTGCCTCACTGGGGGTTTGTTCCACCTACCTGGTTTTTATTGGACAAACCATGGCGTCCTTGTCCAAGGATGCCACATCGCACAATATAGTTCGACAATTTGCTGCTGATGTCCCCGTACGGACCTGGGAAGTTTTGGCGTTGATCGTGCTATATCCACTGTCGTTGATTCGGGATTATTCCATTTTTGCCTTTACCAGCACCGTGGGAGTGGTGGCCGTCGTGGGAGGGATTTTGGTCACCTTGGCGTCGGGGATATATGTCCAACCGGGAGGGGGACTCCAAGCGGCTTGGGACGCCATTTTTATCAACGACAGTGACAACAGCAATGCCCTTCCCACCTATGCCGTGCCCATGTGGCCCGAATCCATGGCCGATGCCTTTGGAGGAAGTTTTGGTACCATTGCCTATCTCTTTTGTGTCAATTTTTTGACCTTTCCCATTATGAATTCCATGAAGGAACCACAACATTATGGCATTTCGGTGAAAGCGGCTATAGTGGGTGTATGGTTGGTCAATCTTGTCTTTGCCATTTTGTGTTTGGGATTCTATGGGCGAGACACTCAAGATTTGGTCTTGGCCAATCTCGACAATGGACCCTACTTGTCAGCCTTGAAATTATTACTGTGCATCGATCTTCTTTTTACTTTTCCCATTGTCTTTTCCAGTGGACGACAAATTCTGGAAAATGCCATTTTGGGACCACCATCGTCATCAGATGTTGTGGAATCGTCGCAAGAGGTATCCTCGTCGATCCTCATTGCGCGAGGAGTTCTGGCAGCAACCGCCATGACGGTATGTTTTGGATTGGCCCAAATTGGTGGCTTTGGTGCTGTCGCCAATTTGGTGGGAGGAGTGGCACAGGGGACTTTGGCATTTATCATGCCACCTGCCATTGCCGTCAGTCTGAAACGAAACCAGCGTCGTCATTGCAATCCACAAGTTGGGGTTTCTGCTGGTGCTGCTGATTACTTTCCATTAGATGGTGGAGAATTTCGGCAGTTCCTGTTGGGGGTATTTGGTGTCGTAGTGGTTTCTTCGGTTACCTTCTTTACGGGCAAAGAGTTGTTTGAGAAGAGACTATGACATTGGCGTTTCGAACTTGATAGATTATTCATATAGTTTCATAAAATGCTCTACTTTAGGGCTAACTTTCTTCATTTGTTTTTTACTGGTATCAAAATCCTAAGGCTGTTAGACCAACTCTCCGGCATGCCATATTGCGTGCATGAAATCGAGGTAGAGAATGTAGCCGAAAGAAACTAAGAGGGCGGGATATTATAGAATCTAGTTGGCTAGTGGCAACTGCCTATCCGGAGAGCTACTACCATACTAGATACCTAACAGTTATCAGAAAGCCCTACTATTAGAGTGACTGCAGCAAGACCGACGTTTGAGGAATTGAAAAACTTTTAAACCCACACTTCCTCAACTATGATTTTTGTTTTGTCTGAGGTGCCCGGGTACGTAAACCGCTTGCTCTGCTTTACCTCTCTAGTAGGGTAGATAGCTCTACTAGTATTGTATCGGCCCGTAGCTGTGGCTACTGTGGTAGAGCCTCAATCTGGCTAGTTACTAACCTCGGCCTGTTTGCATGGAGCTGGTAGTAAGTAGTAGTAGCCTGGGCAAGCCGGCTAAAAAGCTACCCCGTCAGTTGCCTGCTAAGCGCTAGCAAAACTATTTATATCTAGCTGGCTGGCAAGTGCCAGGAGTTTCCTTCCTGGAATTGGGCCTTCCATCTGCACTGACCTAGTAGTAGTCACCCGCATTCATCGCAGTATAAATTTACTTTTAGTTAAACAGGGCAATTTTTTGTAGCGGGCTTCGTTTTCTCTTTTTTATGCACACATCAAATGATACAGTACAATAGTCACATCAAAAAGTTTTTGGAACAAGATATCGATGTAGGTCGTCCGACGTTTTCCCCATCGATTCGACTGCCCCTTCTAGCTAGCTAGTAGCACACAGTAGGTATTACATCCAAACGTTTACTTGAGCAAGATGGCCACTGTGGTCGTCTTTAAAGAAATCCAAAAGCGTCGGCTTTCTGGCTGATTTGGATGGAGGTGTGTCTCTCTCTGCTTCCTTGGCTTCCTCTTTGATTTCGTCGCTTGCACTGACCTTTGTCTCACTAAGAGCCAATACTTCTTGACCCTCCTCCTCGTGGTTAGACTCAGCCTCTTCTTCCTCATGGAAATGGCCAGAATCTTGGTTTGCGCCTCCTCTTAGGCGGCTTAGAAAGGCCATTGTATTCTCGCATTCAGCCAAGACACAATCGTCCGTTTGATTGCGCTGGTGCGTTTTGCTTTCCCTAGTGATGAGGGTAGCGGCTGTTACGGGAGCATGTCGTCTTGCAGTAGTAGTGGAAGCAAACATGGTTAATGTTTTAAGTATTCGACTGAGTAAACGTTCGTGGTGGTTAAATTGGCTTCTTGTTTGTAAGTTTTTCTGTTTTATGGCAACAAAAGGTATCAAGCACAGAATAGAATCTCATGGTTTTGGAATTTGCTTGGCATCGGAAGGCGAGATGCCCCCCTGACAGCCTTGGCGCATTAGCTTGTATTGTACCGCATCAAGCCAGTTGAACTCTGTTTGTACTTTCGGTCACAAGGAACTGTCAAACAAAAACAGCAATTGATACAGTAGTAGTAGGAGCTGGCGGGAGGGCCCTGTTTTTGATCGTGTTTCATCGTGACAATCTACATTTCGTGCACGTGAATTTCTGGTGCCAAAAGGTGACGATGCGTGTTGATGTTCTGTCAAATGCGTGGTGGTGTTCTGTCAATTGGAATTGTGCCAAACGAATGAGCCCTTTCGTTTGTAGGGCCCTGAACTACTATTCTCCGACAGACGACTGATGGCCGACAACCAAATTCGCTTGGGGGAGCGCCAAGGAGCTATTCTTGTTATGATGTTCACACTCCCCGACATCTAAATTCGCTTTTGTTCACAAGTCGAATTGGAGGAGAGTAGCGATATCAGTCAAGAATTCGAAGTTATCCTATTTTAATGGTGTCAAAAGGGGGCAACAATGACTACTTTTTGTCATATAGTCATCATCACTGTCATCGGTTCGCATTTACAGTTTGCATTCCGCTTGAGGAACACGGAGGAACACAAAATGGGGATCGCTAGTTCAAATCCCGCGATTTGTTCTCTACTACTGGCTACCAGTATCCAGTTAGCTAGCTAGTAGTGTCTCATTGCTCTGCTACTCTCCTGGTAGCTAGCTACAGGATAGAAGTCACAACATGCAGTGTTAGTAGCTAACTGGGCTGCCAAGGGAAGAATGTTTTCTCATGATGAATGGCATTGCTGGACCATGCGTTGCCGGCTCAGATCAAAGCACACTTCTTGTGTCCACCATGAGCGTCACCATTGCAACCCAGTACCATTGTAAATTCCCTCTTTCCCGAGACTGTAGCCAAACAATTGTACCAAGAACGGGAAGACCAAAAGAAAAATCAAGACAAGCCTGTCGACAGTTTTTTGGGCGATCAGCACACCAACAATGGTTTAGAAAGTGAAGGAGCTTCTCTGAGCCGCCAATCCCATTGCGAATCTTTACAAAGAAACGACTATATTGTTTGCCGATCTCAAAGGGTTTACAGCCTGGTGTTCCAATCACACTCCTGAAGATGTGTTTGTCTTACTAGAAACTTAGTAAGCCAAATTTGACGAGATTGCCCGAGAACGTGGAGTGTTCAAGGTCGTCGTCGTTTTCCTCGTGATGTATTGTCGTTTCTACAATTCCTAGATCCTTGCAAAGATCACGCCACTTCATAGATCCGCGCAAAGATCATGCCACTGGCATGTGCCGGTTTGCTCAAGAATGCATGAGAGAAATGAATGACCTCGAAGCCAATCTTGCGGACACTTTGGAGCTGATCATTCGTGTCGGAATGAATTCGCGCAGCGTGATTCCCGGGGTCCTTCCTGGAGAAAAGGGACGATTTCAACTGTATGTGGATACGATGGATACAGCGTCTCGAATGGAGAGCAATGTAGTTCCTGGTCGCCTTCATGTGAGTCAGGCCACGGCCGATGAGCTAATGGCCCGCGGCAAAAAACATTTGTTGACACCGCGAGAAGAAACGATTGTCGCCAAGGGCAAAGGTGAATTGCAGACCTACTTTGTGGATTCTAAGACCGCTAAGATATGTCCAGTGCCGATACCCCCCATGAAAGCTTTGACGATGTGGGCAGCCACGATGATCTCAATCTCGATACCATCGAAGAAGCATGAGTCACCTTACGAATGTGTCTACTAAAACCCACAGAAATCCGGCTGGATGAATGGTTGTATGAGCTGCATGAATAAGATTTTGTTTTCATACATTTATTCGAGTCGTTGAAACTGGGCATTGCACGAAGTAGTAGACGGAGAGCGACTTGCCGCTGTTCTACCTACTTCTACACTACTAAATGCATCCAGTCATAGTACATGTGATTGATAGAATTATGTTTTAGTAGTTGTATATAAATTCATTGTTCTGATTTATTCGAATGCTTTGGTTGCGTATCGTTGTGTCGCCTTCGGTGGGTCATTACTTCTAGTGGTACTCTTCTTGCCTCTTTTACGCCTTTCTCCTCCTCCATCCGGTAACATCCTTGCAAATATTCTTCCCTGCCTTGACATAAAAGTCGACCGTCAATCCACCCATACCTACGACTTGTTCGACCGACTTCATATTGGCCGTGGACACATTGTACATGTGCATACCATCCCAACAAAACTCGTCACCATTTTGAATGGGAATGTGTCCTCGAAAATCGGTAATGAAGGAAAAGATGCCTTCTTCATCGACGGTATCCCAACCAATGTGAATATAATCCAAACTCAGGGCTTGTTCTTGTGCCGCCAAGGTATCGTAGACGTAGGTCTCGGCTTGTGTATATTCCTCGGCCGAGAGGACTTGGCCCTGTTGCGTTTTATTTTCACTGGCCAAATAATCGGCAATCACGGACGAATAAAAGTCGGTCGAATACAGCCACGAGGTATTCACGTGGACCATGAAGGGATCCAACGGCATGTAGTCGATATCGTAGGGCATACCATTCAGGGCCTCGCCCATGACCCAATGATCGGCAATCGCACCCAATCCACCGACCAATCCACCACCACCTTGAGCCGTGGAGCAACCACAAAATTTCCACAACGACCACTGACGATCGTATTTGGCATTTTTGGGATCGTCTTCAATTTCCACGACAAGATTGGTTATCGTGGCAGTGGCCGTTTGAAGAGCCCGAGCACGACCCACACTGGCATCGCCGCTACTGCTATCTCGAGTGTCCGCATCATTATCCCAATGTTGTTGACCTGCACAGACAAAGCCTACCAACAGCCATGAAAGGAGTAGTCCTAGTATCCTGGAGGATGATGATGATGATGATGATGGAGTCATAGTCTTGTAGTGTTTTGTGTAGATTTGTCTTTCGATTTCTATAACAATAGACAGTCGGATGGCGCAGCTGGTTATAGCTGAGGATATGGACGACAAGGAATAGTGTTACAGTAAGCAAGTGGTATGTTATCTAAGATTCTCAGATAAATAAAAATGGCTTCTCGCCAGTAGCTAGGTACTGGTTAGCTAGCAGCAACAACAACTAGCTTGCTAGTGTTCGTTAGCCGCTGGGCTAACACTACATTCTAGCTAGGTAGTAGTTTGCTACCACTAGCAGTATAACGTTTGGGGAAGGCGGGGTCATTGTATCTATCCGAAAAGATATGCGCTTCTCGCTCGCTGTAGTTGATCGGGGTAAGTTCTTTCATATCTGGGTTGCCTCATTTCTTTCTCACTGTTTTGGGCCTGTGATTATTTCACGCCAACAATGATGTCATGAACCGGAATGAATTCGGAAACTCAAAGCCGGGGACTCAAAGTTTGGGAACGATGTGCGCATTAAAAATGGAAAATTTAGATGAAGAATTAATGTGCGACCATGCTGATGTCACGCCATGCATGTCCTCCAGTTTTTGAGTCAGCTGCTCGATCGGAGTCAGTTTTCTTCCACCAACCCCGTCCTTGCTAGCTAGCTAGCTAGCTAGCTAGCTAGCTAGCTAGCTAGCTAGCTAGCGTTCATCCTCGACCAAGAATGATGCAGATGAGCAAACTGAATTACAATAAATGAGCCGCTTCCGACACCCAGAGTTCATTGATACTGTACTACGTCCAACAGAAAAAGAAAAGAAAGCAGCATTACACTGAAACAGAAAACCACCATGACGTACGCTGCCTTCGTTCCCGGGGTACCAGCGCTGCGAAGCGCTGTATCAGCGACGACGGCAACGTCTCTCCACGCATTGCCCCCAACCACCACCAGCATTTCGTCCCTGTTGTTGTCCTCGGCCGCCACGACGAGTGAAATTTACGCCGGTGCCCATTCCATTACAGGGGCCAAGGAATTTGAACCCATGCTTCCCGATCCTGGAGCCTTACTGGGTATGGTGGCAATTATTGTCATGTCGGCGGTGGCGTATTATGTGTGGGATACCCAAGTAGTACCTACCAGTCGTACCAAATTGGCGCTCCAGAAACGAAAAGGCGGTCAAGTCGATCAATATTTGGAAGAATTATTGGATGAACAAGCCTCGCGTGATAGAAAATTGGAACAATGGTTGTTCACGGATTGGCTGGAAACAAAATCCTCTGCGCGTCAAAAAAAGGCAGGACGACAAAAAGAACCGGCTTTGCCCGTTCTCAAAAATGCCAAATGGAATTCGGGCGACAATCCCGTCTTGGCAGCCACGGCCCTCATCATTTTGGGAGTGACCTTTGCCTCTGTAACGGAACAGATTTCGGCGCTGCTATGAGTGGCCAACGGGCGGAACAGTACTACCTACCGTAACAACCAGGCCGGTGGAATTCGGTTCCATAAAGGCACATATTTTTTAATGACGTTCTTGGAAGCATAAGTTCGGTTCACGAGGAGAACATAATTAGTAATACTGTAAATATACATTACAACAACGCGCCAAGAAAAACTAATACTCACAGAAAAAAGCTTACAGAGTAAGATTCTTTCGCCTCACTCATAGATACTATTATCAAGGCGGCCTTTACGTTTTTGTTGGTTAGCCTTCCGTTTCAATGTTATGAGTCTGAGGGGGAAACCATGCTGTCCGTATGCTTGTCCCTATTGTCGATGAAAAAGGACAAGGGTGGCATTTTTCTTTCCTGTTCCATCGATTGAGTGGCGGGAGCTTATAGAAAACAAAATTTGGGCACCAGAAATGAATAAATGATATACGGATCCATAATAAGTATAACAAGCGGAGTCTCGTCACTAGGCCATTCCATCACGCAAAAGCGGCATCCAACAGTATTCATGGAATGCGTTGTTTTGTTGCGACCACTGACATGGAGTTTCCTAGTATCCTTTGGCCTCGTTTGGAAACGACACGTTTGGAGTCGGGGAAGTGCGCTCTGCACACTGTGGTACTACAGTAGTAGCAAAACCATTTTCGTACAGAGAGAGCACAGTATGTGCAGAATGTAACCTCTACGAACCGTCCGTCTAGCTAGTGAGTTTGCTCCTCCGACCATGATTCTAGCTACAATGCTTGGATGCGTGGTATCAATCTTTTGTCTGGGATAGTATTGGCTCTACCTATCGATACTACAATTGTAAATAGCTATTTCTAGTATGCATTCGTGCACTGGATGTATA
>ENA-ORBV01008893-ORBV01008893.1-microbial-mat-metagenome-genome-assembly--contig:-NODE-8893-length-16713-cov-6.725295_pt1 | contig 16713 bp, 8 predicted proteins | sample MGYA00237777_ERZ505514 | MGnify/ENA primary metagenome ERZ505514 (study PRJEB26160, sample SAMN06269048) | microbial mat metagenome | isolation source: Oligotrophic lake microbial mat | place... | reverse complement strand
CGGGCATGTGGTAACAAAAGCATCTCACCATGACGAAACATGCGCACCGTGTTAGCAATCTTGCCAATGAAGATGTCAATCTTGTTGGAGTGTTCGATCAAACATGGAGTAGTTTCTATGGGAGCTTAATGCTTATAACTTTCGAATTTGCATGTAATAGCATCTATTCTTTTGGTGAAACATCAGAGTAGGAAAGTTTCTTTTTAAGGCATTGTTTACTGTGTTTCGCCCCTTGTTGTTTGGCGATTTGACGGTGAAGAATTATCGTTTGTCAGTGTTCCAATGTGCAACCACTGCCCAAAGCACTGCACTTTCCAACTGTGTGCTTGCCATTGGTGGATGCTGCATCCAAAGCTTTGGCTATGGCTCCTCTTTTGCTGGCTCTGCTTTCTGCAACAGCCTTCATGGTCAACATCGTCCTTGCTTTTCGGGCTCAGCTGCTGTTGCTTTGATGGACATCATGGTCAGAGCAATCAATTTGATTTTGATTTGATCTTTGTTTGCACTTGCTGCAATGTGGGTTGTGCACACTTCCATCTCCTCTCACATGAATGTTTGATCTCTCAATTGGTCAAGTCTCATCCATTGGATCAAATTTGCTCCTGTTTCTCCCTCTTCTTTTGACGGCCTTGCTCCACCAATGCCTCTTTCCAGCCACATGAATGCATCTTTCTGGCTGCATGTCACAGATGATGGCTGCTCTGCAAGTGCAATTCCATTGGATCCATCGGCGTTGGAGCACACTTTGATGTGGGCCCAGATAAAGAGAAGGTTGGCATGGCCTGCTCTGTTCATGCCCTTTGCATTCAGTTGGAGATGTGTTGTTCACAGGGCAGCCATGCCCATCCTTGTTGGCAAATCCAATGAATTTGCCGACCAAGCACCATTTCGGCATCCCAGAAGCTAAATTTTGCAGGCATTTTGTGTGAGTATTTGCCCGTAGAGCAATGCTAAAAACCTATTTTCTGAGTCAAATTTTAGGTTGTAGGTTCATTTGTAACTCAACCGCTGATGATGCTCCAAAGGGATTAAATTCTTTCAGGATTAAAAACACCACAGAGCGGACAAGGGTTTTCGCGGGCGGAAACCCGTTGGAACCAGAAGCGGTGAAGTGTGCAACAAATGCGTGTTCAGACTGTAGAGGCCGGTCAGACCGATTCGTTCATTGACAAGAATCAATGATTGGTCATAAATAGTAGGCATTTTCCTTGACAATATTATTGATCAGGTCGTGTTCAAACCCCACGTGGATCGGATATTGAAAGATGTATGATGATGCGTGTTCTACATCGCGCAGAGGCTGTGCTTTGCCATTGTGGGATACCAAGTACTAGTAGCTAGCTAGTAGACGAAGTGCTACCGTACTAGCTATAGTAGCTAGCTAGTAGAGGTCCAAATTGAAACGAACCCGACGCTTGAAGCCGAAGAAAAGTGTTGTTTACGACCACAGCGAGCAACAACACAGCGTACCCAAGAAGATTCTGATCGGATTGAACAGTGTGCATCGGCTGTTGGTACCTGATAGTTGACTGCGACTATCCATGCCAAAGTAGACACAGGACGTCGCTCGATTATACGACCAATTGGAAGGATCGAGAGGAGACATACGCAACAAAGTAAGTGCACCTACGAAAAAATAATTTAAATTCAAAAAGAATGACAGCCTCGACGCAGCCAAAGAGTGGTGGTGAAGAAGACCCAACGTCGTCTTCTCCCATCTTTCAAGCCATCGCCAAAGATGACCCCGACCAACTGTCCAAAGCTTTGGCGGTGTGCACCAGCTATTCAGACTTGGATGTTTGTGACAGTAGTGATGAAACCCCTTTGATGAAGGCCGCCTGGTGCAAGGGGCAACACAAAAAGAGAATCTTGCAACTCCTCTGGGTCCGGCATCTTCAGCTTTCTGCCAGCTTTGACAGCAGTGACAACAAAAATAATAATTTGCAAGAAACATTACAACGAAAAGATGACGATGGATTCAATCTGTTGGCCCATGCCGCCTTTCACGGAGACGACGATATGCTCGAGTTGGTGCTTGGATTTTACAAACAAAGTTTTGATAATTTGAGTTTTGTCAAGGATAGTATTTCCAGTGCGGACTTGACCGACGACGAGAAGAAAAAATTGACCAAAGCTGTTGGAAATTGCTTAGCCAGAATTCCCCCTGTTGCCGTGCAAAATCAAATCAACAATTACTACAAGGCAAAAGCCATTCAAGAAGAACCACAACCTCCTCCCACTAGTAAAGGTGATGACGACGTTGATGATAGCAGTTCTGATGAGGAAGATGACGACGACGACGATAAAACACCGAAACGAACCAACGCCTTACCAGGAAAAAATTCTGTTCCTGCGGGGGATTCTGATGATGAGGAAAGTTCTTCTGATGGTGATGCTGAAGCCGACAATGAGGATGCTGGAAACAAATTCGCTAGTTCGCTAAGAGCCGACCAACGTGACGAGGTGTTAACGACAATTCATTGTATGAAAACATTGGCCGTGCCCTTACATGACGGGATGAAGAAGGGCAGGGCAGGTCCCACTGAAGTGGCCAAGATGGAAGCGATCATGATGCTGATGGGATCAATTGAAGAAATGCTAAAGATGTCCACCGGTGGCTAATGGATTGATGGCCCAGGCATTGCAGTGGCAACATGGGATAGACGAACTACTAGCTAGCTACTCTTTGTTACTTGCTACGATATACTAGATTAGTGGGTAGTACCATGTAAAGCTCTACTACACATAGCCAATGAAAAAGTCTAAAGAACCCAGCAAACCTCTTACTAAAGTCATTGCAACGACTCCAAGCTAGTCTCATTGATTGGATCCCCCTTTCAGCATGCTGGTGGTCAGCCTGTCATTGGTCCGGGCAGCAATGTCAGGAGCTTTTTTGGATTGCAAAGGTAAGGTATGCTCGTTGAACAATCGCTTTTCAAATTGAATAGCACAAGTCTCATTCAAACGTTGCCAATGTTACGCAAGATGTCCGAATTGACAAAACCAGGATCGGAGGGCCTAGCGCCAATCTACCCGGCGGGCTCCACTGCGGAACGACATAAGGACAAAGGGCGGTGGATTGATGAACACAATCACAGGGCTCAAAGTCGAAGTTGCCGCACTCAGAAAGGAGATCAGTGCACTTAAAGGCACAGACAAGAAGAATGAATGTGCCAAGAACTGTGCCATCGAAATGCTCAAACATGAAGTCGCTCGTCATGTCGAAACCCAAATGATTCATGAAGACCTCCAGGGGGTGGATAAAGAAAAGAAAGCCCAGAGGCGGCGCCGTTCCATTCTTGACAACATCTGCCGCGAACGCGCAGGGGATTTCTACATCCTATAGTAGCTCATTTGATTGGCAGGGCGAAGACAAGCTCTACTACAGTACGGCGTAGAGGATGTAGCCAAACACGCGCACTGCATTAAGGGAAAGGTTACGCCGACCCACATTTACCTTCGCTGCTCTGCCCCGCCGAACACCTAACCCTAATAGGCTTGATTTGCTTTGGATCTCGTGTTGGACCAATTTTGATGTTCATGGTTTGACAAAATCCAACGAATTCTTGTGCTTCTGAATGTTGGCATCACCCTTCCGTGCATGATGCACCGTGTTCTCCGGTCCGGTGGTAGCGGTACTCCACCAGGTCACCTATGACCATCAAGGCACGAACCGCACAATGCCTACCACCTTTACCCCAATACGAATGGTCACAACCAGTAGATAGGCCTTGCGACGCGGAGAAGAAGGTCATTTGCTCAAGTAAGAATCGAGAAATACGCCGACAGAAGAGACATTATTAAGCGTCAAAACGTCATTGGTCGATAGGGGTATTATGTACATAGGAGTCAAGTACTCGGAATACTGGACAAGAGTATCAGGCTATTTATATTCGGGGGATAACGAGATCGTTCGTTCGATAAACTGGTGGGAACAGTGAACACTGAAGTGACTGAACACCATCTGCGATGAACGTTGTGCACTTGCATAGTGAAACTTTCAGAAACTTTGCTACACTACTAGTAGCTAGCTGGTACGCTACCCGGAGTACAGTATTATTAGCATTGCTTTGACTCTATCAGCTGTCTTGCCTTCGCATAAGGTTTCCTTAGAACTCTATCAATCCACAACTTGGCCCTTGTGCTAGTCGTACTATTATATCCTTGGACCATTCTTGCCAAAAAAAGAATATCCATCATCACCTTTTAGCTTCACCTCATCATCGTATCAATCGATTGAGCATCATCATTATTTTTTTGTTCCTCATAATTTCATAGGGCAGGCCGTGCAAAACCATTTCCCTTGAACTTCATACTGTAATCCAATATCATACTACCAATATCACTACCATCATCATCATCATGAATCTCGAATTGGATTACACGACCGTCTTTGCCGTCATTGAGAGTTGGGAACTGCTCCGACGCATTGCAGATTATGAACGTGTGGCAGGTCTCCTACTATTTGAAAAGTAAGTTGCTAAAAGAGAGAGTGAGAGAGAATGAATGAATGCATGCGGGGACGAGTCGTGTCAAGGTTTGGACGCGAAGGTTGATGTCAGCCAAGGAAACGTTGACTAACGCCTCTCTGTTGTATGCTACCATCCTGCAGACTCTTTGACAAGGTTCCACACGCCAAAGTATTGTTTGGCTTTGACAAGGACGCAGACATGTGCTCGGAAACCATGAGAAAAAGTGCCCGATTTGTCAATCACAGTATTTACATGATCAAGTAAGTATACTACTGCAGTACCATATTTGGGGTCATTTGTACTATCCCACCACACCATGCATGATCTCACATTGGTGCTTGATTTTATCATTATCCACATCATATTGTCGTGTCGCAGTATGCTTGACCGTGCCTTAAATATGCTGGGTCCAGATGCAGAGTTATTGCATGACATTTTGACAGACTGTAAGTCTTGACCACCACCTACGGCTTGCTAGCTAGCCTAGACGTGGCTGCCATTGACTCCTTCCTTCCAGTTGCGTTGTTTTTGTCCATGAAAATCACCCACTGTCCATATCTCACATGCATCATTCCTGTTTTATTTATTTATTTCAGTGGGTAAGACCCATGCCCGCATTGGTGTGCAAGAACGGTACTTTTCCTTCATGGGAGAAGCCCTCATGGAGACTCTTGCCCAGACCTTGGGACCGGAGAAATTTTCACCAGAAATCGAGCGCGAGTGGAACATTGTGTACGAGGCACTTGCCAGTAACATGATTCACGCCATGAATATTGAAAACAAGGTACTGGCGAGCTGGAACAAACTGAAGGCCGTCGAAAATTATGAGGAAGTTGCCGGTGGTCTTTTGTTTCAAGAAATGTTCCGAACATGCCCAGAAACAAAAATGTTGTTTGGCTTTCCGTTGGATCTGGACGTGGAGTCCAATGTGATTTTGGAGAGTCGTAGGTTCAAGACGCACGCCAAGTATTTCATTGATATGATTGATCGAACCATGGGCATGGTCAAAGCCAAGCAGGTGGAGGAACATATGAAGGAGCTTGGTGATATTCACAGCGAATTTGGAGTCAAGGATGAATATTTCCCAATCATGGGCTCGGCTCTTCTGCACACGCTCAAGATAGTGCTAAAAGACGATTTCAACGACGAAACCAAGCTAGCATGGGAAGATGTTTATGGTCGGCTGTCGTCTCGGATGATATCTGCCATTAAGGCCAGTCGTAGTTCGAAGAGCTAACAGCTTGGTTATCTCCATGGGGCAACAAGGAGGACGGACGCGCAGATTGGAAAATTACTTTCCTGTAGTTCATATTTTTATTTTAATAATGTATTTCTGCATGACGCTTTGTTTTCTCGTAACTCTGTGAAATCCTTTGTTGGTCCCGTAATATTACATCAATGCGAGTATCTCTGCGACATCGGTTCTTGAGCAGCCCATATGGAAGGATCTCATGCTTGCTACACATCTATGTTCGGTTGCTCGGCCGTTCTTTGGGTGTAAGTCAGTAGAAGTGAATGATGTAAGTGAAAATGTATGTCTATTTCTTTTATAATTGAAGAAGTGTAACATGTGCAGAGTAACTTTTCGCTCTTGTTCATGCTCATGTATCTTTGTTCGGTTGCTCGCTGGTGGGAGGAATAGGAGGATGATAGCAGTGGAAACCTGTCTATATATTTTTCACAAATCGAACTAGCAAGAGAGCATTTGCTGCCGGCTCGTCTAAGCGGTGGCAGATACTAGTGTAAGAGCCCCACTTGCAGATTCAGCTCTGGCCACCCTTTTAGTTGCCCTCTTCATCAGTGCCATGAAAGCGGTGGGTTTCAAGTTTTCAATCTTGTCAGCCATTCCACCAGTCTTTTTGCTCTTGCAGTCCTTCTCATTGGACCCTGTCCTTTTGATCTTGCAGTCCTCATGGGACCTCGTTCTTCTGATCTTGCAGTCCCCAAGGGACCTCGTTCTTTTGACCTTCAAGCCCTTCTCATTGGACCCTGTCCTTTTGATCTTGCAGTCAACTTGAGACCCCGTCCTCTTGATCTTACAGTCTTCCTCGATCATTGAGCAAATATCTTCCAGGCTGTGTCCAGCTTTCACAAGCCTATCCACTCGTTCTCGAGTGTTCAACTTTCGAGGACCTGACATCCGAGAAGGGCGTGTGCATTCATAATCTTGAACGGTCGTGACCTCTGTGTCGAAGGACTTCCAACTGATGGTCAATGCCGCAGGGAGGTGGTCACTGGAACTGGATTTGGATGGCCGATCCAACACGCGGCCATGCTGATGAATCTCCACAGTATCGAATGAAATGTTTCTCTTGACTCTTGGCCTGCTGCTACCAGGAGTAGAGCCGTTTCGAAGACGTGTCGACGAAATCGATTCTTTCAATGTGCGTTGCTTCATGATTCCTTGCAGAGAAGCGCTGCTGGAAGACAAGGAGGTGTTGCTGGTATCGCGCATGGTTGATTTGGTTTTTAAAACTTGTGTATTTCTTTTTTGTGAGCAAGATCTGAACTTCTTTTTTGTGAGATCTAGCTGTGATGTAGAGAGCGCAAAATATGGGCTGTGCACAGTCTTGGGCTTTTCCCGTTTGACAACATTCTTTTGGTCATTTCCTTCGAAAATCGAAATGTCACTGTGAACTTGCTGACTCAGCCCACTGGCTGGTTCTTTTCTCCAGCACTCGGAGTACGTTCTCCGAATCGTACAGCAGATTTTGTGTATAAACTGGTACGTGTAGAAAACCACGCGACCAAATCTAATTGCTGAAACTAGGCAATGACTGCCCTCCCTATTTCTTCACTGCTCGCAGCCACCCGTACAAGCCTACAAGCTACAACATCTTTTCTTGCCAGAAGGTCTTGGCTGGTCGTAAGTACGGTGAGACATCGACCTTCTTTTTGATACTTCGAAGGTCGGGATGCATGGCGCAGACCGCGCAGTAGCTCTAAAAGGAAGTACTCGTAGGACATATTTTGGTGGCTAAATCCAATGCTTATTGGGGCTTGCCCTTTGTGGCATTTCCGGTTCGTACTCCAGTGGTGTTTTCATACTGTACATGAGTCATTTTCTTGGGGGTTCGCTGTATAGAATATCGAACTGCTTACTGGAACAGCTGCCAGGTACCTACTCCGAGTACTACTGTACTAGCAAGTAGCAAGTAGCTAAAATGGTAGTAACACTTACAGAAGTTACAGTAGTTACTGGAGTATCTACAGTAGAGAAGACAGAGACGAACGAAGACTTCTTCCAGTACTCTTTCAAGATTTCGTGGGTCATGAATTAAACTATGTATTATTGGGATACTAATTCGGAAGCCACCACATACCTGTGATAAGACTGATAACACATGTTTTCGCTTGGCGAATTAACGAGAACGTTTTGGCTGTCGCTACTGGTATGGTTCCTAAAGTCACATTGCTTCGATTTAGCTCGCTGGAAGCAGTTACTGTAGAACACATTGGAAGCAGAATGAATGAATCTGGCTCACGTCAAACTGGAGGAGTGATGAATACGACCCAGTGGCGAGTCGGCGGCAAAGGACAGAGTTCTCTCGGGATCCCAACCTACTTGGAAGCAGAATTATTCTGCCCGAGCAAATTCAAAGCATCAGTAGTACGGCCGCACTACCCAATGGTTAGCCGAAGAAAAGGCAACCGTTCGCCCGGAATTCCATTTGATAATCCTGACCTGTTCCAATCTGGCCTCGGCCAAGTTGCATCAACTTTGGCACGAAGTAATTGAAGTTTGCTGGCTCAGCAGTTTCCACCGTGACTTTTCCGAAGGAAACGCTGTGTATCCAGCCAACAGAACTGCTCTGGTTACGGATGTCATGACTGTGCTGGTACCAGCTGCGGCGCGTTTACCTTGAGTTACCTAGCTGGTAGTAGCGACAATTACGAGCGTCAAAAGGCTTGCTCCTGCTGGACAAGACATCGAATGATCCGAGATCCAAGCCTAGCTGATGTTGGAGACCACGAAAGCGAATACTACTACCAGGGAGATTGTTATGGAGCTCCAAACGACAGTTACAACGGAGTGTAAAAGGGAGGAATGGGAGTTGCTGCACTGTTGATTGTTGTCGTCTCAGATTGGCCCTTGTAGCGTAACATTAAAGTCACCTCGTTTTTGTTGTTGAAAAAGTGTTTGGCTCGCACGACATAGTTGTACGAATCTGCAACTTGCAGAGCCTCCTCCAAATGATCCCAGGAGGGAGTGGTTCCTTGAAATTTCATAGTCACAATCATATACAATGCTTTTTGTGTTTTACACCAGTCATGAAGGAGTTCCACAATTCGTTCGGGATAGGCAATGATGTCGCTCACCATCCAAGTCACGGGTTCCTCGGGCTCGTAGGTAAAGGCATCTCCTTGAACAAAGGTGACACGCGGATCCTTCATGAGTTTGGGATCCAGAGGGGAACGGTCTATGGCGAAAATGTGAATACCGTTACTGCGACTGGTGGCTCCTCTTTGCTGCTGCTCGTGTGGAGGAGGAGGATTGTCATCATTACAGTACAAGAGCAACGCCGATGTCCATCCACCAGGACTGGCCCCCAAATCCACGACGGTACCCGACGGTCGTAGTCCCCAACAAGCACAAGCCTCCAAAAGTTTGCGGTACGCCGAGCTGGGCATTTTTTGGGTCGTAATATCCACCAGAGCCATACCTGCGGCATATTGGTCATTGGGCCAACGCCAATCGGTATTACTGCTGTCGCTTCTTTTACTGGAGGAGGAATATGATACAGATTGACAGCGACTCAGTGACACCGCTGCCACATCGGGCGACAAGAGGAGGATTTGAAGCAATAGACTATGGTCGTCGTCGTCGTCGTCATTTTCGTCACGACGGTTCTTTGTGGATGTAGTAGCAACATCATTGTCGTCGTCGTCTTTCTCTGTCGTTTTTGGTTGGGGCTTTTTCCGAGCTGCTGCAAATGTCTTTCTCCACATTTCCACCACAGCTTGGGCCACCAATTGAGATCGACGTTGCATGGGGACAGGTTCTTTTTGACCTCGACACATTCCGGGAACCAGTGCATGGACCGACAGTGACCCTCGTGGTGCCGGCGCCAATTGTGATGTAAAAGCCTCCATATCGGCAATCGCTCTAGCTAATTGTTTAATGGATGCATCGGGACATTCCAAAATGCGACAGTCTGGCATGGACTGCAAGGCATAGACAGGATCACGTAGACGATGATGGTGATTTTCTACTTGTTTATCGTCGCTTATTGATAATAAAAGCCCTTCCACATGAACCAAGCCTGGACACAGTGGTGTCGCGGATACTTCATTCGGTGCATATCGTGTTATTTCTTCCATCAAAGCGTCTTCGTAGGTGTGTCGGCATGTAAACAATGTTGGAAAAGGCCCGTTGATATTATCTGTCAGAGGTGGTAGAGTGACTGTGAAGTCTTCAGCTGCAGATGCTTCGTCTTTGGTGGTAGTGCGCGTTCCATTCTGCTGGTTTCGGACACGTGGTTTTGAATACTCGCCGTAACGGCGGCTGTTGGCTCTTTCGGTTTGCTGAGGTTCTTGATTTTTCACGGACGGGGCATATCTCTGTCTCCCTCGCTTGGCAGATTTTGGGTTATCATTATTTTTGGCTTCCAGTGATGATGCAGATGGCGGTGCTTTTTGTGGCTGTTGGGGTCCTCGTCTCGGCTGAGAATTGCTTGGGCCCTTATTGGCTGCCAAGAAGACAACAAAGTGAAAGAAAATGGGGATGGAGGCGACCATGCTGTTGAGAGTTTAACGAATACATGTACTACTAGGAAAGGGTATCAATGTTTCGATTGCTGGTCTACCAGTTGAGTACTCTGTCCTGTTTTGTTTGGTGCATGGTGGCTGTGTGGTGGCCGGAAGGGTCAATTGAATCATCAATAATTGAATGGAGTGGATCTTTCAGTTGGATCTTCGCCCCAAACCCTAACCCTAAATACTCTTGACCACTTGAATTTGTCCTACAACGAACATGTGCCCTAACGTTGTTTGAAAATCGCTCTTCACTCTAGCGTTTAGGTTTGCCCAAGCTTCATCTGTCTGTCTATCTTTGTGCATGTGTGTCACTGCAGGAGGAAATCATGTGAGGGTCATGCAACAGTGGTGACACATCACATGAGAGGAATGTCATGGTGGCAGAATGTGTGCTAGAAAACATGAATTCCAATGCCACTGGTGGCAGTGTTTCATCTGTAAAAATTAGGGGCGTGAACATGTGGAACAAGACATTATAAGACAAAGCATCAGAGAGTGCCAGCTTTGTTGTTGAGATCAAACAAGTTTGGTGAATTCAAGTTTTGCAGGTCCAAAAAACATCATTGATGCAAAACATGCAGATTATCGTGATGCAATGCATGAACCAATGATTTGTTTTACAACACTTGGCATGAATGTCTTAGTGATCTCCTCTCCTCTTGGGGGTGCAGACATGGCAGCATGTGCTTTTGAGAGAAGCTTGAAAGTGTTTTAACAAATCAATTGTTTTCTGCTCCATTTGAAATGCATGCAACAACTTTTGTTTACAAAGGCCAAAAGTAATTTTTAGGGCCAATGGCCATTTTGTTGAAAACTTTCTTCACCGGTGTCTGATTTCAATGATGATTTTCAAGTGTTCTGGTCAGCTGTCACACCCAACTGAACTGTCATGGGTTGAGGTCAGAAACAAATGAGTTCTGTTTAATTTCCAGCCATGATAGAGGAAGTTACAACAAACAAGCATGTGTTTACAATTCAAAATTAAACAATGCAAAAGGAAAAAAGACCAACAATTACAAATGGACATGCAGCAACAATTTCTATTTCGCAGGTTGTCCCAAAACGGTCCTGGTTGCATCACCCCCAGCATAAAAGGTACGCACAGTTCCTCATAATGACTTCATCTAAGTGACTTTCTGTAGGCGTTCAGTTCGCCCGCCTTGGCCGTCTCCACGTTTTGCGGCGGAGCGCACTAAAATTATCAATGCAATCAATACACTCACTGAGAATGAATCTGGACATTCGCATCATCAACACGAAGAAACAACACGTATGTACTGACTCTTCCAGCACCTCACCCGTTCGCACTTGACAGCGGAAGCGCCTGGTCAGAATTAATAAGCTGCTACTTTTAGTACAACCCTGTTAGTTAGACCTTGCTATCCAAAAGATCCCACTGTTAGCTACTTAGCAGGCGTCGACGAAAATCTCTAGTAGCTACTAATCTAGCTGGCTAACTAGCTAGAAAGAATATCAAAGGATTCTTGCTTGCTCGAGCGCAATTCTTGATGACATCTTAGCTTTTGACACCCAGAAATTTCTTCTTTCGACATCACGAACATCATGGCGCCTCGAATCACTTCCTCTTCCATTTATCGATCCGCCGATGACCCTGCAACGTCCCATCGGATACTGCGACAAGAAGAAAACAACGCTGGTGGGAATAATTCCGATCACTCGGATACCTCTACGAGTAGTACTACTAGAGTAGGACAGCATCAAGGAAGCAGCAGCAACCACCGTCGTTTTCCACCCCACCACTCGACCGTGGCAGAACATAACGATGATAACGATGACAACGACGACGAGTCTTCGGGATGGAGTCCCATTGATCCATTAGGCGACGATGCAGGAGAAGAAGAAAGTGAAGGAGGATCCAGCGGTATATTCCGGTGGTTACAAAGAAGCGGCAACAACAACAATAACCATAATAGAAGAAGACGAGCCACAAATATGACAATCCCCATCAAGGTCCCCATTCCGTGTGTCCTTTGTGATTGCGCTGCCATTTGTTACGATTGGACTCTTTCCGTGATGGAAGTTTGGTTCGAACTCTTAACTGCACCCCCATGTTCGGTGGATACCCTACGCGCCATTTCCATTTTGTTGTTGGGCGTCGAAAAGATTCGCGACACCTTGGATCAATCCACATTACTACAACAACTGGTGTTTGACGCAACAACATCAACTCCGCAGTTCATAAAAAATGGCACCCACAACAACAATCCCGTCGATATAAATTCATTGACCTTGGCCGACATTCCCCAATATCTCTTATGGGGCATTCCTGCCGGTGTCGCCATGTTGTCGATTTCTTTTATCTTGACCCTGCAATTGACCTGGGGACATCAAGAAGAAGCGGTGATTGCAACCGCGCTCATTTTATTGGTCTTTTTGGAAGCCTTACTTCCCTTGTTTATCTTGGGATGCGCGTCCATGTTTTTATTTCAACAAGTCTCGTGGGAAACGGGACTTTTGTTGTTGGTGGTTGTGTGGGTCGGTTCCACCTTTTGTGCTCATTGTGTTCGACGCATGCTCTATCAATCTCTTGGACATGGATAACGTAAAATGAAGGAATGAATGCAGTAACGACAGAGAAAGATTTGACCCCAAAACATGAAATCTTGCATCTTGACATCGAACGAGTTGATTGTCGTACTCATTTATTCTATTCGGGCATGGACGAACCATCCAGCTGTGTCTTTCAGAAAGGGCCTTTACTACCGACAAGAACCAAGTCACCAAACTGCATGTTAATATAGCACTCTTTTATTCTGGTCAACACTAGATACCCGGATCAAACACCACCCAACCACATGTTCATAGCACAGGATATTGTGCGCAATCTTTATAATTCAATAGCTTGGTAGGGAGGCTGTGTTGCTTATCCGAAGAGCTACATGGCAAGCGGTCTCTCCCTTCGCCAACAATCACATGTCTATTTGTCTTTGACAAAGCTTAAAAAAATTATAAGCATCTAACATCAACTTCTAAGAACTCCATGATGCGTCTACGACTAGTAGTTGTAAGAGAAGGTTCAACATAATTGCAATTCTTTCTATGAAATGTACGACGGTCAACACTTCAACGATGTCTTGCCATTTCTGCTACGTTGCAGTTGATGCCTCACACTGGGTGGGTGCTTCAACGTGCCCCCCAACCTCCCAAATGATGCGGTACGAGCAAGGCAAAACTCCCGGAGAGGCTTCCTACGCGGGTGATTGTTTGGGCTCGACGTACAAGGATTGGGAAGGCCATCCGCGCCATTCTACATAATGGATCAACAAGCTATGCTAAGAACACACAAAGTATAACATCATGTCAACAAAGTAAGATATAATTAGAGATATAATTCCAACTACCTCTGCAAGGTTCCAAGAAACAATCTCCAATCAAAATGACCCACGTGCTTAGCAATCTTTTTTGTCTGGGCTGCTGGCACGAGACGACCGTTCTGGCTCTGGAATTCGGCCACCTCGATGGCTACTGTATCTCTGTCGTCTTTCGCCAAAAAAGGGGCAGCCTGTTGGATATCCTGCAGGGTCTGCCAACCAAGAGCGTAACACAATCCCTCTACATCTGACGGAAGTTCGGGATCCGATGGATTGATGCGAATCAGTTTGCCCTTGATTTCACGCACAAACGACTCGACCGGCCAACGGGTGACCATGGGAGTATTGAATCCGGCCCCGACCTCAATAACAACGACCTGCCTTCCAATTTGTTGTTCCATCCATTGACGGAGGGCCTTGCTTTGACTATCGTACTTCGTGTGATGAAGAAACCAGGAACCACCTCGGACATTGCCAAACATGTCGCCACCGCAACGGGGGCATTTCGGGACCATCTCTTTAGGGATGTAACCATCTTTGGAAATGCTGGGAAGCAGTTGATCCAAGTAGGGACGAGCCTCAAAGACAGAATCGTCGCGACAAGGTTTCATGCATTGTAAGTAAGTCCACTCACCTTGCGGGGTGTAGATACGACGCGGATCAAAGCCAGCCCGTTCAAAACAGCCATCAACGTTGGACGTCAAGACAAAATGGTCTTTTGTGTCTACCAATTGGCGCAGTCCATGGTATCCATCATTTGGTTCAAATCTCCATCTCATGTTGTCCAAGTGCTTGGCCCAAAAGGCCCATTTGACCGTAATAGGAACAGAAGTGTCTGCAAAGAGTCCCATGGCCTCGTATCCTGTACGGTAACCCCATTTGGGGAGGAAGGGATAATGGGCCGCAAAGTCCTCTGGATTGGTGTAGACCATTTCACCTTCCTTGACTGACATACCAGCTCCAGCACAAATCAAAATAGCACCAGCTTGCTCAATCCATGTTTTGGCAAGCCGATTCATTTTTTCAGGAATCGCCACCGCAGTGACCGGATTTTGTCTTGGTGTTGTTGTAGCAGCCGTCCATGGTGATGATTCCAAGCAAGCCCGATACAGCTCTTCGTCTCTTGCAGAAAAAACGTCAAAGATCACCCACTCCAAAGCTCCCGGGTGATGATCTACCCATTGGCACACGGTGTTGAATGCCAAGCGAGCCGCTTGATCTTGAGGGTATCCAAACAAACCTGTGGATATGCAGGGGAATGCAATCGACTTGGCACCCTGCTGGACGGCAGCGTCCAAGGACAAGACATAGGCGCTTGCCAAGTTTTTGGCATCCCTTTCTGATACAGGTTTACCTGAGGAAATTTGAGGTCCCGTGACATGAATCACCCATTGACTGGGCAAATGAAATGCCGGAGTGACAATGGGTGCGGAACCTGTTGCTAACAAGGTCGAACGCTTGGCCATGACCTCTTGGCAGGCCAGGCGAAGTCGTGGACCAGCAGCACGATGAATGACATTGTCAATGCAACGATGGTGGGGAACAAAGCAACCCAATCCTTCGTCGTTGGCTGCATTCACAATGGCTTCGACGGCCAGGTTGGTAATGTCACCACGCCACAAAGCCAACTTGGTTGTGTGAATGCGCGCAGTAGAGGTTGCCGCAATGTCCTGGACCTTTACTGCAACGTTATTGTTGTCTGTTTTCTCAGCTTTATAGATTTCATCAATGAGCTTCAATGTATCCTGTTTCCAATGGGTATTGGAGGCAATCAGCAAATCACCCAAGAGCTGCCGCTGTGCTGTCGTGTTGCTTGGCAGCTTGGTATCATTGCCTTCTTGGCGAATTGCTGCCAACAGGGCGGTCTGCACAAGGCAATGTTTCGACGTGGCCATCATAATGGTATGTTAATTTGTGTTTCTGCGCGGAGATAAAGACAGTGAGTAGCCTTTGTACAATACCGTATTCTGCATGCAATTGAGATTGTTTGGATTGAGTCCAATTTGTGAGACGAAAGTCTTCTCTTCATGCAACCTGCTTTGGTTGGCACGTTTGGGCGATGCTGTTCTTCGCCGTTCCCGATTGTTCTCATCCGTTCGACTCCGATCTTTTGTCTTTCATAGCTACCAGTACCGTACTACTGCTATCTAGTAGCTAGCTAGTACTAGTAGCTACTTTACTAGCTAGCTAGTAGCTACTAGCTAGTAGCTATTTTACGACATTACTAGCTAGTAGCTAGAGTTATGTAATAAAAATTAATACAAGGTCTACTGATTGACGGGCAGACAGACTTGCAATCATAGGTCTCTTATTGGTTTTATAACATGGATGCAGCAGCAGACTGCATCGATGCTCATTTTGTGGTTGCAAGGTGATTGCATTCTCGCAATGGCAATCGTTCAACGAATTGAACAATGTGATGAAAAATCGTCAAAAAACTGCTGGTGTGAGATGATAACAATCATGCTGTCCAAACAATGGTTCCAGAAATTTGCTGAGGACTGCAGTGGGATTCGCCCATGTGAAGATGTTCAGCATGCTAGAAATTGATTTAGTCTTGGTTAGATTTGGACAATGTCTTTTGTTGTCATTCATGGAATGTCACAACATGTGTTTGCAACATCCTTGAAGAGAACTAAAACAGACTTCAGCAACTAGTTGTTACAAGACAAACAGTTACAGCATCACCACATGAATTGAAGAGGTGTTGCATTGCACATGAAACATGAGAAACAATGACTTTGTCAATCATCCAATGCAATTGAGCAATGCAGTGCACTTTATTTTTCACCAAAGCTTGAGTCAAGACAATGTGGTGAGTAACAATGTGTTGATTATTAATTGCATCAAATTATTCTTAGTCTCACAAGCTGTGATGATCAGCATGCAATTATGGATTTGAGCTGTCATCGATGAGCATGAACAGAGGGGCAGATGCATCGTTGTCCCAATTAGTACAACTCACTCATTCACCGTTGTCCCAAATACAACTCACTCATTCATCTTACTGAAAGATGTGGTTGAAACCAGTCACATCACCAAACTGTCAGCGGGCCAGTTGTGCAACATACGGACGAGACCCGTGCACGTTGCTTCACGAACGGCTATCTACGGATTCAGCACGATCTCGGACGATGCAACGGCATTGAGAT
>ENA-ORBV01008892-ORBV01008892.1-microbial-mat-metagenome-genome-assembly--contig:-NODE-8892-length-16715-cov-6.995793_pt1 | contig 16715 bp, 13 predicted proteins | sample MGYA00237777_ERZ505514 | MGnify/ENA primary metagenome ERZ505514 (study PRJEB26160, sample SAMN06269048) | microbial mat metagenome | isolation source: Oligotrophic lake microbial mat | place... | reverse complement strand
AAAATGGCTCGGCGTCTCTCGGCGTGTTGGTTAGGCACGTCCGGGTGGCGCTGCGGGTCTGTCTGTCGTCCGTAATGGAGCCGATATCTGTGAGTGGGTGCACCACTCCTGCAATAACAAATTTTGGCTGCATGCCAGCAGCAACCAACATCGGCAGAAAATTGACGCACTACACACCGGCCCAGCACAACACTCGAAACAGGCGCTCAAATCAAACCTCCGCAGTTGACTCAACTGCTTGGTTTACAACCTAGCTACAATGCCTAAATGACATGTCCAGCTAACTTGCGAATCTAGAGAGAACAACTGTGACACCAAACTAGCGTGTACTGTTGATTCAATCCTCGTTAACACAGAGCATCTAGCGAAAACTCCAAAAAGGTTGCACACCATTTCAGGCCATGACTAACATCCTTAACTAGGATGTTCTAGTTGGAAGAGCTGTTGGACGCACACAACTTTGCCAACTTCTAACTGCAGCTAGCTCAATGGAAAAATGGCAGTCGCAGTTTTCATTTGGAACCAAGTCAAATGGCAAGGATTTTGCATAGCAACACTTGTGAACAAAGACCTTCAAAAGGATAGCATCATGTCAGATTGTCAGTCCCCAGCAGTTGACAACACAATGCAGGCAAGTGTTCTGCCCTGCTCCTTCACATGCTGGTGATGCTGCCAAACAGAGCAGGTTTGCAAGGCTCACACAATCTGTTTGGTAACCAGCTAATCTCACAACTCCTTGGTTGCAAAGCATTCACTCATCATCTTGTCAAACATGAATAAGAGTCAAACAAAAACGTATCAAATGATTTGCTGAACCCTCCGAGTCTAGTCATGGGCAAAGAGATTTGTCAAACTTTGTTGAAACATTCTTGATGTCACCTTTTCTTTTCTGGGAAGGTCATCAGTGCAGCTACCAGAAAGGTTTTCATGACAATCTGTGAGATCTGTTGTAAAATGGTTGCAACAAGTGTCACTGTGTCCCCCTTCCAAAGGTTTTTGGGGCCAGGTGCTGCTTTTGTCACCAATGCAACCAACAGCAAGTGACACCACTTAGAGTAACCTCCACATTGGGCCAGCATTGTCAGTCTAGAAAACAACATGCAGTTTTGTCATATCATCCTACAAGGGTAATTTATGACAAACTGTGCTTTATCCTCCACAACACATGTTGCAGCAGTCCATTCATTTTATCAATTCATCTGCATGGTTACATGTGAGCAAACTGTGTTGAACATGAGCAAGAAAGATTGTCTTCATCCTCAATCTTGACCCCCTGGGCAGCAAAAGCCTAAAAACATTTTTAAAGCGGTTTGAGCAAACCAACATTATATCAACTATCAAGGAGGGGGAACTGGAAAATTTGGATTAGCTTGTTCTATTCCCTATCCCATAGCACTTACTGTACTGACTGGTGGTTTTTTGTCGTCATCACTCCGGCCTCGCCTGCTAGGCCTGAAGCCTTTAAAGAGCCACTGTGCGATCATACCTTTCACTCCTCATCGTTGCGGCAATACTTCCTTCCGACAACCCATCGCGTTGAGCTGTCATGGACAACGAGAGAGAAAATCCACTCAGGAAAATTATATAGGAAGAGATCAATCATATTGAATGCACGAATCCACCCAAAAAATAAAATAAATGTGTTTGCTTAGACAGACACCTATTCCGCATCTTAATAATATAATACGGTTACCAGTACTATGTCCGACGACGATGATGACTTTGATATCAATGATTATTGGGGTGGTCTTCCCGAAGTACATGACGACAATGATGGTGACAATGACAAGGACGGGGAACACAAAATGCCGTACGCTGAACATTTGTTGGTCTTGCTGGATTGCTCCCCCGACATGTTCTTGCCTACGGTGCCAATGAAAATGACGCAACTCAAACAATTTGGTGAGGAGGAGCATGGCGATATTCTTACTAGTTTAGAAGAAACGGAGAATGCAACAACCACGGCTACTCGTACGAAAATGAGGTCCTCTGTCGATGCCGTTCTAACAGCCTTGCACGAATATTTACGGCAAAAAGTCCGCATATCCGTAACACAGAAGGCATCGCACAAAAAGAATGGCTTTGGAGTGACCTTGTTTGGAACACGCAAGCGTCCGCGATGGAATGTTGTGGAGATGGCTGCCGCTGCTAATTCCGATGCTAATTGGAATGCAAAGAGCAATAGTAATTCCGGTGGAGCAATGATCAATCATCATTTGAATTATGTTCGTGGAGCCAGTCACAATAAAAACAACCGAAAGGAGGATGATCATTCGGGTCAAGACGAGAAAGAAGAAGATAGTGAAGACGACTCAGGCGATGAAGACAGTAAGCATGCCACGGAAACTACTGTACACAATCTCATTCCGTTGGAGCCTCATGGAATAGATGCTATCAAAATATTGCGGCATTGTTTGCCGCCTTCCTATTATCGTGGCAATTATGCTGCAAGTGATAGTGATGATGAACGAGTGCTCAATTTGGAACGGGAATTCGGTCACGAAACGGGCAAGAACAACAACAATGTGGCGGAAGCCCTTCACACGGCACTCGGTGGCATTGCACACATCTTTCGCGATGCAACATGTGTCAAGTCTGGCCCTAAAAAGGAAGATCCAAAGGTCGGTCCCGCCATCAAAAATATTTGGATTTTTACCAACAATGATGATCCCACAAATGGGGAAGATGGCAATACCAAACGTCTTGAGACTATAGCGTCGGATTTGCGAGATAACGGATGCACAATACAAATCTTTCCACTGTCATCATTTCTGGACAAAAGCAAGACATTTAACACAAGCACATTTTGGGGCAAAATTGCCCAACTTCCACAGGATTACAGTTTCTATTCTAATAATCGAGGTGGGTTTGATATAAAGTCATTGAATCAGTTGGTTGAGGGAGAATGGAAACGAGAACGGCGGGCTCATTACGTCCCGCTGGTCTTTCCGGACCAGGTTGATGCCTTTACTGGAACTAGCGGCAGCAACTCTGAGGAAAATACAAGACCCCCCTGTATCATGCTCGAGTTGTATTCTCCAGTCACACTCCAAAAAACACCACCCTACGTCAAAATTATGCGCGAGATTGGGATGAAGGACGAAGATGTAGAAGTAGCTCGTATTGTTCAGAAGTTTGTCAAAGACCGAGGTGAGCTAATTGCCTCCTTCAATCGCGCTGAGTACGACAAGGACTCCAAAGAACAACAAAGTCAGCAGCCCAAGCTGCATAGACTGAGGTAAGATATTTTCCTCCGTGTATAATTTCTTATTGAAGAAGGATTCGTTTTGCAAAATTAACAATCGGTCGTCGCGCTTGCCCAACTTTTGTCTGGCTACGTAAAATGGTGTTCCTTGATGAAAGGAAATTTGTTCAACTGAAGAATGATTGTGTACCCATTTCTCCCAAGGAGATAGCAGCGCTCCGAATGAGGTCCAACCGCACGGCAGGACAACCAAGTCTGGTGCTGCTAGGCTTTAAGGGTCGCGCTGCCGTCCCATTTCATTTCAATTTGAAGTCCTATTTTGTCTATCCAACCGACACAAATGTCGAGGGCAGTACGGCAGCTTTTGCCCACTTGCACCAGTCCATGCTGAAAAAGAATGTGGTCGGCATTGGAGAATTGCTGGTGAGAGGCTACTACTCGTCAAAATTAGTGGCTATTCATGCATTTCCGGAAGAAGTTGAAGAAATCGTCAATGATAGAGACGATGGCAGTGCGTCTGGTGATTCTGACGGCAATCCCAGTGTCTACTTGAAAGTTCCGCCTTGTTGGATTGTGACGCAGCTGCCGTTCGAGAATGAAGTTCGGGATATGCTGCCAGATGCATCGCTCGACGAAGACTTCCAAGTTTCACCGCCGACTCAGCAAGCTTTGGAGAAAATCATCAACGAGCAGTTGAGCGACCTGGACTGGGGCGACTTCAAAAACCCGTACTTGGAGAGATTCTGGGATTACGTCGAGTCCGTCGCGCTAGAAGAGCCTATGCCGAACAAAGACTACAGTCTTCTACCCGTCGGTCACGAGAAGGTGGAGGAGCTCCAATCCCACGTGAAAGTTCTCAAGGCAACGCTTCCAGAGGAATCTGATACCAAGCTGAGTGGCAACAAACGCGGTGCCAGCAACGCTCGACTCTCTGCTGATGACGCAACAGACTGGGCAACTCAGCTTCGTGACGGCAACCTCGGCCGATTTACTACGCAAGACATCAAGCTTGGGCTCAGTAAGTACGGTGTCACGCGGGGCCTTTCTGGAAAAAAGAAGGAGGAACTTGTTTTGCAGCTCGGGGACGTCATCAGAGCTGCTGCGGGGTCTTGAGAACCATGGGCTAGCTAGGCAACACGCCAGACGTGGTCCCAAAGTATTCATCAGGCTGCATTTGCAAACCACCGTTCCCGGGTATACGGAGAGGTACTTTCCGACGAGCCGGTGCATTTCTCTGATGCGCTGGCGAGATGTCTGCCAGGTGCCAAGATATCAAATCAATGTCAGGCGAAATGTTGTACAGATAGTAAAAGAAAATGTTATTGTGCTAGGCTTTTCATGTAATACAGAGGAGATTGTTCAGCAAGCCTCGGTAGCGTTCGACTGGGATCTGAAAGATTTTATGCTACTCAAGTGACTGGACAAGAAATATAGAGAAGTTGGAAAAGTTTAGGACGGAGAAAGTCCACCCACGCATAGGTAGTGCGCTAAGGCTACCACACGAAAAAAAATCCAAATTGATAGTAGCCAAACACATAGCGTGTTCCACGTTTTTAAAAGTAAGCAATCAATTAAAAAAAACACAATCTTTCATCTCGCGCGTCCAGACAGAGCTACTATTAGCTAGTAGCCTATACAAGCATATTGTACTGTAAACAATTGTGTATACTTTCTTTACTTTTTGGTTTGCCGATCTAAATATGAATAAGATTCTTCTGATAGTGTGAGTAGACTGAGTTTTAGAGCTGCATCCTCCTTGTGCCACTCTTCGCAGTTGGGGGGTCTGGGGGATTTTGAGGAGGCGGGGTCGCAGGAGGAGGTGGCGGAGGAGGACTTTGTGCTCGTCCGTGCTGCGTAGGCTTCGAAGATACTGGTGTGGAAGAAGCGGGCGGACTGAAGAACTCGCGCTCAGCCCTCGCAAGTTCTGACAAGAAGCTGTTCCATGCGTCCTCTGGCTCATCGGGTTCTGTTTTGACAGGAGGCCGTGGCGGTGGCGACTCTGTACGAGCCGCAGGAGGTTCGCGGCCTCGCCCCATCTTAACAGCACTAGTTGGTCCTGCTCCTCCTGATCGTACACTTTGACCGGCGCGCGCCACATCGCGTCCAAACTTTGTGCTTCCTTCTTCTCGAGACCTTTCAGTGTCGCTTGAGGGAGTCATGGGGCTGGTTGACATTGCTCGCTGACCCGATTCGATGTAGCCCGTAGGTGTCATTGGGTTAGGATTGAGAGTCGACTGGTTTCTCTTCAGATAATCCGTAACTTCGGGGCTAAGGCTTGGTCTGAGAAGTGGGGAAGAAGCCTGCCTGGGTGGTTGCATGTAGCGTTCCGTCGCGCCATCTCCCGCAGAGTATTGGGCAGAAAACTGTGAGTTGCCATCTCTGCTGGAGGCGAGAGAAAATTGTGACAATGAAGCAACTTCAACTTTTCCTTGAGCGAAACTATCATCGTCGAGGTAAAGGGATCCATCAACTGACATGAGATCGTTTGCTGCATCCGACATAGTTGTCTCAGGTGATATTGTACGACGGACACTTTCTTTATGCTGTTGCACGGTTGGGGGCATGGTTGGGGATTTGACCACCTCAACAGAATTCAATTCTGCTTTTACGCTCGAGGCTGCGCTGAAGCTCGACCTCGTGTCACTAGCTCCATCACTACTGTCGACAGAGTTTATCTGGGGCTCAACGGCTTTGGATTCAATGGGCTTGTTCCATTCTACCTCTTGGCTTTCAGCTTTGCCCCATTTTTTTTCTTCTTTTTTACTTGCCTCTTCCACAGAGACGCCATCGAATGATTTTGCGAGATTTTTTTTCGGTGCGTCCTTGTCAGCGATAAGCGAGATTTCACACTCAGCTGGTGACTCCTCAATCGATGCTAGAGTTGATGGCGTCACTGGCGGCATCTTTTTCGGCGATATCTTTTTCTGCTTCTTGGGAGGGCGTTTGCCTTTTGTGGGAGTCTTCATCTCATTGGAACCAACAATTTCTTGAAGTGTCTCTTCCTCAACTCGGCGACATTCTTCTTCATATTCACCCTGGGCTTCGTCCCATTCCTTGGCATCATCCTGAGAGACGGGTGTGTTTTTGGATGTATCTGATGGCTTTGAGTTTCGGACTTTTTGAACAACCAGGAGCATGATGATGGCAACGGCCAGTGCACCACAGACGCCAACCAAGATGATCATTATTTGATTTGCAAAGAAAGAGGTGTCCCCATCATCCTCTGCCGCAGTGTTCATCGCAGCGCTGCTACCAATGGTTGCTTCGTCCTGCATATCCACCACCAAGCCAGAACCTGTGTTTGCGTTCGAATTGCTAGTGCTGCCAAGGTCAGCGTCCACGTTGTTCTCCGTCACAGGTGCTGGCGGTAGCACAGGAACACTTGCTACTGTTGGCGCCCACGTGGGGCTGTCAGTCTTGTTTCCGTTGTCTGTGCCACTCTCTTCATCTACTACTTCGTTTTCAGCAACTTCTTCCACCGCCACATCGTCTTGATTTTCTTTTCCTCCCACAGCTACTTCATCCTCCTCCTCGATCTCTTGTTCGGTTGGCATTTGTGTCGGTTTCGCCGTTGGTTTCGCTGTTGGTTTCGCTGTTGGTTTCGCTGTTGGTTTCACTGTGGGTGCTGGTGGCGGTAACGTCGAAAATTCTGCAGTCTCAAGCGCAACAATTTTTCCAAAAATATCACCATAATAGATAACATTTCCTGATGGTGCAACGCTGAGAAAAAGCCATGAATTGACATTAAAAAAATGTAAGCCATAAAAATCGCTACAAAATGAATCTCATCGACTGTTTCATTATGGATCATTCTGCTTTGTCCATACCTAAAATCGGCCTCCACGGCGTCATGACATGAAATGCCTGAGACAGAAAGGCAGTCAAATACCCAATCAATGGTTCCTGTTAGGGCGTTGTGTTGGCGCACTTTGCCTTTCATTCCTTCAATGACATAAAGTTTGGGTTTCTCGTCCAGGATTTCCACCAACCTCGGTTCTGAGAGTATGGCCGTTCTGAGAGCCCCATCTTCCGTCCAAAGCTTGTCTCCTGTTTGAGTATCAATACAGTGAATTTCCGTGGATGCTCCAACTTGATACATTACAGTCTGATCCGACGAGAGGACAGGGGCTACCAAGAGTGCTGTATTTTTGATGGACGAAAGAAGAAATTCTTGGTTAGCACACTGTGTTTCTCCATTCCGTTGTTTCCGCTCGCAACCCCCCCGGTTGTAACAAGTACTAAAAGTATGAACTTACGTTGCGAAGCATTTCCTTTATTCGGATCCAGAGACAGAGTCCATGCGGGTGGAATGCTTTGCTCAGAGCTCGACACGACACCAGCAAGATCCGTCTCTGCAGTCCAACCAGCCAATCGTGCTCCCATTCCTCCGACAAAGACTTCGGACGCATCCTTTTTCAATAATGGTTTTGTGACAGAGGAAACCGCCCAGGTAGCCTCGTCATTTATTTGTCTCATTTGATAGGCATCGTTTCCCTGTCCACTGAATTCTTCGTACAACTCGGAGGGTCTCAAGAGATATACATTTCCCGCGTTGCCATTGTATCCGTTATCCCATGATTCTGCCACAACCACGACATCATTAAATTCCCCATTTTCCATAGTAATGGAGGTTGCGACGGGTGGTCCAAAGGGTCCAACGTTGCGATTGTTACTCTGCAAGGGCGACAAGGACGCCGTGACTACGGGTACACCCCTCAGCAAAACGACGGACACTTTTCCTCGTTGACTGGGTACCACAGTGCCCTCGTTCACGCTTGGAACATTGTGTACGACAAACAAGGTATCACTCTTGGAATTGATGAGAGGTTTTCCCACAACGGCCCCGTTCAAGGGCACAGACCATCGCAAAGAGGCGTCTTGCACATTGACGGCCAACAATCGACTCAGGGTTGTGGAGCGACTGGGGTCATACCCGATGCCATCGTACAAGACTCCGGTGCTGACGGGTACATCGAGAATGGCGTAGACGACATATTCCAAGTTCCCATATTCCGGGTCGTAGACGGGTGTCACGCCAGACCGACATTCCGTGTACGTGCCAGTGATCCCAGTCGGTTCAAAGACGGTTGATTCACGAAGATTGTCGGGATAGATGATGTGTAAGCTACCATCATCGGCAGTGACAAAGACTGTGTTATCGTCTTTGTCGTTGCTGTTAATGTTGTTGGGGACCACCAATACTTCGTTGCCAGTGCGCAAGCCACGGCCACTCAGAGTGCCACTGCCAGGCAATCGATAAGTCCATTGTACATTGGGCTCTGCCAAGAAGTTGGCGTTGACGGAAGATAATGCTGCTGCTAGTACGTATAGTACGACGAGCAGTAGAGGGCACTTCATGTTGGATGCCGTATTGCTTGTTTGCTGTTGTAGTAGTGGTTCTTGTATTGTAGGAGTGTACTAGCTAGTAGGTAGCTAGATGTTCGGTAGTAATTTATTATTAGCTCTCGACCAACTTAACTAAAAAGACAAGGAATGACAATCTCAAGGCTTGGTAACTAACTAACTAAGTAATCAAATGATTGATCCAAAAGTCACTCATCACCACGGGATGGAAGAGATTGTTGACAAAATTGGCACGTTATTATTCAAAGGAATGTAGCTAATAGCAATTGTAGCAGGACTATTGACGAGCAGATCACCTACTACGACGTACTATTAGCTAATAATAGTTACTACGGTATCTTCGTTGTCCATGTTGTTGCGTGATTCCACTCGGATTTTTGGCACGGACGAACCAATCTATTTAGGAATAAAGCCGATCCACACAAAAATTGCAAGTTTCAGCCGTTAGAAGGCATTGGCACTTAGGTGCACCCATCCAACTTTGCATTGGCGGTCCCGCGCGGTAATGAAAAAGGTGCGCTCAAACTTCTGTCCTACGTCCGCAAAATTAGGACTGATAGCTTGTCCACAGTAATACGTCATCTACCGGTATCCTTTCTGATTCAATTGGTGGATGAATGAATCCATGAATCACTTGACTGACTGGATGAATGAGTGAGTGAATCAACAACAATGACCATGGTCATGCATGGCCATGACATGCATCCATCACCCACAAACAAACATCAAACGTCGAACACCAAACATAACATCGCCAACAACCTACATCTCCATACCAGATTAGAACGTGTTGGTTGTGAAGGCCTTACTGGTAGCTGCCCAACACCAGCTAGCTAGCTAGCTACTGTACTCTACTGTACTGTAGTAGGACTGTAGGAGAGTGCTTCTTCAAAATGACCTCGACGGCCGAAAGATCGCACCGGATACATTATCTGTTGCTGCTGGTCCTTTGGTCACAACAGCAGGCATCCACTCAGGCCTTTTCCAATAGCATGCATGCAAGAGCAACAACCTCTTTCATCAGCAGTCGTCAAACCTTCCATCCACACTCGCACTCGCACTCGCACTCATATTCACGACAACTGCCAATAGCAACAACTAGTACTCGCCTGTTACAAGCTACAAATCCCTATGGACGAGGAAGTGAAATTTGGCCACCAGCCAATGATCAGCCAATTCGACTCGAAAATTCTTTTCCCAATGGAGTTTTGCCCGATGCCGTCATAGAAATGATCACTCGTCTGACCGCACCGCTCAATACTGGGACTAGTGGCAGTGACCCGGCATCCACAGACAACAATAATAATGGCAAGCCAGTGTTGTTGCGCCGCAGAAATGCGGTCCCGAGAGCGATTGGACGCATTCTCCGACGCGCTGCCTATGCGCAAGAAGAAACGGAGTCCGAGCAACAACAACAACAACAAAAGCGTGGCACTAGCGCAAAACTTGTGGCGGCTGCCATCGATAAGACACCAATACTTTTGGCCATTTCCTTGGTGGTTTCTGGAATGATACGGCCCTTAGATGCGCTATTGGTCTCGTTTTTGTCCGGTTACTTTGTCATCTTGTACATGTGGGCACGCAATCTTCGTCGCGATGGTATAACGCCCATGTTGCCATCACTTCCGCCGCAAGGTCACGTTCCACACCTGGTCTCCAATCCATTGGGACCGGACTTTACAACCACGGCAATGTCGGCAAGTTCCTTTTCCATAATGACTACATATGATTATTGGATAAGAGCTGGTGCTCTCCTTGGACTCTTGGCACCCGTGGCGGTCATGTTGCGATATGCCCTTGTCACGCACCAAGTAGACTGTGCCAGAGCGTGTGCGAGACCCATATTTTTCATGTGCTGTCAAGGCATGAGTGAAGCCTTGGCAAGACGTTCGTTGGTACGTACTATGGTCTAGCTGTCGTTCCACTATCCTGTCTGCTACTTCTATATTGTTATCGGAAATGGAAAGACAACAGGGGCTGCCTTCTCAACTCATGACTGACTGACTGACTGACTGACTTGGTATCTCATTCTTTCATTTTTTCGTTTGGTAATTCCGCAACTGCACATAGACACCGCTCCCAATTCGCATTCTCATTCCTCTAGCATACAATACAATCCGACTGGGATATCTATGGAACTGGGCATTTTTGCCTGCGGAACTCGGGAGAATCGGCCGAGCTGTGGCCATTGCCAATTTGGGATATTGGATGACCAATCTCTTTGGCTTTCTCATTCCAGTGGCGTCGGTACGATATATGAGAGCGCATTTCTTCGCGGTAGAAGCGGAACAAGTTATCACTCGACCCGGTATGGAAGATTCTTCGGGAATTATGTTCTAATAACAATTCTAGTCCTGGTGTGTGCGTGGATGTGGATGTGAGTGGATGCTACCATTTATCTTTAATCTAGTATATGAAAAATAGTCTCCCGGATGCAGTACATGGTTGTACAATGCGCTGGTTTTTCAAACCCCAACATATGATAGCTGTCTCTCTAACGATGCTTTCCCAAGCGCTTCTTCTGAGACGAGGCGCTGCCTTTGTTGCTATTGCCAGTATTTGCTTTTCCACTGCTGGAAGAATGATTGCCTTTCTTTTGCTTCTGGCGTTCTTTATTATGATCATTCCATAACTTTATAATTATATCCCTTGCTTGTTCAATTTCCGGTACACGAAACGTCACTGCTTCCCAAATCTGTAAAAGAACTTTTCCCAAGTAGCTGCCTTGGGGGTTGATATAATTGCGCAAAGAGATGCGCAGATACCTCGCTGCAGCCGGGAAGAAACGCTTCACTCCGAAGGTAATAAGCGTTAAGAAAAGAATGCAACAGGCTATCCCGTAGGCTATCTTGTAGAAGACTGGAAGCCGGCGAGGATGACGCTGATTTAGAAAGCCCCTATTATACATTGTAACGGTAAAAGATGCTTGCTTGTCCATTGGATGGTAGAAGTACTTTTCATGGTAGATGTTATAAAGAGATCCTGCCGCGAAAATAGCGGCTATGGCGCGCGGTAAACCATCCCGTTGGTCATTGTCGTCGTAGTACGGTATGCTCGGCTCTTGGGGCATCTTTTCAATGGCCCAGAGCAATCGAGCAAGCTGTGTTGCCAACTCTCTACTTTCAAAGGTTCGAAGTACCCGAAAAACGTCATCTTCTTTTGGAGTCGGTTGTGCTGGAAAAGAAGGGCTTGGTGGAGGCAAGCAAAGAGTGGGGATTCGTAAGAGCAACGCCGCTCTGGCGTCGGCATCGCACCGAGCCACGAGAATCGTTCGCCCTCTGCTTTTCCCCTCTCGAAATGACTGAAGCAAACTTTCAAGGAGATGCAATTTGTCGTGGATCATAGAAACAAAGTTTGGTACTGGGTTCGGCTCCAGATAGACATGGCTGCTATAGTAATAGTCGATCAGCCACTTTACCTGCAAATCAAAGGAATTGTTCCAGCATTTCCCACGGGCACAATCATGATTGCTGTATGATTGTCCGGATTTTCTAGCAATGGATAGACCCTGTATTATGTGCCTCGCTTGTGCCCCAGTGAGATCGGGAGGCACAACAACGATGACATCAAGTCGTCTTGGGTCGACTTTTTCTAATTGCTGCGAGCCATTGTGAACACTTCCCATGCAGTCAAAACAAGGTGGAAAAATTGGTTTCTTCAAATGCAGCAGCGGAGGGTACTCGCCCCTTTGTTTCGGTAGCGTACTTGAATTGAAACGATTGGCAATCACCATGATAGCCGTGACCTTGTCCCAGAAATCGCCAGGGTTCCGTCGGATATCCAATGTGCGTAATGTCGAAATCGATTGAGATTGTGCGAGGTGGACGCCACCTTTAAAGATCGCATCGCTTCACTCGGAATCGACTTAAGATATTGCCAAAACCGTTGATTGCTTTGCCTTTCGTCCCGTCCAATCGCTTCATAAAAAGAAGCTTCATCTGCTAAGATGATTGTTGAAACCCCTGTCATCTCTGCAAAAGCGAGCGCCCCAAAGCCGTTAAAGTCCGTCAAAAGCACGTGGGGCATCGGTAATAAAGGTTCCCCATGTTGATCTGCTCGCCCCAGAAAGACTTCGACGTGGTATGCATATTGGGATAAACTCATCGAACCGGCGCATTGGTGAAGAGGGTCCAGCATTGTCGAAGTTGCATTAAGCACTTCGTTGCAATCCCTAAAAGCGTCCTTCGTCAGATCGATGCTATAAACGTGGAAGATTGCATGACTTTCTTCGGTGTCTTTCAAGCAGGGAAGCCTTGAAAAGACATGCTCGTAAATAACCTCGTCAAAAGTAGTCCCGTCGACCAAGGGCCGATCAATATTTATGTAGAAAATTGTTACATTTATATTCACAGAAAGTAGCGACACGGCAATGTCCAGATACTCTGTCTGTAGATGGGGAGTCGTGAGCTGAAAAGTCACGTGAAGAGCACGATCCAGGCGGGCCGTCCTCCTTGATTTGTAGAAAGGATGATGGCAAGGAAGGCAACTCGATTGCAACCAATGATCAGACGCAAACAAAGATAGGTTGGTCGTCAGATTAAAAGCATCAAAACAGCGCTGATGGTAGAAAAAATCCTGAGCGGAAACCGCACTAAGATAGTACTGCACCACTGCAGAAAGAGAAAGAGCGCACGAAATGATGAAAGGAGCCCCCCATCGAGCCAGCCTTGGAATATGGGAATGTAGCATAGTGGGGCAGCAATTCAGAACTTGTCTTCAATCATATTATCAAAACTTCCCGATCTTCTCATATTTTCCTCTACTGTGCTTTGTATCCTTCACTATTCAGATTCTGTCCCACTTCCTAGATAGAGCAGCAGTAGATGCAATGATAACAACAGGAACGGTCCATTCAATTGATCGTAATGCAAGGCAAGGTCTCCTTTCCTCCTCAGTTTTGATTTGTGCATAGGCGAGTGATGCAACAAGGACATTGATTAATTGCTCGAAGAACCAAGCAGCTGGTGCAAATCAATTCCGGTGGTCCTTGCAGGTTGAACTAGATACTCAAAAAAGGGTAGCACACTGTCTCTGACTGCTATGCATGCAGTACATCACCATGCTGGACTGTTGCTCATTAACTATAATTTTAATTAACAACCAAAAACTCTTCTCTAAATTAGAGAAGACTTATTGAAACTCTTCTCTAATTAGGAGAAGAGTCAAAAAGTCTTCTCTAAATTTATCGCATTCTGTCGTGTTAAATCATTTGGATTTGAGTCTAAAACAGAGAAGAGTTTAACTCTTCCCTAAATAGACAAGGAATTCGAAAACCCTTCTCTAAATTGGAGATGGGTTTTTAAGTAGGAATTACATATGAGCAATGCTCCAGGAACGCCCATGATGACTCAGTGCAGTCACAGCAGACACACGCTGACTCCCAAAGTCGTGTGAATTCTCAAACGTCGCATGTGTGTGTGCATGTTAACTGCCCACCGGTGTCCAGATGGTGGAACGTCCAGTCCGTTCTCTTGCTTAACGGAAAGGCCATCCACCAAAGGATACACCACAAAGTGGTGCAGGAGATTGGCAGCTTGCCCGTCTGGCAAGCTGGGGTCGACCAGCAGCCCAGCTGCTCCAATTCTCCCACCAGGGTTTACTCCTAAATATTCATTGTTATCTACTATTGATATCTTTGTTGCTTCTGAAGCCACCAAGACCAATGCCGCCAGCTCAGAAGGAGGGAGAGGATGGAGCGTTGCCAGGGCTACTACCATCATCACCTCCAAAACACTTGCAAGGTTTAGGGCCCTGGCCCAAAACCAAGCAAGAAGGGGAGGATGGAAACTCAAGGTCTTTACAGACCAAGAGCTCCATCCTCCCCTTGCTCGTCAACAGGCTTCGCCTGCCTTCTCTTCTGATCCCACCAATGCACAGTCCTGGGAGAGGTCCCAGGCTGCCTCCGCGCCGCCATGCAATGCATCCAAATGGGTTTTGTGGAGATGCAATCCACCATGCGTTGTTGCCTTTTGGATGCACAATGTTCCATGGCATGCAAACCAGCCTTCTCAAGCACGTCCTCAAGGGAGGGACAGATCCAGCCACCGCCTGGGCCTCTGCAGGCCATCGCATTTGCCATTCTTCCAGCTGTCCGGCAATGGAAGCCCTTCAAAACAGTCCACACAGCATCAGTCACAGTCCAAGATTCACAGCCAAACAGCAACACAGTCTGCACCCCACTGCACCCTTGTGAAACATGCCAAAGATCCGGGGATCAGCACCTTCTCTCTGAAGAAGATGGGAAAGCTTGTGTCATTTTGTGGCGGGCCCTCCTGAGGTCAGCATGCAGGGCCCCCCAATCAGTGTCAGTGCAAGTTTCTTGCCTTCCCAGGTGCCGGAAAGAGCCCACACTCTCTGTGGGTGCACCATCAACAGTGAAAACCTGCTCATTGGCCTGGAGGATTTCGTTGTCTGTGTCTCTGCTCCGCTTGGTGATCTGGCCCCTGACACAGGCAGCTGACTCAGTGTGCCTCCTCAAGGCAGGCAGAGGACACTGGAGTCCACACAGCTTGCACTTGTTCCAGGGTTCTGGAGACTCCTCAGTGACATGGATGGAATCACAGGGATGCCTGCACATGAAGGGGTCATGGAAGTTGGCATTCGTGCTTGCTTTGCAGGGGCAGCCCTCCACAGGGCATTTCCATTTCTTGTGCACGTGGGTCCAGTTGATGACGCAGGCCCTGGGCTGATGTGAGGCCAGGAATGCTTCTGGAAGTTCTGGTGGCACCACACAGGGCTCTCCATGAATTCTCTCCATGTGAGCCAAAAGGGAAGTCTTGTTCATTTTCTTGTTGCATCTGGGGCAGGCAACATCAGTCTTCTTGAGTTGTTGTGGTGAGGGCCCTTCACCAGTGATGCGATGCTTGCACCTGGCATCGGAGAAGTGTGTTTTGATGAAGCCTGGATGGCACATCATCACCTTGGTTTTCTTGACATTGATCTCAAGGCCTGCCCGTCGAAAGAGGGCAACAAGTGCAGTCAAAGCTTCTTGGAGCCATCCAGGGTCTCTTGAAGCAATCATGCCATCGTCAGCATGAAACAGGAGCAGAAGCTGCTTCACAGCAAGTCCAGTCATTGCAGAAGCACCTCCATCATCCACCATGACAGTCATCCAATGTCTGACTGCTGAATCCACCACTGTGTCGAAGACAAGAGGGCCAAGAACAGAGCCTGTGATTTGGCCAGAGTCCTGGCAGAAAGGTGTGCCGAAGAAGTCTGCCTGCTTGGGGATCACTTGCATCTTGTCCCACTGCAGGGCAATCAAAGCAAGCATCTTGGGAGGGCAGCAATGCTCATGGAGCTTCTTGAAGGCCCATTCCTTGTGGAAGGTAGCAAAGGCATTGGCCCAGTCCAAACAGGCCTTGAAAAGAGTCTCTTGGTCTGTGCCTGCAAGATGTTGGAAGAGCTTGGATTCTGTGTGGGCTGTGTCAGTGCCTCGGTCTGCTCTGAATCCATGGAGGCAGTCATGGAATTTCACCTTGGATGTGACACGAGAATTGATGACACATTCAAAGACGTTCAAGACTGCTTCCAAGAGGCCGATGCCTCTGGAACCACCATCTGGTTTTGGAATCACAACCTGAATGTAGCAGCAGAGCTCTTGGGGCAGCTCTGAATGTTCCCAAGCATGTTGCACCAGCTCCACCAGTTCATTCCATGCCTCTGGCTGTGGAACATCCTCTTCTTTGAGGGGGTGTGCCTGACGGCACCACTTCTTGAGATGGGCCACTGTCATCTTGGTAGCCACTGGGGACTTGCCAGACTTGAGTCTCTTGACTGCTAGGGTGATCGCATCCTAAGCACGCACTGATTCATCTGTCTCACAGGGAGCCATTGGGGTTTGGATTGGTTCTTCCTGGGGGTCCACTCTCTTGTGCATGTCATCCATCTCACCAGTCAGTCGGGTCATGTCTTCAAAGGAGGGTCTGAAGGCCTTGTCTCCTCTGTGCTTCATCCAAAGATTCAACTGGAACCAGCCTCCCTGGAGGTCCTGGTCCTCAGTGCATGCTTCCATTTCAGCTGCTGCAGTCTCGGTGCGTCTCTTGGTGTCTGCTTGCCTGCTCTTGTCTGTCTCCCTCCTGAGGCGCCTCAGCTCTGGTCCTGTCTCTTATACACATCTCCGAGCCCACGAGACTAAGGCGAATCT
>ENA-ORBV01008889-ORBV01008889.1-microbial-mat-metagenome-genome-assembly--contig:-NODE-8889-length-16720-cov-5.028420_pt1 | contig 16720 bp, 18 predicted proteins | sample MGYA00237777_ERZ505514 | MGnify/ENA primary metagenome ERZ505514 (study PRJEB26160, sample SAMN06269048) | microbial mat metagenome | isolation source: Oligotrophic lake microbial mat | place... | reverse complement strand
GGTGGTGGCTTTGGCGATGGCTTCTATGGATCCCGCCTCCGCTTTGTCGGGAGCCTGGGCGCTGGTTCTCGCGCCGAGCAGCGAAAGGCCTAGGATCGTGGCGAGGGCGAACGAGGGACTACGCATCATCTATGGTTCCTCCAGAAAGGGTGCCCCGACCCTATGCGGATCGTCGGCAGGATGCAATTTACCGGGCTCACTCGGCAGGGTAGGCTCAGGACTCGCCTTTTCTCCTGTGCACCCTTCCCTAACGCGTCTCGATCATCGGCCCTGGCCGCTTCCGGACTCACCTTGGACCTGGCGGCAGTCGTGGCGCGATCTGCTTTTTGCTCACTGGCCCATCGAATCCGAGCCCCTGCGGCGGTTGATTCCAGACGGTCTGCGCCTTCAGGAGTTCGATGGTACGGCCTGGATCGCGGTCGTGCCTTTCCGGATGAGCGGGGTTATGCGGCGATACCTACCCGATCTTCCCTGGATTTCCGCGTTCCCCGAGCTGAACGTTCGGACCTATGTAGAGCGCGATGGTCGACCGGGCGTCTGGTTCCTGAGCCTCGACGCGACGAATCCCCTCGCGGTTTGGGCGGCCCGGCGATTCTTCCACCTGCCGTACCACCACGCGACGATGTCCCTCGACCCCATTGGTGAGCAAATCGAATACCGCTCACAGCGCGGCGAGGCGAAATTCAAAGGCTCTTACCAACCGATCTCCGGCCCCTACTTCGCCCAATCCGGCACGCTCGAACACTGGCTGACGGAACGGTATTGCCTCTACGCGCGCGATCCTCGCGGTCAGCTGTGGCGCAACGAGGTTCATCACGCCCCGTGGCCGCTGCAAAGAGCCGAAGCGGATATCCGCCTCAACACCATGCTGGCACCGCACGGCCTAACGGTATCGGGGCCGCCGTTGCTTCACTTCGCGCGCCAAGTGGATGTGGTGGTCTGGTCCGGCGAACGCTGCTGATTTTCGCCACGGGCTGCTAGAGAAGCCGCGCCGAAAAGGGCAACCACAAGGGTTGCCCCTACGATCTGCGTGACGGGTGATTCGGGCCCGAGCGACCGCGTCACCATCAGGCCAACCCGTTGGCTTCACGGTTCGACGTGCCGCGCCGAAAGGGCAACCACAAGGGTTGCCCCTACGATCTGCGTGACGGGTGATTCGGGCCCGAGCGCCGGGGCGCCGGGTTGCCCCTACTTCGCGGCGGGCGAGGCCTTGGGGTCGGCAGGGGGCGGTGTGAGCAGCAGACGAGCCTCTTTCACCCAGGGTGAATCGGGATATTCGTCGAGAAGCCGCGCGAGCAACGGTGCCGCCTCCGCCGTTCGGCCGGAGTAAGCGAGGCATTGACCGAGACGCAGCAGTGTCTCGTCGGTCTGATCGAAGTCCGGGTAGTTCTTGAGAATGTTCTCGTAGCGCGGGATCGCGGCGCGCCACGCCTTGCGAGTCTTCTGATAGAAGAAGCCGACCACAAACTCCGAGCGGGCGAGCGACCCGCGCAAGACCTTCACCCGCTCGCGAGCCTTCGGGGCCAGCGTCGAATCCGGGTAACGGTCGAGGAAGGTCAGGAACTCATCTAGGGCCTGGGCCACCTGAGTTTGATCGCGGTCCGGTGCGTTCTTCTGGCTGAAGTAACTCTCGCCCACCTGGAACTGGGCGAAATCACCGCGCGGGTGCGAGGGGAATACCGTGAGGAACTCGCGGTACTGACCGGCGGCCAGGATCAGGTTTCCCGTCCCCCCCTCCTGAAAATACGCATCGCCCGCGGCCAGACGGGCTTGCGGCACCAGCGGGCTCTGCGGAAAACCATCCACGACCCGGCGGAAATGCTGGCGCGCTATGTCCCACTGCTTCCCCTTGAGCGCCTTCTGGCCTGCCGCCCAGATCACCTGGTCGGAGTTGCTCGCGAGGGTCGCGATGTCCACTTCCTGCCGGCCGCAGGCGAGGGTTGCCGCCATCAGGGCGGACCAGAGGCCCGCGCGCGTCCAAACCGATTTCATGAACAAATCCACTCCCATTCCGCTTTCAATCCTGTGGCGAGGGGCGTCTTCGGAGTGAAACCGAGGTCGCGTGCCGCCTGCGCCGTGTCAGCGAGAGTATCCCGCATATCGCCCTTTTGACCCTCGTGACGCTCGATCTTCACTTCCCGGCCGGTGACCTCACCGATCGCTTCCAGCACCTTCAGCACCGAAATCCGCTGACCGCCCCCCACGTTATAGACGAGTCCGGGCTTCCCACGGACGAAGGCCGCTTCAAGAACGTCAACGAGATCGGCGATGAAAGTGAAGTCGCGGGTCTGCTCGCCGTCTCCATACAGAGTGATGGGCTGGCCGTCTCGAACCGCCTTCAGGAAGCGATGGAAGGCCATGTCCGGACGTTGCCTCGGCCCGTAGACCGTGAAGAAACGCAGGCTCGTGACCGACAAGCCGCTGGCCTTCCCGTAAAGGTGGACCAGATGTTCGGCCGCCAGCTTCGTGACGCCATAGGGCGACACCGGGGAAAGGGCCATCGCCTCGCGCAGCGGCAGCTCGTTCACATCTCCATAGACCGAAGAAGATGAAGCGTAGATCACCCGAGAAACCGAGGCTTTGACCGCGGCTTCGAGGAGCTTCTGGGTTCCAAGGACGTTGTGATCGACGTAACCCTTGAAGTCGTCTCCCCACGATGCGCGCACGCCCGCCTGGGCCGCGAGGTGATAGATGGCGTCCGCACCCTTCAGCATCGCCTCGAGTTCGTTCGATTCCTCGAGGAGGGTCTCATGAAGGGTGAACCTTGGGGAGGCCTTGGCCCCCGCGATGTTGCGCTCCTTCATCTCTCGCGGATAGAAGGGCACGAAGCCATCGATGCCGATCACTTCATGACCGGCGCCGAGGAGGCGGTCGCACAGGTGAGATCCGATGAAGCCGCAGGCTCCGGTGACCACAAATTTCATTTAAGAAGCCTCAGGACATCTTCTGGAAAACGTTTAGGGCGGCCCGATCCGTCGACCGACGCGTGTTCGGTGGAGGCACGGGTGAGGAGTTCGGATTCCTTCTCCCGTCTCAACTCGTAGTCGAATCGAAGCCGCACACCGGTGACCTGGGCGAGGCTGGTGCGGATTTCGAGCGCATCGTCGTAGCCAACCGGACGCAGGAACTTTGCTTCCGTCGACGTCACGGGCAGATGGAGGTCTCTCGACATCAGGTCGCGATACGTCATGCCGCGCTCGCGCAGCCAGTTAGTCCGGCCCACCTCAAACCACGCGAAGTAGGCCCCGTGATAGGCGAAGCCGAACTTGTCGGTTTCGGCGAAGCGAACGCGCAGCGACGAGACGGAGTCCTGGTTCATGAGCCTTCCGAGACCTCGAAGATCACCGCGGTGCCGGGATTGAGGCGATATCCCGCGAGCGGGCTTTGCGACAACACGGTGCCACGAGCAAGCCCCGGGTAGCTGCGGTAGCGAATCTGGGGCGGCACAAAACCCCGGTTCTTAAACGCCCGCGAAATGTCGGCGATACTTTTTCCGATGAGGTCCGGCATCACGTAGTCGCGCATCGATCCGTTCTTCGCGATCACCAGCAGTACGCCTTCGCCCAGGTTTTCGACGATCCCCGCCTCGGGTATCTGGACGAGCACGGTGTCCTCGGCGACGGAGGAGGGGGCTTCGATGATCCTCCGAATCGGAACCGCCATGCCCTCGAGCCGCAATCGCGCGCTCCGCAGGGCCTGACCCTGGACATCGGGAACCGTGGTTTTCCTGGGCCCCATGCTCAGCACTACGCGGATCGAACGATTCTCCTTGATCGACGTGCCGGCTGGCGGGTCCTGTTCGATGACGCGGCCGAGGGCCACCTTGGGGTGATTCTTCCGACCGGTCACCTTGACTCGGAGGCGCCTCTGTCCCGCATCGCTGTTGGCCGCGGCCAGGGTGCGGCCGGTGAGATTCGGCACCGACGTGGTCTGGGAGTTGCGAACGATCCTGAGGGTGAGCGCGGCAGAGATGAGCCCGCAGAGGAGGGCTAGGGACAGGACCAGGAACTTGCGCAGCATGGAGGAGGGCTCTCGAAACGGGAGCCCCGAAGTTTAGCCGCTCTGCGCGAGCGAACCCACAACCGCCCCTTCGGGCGCACCGCCGCGTGCTGGAAAGGCTTCTAGGGTGCTGGCAACGGAGCGGACGCTGGGTCGCCCAACTGGCTGCCGGGCTTCAACTTGGCTCCGTTCGCGAAGTCGAAGGCGGACACGCCGCTCCGGCTCTCGGGCTTTACTTTCAAAAGCCGCAGCACCGAACCCGAAGCGCACGCGACATCGACGCCGTCGCGGGAGATCCCGAGGACTGTGCCCGACGGTGATGGTGGGGTGTCGGCGAGGGTCAAGACGCTGGCCCCCAATATCTTGACCGACCGCCCCTGATGGAGGAACTGAAGTCCCGGCCAGGGCGAGAAACCGCGCAGTCGCTGGGTGATTTCCTGCGCAGTCCGCTCGAATCCAACCAGACCGTCCGCCTTCTTGATCAGGGGGGCCTTGGTTGCGGCGCCGTCGTCCTGAGCGATCGGCGTCATCGCACCCGCGGCCAGGCCTTCGAGGGTTTCGATCAGCAGCGTGGCACCCATCAAAGCGAGGCGCGGTTCGAGGGTGGCGGTGGTGTCCGAAGGCTCGATGGCGCAGTCGCGCTGGAGCAGGATCGCGCCGGTGTCCATGCCGCGATCGAGCTGCATGGTGGTCACCCCGGTCCGGGTTTCTCCGCAGGCAATCGCCCATTGAATAGGGGCCGCCCCCCGATACTTCGGCAGCAGTGAGGCGTGGACGTTGATGGCGCCTCGGCCTGCGCATTCAAGGATGTTGTCCCGAAGGATCTGACCGTAGGCGACCACGACCAGCACATCCGCCTTTTCGTCGATCACGCGCCCCGGTTCGAGACGCAGTTTCTCGGGCTGGAACACGGGAAGGCCAAGGGCCCGAGCGGCCGCCTTGACCGGAGTTTCCTGCAACGTCAAACCGCGGCCCTGCGGACGATCCGGCTGGCTGACCACCAGCGGAACGGAGTGGCCCGCGCGGGCGAGCGCTTCGAGGGCGGGAACCGCGAATTGGCCGGTTCCCATGAAGACGATCTTCAACGTTCCTGCTCGTCCCAGTCGTTCGCTTTGGCCCGCTTACGGAGTTTGCGAACCATCAGATCGCGCTTGAGGGGACTCAACCGGTCCACGAAGAGTTTCCCGTCGATGTGGTCGATCTCGTGGCAGAAGGCGCGGGCTAGAAGTCCCTCGCCCTCGTACACCTGTTCGGAGCCGTCGCGGCCAAGGCCCTTCACTCGCACGAAGCGAGGCCGCACGGGGGTACCCGCGTATCCAGGCACGGAGAGGCAGCCCTCCTCTTCCTTGACCTCGCCTTCGCGGGAGATGAACTCGGGGTTCACCAGGGCGATCAGTTTCGACTTGTCCTCGCCGACCGAGAGATCGACAATGATGACCCGCAGGGCCACCCCGATCTGCGGCGCGGCCAGGCCGATGCCGGGAGCCGCGATCATGGTTTCGTGCATGTCGTCGAGCAGGGTGCGGATGTCGTCGGTTACCGCGGGGACCAGAGCGGAGGGCGTGTGAAGCACCCCGTCCCCCCACTTGACGATGGGCCGGATAGCCAAGAATCAGGTCCTTTCAATGGGCTTCGTCGCGAAGCCGAAGGTTTGGGCGCGCAGGGTACGCGCGGTCTCGAAATGGGCGAGGAGTTGCGAGCGCGAGTCTCCGCCGTAGGCTTCCAGCAGGGCCTGGGCGAGGACGATCCGCACCATCGCTTCGCCCACCACCGCCGCGGCTGGAACCACGCAGGTGTCGCTTCGTTCGATGGCGGCCGGCGAGGGCTCGAGAGTTTTGAGGTCCACCGAGGGGAGGCGGTTCATCAGGGTCGGAATTGGTTTCACGATGGCTCGGACCCGGATTTCCTCGCCGTTGGAGATTCCGCCTTCGATACCTCCCGCGTGATTGCTGGGGCGGGTGAAACCGCCCGCCGCCGAGTGGCTGATGTGATCATGGAAAGCGCTTCCACGAAGCCGCCCGGCCCCGAAACCGTCGCCCACGGCTACGGCCTTGAAGGAGGGAATCGACATCAGGGCTTGAGCGAGGAGGCCATCGAGGCGCATCGTCCATTGCGCGAAACCGCCGATCCCCGGAGGTACGCCGTGAGCCGCGATCTCGATCTCGCCGCCCAATGTGTCGCCGTCTTTCTTCGCGGCATCGATGGCGTCGCGCATCCTCGGAGCCACCGCGTTGTCGACGCACCCGACCTCCGACTGGGAGGCTCCGGCCATCTCTTCAAACGCCACGAAGCGATCGACCGCTTCGTTTTCGATAGCGACCACATGGGAGCGAACTTCGATGCCGAAGACATCGAGCACCGACTGCACGAGCATGCCTGCTGCGACCCGCGCCGCGGTGTCTCTTGCACTCGACCGCTCGATGATGTTCCGCAGGTCCTTGGTCAGATATTTGAGGGCACCGGCCAGATCGGCGTGTCCGGGCCGCGGCGCCGTGCGTTCACGCCGGGAAACCGCCGCCGCCGCTTTTTCGGGATCAGGGAGCGGGTCCGGGGACATGACGTCGAGCCAGTTCGCGTGATCCTGATTGCGGACGAGCAGGGTGACGGGTGAGCCGAGGGTCAGGCCGTGGCGAATCCCGCTCACGATCTCCACCTCGTCCTGCTCGATCTTCATGCGCCCGCCCCGCCCGTATCCGCGCTGCCGCCGCTTCAACTCCCCGTCGATCCGGTCCTTCCGAATCTCGAGGCCGGCAGGCAGACCCTCCACCAGGCAGACCATGGCCGGTCCGTGGGATTCTCCTGCCGTCAGCACCCGCATTGAGGGGGGAATTTAGCAGTCGAGGGCTTTCTGGTAGGCCTCGATGGTTCTTCGCCCGGTCTCTTGCCACGAGAACGTGGCGGCCCGGGCAAAGCCCCGGGTGCGCAGATCTTCGCGCAAGGCGGGGTCGCGGGCCAGAGAACGCAGGCCATTGGCGAGGGCCTGGGTATCGAAGGGATTCACGAGAAGGGCGGCTCCCGTGCCGATTTCCCCGAGTGACGTCGTATTGGAGGTCAGAACCGGCGTGCCGCAACTCATCGCCTCCACCACCGGGAATCCGAAGCCTTCGAAGAGACTCGGATAAACGCAGGCCAGAGCATGAGAGTAAAGGGAGGGCAGAGTGGCCTCATCCACATAGTCGAGGAACACGATTCGATCCGCCACATCCTTCTCTTTCGCCCGCGCGTAGATCTCCTCGCACTTCCATCCGCGCTGGCCGCTCAATACCAGGTTCACGCCTGGCACATCCCTGGCGAATTCGGCGAAGGCATTAAGCAGCCGAACCAGGTTCTTGCGGGGTTCGATGGTGCCTACGAACAGGAAATAGGGCCGATCAAGCCCGGGGTAGGGCGGTCGCTCCGCTACCGGTCGAAACATTTCGGCCGCGGCATAGGGAATCGAGACCACTCGGTCCGCGGGCAGCCCCAGGTCCTCGACGACGTCACGGCTGGTTGCTAGGGACGGGGTGAGGATGAGTCGCGCCCGTCGCGCCACCCGGGGAACGAGGCTCGCCGTGAGCAGCCGCTTTTTAAGCGTGTGATGCTCGGGAGTGCGAGTGAGGCTCATGTCATGGACGGACACGACGTAGGGACCGGGGGAAACCGCGGGTGCGAGGTAGTTGGTGTAGTGGACAAGGTCCGGCCGGAGCCTGCGGAGGAGCAGAGGCAGGAGGAACTGCATCCAGACCGAGCGAATCGGAAAGCGGAAGCCCGGAACCGCTCGGGCCCCTACCGGCAAAGCGCGGTCCACCGGCCCATTCGACAGGAGAAGGAGTTCCGAAACCTCCGAACCCTCCGAACCCAGGGCCTCCGCAAGGTGCTCAACGATCCGGGCCGTGTAGTAGCCGACTCCTGAGATTCGTCCTCTCAGGGTTGTGACGTCAATGGCGATTCTCATTTGAGGAGGGCCCGAGGACCGGCTTAGCAAATAGGGAACCTTATCCGAGGGGGCGGCCGCGTGGTGTGACGCCCGGCGAAGCGTCACAGTCCGATTAGTGAACGGCTACTCATAAACGGGACTATCCCTTCAACACGTCGGACATTGAAAGGGCCGGTTTTATGCTTCTCTCCCTCGAAAACACTCCACCCGATCCACGGCTCAGCACCTTGCGGTCGCTGGTCTCCCGCGGCCGTCACGCCGAAGCCTTTCAGCTGGCCCGCGCTCAATCGAGACACTTCCAGGCTTCAAAGCGCAAGCCGTTTCTGGCTCTGCGCACGGAGATCGCCCTGGGCCTCGGCCGGTTCGCGGCCGCACTGGAGTGGGCGGGTGAAGCCCTGAAGGGTCTCGACGTCCGCGACGGCCTGGCCCGCACGCTCGAGACTTCGCGAATACGTGCCCTTATCGGCCTGGGGCGATTTCGCGAGGCCGGAACCGTCATTGATTCGACTCCAGCCCAGCAGGATGAAGGCGGTGTAGACACCTGGCTCTTTGGCGGCCACATCGCCCTGCACTCCGGCCGGCTTAAAGACGCGGCTCGGATGGCCGCCGAGGCGTGCGGCCTCGCGGTGAGCACGCGCCAGCGCGTCCGATTCATCGAGGCTCTCCTGCTCAAGGCCCGCGTGGCCCGTGAAGTGGGTGATGTGGTGAGCGCACGAGGCACCATCGATTCCGCCGAACGGGCCTGCAGCGGTTTGCGCGATGCCTCCGTCCTGGCCTCGGTTCTGTCCGAACGCGCCGATTTTCGGGCCCACTCGGGCGAATGGCGCCTGGCGGCTCGAGATGCGGATCAATCCGGGCGTCTCTTCGCCCGGGCCTCTTCGCCCCACGAACACCTGAGTGCCGGGCGTCGCACGGGTTTGCTTGGACTGGCGCAGGGAGAGGCCGCGGTGGCTCTACCCGCGATCGAACGGGCGGCGGATGTGGCTCGCCGCGGATATGGGACGACCGAATGCCGGGCCGAGATCGACCTGCTGCTCGCCGACGCCCAATTGGCCGGGCGCGATCCCGAAGGCGCCCTCGAACGAGCGACCGCGGCTTTGTCCTTCTTCCGCTATGCCCAGGATCCGGGCGGTCTCGCGCGCGCGCATGTCCGACGCTCGCTGGCCGCGTTGTCGGCGAGTAACGTTCCCCTGGCGCATCGAGAGGCCAGAATCGCCGCGTCCATCAAGGACGCGGGTCCGGTGGCTTTGGGCCTCGCCGATCTGGCCCTCGGACGCGTCCTTCTCCGAAAGGACCCGGCGGCCGCTCACGCGCCATTTGCCCGGGCGGCGGGCAACGCGAGCCTCTATCCTCCCCTGCGCTCGGTAGCCCACCTCGGGGTGGCGCTCTCGAGTGGGGCTTCGCCGCGAAGCGACGCCGTCCTCGAGAGCGTCGCGCGTCTGGAACAATTCGGCGATCGCCGGATCCTCTCCATTGTGAGGTCAGACCTCCGCGATCTCTACGGGACCGAAGTGGCCGGGGCCCCCGGAGACGAAGGCTGCGCGGTGAATTCGCGAGTGCCCGACGAACCCTCCGTGGATGAGCCGGCGGAGTTTCTGCCTGGCCTCATCGGGGCCTCGCCGGTGGTTCAGGATCTGGCGGTCCTCGTGCGCAAAGCCGCTCCGCACAATCTTCCCGTTTCGATCTACGGAGAGACCGGCGCCGGAAAAGACCAGATAGCGCGAGCGCTGCACGAACTCTCCCCGCGCGCTCGCCGCAAATTCGTACCCGTCAACGCCGCGAGCTTCTCGGATGAACTGTTCGAGAGCGAGTTGTTCGGGCATGTGAGGGGAGCCTTCACCGGGGCCCAGACCGATCGACTGGGGATCGTCGAAGAGGCGAAAGGCGGCACGCTCTTCATCGACGAGGTTGCGGACCTGTCGTCGCGATCCCAGACGCGACTGCTTCGGTTCATAGAGAACGGCGTCTATCGGCGGGTGGGGGAGAACATCGAGCGGCGCTCCGAGGTGAGGATCGTGGTCGCCGCGAATCGGAAGCTTGAAGACCTGGTGGTCGCGGGACGCTTTCGTGAGGACCTGATGCACCGCCTTCAAGGCCTTTGTCTGACCGTGCCGCCGCTGAGGGTTCGCGGGCGCGACATCGTCCGGCTGGCCCGGCACTTCGTTCAGCGTGCCGGCAGCGGTTCGGTGCGGCTCACCGCGGAATCCGAGGCGGACATCGCGGCTCATGCCTGGCCGGGGAACGTGCGCGAACTGGCGCAGGAGATGACGCGCGCGGTCGTGCTCGCGGATTCACCGCGCATCGAGTGGCGACGGCCGAAGCCCCCATCGGTTCCGGTGCTGCCGCACAGCGCGTCCGGGCCCTTGTCGGATGGCTCCTTGCGCAGTGCCGTCGATGGTTTCGAGCGCACCTACTTGAAGTCGGTTTTGGCCCAGTGCTCAGAGCGCACGGAAGCGGCCCGTCTACTGGGCATCTCCCGCCAGGCCCTGCACCAGAAGATCGTGCGCTATGGGCTCTAGGTCCAGGGGGCGGAACGCTCGGGCGCTTTCGACTCTCCACCAATGGCGCCCGGAATTCCACTCTCTCCCTGGGAACGCTTTGGTAGCGACTTGGTTCCCCGCGTTCAGTAAGTCGGTCGCAAGAATTCCTTTCATGGGAACGCGGTCGAGAGCGACGTTCAACGTGGCAGTTCGTGGTGAAAGTCGACCGCGAACGAAAGCGAGAGATTCTTCGTCAGATCAAGGCGCCAAACCGCAGGAATACCCTGGAGTATTTCGAGGTTTGGCAACGCCGAGATGGCGGAAAAGATCCGCTTTCGACGCGGAGGGACTTTCGCCACGAGCTGCTAAGCCCCAAAAACCGCACTGTCCCACCTCCACCCAGCTAACGTCAATTGTTCTTTCTGGCACAAGGTTTGCTTCAAATAACTGCGCCCTTCGAGATTTGAGGCGCTCCCGTCGGAGGACCCACGGCGCATCCGTGATTACAACGACGGATTTGTCGGATCCGCGGGACTTGAAGGAGAGATCAAATGAAGCAACGCATCATGATTCTGGGGCTCGCCGTCATGGCGACCGGACTTCTCACCGCGAACCGGCCGGTCGAGGCCGCTTCTAGAAAGCACCTCGTCGTGGTTCACGCAAGTGACAACACAGGCCAGGGTAGGGTCACCGTCGACCGCGCCGCGCTTCATCCCTACAGCATCGAGGGACGCGGTCCGGCTGATTGCACGAGTGCTTCTTGCGGTGCCACGTATGCCGCGGGCACTCGCGTCACCCTCACCGCCACGGCGGCTGCCGGCAGCACGTTTATGGGGTGGGGCGGAGAGTGTTCGGGCACGGCGCCGACGTGCGTGGTGAGGATGGATCGCAGCCGGGACGTGATGGTGCACTTCGCCGAATAGCTGGCTTGTGGTTCACCGCCGCGCGCCGCCTGGCCCCGGCGAGTGGACGGACCGCCGCACCAGGTACTTGCGTGGCAGGCACCGGTCCCGAGCGTGGCATCGCCCTTGCTTTTCACCTCCGGTATGAGCGACCCTAACCGCACCCAACCGCCAAATGTTCCAAACGGGCAGAGCCCGGAGCCTCCCCCCTTGACCGAGGGCCTCGGCCCCCTGGACCAGGATCGGGCCGCGTCAGTGGCCGACGAAGGCGGCGTGTCCGCGGCTACGGTGGAGGAGCAGCCCGACCAAGCCCCGATTTCTACAAAGGCTTCCCGCGGCAAGCGGGCGCCTCGCGTACGCCAGCGAACAGACCGCTCCGCGGTGGCCGAAGAGAATCCTTAACTGCGCCGAGCAGGAAAGGCGTCACCGAACTGCGAGACCGCGCCTGAGCGCGGCCTCTTCACCAGTCGTCCACCCTACAAGAAATCGAGACAAGGAACTGAAATGCACGAGCTGAAAGACCTGATGAGCCGGAACGTGAAAGTGATCGGTCCGGACATGTCCATCCAGGAAGCCGCGGCCCAGATGAGCGCGGGGGGTTTCGGACTGATGCCGGTAGGCACCGCCGAGGAGATGATCGGAACCGTTTCCGATCGTGACATTGCGGTGCGCGCCGTCGCCCTGGGCAAGGGCCCCGACACCAAGGTTCGCGAGGTTATGACCAGCGGCGTCGCCTTTCTCAAAGAGAGTGACACCGTCGACCAGGCGGTCAAGGTTATGAGCGAGCGGCAGGTCCGCCGCCTGCCCGTGGTGGATGAGAACAACAAGCTCGTGGGCATCGTGGCCCTGGGCGACCTGGCGATCAAGAGTTCGGAAAGCCAGCCCGCGGCTCAGGCGCTTACCGAGATCTCCAAACCCTGAGTTAGTGGCGCGATCGGTCAAGGGTTTGGCGGGGTCGATCCTTCTCGTTCCTGGGGTTTCGAGGGATTCTGCCCTCACCCCGTAATCACACGGTGCCTCAAGGAGAAGCCCATGAAAAAAGCCCCTCAAGACCCTGTTCGATCCTTTAGTGCCCGTGCTGTTGGTGAACGTGCCGGTCCAGCGCTTGAAAGCGCGAGAGAAGGCGCTCGGTCCGGAGAAGCTCAGGAGGAACGCGACCTCGGCCGCCGAGATGCCGGAAGTTTTGAGATTGGCATTGACGCGAACCACGGTGTACGACGTGCTGGAGTACCTGGCCGGGCGGCATGACCGCGGATGAGATCCTCAGTGACTTTCCCGACCTGACGCGTCAAGATATCCGGGCTTCCTTGGCCTTTGCGGCGGCTCGCGAACGACGTGTGGCCAACTGGGTGGCGTGAGGCTTCTCTTTGACGAGAGTCTAAGCCCGAGGCTCACCCACAGTCTCGCTGCCGAGCACGCGGGCAGCGCTCAGGTCAGCGACCTTGGCCTGTGCGGGGCCTCGGATCGTCGGATCTGGGATTACGCACGGGAGAACGGCTTCAGGTGGTCTCGAAAGACACAGACTCTCGCGAGCGCAGCTTCGTGGAAGGGTTTCCGCCGAAGGTCATCTGGCTCGATGCTGGCAATGCGGGCACGGCTCGGTTTTTGGCCCTGTTCCGGAGCGAGCGCGAACGCGTTGAGCGATTCGCGGTGTCCCAGGATTCGTCACTACTTGTACGTTTTCAACCGCTGGTTTCGGTTGGCGTTGTGTAGGCGCGACCCGACACAAGCTCAACTTGCCCGCTGATGTAGGGGCGACCCTTGTGGTCGCCCTTCGTATTCCCGCACCGCGGTCCTGACCACGAGCGATCGATTGACCCGTCCGCCGCTTCGTCGTGTGGCCGCTGCGCTCACGCCATTGAGGGCGGGCAGGGTTTCCTTGTCCAGGGTGACGGCTACCGTTTCATACGGTGATTTTAGTGCGAATCACAAAAGATGAGCGACGTTGAGCGACACCTCGGGGCTGAGCGGAGTCGTAACTAGGGCTAGTAGGCCTCGACCTTCGACGGATCGACCGGAGGGCGAAGGAGATCAGTTGTTGCGGTCAGAGCCACGGCAGTCGTCCCGCGTTCGACTCACGCAAGCATCCCTCGCTCCCGAGGTTTGGATTTGTGGGTCAAGCGGCGGTGCGCTTGCGTGCTGCTCGTCTTGAACGCGAAGCCAGGCTCGACCTTCTCTCGATGAGCCTGCCGGTTGCGAACTTGTGAAGGACGCTGGCCATCAGAGTCTGATAAGGCATGCCTTCTTCCACGGCCCGGGCCTGAATGTCCGCTACATCCTGCGTCGAAACACGGATATTGACGCGGCGGTTCTTGGCGAGGGTGGCGCGCGCATACTCGCGGTACCGCCGCAGCGAGGCGTCGGATGTCACCACCGGCTTCAGTTTGCCTCGTTCGTAGGCGGACAGGATCCGCCTTTCATAGGTGTCCAGGTCCTTCATGGGTTCCCTCTCTCGCGGTAGTCTCGATTCGCTTTGCGGCTTGGAATGATGGTCTTCAGGAAGATGTACCCAACCTCCTCCACGTGGGGAACGAGGTAGACATACTCCGCCAGGGCGATCACGAAGACCTTCTGGTTCGGGTACCGTTTCGGGTTCGGGTGCTCAACGATCTCGATCAGCCCGCCCGCTTCAAGGGCAAGCGTGATGTCCTCGAACGAGACGCCTCTCGACCGCTTCAAGCGTTCATTCTTGATCTCGTTCCAACGGTACGTCTTCACGCCGCAATGATAGATCGACGTGTGCCTTGTGTCATCACAGCCGACAAACCAGATCCGTCATGCGAGGAGCCGCGCGAGATGCGTGCGACGAAGCTCACGGCGAGGCGCATTCCCATCGCGCCGTCATCGCGAGGGGGAGGTCGCCGCACGCGCCGAAGATGGCTCGATGCGCCGGTCGGATGGGTCTTTGGGGCTCATGGGTCGCGGCACCCGCCCTCTCGCATGACTGGCGCCGGGCTTGAGAGGGGGGAGGCTCCGCTCTGCCCCTTTACCGTGACTCCGTAGCCATCGCCGCGGATGAAACCGCTTATCGACCTGAACGATAGATCTCGCCCCGAGTCATGCCTTGGCCTGACTGCGAATCAGTTCCCGGCCCTGTTTGGCCAGAAGAGTTCGGTGACGGGCAAGGATGGCGCGTTCCTTCTCTTCCGCCTCGATGCGGAGCTGGCGTTCCACGTATTCCCGCACCGCGGTCCTGACCACCAGCGATCGGTTGATCCGTCCGCCGCTTCGTCGTGTGGCCGCTGCGCTCACCGCGTCGAGGGCGAGCAGGGTTTCCTTGTCCAGGGTCACGGCTGCCGCTTCATATTGTGATTCCAATGCGAATCACAATAGATGAGCGTGGTTGAGCGGCATCTCCCTGGATCAGTGGAGCCGTAACCAGGACTAGGCTGCGGGCGGCTTCGGCCCGCCCAGGGGCAAGGTGAAGAAGAACATCGACCCCTTCCCGACTTCGCTCTCGACTCCGATGCGGCCCCCGTGGCCCTCCACGATCTTTTGCACGATCGCGAGGCCGAGGCCGGTGCTCTTCTCGCCCGCGGTGCTCTTGACGCTGGTCTTCTGGAACTCCTGGAAGACCTTCCCGAGTTCGTCCGCCGGGATGCCCTGGCCCTGATCCCGCACGCAGATCAGCACATCCGGATCGCGCGCCTCAACGCTCACGCTGACCGTGGTGTCCGGGAACGAGTACTTGATACCGTTGCTGATCAGATTGCTGAGGACCTGCTCGACCTTCGACGGGTCGACTTGAAGGCGAGGGAGACCGGCTGTTGCGGTCAGAGCCACCTTGATGTTCTTCTTCGCGGCGATGATCCGGTTCAGCTCGACATTCTGGGTCACGAGGGCCGCGATGTCGGTTGACTCGAGTTTGAGATCCAGCTTTCCCGACTCTATCTGCGAGATGTCGAGCAGGTCGTTGAGCAACCGGAGCATGAACTGGCTTGATTGCTGGATCCTCGAGACCATGGCCTGATCGTCTTCAGAAAGCTCCCCTTCGAGCAACATTTCCGAATAGCCAAGAATGCCCCCGATCGGGTTGCGCAGGTCGTGGGCGGCCATGCCGAGAAATTTGTTCTTCTGATCGTTGAGCTTCTTGAGTTGCTCGGTCAGGTCCTTGAGCACGGCGTTTTCGCCCTTGACCCGCTCGCGCTCGTTGAGGCCCTCGATCATGTCGTTGATCTGGGCAGCCAGCTCCTCGATCTCGTCACCGGAACGTAGCTCCTTCACCCGCAGATCGAAGTTGCCCGCGCCCACCTGCTTCGCCACCCGGCCCACTTCCACGATAGGGCCGCTGATGCGGTGAGCGAAGGCCATAGCACCCCCCACCGCGACCAGGAGTCCGATGCCGACCCAAACCGCCAGGCTCTGCGTCATCGAGCGGACCGCGCGGTAGGCGGTGGACTCGTTGCGCTCTACTATGACCGCCCAGTCCAGGGATGAGGGCCGCGCATAACCTCCGAGCATCCGATCGCCACTGGGCTGGGTGTAGGGCATCGCTGCTGCGGCCTGCCCGCCGGTGGTCATCGCCGTACGCACCAGATCATTGCTCTTCAAGTCGGGCCGAGCCGGATCGAAGATTTTGCGGCCGCCATCATCCACGAGGTTGATCGTGCCGGTCTGCTGGAAACGGTGTCCCTCGACCCGCTCCCGCAGCCTCTTGATGTCCACTCTGGCCGACAAGGCCGCCGGCAAGCCCGCCACGGGCTGTTTCAACGGCAGCACGATCGTGAGCAGCCAGTCGTCGCTCTTTGCCACATAGGCGAGCGGGCCGATAACGAAGTCCTTGCCCGAGGCACGCAATGCGTCCACCTGCTCCGCGGGGAGTCGCAACACCGCGGAGGCGTCAAGGCCCGCCCCGGCCAGATGCTGGGAGAACTCGGCCTGCTTGATCAGGAGGGGGCTTGAGGATCCTTCCGGGGTGATCTGCAGGGCGACCATGTCGGGGATCTCGGTCGATAGGATCGCGATCTTCGCGTCGCCGCTGAGCCTCGTGTCGTCGACCACATTACGCAAGACCCGCAGCGAGGGGAGCCATGAGGTACTGACCAGCCCGTCGAGCTCCTGTGCGAGCTGCTCGGCGGTGAGCACCACTTCGTCATTTGCGAAGCTCTTGAGCTCGCCCCGGGTGATGCTGATCAGTGTTAGGCCGGCGATGCCGATGGGGATCAGGGCCAGGATGAGAGAGAACAAGAGCAGCTTGTTACGCAGGCGGAGTTTCGGCACCTAGGCTATCTCCTCTCTTTCACGTCCACGATGGCCTCGTCCCACACCTCGCCGCACCCGGTTCCACTCCCGTCCCTGACCCGCAGTTTGACCACATAGCGCCCCGGTTTGGCATACGCGTGGGCGACCTTGGCGCCGCTGTCCGTGACCCCATCGCCGAAGTCCCACAAAAACGTAAGTGGGTCCTGGTCAGGGTCCAAGGA
>ENA-ORBV01008886-ORBV01008886.1-microbial-mat-metagenome-genome-assembly--contig:-NODE-8886-length-16724-cov-4.090827_pt1 | contig 16724 bp, 12 predicted proteins | sample MGYA00237777_ERZ505514 | MGnify/ENA primary metagenome ERZ505514 (study PRJEB26160, sample SAMN06269048) | microbial mat metagenome | isolation source: Oligotrophic lake microbial mat | place... | reverse complement strand
CGGCGGGGCCATCGGCGACTTCATCCTCACGCTCCCCGCGATCGCGCTTCTGCGGGAAAACTTCCCCGGCGCCGAGATCGAGATCCTCGGCTACGAACACATCGTCGCCCTCGCGCACGGCCGCTATTACGCTACGGCGATCCGCTCCATCGAATACAGCGCCATGGCCGGCTTCTTCGTCCCGGGCTCGGTGCTCGCTCCCGACCTCGCGGAATACTTCGCCGGATTCCAGCAGGTCATCAGCTACCTCTTCGATCCCGACGGATTTTTCGAGGCCAACCTCCGGCGCGCGGGTGTGAAAAACCTGCTTCCGGCCTACGTGAAGATCGACGATTCCCAGCACGCCGCGCAGCAACTCGCCCAACCGCTCGAACGCCTCGCCCTCTTCCTCGACGACCCCGCCGCGCACATCCATCCCACGGAAGCAGATCGCGCCTTGGCCCGCGACTTCCTCGGCGACTCGGCCGCGCCGGTCATCGCCCTACATCCCGGTAGCGGCAGTCCACGGAAAAACTGGCCGCTGGAAAACTGGAGCGCGCTCGGGCGCTGGCTCGGGTCATTGCCACAGCGGCCGCGCCTGCTCGTCGTCGGGGGTGAAGCCGACACCGCGCAGTTTGCCACGCTGCCCGCGGCATGGACCGGGCTCGATCTGCTCGTCGCCCTGGACCTCCCGCTCCCGCATCTGGCGGCCGTCCTCGAGCGCTGCCGCCTCTTCGTCGGGCACGACAGCGGCATCTCGCACCTCGCCGCCGCGGTCGGCACGCCATGTGTGCTGCTTTTTGGGCCGACCGATCCCGCGGTGTGGGCGCCGGCGAATCCGGACGTGCGCGTGCTCCCAGCGCCCGACGGCAACCTCGCACAGCTCTCGCTGGAAACGGTGCAGACGGCGGTCGCGGCAGCGTTTTAGAACTCCCGCCCTTCGTCGCTGTCATCCTGAGCTTGCCGAAGGATCTCCAACATCAGCCTTTCCTCACCCGCATCGCACCACGCAACGGGCGCTCACGGCTAGAGGCCGGCGTTGAAAGCAGCAGGGCATGAGAAATCCTTCGACTCCGCTGCGCTTCGCTCAAGATGACCGTGTGTGGACGGGCGAAGCCGCCCTACACCTTCACCGGATCGAGCTTCCAGATTTCCTTCGCATATTGCGCGATCGTGCGGTCGCTCGAGAACTTGCCCATGCGGGCCGTGTTCAGGATCGCCATCTTCGCCCAGTGCGCGCGGTCGCGGAAGGCCGCGTCCACCTTTTGCTGCGCGTCGCTGTAGGCCTGAAAGTCCGCGAGGCACAGAAACGGATCGCTGTGCATGAGATTGTCGTAGAGCATCCGCAGGCAGTTCGGCTCATCGGGCGTGAAAAAGTTCGAGCCGATCCAGTCGACGACGGCGCGCAGTTCTTCGTTTGCCCGATAAAACTCCTGCGGGTGGTAGCCCTTGTTCACCAGCGCCGTCACTTCCTCCACGGTCATGCCGAAGATGAAGAAGTTTTCGTCGCCCACTTCCTCGCGGATTTCCACGTTCGCGCCGTCGAGCGTGCCGATGGTCAGCGCGCCGTTCAGCGAGAGCTTCATGTTGCCCGTGCCCGAGGCTTCCTTGCCCGCGGTCGAGATTTGCTCGGAAAGATCGGCCGCCGGCACGATCCGCTGCGCCAGCGACACGCGGTAGTTCGGCAGGAAGACCACCTTGAGTTTTCCATCGATGCGCGAATCGCTGTTGATTTTCACCGCGACGGAATTGATCGCCTTGATGATGCACTTCGCGAGGTCGTAGCCCGGCGCCGCCTTGGCCGCGAAGATGAACACGCGCGGCGCAATATCGAGCCCCGGGTTCTGCAGGAGCCGCCGATAAAGCGCGAGGATGTGGAGCAGGTTGAGGTGCTGCCGTTTGTATTCGTGCAGACGTTTGATCTGGACGTCGAAGAGCGCAGCCGGGTTCACCTCCACCCCAGTCTGCGTCTTGATCAAGCGCGCGAGATCCACCTTGTTGGCATGCTTCACGGCCATGAAATCCGCCTGGAACTGCGGATCGTCCGCATACTTCTCCAGCCCCCGCAGTTCATCGAGATTGCGCTCCCAGCCGTGACCGATCTTCGAGGTGATGAGCTGGCTCAGCCGCGGATTGCAGGCCAGCAGCCAGCGCCGCGGCGTGATCCCGTTCGTCTTGTTGTTAAACTTGCCCGGATAGTACTCGTTGAACTCCGGAAACAGATCGCTCTTTAGCAACTGCGTGTGCAACGCGGCCACGCCATTCACCGAATAACTGCCTACCACCGAGAGATGCGCCATGCGCACCATCTGCATGTGGCCTTCTTCGATGATCGAGAGCACCTGCTTCTTCTTCGAATCGCCCGGCCACCTCGCCTCCACCTGTTCGAGGTGGCGCTTGTTGATTTCAAAGATGAGTTGCAGATGCCGCGGCAGCACCTTCTGGAAAAGCCCCACCGTCCAGCGCTCCAGCGCCTCGGGCAGGAGCGTGTGATTTGTGTAGGCAAAGGTCCGCGTCACCAGCCCCCACGCTTTTTCCCAAGTCATCCCGTGGTCGTCGTGGAAAAGCCGCAGCAGTTCCACGATCGCGATCGCCGGGTGCGTGTCATTCAGTTGGATCGCCACTTTCTCGGGGAATTCGCTGAAGTCCTCGTTGTCCTTGCGGAAGCGGCGGAAAATATCGCGCAGCGAGCAGGCCACGAAGAAATATTGCTGAACCAGCCGCAGCTCCTTGCCGCTCTCCGTCTTGTCGTTCGGATACAACACCTTCGAGATCGTCTCGCTCACCGTCTTCTCGCGCACCGCCTCATCGTAACCTCCGCGATTGAACGCCTCGAAATTAAACTCCTGCGGCGCATCCGACTCCCACAGGCGCAGGTAATTCACCGTCGAAGTCCCGAAGCCCGGGATCGGGATATCGTGCGGCAGACCCACGATCTTCTTCGTTCCCGTCCACTTCGGCACGTAGTTCCCGCGATCGTCGAAGACATTCTCGACATAGCCATACACCTCGATCTCCGTCTTGTGCTCCGGGCGTAGGATTTCCCACGGCGTGCCAAAGTTCAGCCACGCATCCGGCAACTCCACCTGGTGCCCGTTGCGAAACTCCTGCTTAAAGAGCCCGTATTGATAGTAGATGCCGTAGCCGATCGCCGGCAGATCCAGTGTGGCCAGCGAATCGAGGAAACACGCCGCCAGCCGACCGAGACCGCCATTGCCCAGCGCCATGTCGTACTCCTCCAAGCGCAGCGTCTCCACATCGAAGCCCAGCTCCTGCAGCGCATGCTCCATGTCGTCGAAAACGCCAGCGCTATAGAGGCTGTTCGAGAAAAGCCGACCCATCAGAAATTCCAGCGAGAGATAATACACCCGCTTGGTATTCGCGCGGTGGTGCACCCCCTGGGTGGTGATCATCCGCTCGATGATGATGCTCTGGACGGCCTTCGAGGTCGCCAGCCACCAGTCCCGCTTCGACGCCGTCCCAGGGTCGCGCGCCAAGCTGAACTTGAGGTGGTTCTTGATGAGAGTTTTGAGGCCCGAGACCGACGTATCCAGCCCCGACGTGAATGCAGCAGATTCAGACATATTCGGGGCTCGTGTGTCAGGGCAACGCCCTGCGAAGACAAGGAAATTCAGGACAGTCGCCGAAATATCATGCAACTCCGGTTGCCCCAGCCGCAAAAAATGAACCTCATCCGCAGCCCCACCCAAGTTTTTCCACTCGCGGGCCGCAAGCCGTGATCCAACTTACAGCACCCGGCGCTCGCCGCTGCGCTCGGCGCGCAGAGTGTCGAGGACGGAGCGGATCTGCGTGAGGAGCTTTTGCTGGGTGTAGGGCTTGGGGATGAAGCCGCGCAAGCCGCGCGCCAGCATGGACCGCAGTCGCTCCTGCTCGGCAAAGCCGCTGCTCAAGACGACGGGCACGTTGGGGTTGATCTGGAGCAGTTCCTCGAAGACATCCGAGCCGTCCATGACGGGCATGGTGAAGTCGAGGATGATGAGTTCGATCTGGTCCTTGAGCCGGCGGTAGATGTCGATGGCTTGGAAGCCGTCGCGCGCGGTGATGACGCGGTAGCCTTCGTCGGTCAGGACGCGCTGGGCGAGCATCGTCACGAAGTCTTCGTCATCGACGATGAGGACGAGTTCGCGGGCGCCGGTAGGGTTGAAGATCTTGACGTCGGAAGCGGAGACAGCCGGGGGCGGCGGGGCGACAGGAGCTACGGGCGTGGAGAGGGGTGTCTCGGCGCCCTGGCCACCGGCGCGATCGACCATGATCTGGGTGACGCGGGCGGCGCGCTCGACGCCGTTCCGCAGGATGGCGAAGTATTTCTCCGTATCCGCGGTGGAGTCGCAGATCGATTCGAGCACCTGGCTCGACTCAGAAATGACCTGCAGGAGGTTGTTGAGTTCGTTGGTGGTCGCTTTGACCCAACTGGAATCCTCGGAGTCGGGCATGGTTACGTTCCAGAGTCGGCAGGCGGGAAATGGAAGCGGCTACACGCCTTCGTCGCGGCACGCCCACCACACGCATCCCAGAAAGGCGGCACAAACGACGGTAAAAGCTCCAAAAGTCAGCATAGGGCGCGGTGGATGTGCCGGATAGTGTTCAAAAGGTCAACACGTTTCGTGCCCGCGATCAGAGTTTTATGCCGAAGAAGTCCACGAAGACGGTGCGATAAACGTCGCATTTCATCTCCGGCAGCCACGACAGGCGGAACTCGGCGGGCTCGATCCAGCGGTAACCCTGAAACTCGGGATGTTCGGTCTCGACGTCGATGGCGTCGTCGGAGCCGGTGTAGTCGCAGAGGAAGTAATATTGTTCCTTGCCGTGGTGGCCGCGTTTCATGCGACCACTGCCGTAGAGGTAGTGGTACGGGCCGCGTCGCTCGACGATGCGGATGTCGCGACCTTCAACGGCCACTTCTTCGCCCAGTTCGCGGACGAGCGCCAGTTCAGGCGTCTCGCCATCGTCGATGCCGCCTTGGGGAAATTGCCAGGCATCCTTCACATTCAGCCGCTCGCACACGAGGATGCGCTGGCGGGCATTGCGCAGAATGGCCGCGACATTGGGCTTATACTTGATTTCAGTCTCGCTCATGTTGATTCGCAAATACGCGCCCGCCGTGGCCGCCGCATTGGTCGCGCTCGCCATTTATACGCTCTGGCTGGGGCAGCCGGAACGTCAGGTGCGGATGCATACAGCCGGTTTTTTGAAGAAAGTCGAGCGACGGAACTGGCCGGCGGCGGGAAAATATTTAGCCGACGATTACAGCGACCGCTGGGAGCACGACAAGGCGTCGGCGCTGGCCAATGCGCGCGAGGTTTTCCGGCAGTTCCTTTTCGTGACGATCGAGAATCGCTCGGACTGGTGTGAGGTGGTCGGGAGCCGCGGGACCACGCGGACGCGGATCAAGATCACCGGCAGCGGCGGCCCCGGCGCGCAGCTCGTGATGGAGCGCGTGAACACGCTGCGTGAGCCGTTCGTCTTCGAGTGGCGCCAGGCGAGCTGGAAGCCGTGGGACTGGCAGCTCACTCGGGTCGAGCACCCGGAGCTGCGCACCGAGCGGTTTGGGTTTTAGTTGGGGATTGGAAGTTGCGCGGAGCGAGGTCACAGTGTGGGCGCCATGAAATTCCTCCCGTTCCTTTTTCTCCTCGCTGCGGCTCCGCTCGTGCAGGCGCAGAACGCCACTCCGGCCCCCAACCCGACGCAAACGAACATCCTGATGTGGCGCTGCAATCTGCCGGGCGGCTCCTACTCCGTGGCCCTGCGCTCGATCGTCTCGGTGAGCAGCCACGAGTATCTCGTGGATGGCATCGCCCGCGTCACGGAAGTGAACATCGACACCACCGGCAACGCCCTCGCGCGCTTCTACTACATCGAGCCCAGCACCCCGAACTCGCCACTGGGTCTCGGCACCGCGACGCTCGACAAGGCCCAGCAACTCTTCAAGGAAGGCGCCGAGCGCAGCGGCCAGGACGTGTGGAAAAAGGTGGTGAAAAACTACCCGACGACGACCCACGCGCGGACGATCGAGTATCGCGTGATCGACAAGGAAACGCTGACCAAGCTCTACGAAAGCGCGGAGTCGGCGCTGCGGCTAAACCGCAACACGGTCTTTGACGCCAAATGAGCGGACAGCCGCAGACAGACGCATGCACGCCGGAGATTCCGAGCCGGACATCTTTTTCACGCCGACGCCGACGCGCGTGATCGCCGAGATGCTGCGGCTCGCGGAAGTGGGCGCGGACGATGTGCTCTACGATCCCGGCTGCGGCGATGGGCGGATCGTCATCGCCGCCGCGCTCGAATGCGGGGCGCGCGGCGTGGGCATCGACATCGACCTGCAACTCCTTCGCGAAGCCGCCGACGCGGCCACGGCGGCGGGCGTCGGATCCCGAGTGGAGTTTCGCCCCGGGGATTTGTTCGCCGCCGATTTGCGCCCGGCCACGGTCATCGCGCTCTACCTGCTCGACTCCCTGAATGTGCGGCTACGCCCAAGAATCTTCGCCACCTGCCGCCCCGGCACCCGCGTGGTCAGCTATTCTTTCGAGATGGGCGAATGGGAAGCCGACGCGCACACCCCGATCGCGGCGAATGGCGTCTCGCTCTGGATCGTCCCGGCGAACGCCTCGGGCGCGTGGACCTTCACAGGAAAACCGGCTGGGCTAAAGGTCGAGACGCTGCACCTGACGCAGCGCTTTCAGAGGCTCACCGGAGAAGCGGTCATCGGCGGAAAAACTCATGCGATCCTCGATGGGCGTGTCCGCGGTCGCGGCTTCACCTTCACCATCGACGCAGGGTCGGAAGCACTCACGATCTCCGGCATGGTGGATGGGGACGTCATGCAAAGTTCAGACGAGCAGCCAGCATGGCAGGCGCACCGATCCAGCGGCACGCGCCGCAGCATTGAAGGCTGAGCCTCGTCAGCGAATCCAGCGCCCGACCGGACTGGCCAGCACCGGCAACTCGTCGGTCATGTACTGGGTCTTTCCCTTCGCCCCGATCATCGTCACCCCGGTCGCGTCCTTCCACTTTTTGCTCATGCTCTCCCCGGTGTAGCAGCCCCAGCTTTTCACGTAAGCATCGCGCGAGAAGATGCCGCGCTTGATCTGCTTCAGCTCGTCCTGGTGGAGCCAGACCTTCGAGGCACTGTCGATGTTGTTCGAGTAATCGAACATCAGGCAGGCCTTGTTGCTGTGCCCGTAGTATTCGAAATTGGCGATCTTCACCTTGTCCCGCGGCTGGCCGGCGTTCAGGTAGTTGACGAGCTGCGAGGAGCGGTCGAACCACATGAGCTTCACCCCGAAAGCATCGCGCACGCTGGAGATGTGGCTGATGAGATCGTTGTTCTCCTGCTTGGCGCGGCTCTCGTAAGACGGGCGGAACACCAGCCAGGTGATCTGCGCATCCGGCTGCGCGGCCTTGATTTCCTGGATGCGGATCCGAGCGGCGCGGATGAAATTCATCCACCAGTTGTCATGCGGATTGGCCTTCCACTTTTCCCAGATCCAGAGCGAGACACCGCCGCTGACAATGATGAATTCCCCGCTCGAAGCCGGCGGCACCGGTTCGGCATGCAACGGCCGGGCGCCGAGGGTGAAGCAGGCGAGGAGAAGGAGGCAGATGGAACGCATGGTGGCGAAAAGTGCTCTCATTTCCAGCGGACACCAAGTGGAAATCTGACGCGCGCTCAATTCTCCGGCAACGCACTCGCGGTCGCCTGCTTCTTGCGCTCGACGGCTTCGAGATTCAGAAAAAGCACGACGACCCCGACGACGAGGTAGGCAAAAAGCAGGTCGGCGAGAATGTCGCTGAGTAGAGAGAGGAGCGGTTCGTCCGGGGCGAAAGCGGAGGCGATCCCGACGAACACCGTCGCGCCAATCGGCAAAAAAGTAAGGCCCGCGACCCGCCATGCCACCGCTCCCCAGCGCCCGGCGACCAACTGCTTGCTATAGCTCAACGCCCGCGAACCCGATCGGTCGCGTAGCGAGACGACACAGATACTGAAGGTGTAAAAGACGAACCAGATGATGCCGGGGACGATGAGCAGCAGGGTAAGGAAGCCGACGATGATGGATTCCAGCAGGCCCGTGCCGATGGCTGGCAGCCAGCGCGACAGCGCGTGCTTCAAGGCGGCCCCGAACCCGGCGCAGCGGCCCTCCACGCGCTCGCTAATCACATAGGCAATGCCGAGCGAGGCAACGACGCCGATTACCGTCTCCAGCAGGCTGCTCATCTTCACCATGCGGACGAATTCGCGTGCCACGAGTTCGTCTCCCGGCGAGATCGGCGCTGCCAATTCCAGTAGCACATTGACTGGAATCGCGGCAAGTAGCGTGATCCCGAGAATCGCCCGCCAATCCTGCCAAAGCATCTTCCAGGTCAGCACCATCAGGGAGCCAAAGCGCAGCGGTTCGCCGCCATTTTCGACCGGATGATCTCCAAGCGGCAGCAACGGCGGCGGAAGACAGCCCTCCTTCAACTGCTGCACGACGAGCGGCTTGCAGCTCCCGCACACCTGCCGTCCCTCGATGTCGATCAGGTCCGACTCGGCAAGCTCGACGCTGCAGACATCGCAGTTCATCGGACTATTTTTCGAGCGCGAGGTCCTTCACCTTCTGCAGGTCGAGTTTGCCGCTGGCGAGGATCGGGATGGCTTCGACGCGTTTCACGATGCGGGGAATCCACAGGTTCGGCACACCCGCGTCGCTGAGTTTCTTGCGAAGCTCCTGGGGATCGATGTCGTGCGCGGCGAGCAGCACCAGCGCTTCGCCTTTCGCTTCGTCGGGGATGCCCGCGATAGCAATGAGGCGCTCGTCTTTCGGCAGCGCGAGCACTTCGCTGATCTTCGACTCGACGGTTTCGTGCGGGACCATTTCGCCGCCGATCTTCGAGAAGCGCGAGAGCCGACCTTCGATGAAGCAGAAGCCGTCTTCGTCGAACCGCGCGAGGTCGCCGGTCTTGAACCAGCGATCAACGAGCACGTCGGCGGTTTTCGCCGGCGCGTCGAGGTAGCTCTCGAAAATATTCGGCCCGCGCAGCCAGAGCATTCCGGTGTCGTGCAGGCTGAGTTTTTCGTCCGTCTCGGGATGACGAATCTCCGCGGCCATGCCAGGCGCGAGTTTGCCGACGGACCCCGCGCGATTGCTCGGCTGCACCGCATCGCCGGGCCGACTGGCCTTAGGCTCGGGCAGATTCACCGCGGCGACCGGTGACGTCTCAGTCAGTCCGTAGCCTTGCAAAATCTCCATCCCGAACTGCTCCTTGAACGCCTCCGCGAGTTCGCTCGGCAGCTTCTCCGCGCCGGTCACGAGATACTGCACGGACGCGAGCTGTTTCGGTTCGGCCTTGCGCAGATAGCTGCGGAGGAACGTCGGCGTGGTACAGAAAAGCGTGACGCTGTATCGCTCGATGAGTTCAGCGTTCTTCACCGTCTCCAGCGGGTTCGGGTAAGTGACCGAGCGGATGCCTTCGATGAGCGGGAACCACAGCGTGACCGTGCAGCCGAAGCTGTGAAAGAACGGTAGGCACGCGAGCACCGTGTCCTTCTTCGACATGTTCAGCATGAGCGAGAATTGCGAGACGTTGCCGAGGATGTTGCGGTGACTGAGCACTACGCCTTTCGGTTCGCCGCTGGAGCCGCTGGTGAAAAGGACGAGCGCCTCGTCGCGGTCGCCGATCCGCGGAATGCCGAGCACGCGGGCCAGCACCCACGAGGGCGTGATCGCCACGACCGCACGCCACGCGATGAATTTCGGCTTCAGCCGGGGCAGGACCGCGTCGAGATGGATGAGGTGCATCGGCCACGGGAAATCGGCGAGCCGCTTCACGACCGCGTGCGCGGTAATGCAGTCATGGACCTGGCCGATGCGCAGCGCCGCTTCAACCGAACTGCGCCCGGCGGTGAAGTTCAGATTCACCGGCACTTTGCCCGCGAGGACGACGGCGAGATTGGCGATGACCGCGGCCTTGCCCGGCGGAAGCACGATGCCGATGCGCGTGCCGCGGCACTTCGCCCGCACATAACCGGAAAGCGTGATCGCCACCGCGAGCAGCATGCCGCAGGAGAGCTTCGTGTGGTCCATGCCGTCGATGATCGCGGTGTGCCACTGGTTCCGGCGCAGGCCGCGCAGACAGGCCTCGCCGAGATGCCCCTCGAGGTCGGGACGCTGCTGGTAGGCGTGTTCGCCGAGCACGAGCATCCGCTCGCGGACGAGGGCGATGTCGGCCTCTTTCGCGGGAATGGCTTCGCCGAAAACAACGGTCGCGGGATACGGAATCCGGCGCGGCCACTTCGTGAAATACTTCCCGCCTTCAAACGAAAAGATCGAGCCCCAGAGCCGGTCGAGCCAGACCGGGACGACGGGCGCATCGGCGGCGCGGGCGATGAGTTCGTAGCCGCGCTTCAGCCGCAGGAGCATGCCGGTGCGCGAGAGTTCGCCCTCGGGGAAAATGCAGACCACTTCGCCCGCCTGCAGCGCCTCACTGGCCGTCTTCACCGCATCCTTCGCCCGGCGCGACGAGATGGGCAGCGCGCCGACGGCGCGGAAGATCGGGTTCAACCAGCGCTGCTTGTAAATCTCGTCAAAGACGATGAAGCGGATCGGACGCGGACAGGCCAGTTGCAAGACCACGGCATCGACCCACGTCAGGTGATTCGGCAGGAGCAGGAAGCCACCAGGCGGCAGCTTTTCCTTGCCGAAGGAAGTGACGCGATAGACGAAGCTGGCGAGCAGCGTGCCGAGGCTGCGGATGAAATTACCGGCGGAGGACTGGGGCATCGCGGATTTAAAATGGAGGATTCAGCTTTTGGCAATCGTCGCCGATTCGTCTTCCAGCGCCGCGGCATGCCCGCGCTTTTCATCGACGAAAAGGGTGATCGCCGCGCCGACGATGAGGAACCCCGCGAGCAGCAGCAGCGCGGCCGGCGTGCCCATGGTGTCTTTGATCCACGCGAAGGGAAACGTCATGATCGCGGCCAGCTTGAACATGAGACCCCACAGCCCGAAGACCTCCCCCGCGCGGCTCGGCGGCGCGAGGAAGCCGACGAACGCACGGTTCGAAGCGCCCAGCGAGCCGAGGCCGAAGCCGAGCAGATTACCGATGATCCAGAGCGGCCATGTGGGATACGGCCCGGCGCCGGGGACGCGGCCATGGGCCTCGGCGAGGTAGGCGTAGAGCGCGAAAGCGACGGACGTGGCGATCCAGACGTAGAGGTAGAGCAGCGTCGAGCGGCGATGGCCCATGCGGTCCTGATAAACCGTGGGCAGGAACGTGCCGAGGATGCCCGAGACGGTGATGACCGCGACGAAGACCACGAGATTGACCTGCGAGAAGCCGTATTCGCCGGCGAGTTTGCTCGCGAAGAAAATAACCACGCTCATGCCGGTGCCGTAAAACAGCGACGCCACGAGCAGCAGCGCGAGATCGCGGAACCGCGCGACATTGCGGATGCTCTCGCCGAGTCGCACGAAACCGGCGGTGAGCAGATTGCGCCCGACGTGGACGGTGTGCGGGATCGCGGGCTCCTTCAACCAAAGCGCCGTGGGGATGGTGAAGGCGAGAAACCACAGGCCCGAGAAGACAAAGAACGGGCGCCATTGATCCGGCGAAGCCAGGCCCGCGGCGAGCATCAGGCCCGCGGTGAAGATGAGCAGCAGCAGCGCCGCGCTGTAGGAGCACGCCCACGAAAATCCGCTCACCTTGCCCATTTGATCCTGCTTCGCGAGGCCGGGCAGGAAGCTGGAGAGAAAGTTTTCGCCGATGGAGAAGGCGAAGTTCGCCGGGATGTAGAGCAACGCCGCGAGCCAGATCTGGCCGGGCTGGATGAAGGCGAGCGCACAGGTGAAGACGCCGCAAACCACGCCCGTGCCGATGAGGCAGCGCTTTTTCCACGCGCGCTCATCGGCCATGGCGCCGGCGATCGGCGAGAAGAGCGCGCAGAGCAGCATGCTGCTGCCATAGGTCAGCGCCCAGAGGCGATCGTCGATCGCGTCGTCGCGGACCACGATTTCGGAAAAGAAGATCGAGAAGAGCAGCGTGTTGATGATCAGCGTGAAGGACTGGTTCGCGACATCGAACGAAATCCACGACCAGAGCTGCCGCTGCTGCGGGAGACCATCGAGCGGGTAGAAGCGGCGGAGATTCACGGGCGTGAATGCTCGCCATCCCGACACGAATTGCACGCCCGAAGCGGATCATTCGCGAATTTTGGGAACGCTTGAACGCACCCGCCCGGCGCCTTACCTTCCCGCTCATGTCCGAAACCCTCACCCCGATGATGCAGCAGTATCAAGGCATCCGGCGGTCGCTGCCGGCGGACACCCTGCTGCTTTTCCGGCTCGGCGATTTCTACGAGATGTTCTTCGAGGACGCGAAGGAAGCGTCCGCCCTCCTCAACGTCGCGCTGACCAAACGGAACCTCGTGCCGATGTGCGGCATCCCGCATCACGCGGCGGAGAATTACATCCGCCGGCTGATCAAGGCGGGCCGGCGTGTGGCCATCTGCGATCAAGTGAGCGAGCCGCAGAAAGGGCAGATCGTGCAGCGGGAGATCACGCACATCGTCAGCCCCGGCACGGTCGCCGACCTGCACATGCTCGATGCGAAGCGGAACAATTTCCTCGCTTCGATCTACGCCGGGGCGAAGGGCGTTTACGGGTTCGCGTTCGTCGATCTCACGACCGGCGACTTCCGCCTCACCGAGCTGGCCGACGACAAGGACCTCGCCGACGAACTCGCCCGCGTGCAGCCTGCCGAGGTGCTCGTGAGCGAAGAGCAGGCGGCGCAGTTCCGGGACCTGCGCGGCTTGGTGGCGCGCGACGGCTACACCTTCCTGCTCGACCAGGCCTACTTCACTTTGAAGGAGCACTTCAAAGTGCAATCGCTCGACGGCTTCGGCTGCGAAGCGATGCCCGCAGCGATCGGTGCGGCGGGCGCGATCCTGCATTACCTCAAGACCGAACTGCGCCGCTCGCTCACGCACATCACGCGGCTGGCCTGCTATCGCAATTCGCAGTTCATGATCCTCGACGCGGCAACGCAGGGGAATCTGGAGCTCGTCGAGGCGCGCGGCGGCGGGCGCGATACCTCGCTGCTCGGCGCGCTCGACCGCACCGTCACGCCGATGGGCGCGCGGAAATTGCGCGACTGGATCCTGCATCCACTCTGCGAGCTGGCGCCGCTGAATCAGCGCCAGCAGATGATCGCCGACCTCATCGCCGAACCCTTCCTGCTCGGCAATCTACGCGAAACGCTCAAGACGATCCGCGACATGGAGCGCACCGTCGGCCGGCTCACGCAGACCGGCGGCAATGCGCGCGACCTGCAGGTCTTGCGCACGTCGCTCGAGCAAATCCCTCAGCTCCGCGATGATCTCGAAGCGCTGGGGACCGCGACTTGTAGGGCAAGCGCCCCGCTTGCCGAAGCGCCCGCCCCGGCAGGCGGAGCGCCTGCCCTACAATCCCAGATCCACACCGACCTTCATCCCCTGCCCCACATCATCGACCTGCTCGCCAAGGCGCTGGTCGATGAACCGCCCGCGCTGACCCGCGAAGGCGGGATGTTTCGCGATGGTTACTTCGCGCCGCTCGATGAGCTCCGCAACGCTGCGCGCGAGGGCAAGGACTGGATCGCGCAGCTTCAGCAAAAGGCCATCGAAGATACCGGCATCAAATCGCTGAAAGTCCGCTACACCTCGGTCTTCGGCTATTTCATCGAAGTCACCAAATCGAATCTCGGTGCCGTGCCCGCGCACTGGCACCGCAAACAAACCGTGGCGACCGGCGAGCGGTTCATCACGGCGGAACTGAAAGAAGTGGAGGGGAAAATCCTCGGCGCGGATGAGCGCTCGAAGGCGCTGGAGCAGGAGCTTTTCACCCAACTCCGCGACGAAGTGATGGCGGAACTCAGGTCGCTCCAAACCACCGCCGCCGCCGTGGCCACGCTCGATGTCCTCGGCGCGCTCGCGGAAACCGCCCGCCTTTTCGGCTACTGCCGGCCGAAGCTGAGCGACGATCTCCGCCTCGTCGTCACCGATGGCCGCCACCCCGTGCTCGATCAGGCGCTGGTCGAGGAGAAGTTCGTCCCGAACGACATCCTTCTCGACGGCGAAAAGAACCGCCTGCTCATCCTCACCGGCCCGAACATGGCCGGCAAATCGACCTACATCCGGCAGGTCGCGCTGCTCACGCTGCTCGCGCAGATCGGTTCGTGGGTGCCGGCGAAGGACGCGGAGATCGGCCTCGCCGATCGCATCTTCACCCGCGTCGGCGCGAACGACGACCTCTCGCGCGGCCAATCGACGTTCATGGTCGAGATGAACGAAACCGCGAACATCACCAACAACGCCACCGCCCGCTCGCTCATCATCCTCGATGAAATCGGCCGCGGCACCTCGACCTTCGACGGCCTCTCCATCGCGTGGAGCGTCGCCGAATTCCTCCACGACGAAGTGAAGGCGCGCACCCTCTTCGCCACGCACTACCACGAACTCACCGAACTCGAACTGACCCGCAGCGGCGTTCGCAACTACAACATCGCCGTCCGCGAGTGGAACGATCAGATCATCTTCCTGCGCAAGATCGTCAAAGGCGGCGCGGACAAGAGCTACGGCATCCAAGTCGCGCGCCTCGCCGGCCTGCCCGCGGGCATCATCGCCCGCGCGAAGGAAATCCTCAGCAACCTCGAACAGCACGAACTCAACGCCGACGGCCAGCCCAACCTCGCCGAAGCTCCCCCGCTCCCCAAGACCGGCAAACCGCGCAACAAAAAGAAAGCCGAGGAAGCGCTGGCCACGATGAAGCCGCAGATGACGCTGTTTTAGTGAGTGGGCCGAGGGCGGGAGTTCCTCCGGCAGAGTTGCCAGAAAGGTCCGGCGAAGAATGTGATGACGACCATGTAGACCGAGTCGATGAGGTTCCAGCCTTAGATAATGTTAAGAAGAAAGACAGAGATCAGAGGTTCTTCGCTGCGCTCAGAATGGCCTTGAGGAAAGGGCGCTGCGGTCCGCTCATTCGTATTCCCACTTCATGATCCACGGATCGGCAGTCTGCTTTTCGAATTCCTTCAGCTTCGCGATGGAGGCGTCGAGGGTGGCTTTGTGTTTGGGATCGGTCGCGAGGTTCACGCGCTCATCCGGGTCGGCTTTCATGTCAAAAAGCTCAAACTGCGGACGCTGGATGTAGGCGCCGACGGTGCGGACGCCGTAGGGTGCGCTGAGGCCTTGCTTGAATTGCGCCTGCCATGTCGGCGCTTCCCAGAGGTCGCTGGCAAAGGGGAACGGCAGCGGGTGGGCGATGTTCCAGATGAGCTTGTAGTCGCGGTCGCGGACGACCCGCATCGGGTAATACATCTGGATCTCGTGGAAGGTGTGCGAGGCGTGGATCGTGTCCCAGCCGGCGGGGTTCTCCTCGGCAAGGATCGGCACCCAGGAGCGGCCGTGGTAGCGCGTGATTTGCGGGCCGAGGTTTTCCATTTCGCCATCGCCGCGCGGGCGTTTGGCGGGCGGGTTCTTCACCAGCGCAGTGGGCGCGCCAGCTTTGGCGTCGAAGCCGCCCCCGAAATCGAGCAGCGACGGGGTGATATCGATATGCGAGATCAGCGCCTCGGACTGGAGGCCGCGCTTGGCGGCATACGGATTGCGGACGACGAAAGGCACGCGCAGGCCGGGCTCGTAGACGGTGGTCTTGCCGCCCGGCATGGCGATGCCGTGATCGCTGGTGACGATGATGAGCGTCTTTTCGTAGAGCCCCGCGTCTTGCAAAATCTGCACGAGCCGCGCCACGCCCTGATCGACACGCGAGACGCTCTGCGCGTACTGCGCCAACTCCGCGCGGCAGGTCGGCGTGTCGGGCAAAAACGGCGGCACGACCATGTCAGCGGGCTGGTAAAAGACTTCCTCGATCTGTGGAAACGCGCCGCGGTTGGGCTTGTTGCCGAAAAGGTTGGGCCGCTCGGGCACGGTATCGTCTTCGCCACCGCCGCGGTGGGGATCGGCGGTCGCGAAATAGAGGAAAAACGGCTTTTCATCTTTCGCCCGAATGAACTCCGCGACGGCGTCCGCCATTTGGACAGGGCTGCGCGCGTTCGCTTTGAAATACTGCTCGAAGTGAAACACCTCCTCCGGCGCGACATGGTATTTCCCAACCTGCCCGGTGCGATAGCCAGCTTGGGCGAGCACCCGCGGCAGCGCGAGCGCGGCGACATTCGGGTAGGCGGAAAAGTGGTGATACGAATGTTGGTGGCCGTATTGGGCGTTGGCGTGATTGTGCAGGCCGGAGAGAATGACCGAGCGACTGGCCGAGCAGCTCGCGGTGGTGGCAAAGGCGTGGCGGAAGAGGATGCCATCGCGCGCCAGCGCATCGATCGCCGGCGTCTTGACCACCTTGTCGCCGTAGCAACCCATCGTCGGGCTCAGGTCGTCGGCGATGATGAAGATGATGTTTTTCTCCGCCGCGCGGAGCGGCAGGGCGAGAAGCGCGAGTGCGCTGAGGAAGCGGAGGATTTTCATGGTGGGGAGGCGGGGCAAGGTGCGGCAATGAACCCGGATGGCGAGCGTCGGTTTCGGACAAGCGCGATTTTTCCCTCGCGAGGTGAGCCCCCGCCGCGTAGATACGCATCCCTTTTTCCGCCATGACCGCCGCCTCCAATACCCTCCGCCTCGGCCTGCCTTCTGGCAGTCTGCAGGAGCCGACTTTTGCCCTGTTTGCCAAAGCGGGGTTCAACATCTCGGGCGCGAGCCGCAG